>Ga0082212_10005562_pt1 | contig 17146 bp, 15 predicted proteins | sample TergutNt197P3_FD_71548 | JGI IMG/M metagenome (GOLD analysis project Ga0082212, IMG submission 71548) | Neocapritermes taracua P3 segment gut microbial communities from Petit-Saut dam, French Guiana - Nt197 P3 | ecosystem: Host-associated > Arthropoda: Insects > Digestive system > Gut ... | reverse complement strand
CTGTTATCAATGTCTTATTTTCCAAAGCCGTCTGTTGCTGTTTGGCCGAATAATACATCAGCAGCGAGATCAATATGATAAATCCCGATATCAGTACGTCGCGAATGACATTACCCGGTATAAACGGTTTGGAAAGTCCCCCGTGATGATGGATCAGGCACATCAGTATCTGCGAAAACAGATAACTTAGCAGTATGGCCACAGCAAACGAACAGACAATCTGTAAAAATATGCGCATCCTCATTTTAAAATCCGTCGAAAGCAACTTCAGATTCAATACATATAATATAAATGAAAGAAGAAACGTTTCAGTGAAATTGATACAAAGATGTACCAGCATGCTCTGCTCTGATATTTCGCCTCGGTGTTCTTCAGGCATTACCGAATGACGGATATAGACGAACGCGAGCAGAGTAATGCTGTACAAAATGATATTCAAAATCAGAGAATGAATTAAAGCGGTGCGGTATATGCGACGTTGTTGCATCATTTTAAGGTGTTGATTGGTGAAAAACAAGAGGTTACACGGGTTATTTCAGCAAAACAGGTGAATAACCTGATTTGACGAATAACTTTTCTGATTGATGATGCAAAGATACGATACGTTTGACGGAATTGATTTCAAAATGTATACGAAACGGATATTTTTTGTTGTGAAACAGACAAAACGGGATGCAAAACGATTGAATATGTGATCTTATTCGTATCTCAAAGCATTAATGGGGTCTAACGAAGCGGCCTTCTTTGCCGGATACCATCCGAAGAAGATGCCCGTAGCGGCGCATACGGCAAAAGCCATAATCACTGCCTGAACGCTGACAACAAAAATCCAATCCATCGCAGCGGTCACGCCATAATAAAGCAACAATCCGAACACAACGCCTATTAAGCCTCCAATCAGACTCAAAAGAGCGCTTTCGGTGAGAAACTGAAGTTTAATATCTCTGCTGCGGGCGCCGATCGACATGCGCAGACCGATTTCTTTGGTGCGTTCCGTTACGGTAACATACATAATGTTCATGATGCCGATACCGCCAACTATCAATGAAATAGACGCAATAGAAGCCAGAAGCATCGTCAGCATCCCCATCACGTTGGTGAGCATGTCGAGCAGTTCCTGTTGTGTACGCACTTCAAAATCATCGTCCTGTCCTTCCTTAATACGGTGTTGTGCGCGGACAATCGTTTCAACTTCCTGCGCCGCTTCCAATGCCAGATCATCGGAAATAGCCGAAGCCATGATCATGTGAACATAATTAATGGCAAGTATCCGTTTTTGAATAGTGGTATACGGCACAATAACGGTATCATCCTGATCCGAACCCAGTTGATTGCCTTTTTCGACAAGAGTTCCGATAATCCGAAAGGGAATTTTACCGAAACGTATGGTTTTTCCTATCGGGTCTTCGCCGTCGGGGAAAAGATTATCCACTACGGTTTTCCCGAGAATACAGACTTTTGCATACGTCCGCACGTCATAGTCGGTGAAATTGGAGCCTGTCTCAATTTCATAATTCCGGATATAAATCAGATGTTCGTTACCGCCCTGAAAATTGCCGGGCCAGTTGTTGGAACCGTACACCAACTGGCCGCCGGCAGCATTTACAACCGGCGAAGCCATCGAAATATATTGCGCCCGGCGAACTATAGCCTCTGCATCCTTGTCGGTCAGCGTCTGCACGTTGCCCGAACCGATATTGACGCCGCCCCGCTGCTGACTGGAGCGCATCACCATAATCATATTGGCGCCTGTAGACGAAATCTGACTGTTTATTTCATTCTTGGAAGTCTCACCGAGGCTCACCATCGCAATCACCGAAGCAATACCGATAACGATGCCCAACATGGTGAGCATGGCGCGGGTTTTGTTGCGCAACAACGCCTCACATGCTATTTTGAAAAGATTGAAAAAGTTCATTGTTTGATTTATATTAAAATGATGATGCAAAAATAGGTTAAATCAGTCCGCGTTGATTCAAAATGTTTATGAAACGAAGATTTTTTGTTTTGAAACGGAAAAAACAGGGGGCGAAACGGAAGAAATATAATTTTGAGGCGTCAGCTTATGGTTTTTCTACTTCTACTTTTGATAAACCTGTACTTGATATACTTTTAAATAGAATTTCCTAAATGTAACAGTTTTTCGGCAATTTCAATTTTTCCTTCAATTATCCATTTCTTTCAGAAAAGAAAATAAATAAGTTGTATACAAATTTTTATGCAATATGTTAGCTTACGAAAGAGTCTGCTTACTAAACTCAAAAAGCCGCACAGGTTGCACCCATGCGGCTTTATATCAGATTGAAACTTAGCTGCTTTTACTTTTCCGACAAATCTTTAATCCTCAAATTGCGGAACGCCACCCACGAACCATGTCCTAGAAAACCAATATGTCCGCTTTTGTTCTGTATACCCGGATGGTTTAAACCGTCAATGGTTTTGGTGAAGTTATTACTTGCCTGGGCAAGGTCGCCGTCGAGGATGACTGTTCCGTTGAGCGTTACCTTGATATGGTTGCCATCGGCGATGATCTCCTGAACGTTCCACTCGCCCAAGGGTTTCAGGAAACCGCGTTTGGCAGGAATTACGCCGTACACCGATCCATGATACTGATAGGGTTGCAGGTCGCGGTACGCGAGGTCTTCGTTATCAAGCACCTGTATCTCCATGCCTCCGTAGGCTGCATCGCCTGTGAGCGGGGCGCGGATGCCGATGCCGTTGTTGGCGGCAGGCGTGAGCTGGAACTCAAAGCGCATCACAAAGTTTGCGTATTCTTTTTCGGTATAAAGGTTTCCGCCGCTGCCGGTACTGCGCGAAGGATCGCACACGATAGCGCCGTCCTGTGCGAAATAAGCATTCAGATTGCCTACCCAGCCCGACATATCGTTACCGTTGAACATCGGTACGAAACCTTCGGCTTTTTCTGCATCCGATACCTGATAAGGTTCGCGGCGCGGAAATTCGTGTACGTAGATGTTGCGGTATTCCGTTCTGTCGCCGTGTGCCTGCAATTCAATAGCGTCCTTCTCAAAAATGGGCAAACTGCGATCCCAGTAGTTTTCAAGCGTTACGTTATCCACAACCAATTGCCCGTTGAGGTAAACAGTCACTTTTTCGCCAAGCATTTTGATATAGAACGAATTCCATTCATTAACAGGATTATCGGCCAATACAAGCGGATCCTTAGGATGCCTCTGGTTGTTGAACAGTCCGCCGGAGCCGACAGATGCGCCGCGGTTGGTAATATCCCATATCTGCACCTGCGGCGAACCGCGCAGATAGATACCGGCATCCCCTTTTGCCGCAATCCGCCAGTCGACGTACATTTCAAAATCGCCGTAATCCTTTTCCGAACACAGATTATCGTATCCTTTACCTTCGAACACCAATAAACCGTCAATTACCTTCCAGTCGCGGCGCATGATTTCGTCGGCTATTGCCTGTTTTTCTGAAAATTCTTTCGGAGTCATTTTGGCGCGTTTAATCGGATCTTCCACCAAGCCTTTCCATCCGGTAAGGTCTTTTCCGTTGAACATGGATACAAAACCTTCGTCTTTCGGCAGTTCGGCCAAATGTTTCAAAATAGCCTGCCTCTGATAATCCGCTTCGGCATCCTTATTCACGGCCATTGCCTTGTTGAGCAATGCAGTTACTTCCGGCCCGTAGTATTCGGGATGCGCAAGCGCAATTGTGCGCACGGTTTGCACCGCAGCCTGTTGAACCTCACTATTGTTGTCGTCCAAGTAATTGCCTGCGGTGAGCAATCCTAGAAAAGTTCCTGTACGGGAAATTTGCCGCAATATGGTTTGCTTTTGTGCGGGCGTTTTGGCAATGTCAAGCGCATCGCGCAACATAAGCAGTTTTTGTTCGGGCGTGTTTCTCGATGCTCCCGTTTTTGAAATGTATGCGGTTAGCGCCCTGTCAAAATATGCTCCCGAAGGGTCGCCGGCTGCCACCTTGTAAAGTTGCGGAATGGCCAGGCCGTCGCTCCAGTTGAGCAATGCTTCGAAAGCGGCGTCTCTCATCGTTGCGTTTCCGCTGTTAAACCCTTCGCTCATGACAATGTCTAACGCTTTTTTCCCGCCAATCATGGCCAGCACATTTCCGTATTTAGCCGGATTACTGCTACCCGCAGCCTGTCCAAATACAATGTCTGTTTGCTCATCCTGAGTTTTTTCCGATACGGCTGCAAACAAGGCCTGCTGCAACGCAGTAATCTCTTCCTTGTTCGATGCGGCGTTCAGCAACTGTGCGATGCGTGGAACATCTTTTTCTGTAGCCACTGAAGCCAGCGCTTGAGTGGCAGCCAAACGCACGTTTGCATCCGTTGACGAGGTTTGTGCAAAGATGGTTCCAACTTGCGAAATTGCCCGTCGCGACGCCAGAATTTCTAAGAATGCTGCCTTCGCTTGTGCAGATGTTTGGGGTATGGCTGCGGCGACTTCGTTTTCGATGATCACTTGTTCGTCTGGGTTTGTCAAACTTTGTACGGAAACTACCTGTTTATCGCTTCTGTTCGTTACTACTAAAAATTCCGCCCGATCGGCGATTGATAACAGTGTGTTCTTTCCCGCTGTAACCACATGCTCGTCTACTGTGTTCATCGCTTTCACAATGTGTTTTACAGCGTCGGCTCCGGCCAACTTGCCTGCTGCCACAATAGCCGCAGCGCGTACGTTGCCATTGCCATCGGCCAGACATTCCTTCACAAACGGCCATGCAGCCTTATCGCCACGCTCGCCGAATGCGGTAATGATTTCGGCTTTCACTTCAGCGCGTTTTTCCTTTTTGGCAGCCTTCATCAACTCATCGTACATTTTTGTAGATTTGATATTTTCCGAAAATTTCAACGCAGCCTGACGATACTGTTTGTTGCTGCTTTTCAAAGCGCCGGTTACATCGCTAACGGCCTTTGTTGCGCCTGCCGATAGAGTAAGAAGTTCTAACGCCGCAGTTTTGGCCGCTATCTGCGTGTTTTCGGATGTGACTTTCAGCATCTTTCGGGCTGATTGAGTAACCATTTCGGCATTGGAAACAGGAATGGGCGCAGTTTCAAGTAAAATAATGGATGCGGTTTTCTTCTTATCGAGAAGACAATTATTCAGAAATAGCACATAAGAACCCAACGCATTGGTCGGCTCATATTTATAATTTGCTGCAACGGCGGCTTCTCTCAATATTTTTTCCGATGCAGGATCGGCTATTTGCGCAAGGGTGTACAACACAGCTTTGCGGAGTTTCGCATCATTAGTTGGAGCCAAAGCCCTGACTGCCTTCTCTGCCGGATAATAATGCATGTCGCCCAATGCTTGCACAAGCGTGATTTGTTGCGCGCCTGTGGATTTTCCGAGCGCTGATGCCAATGCTTTTCCGGCTGCATCGTTGCCAATACGCACCAACACGCGGACTGCTGCATCGGCAAGCCGGGGATTGTCCAAATATTGCGCGGCGGTTTCCACTGCTTCGGCGCCTGCCACATATTGCAACTGGATGAACAGGAAATCGCGAACTTCATCAGATTTTGCTTTTGGAATAGCGTCGCAGATGGATTTGGCTACGTTCGGTTTCAGGCTTGCTTCTTTCGAGGCATACATGGTTAGTCCGCTGATGGCATAGCGCATCAATGCGTCGCCGCCAATGGCCGGATCAGCCAACCGGGGCGCAAGGTCGGAAATGACGTCGCCCAGTTCGCTTAATTCGGCCATCATCAGGTTGAAATTTGCAGTACTGCTTGCGGGCAACTGCATCACGATGTCCGCGATTTTCGTTTCGCGGGTTCTCCGGTCGGCTTGAGCGAATGTTGCCGATAAAAATCCGACCGCTAAAATAAATGATATAAATAACTTTTTCATTGTTTATTAATTTTTTAATTGGAACGCTAATGACACTGATTGAACGGATTGTCACGGATTTTGATATCAGTGTAAATCCGTCTGATCCGCGTTATCCGTGTTCTTTTACTTATTGTTTATTAATTTTTCATGGAACGCTGATGACACTGATTCAACGGATTTTCGCAGATTTTTTTTATCAGTGTAAATCCGTCTGATCCGCGTTATCCGTGTTCTATACTGACCAAGGCGCTCTCATGGGTTGGTTAATCAATGCGTTTGCCCCGTCGTCACCAATAAATTGCAACTTTTCGGGGTCGAACTTCAATGAACGTCCCAAACGGACGGCAACAATCGCCATGTTGACTATGGTAGATGAACGGAAACCGTTTTGCTCGTTCAACGCGAAGGTGGTACGTGTACGTACGGCTTCGGCAAAATCGGTCATTTGCGGTTCAGGGTCGGGGAAGGCGGCTAATTTCTTTTCCAGATCGGGGATATCCGAACGGAAACCCGGAAAGAGTTTTCCATTGGGGCCTTCAATGTACGCAGCCCTTTTGTCGCGGTCTTCTCCGTCGAGGATAATACGGCAACCATCGGCATATACCAGTTCAATACGTTTCCATGTACCGCAGGCGTCTGAGTCCTGTTGTTCCCCGTCTATATTCACTTCTACAGGGCTGGTATCGTCCTTACCCAGAAAATACTGTATAGGGTCGAGATAATGTTGCCCCATATCGCCGAGACCGCCGCCGTCGTAGTCCCAGTATCCGCGGAACGTACCGTGCGTGCGGTGTATGTTGTAGGGTTTGAAGGGCGCCGGGCCGAGCCAGAAGTCGTAATCCAATTCAGCGGGAACGGGTTGTGTTTCCAAACCGGTTTTGCCCACCCAGTAGAATTTCCAGTCGAAACCGGTGGTGGCGCTTACGGTCACTTTCAACGGCCATCCGAGCAAGCCGCTCTGAACGAGTTTTTTGATGGGTTTTACAGTGGTTCCCATGCCATAGAAATTGTCATTGAAACGAAACCATGTATTCAGCCGGAAGATACGTCCGTGACGCCGGACGGCTTCTTTTACACGGATACCCTCGCCAATGGTACGGGTCATCGGTTTTTCGCACCAGATGTCTTTACCTGCTTTTGCCGCTTCGACAGACATGAGGCCGTGCCAGTGTGGCGGCGTGGCAATGTGCACGATGTCGATGGACGGGTCTTGCAAGATTTCACGATAATCGTGATAGGTTTTGACGCCCGCAGGGCATCGTTGCAGCGCGATGTCGAGGTGACTTTTGTCCACATCGCAAATGGATACAAGGCGAGCGCCCGGGTAGGGGATGTGCCCGCGTCCCATGCCGCCCACGCCGATGATGGCTTTGGTCAACTCATCGCTGGGCGCTAAATAAGCGGGGCCGCCCAGTACATGACGCGGAACGACGGTAAAAGCCGCTACGCCCAGTGCCGCTGTCTTCAGGAAACTGCGGCGGTTTTGAATTGTTTGGTTCATATTGATTGGGTTTTAAATAATAAAATCTGATTTGCTTGAGAATTTATCTCATATTCAATTTTGCAATTTCTTTGTATTCTTTTCTTGTGAAAATGTCGACCCATCCAACAATTTGAAAAGTAAGAAAATACAAATCAGAGCTATCGGGTGATATTTTGTATCCGGTTGACATTAGTTTGATGATTATTCATTGACAAATTTAACAGGTACAACCTGTCAGGATATGCCGGACGAGGTAAAACCTCGTCCGAACGTATGACCTGTAGAATTTGAACAGACAATACCTTTGATTAAAGATTCTTTGGCTGCAAGAATTGATGCAAGTACTTGCATGACGCTTGATTCGGGAACGATTTCGGTATCTTTACCCAAAGCAATGCAAGATGTAAAGTATTCGATTTCTTTTCCGTAAGGGTCATAATTCTCCACTTCCACTTTTTCGCCTTTTTCGCCGGGGCGATACAACATCAATGATGAAGCGCTTTCGGGACCGATGTTTTCACCGGCGGTGTACTGAAATTCCAGTGTTCCTTTGGTTCCCAACACCCGCATCCGCATAGTGAACGGATAACCGGCGGTCATGCTCAGGCTGCCGTCGACAATGGCGTTAGCGCCACATTCGAAGCGGAAAATATTCATCACATCGTTATAATTGTTATTAGCATCGCGGGTTCCGGCGCTGTAAACCGACACGGGATTACCCAACAGATAATGCAGGAAATCAATATCATGCTGGGTAAGATTCATCAGAGTTTCGCCTGACTTTGCAGGGTCTTTGTACCAATCGACCCAGGTAACCATCTGCCCGAGCCGTGCGGCATATACGGTAATGATATCGCCTAATTCGCCACTGTCGCATATTTCCTTGATTTTGACATATTCAGGCCAAAACCGTATCACCTGCGCCACCATGATACGAATACTGTTTTCGCGGGCTGCTGTAAAGATGTTACGTGCCGCTTCAAGCGTGAAAGCGATGGGTTTTTCGATGAGAAGATGTTTTTTCGCACGGGCGATTTTTACGGCAAATTCTTCGTGCATGAAACTGGGCAGACACAGGTCAACGACATCAATATCCGGGTCGGACAGCATCTCGTCCAAATCTGCGAAAGCGCGAAGATTGTACTTTTGTGCAAAATCGTTACATTTGGTCGTGTCAATATCGCAAACGGCCGTATATTGTGCAATTTTGCTTTTCATCGACAAAAAGCCGTCAATATGCGTGTTGCCAATCATTCCAGCGCCTAAAAGTCCTATTTTGAGCATAAAAAACTATTTTCTGCAAAAGTAGAAAATTATTATCTTATTTCAATGTCGGGGCGAAATATTATTTTGGGTTTTTATCATAATAAAAAAGCGGCAATTCAACTATCTTACGAAGTAATTGCCGCTCAACACGAGATAAAGATTATATTCCGAACAATTAATCCAATGCTTTTGCTTTTATGGTTACATCTCCCATGGTAATGGTTACAGTCAGTTTTTCGCCTGCAGTCACATCGGTTTCTCCTGAAGCTTTGATGTGGATGCTGCCGTCTGAAAACAGTTTCAGGAGGGTTTGCTCGCAAAAACTCTTCAAATCGGCGGTATGCTCTGTTCCCAAAGTGTATTCATCTATAGTAAAAACCTTACTTACACCAGTCACTTGCAAACTAAAGTTTTTGATTACGGTTCCCTCGCCGGCGGGAGCGGTAATAACAATGGTTGCCGTGCTGATTTTCGCATCCTTAATCTGCGATTGATACTTCGTAATATTGCTTCCAAGTGACAAGTCATTAAGAGCAATATCTCTTGATACATCGAATGAATTTAATTCATCGGCGCTTTTCAGCGACATAGCGCTTGCTGACGCTGAAGCCCCTACTACCGGAATATCATCCAGTTCAAGAACTATAGATTCCACCGGAACATCAACGGTGACCTTATCACATGAGTACAATACAAACGCACTCACAAACAAAATAAGCGAAACACTAAGTTTTATTACGCTTCCATTCATCTTTTCTGATCTCATTTTATCTACTTTCATTATTTTTATTTTTTAATTTGAATTTATTTATGTCTATATACGATAAAAAATCAATAAAGTTGCAATTTTGGAAAAAAAGATAATAAATCTATCTTTGTGCAGTAAATAAAGGCATGATATAGTGCAATGGAACAAATGAACAAATGCAGCATTACCGGCAATGTTATCACAGTTAACGGGCACGTTGTATTCAGACAGAATCCCGATTTGGATTTTACAGCCTTCTCTAAAGATGCATTCATGAATTTAGAGCTGGTATATCCGAAATTCTACAAGATGGACCGGCTGTGCAAATTAGGCTTTCTTGCCTTGGAATACCTGCTTGTAGGAAATCCTGCCTTCCACCCCGACAAGTCAACGGCGATTGTCCTGTGTAATTCATCGGGATCATTGGACAGCGATCTGACACATCTCCAAAACATTGATCAACCCAGTCCCGCAGTGTTTGTGTACACCTTGCCCAACATCATGATCGGCGAGATGGCCATACGGCACGGAATCAAAGGCGAAACGGCTTTTTTTATCTGCGAAAATGACGATGATCCCACCGCTCAACAATACGCTGCCGACCTTTTGGCTAACGGCATGGCAAGTTCGAGTATTTACGGATGGGTGGACTATACTGAAGAGCATTATCTTGCCAACTTGAATTACATAATGTAGCATTTTTTTTTGTAAAATTACTATTTGATTGTATATTTGCACAAATAAAAAATGAAGTAAAATGGCCTGGTATGTAATTGTTCTCATTGTTTCGTCGGCTTTCTTTTTGCTGACCACGATAGGTTCTCTGATTTTCGGAGATTTGGATTTGGACGCCGATGTGGACGTCGGTTCCGGCTTTGTGTTGGGCGATGTACTTTCGTTCAAGGGATTAGTGCATTTTACCATCGGTTTTTCGTTAGCGTTGACGCTGATGAAAGAGTTTTCGCTGTTGTCGGCAACAGTGGGCGTGGTCACGGGAATTGTTTTTGTGCTTGTGTTGTTCTATCTTTACAAAACGCTTTTTGAGAAATTGCAGCAAAGCGTTACATACACTCATGAAATCAACGACATGGACGCCGAAGTCTATTTTTGGGACGATACATCGAAAACCGGCGAAGTATTCATCACGCTGGAAGGTCGTCCGGTGACGGTTACGTTGGTATGTACCGAAGCAAGGGGGCATGCCCCCTTGTCTTTACAGAAAGGACAGAAAATCAAGGTTTCCGGAACTCGTCATTCCGTTCATCCAACCGACTATATTGTTTAAATTAATCAAAAATTAAATAATCATGGATTTTATAACACTTATCGGAGCATTGGTGGTGCTTGCCATCTTGACCATCATCGGGATTTTATCCCGTTACAGAAGATGTAAATCTGACGAAATATTAGTGATTTACGGTAAAACGGGCGGAAATAAATCGTCCCGATGTATTCAGGGCGGAGCGGCATTTGTGATTCCGGTTTTGCAGGGTTACGCCTACATGTCGCTGAAACCGTTGCAGTTCGACTGTAATCTGCAAAAAGCGCTCTCGTCGCAGAACATCCGCGTGGACGTGCCTACAACCGTAACGGTGGGGATCAGCACCGAGCCAGACGTCATGCAGGCAGCTGCGGAAAGAATTTTGGGGCTGGGTCACAAGGAGATAGAAGATTTGGTGAAAGACATCGTTTATGGTCAGATGCGTACCATCATTGCCGATATGACCATCGAAAAACTGAATGCCGACCGCGATGAGTTTCTCGCGAAAGCGAAAGGACTTATCGATACCGAATTACGTAAAATCGGTTTGTTTCTGATCAACATCAACATCACCGATATTCGCGACGAAGCCGGATATATCGTGGCGCTGGGTAAAAAAGACCAGGCAAAAGCCATCAATCAGGCCAATGTGGAAATCGCCACTGCCGAGCGCGAAGGAGAAACGAAAGTTGCCGAACAGTTGAAAATCAAGAACGCTACGGTAGCCGAAACCAAAAAGGACGAGTTGATTGCCATTGCCAACGCCGAGCGCGATCAGAGCATTTCCGTGGCGCAAGCCGAATCCGAAAGAGATTCAAGAGTGTCGGAAGCCCAAAAAAACAGGGACATCAACATTGCACAATTCAACTCGCAGGCGCGTATCGGTGAAATAGAAGCGACTAAGAAAGTAACCGTTTCCAATGCAGAGTTAGAAGTAATTAAAGCCCAGTCGCAGGGTTTGGCTCAGTCTGCTGAGGAACGGGCTTTAGCGGAAATTGAGAAGAACAAGGAAATGGCTCGCAGAGAAGCCGAAGAAGCCCGCGCCAAACGCACCGAAGCGGCGCTAAAAGCCGAGCAGATTGTACCTTCGGAAATCGCAAAACAACAAAAATTGATTGACGCTCAAGCCTATCAATTGAAATTGGAAAAAGAAGCGGAAGCAAATGCCAACAAGCAACGCATGGAGGCGCAGGGACGCGCCGACGCTTTTGCCTCAGAAGGACGCGGAAAAGGTGAAGCCATCACCGCCGAAGGTTTGGCGCACGCTAAAGTCATCGAGCAGCAAGGTTTAGCTAAAGCGGCTGCCGAAAAAGCCTCGTTAATGGCGCAAGCCGAAGGATTTGAAGCGATGGTGCGCGTTGCCGAAAATAACCCGCAAGTGGCTATTCAGTGGAAGATGGTGGAACAGTGGAAAGAAATCGCCGCCGAACAGGTAAAGGCTTTCGAGAACATCAAGCTCGGAAATATCAATGTGATGGATACCTCGCACGGCGGTACGCTGACGAACCTGCTGACCGGTCTGGTTTCATCCATCGCTCCGGTTACCGACATCATGAAAACCATCCCCGGTATTCCTAATTTCCTGAAAGGCAAAGAATCGGACGATTCAGCCGAAAGTAAAAACGAGGAAGCATAAATGACAAAGAGGATGTTTATTTTTAAACCATTAGTATCTCAATATCATGAATGCAAAATCACTGTATTTTATATGTTTAATTAATTCCATCTCATTGAGTGCCATTGCTATGAACAACAAGAATGTACCGTCGAAAATAGAAGAAGTAACCGTTTTTTTCAAGGGAGCCGAACTGGTACACACTGCCAGCGCCACCTTGCAAAAAGGCGATAATGAATTGTCAATTTCCGATTTAAGCCCCAACATTGACCGCAACAGTATTAAAATCAAAACCTCCAACGGATCGTTAGTATCGTCGTTCGAGTTTTCGGTGGATTACCTGACTGAAAAGAGTTTGAGCGCCAATGCCCAAAAGATTCAGGATGCCATGAAGGAACAGCAAAAATTGCTGGAACAGGTGCAGACTGAAATCAAAATCAATACGAACCTGCTCAACATCCTGCAAAAGAGTGTTGACAAAAATACATCAGGTTTAAAAAAAGGATTGAGTATTGACGACCTGATGAAAACGATGGATTATTACAATACCAAAGCAGGCGAGTTGGAAAAAGCCCTTGCAACCGGCAAGGAGAAAGAAACCGATATGCGCAAACGGTTGCAGGAACTGAAATCACAATTCGAACAGGAATCGTTGAAGAACAACAGAACGTCGGGCGTGCTGAAACTGAACCTCACCTCACCGGTGGATGGAACATGCAATTTCACAGTCATTTATTATACAGTCTCTGCAGGATGGACGCCCTATTACGACATCAATGTTACGGCGCCAAATCAGCCGGTAAAGATTGCCTCGAAAGCGAAAGTGCGTCAGGTGACCGGTATTGACTGGAAAAAAGTCAAAATCAACCTGTCAACTGCCGTGCCGAGCGCAGGAAAGGCAGCGCCGCTATTTCATACATGGTTTCTGCAATATGTGGACAACATCCAGATAAGAGGAGAGGCAGAAAATACCAATATGATGAGACAAAACAGCTTTGCGTATAAATCGTCAGCCCCCAAAATGGCTGCTCTTATGGATAAAGAATTTGCCGCTGAGGAACCGATGGAACTTTTAACAATGGACGATTTTGTTACCCAGTCGGAAAACCAGTTAAACCTGATGTTCAACATTGACCTCCCCTACACCATCCCCGGCAACGGCAAGGAACAGGCTATCGAACTGAAAAATCAGGAAGTAAACGCTTCATTCAAATATTACTGTGCCCCGAAATTGGATGCTGAAACGTATCTGTTGGCAGAAATAGCCGACTGGGAAAAGTTGAATCTGTTGAGCGGTAACGCTAACATCACTTACGACGGCACATACGTTGGCGAAACTTACATTGATGCGTCTTCCACGCATCAAGACCTCACACTGACGCTGGGAACCGACAAGCGCGTTGCCGTAAAACGCGAAAAGATGAAAGAATACAGCAGCACCGGTTTCCTGGGCAACGATGTAAAACAGGAATTTGCCTATCAAATGACCGTTCGTAACAACCGCAACGAGGCTGTTCACATCGTACTGAAAGATAATTATCCTGTTTCGACATTGAAGGAAATCACGGTAGAACTCTCGAAGGATACAACGCCACCCACGGTGAATAAAACCGACATGGGCGTTGTCACTTGGGAATACGACATGCAACCCGGCGAAATCCGGATTTTCAAATTGGTGTATGTGGTGAAACATCCGAAAGGGAGAAAATTGAACATGTAAAAACATATTTTGTACGATTTTTTGAAAACATGAGCGACGGGCGGAACGACTTGTTACATGATGCTGCCAACCGGGAATACGAACATGGATTCGTGACCGATATCGAAACAGAAACGATTCCCAAAGGTTTGAACGAAGATACCATCCGGTTGATTTCGCAAAAAAAGAACGAGCCGGAATTTATGCTGGATTTCCGCTTAAAAGCCTACCGCAAGTGGCTGACCATGAAGATGCCGCATTGGGCGCATCTCACCATTCCCGAAATTAATTATCAGGACATCATCTATTATGCTGCGCCCAAGCAGAGACCAACGCTCAACAGCATGGACGAAGTTGACCCCGAACTGCGCCGCACGTTTGAAAAACTCGGCATTCCGCTCGAGGAACAGAAATTGTTGGCGGGAGTTGCCGTAGATGCTGTGATGGACAGCGTTTCGGTGAAAACGACTTTTCGTGAAGAATTAGCCAAACACGATATTATTTTTTGTTCGTTCAGCGAAGCGGTACGCGAACATCCCGAACTGGTGAAAAAGTACGTGGGATCGGTCGTACCGCCGGGCGATAATTTCTTTGCAGCGCTCAATTCGGCTGTTTTCAGTGACGGTTCGTTTTGTTATATTCCAAAGGGTGTGCATTGTCCGATGGAACTGTCCACATATTTCCGCATCAACGCAGCCAATACGGGGCAATTTGAACGTACGCTGCTCATCGCCGACGAAGGCGCTTATGTGTCGTACCTCGAAGGATGTACCGCTCCGCAACGCGACGAAAACCAGTTACATGCGGCTGTTGTAGAGATTGTTGTCATGAAAAACGCCGAAGTGAAATATTCGACGGTGCAAAACTGGTACCCCGGTGACCGCGACGGCAAGGGAGGTATTTTCAACTTTGTGACCAAGCGCGGCATCTGTAAAGGCGACCATTCAAAGATTTCGTGGACGCAAGTAGAAACAGGCTCGGCGATTACATGGAAATACCCGGGTTGTATCCTGAAAGGCGACCATTCTACCGGCGAGTTTTTTTCGGTAGCGCTCACCAACAATCACCAGCAGGCCGATACCGGTACCAAAATGATCCACATCGGTAAAAACACGCGCAGCCGTATCGTTTCTAAAGGTATTTCGGCCGGACGCAGCCAAAACAGTTATCGCGGATTGGTGAAAGTTATGCGAGGCGCCGATAACGCGCGGAACTTTTCACAGTGCGATTCGCTTCTGTTGGGCGACAAGTGCGGCGCTCATACCTTTCCGTACATAGAAGTAGCCAACACGTCGGCAGTGGTGGAACACGAAGCGACGACCTCAAAAATCGGCGAAGACCAGTTGTTTTACTGTAACCAGCGCGGAATCAACACCGAAGACGCCGTAGGACTGATTGTCAACGGTTACGCCCGCGAAGTCATCAACCAGTTGCCTATGGAATTTGCTGTGGAAGCGCAAAAACTGTTGTCTATCAGTTTAGAAGGAAGCGTTGGGTAGTGGGTACATTTCAAAAAAATATATTGAGATTAAATTCATAAAAAAAATTCATAATATATTATGGCAAAGACATACGCAAATTTATATACACCCCCCAACCATAAAAAACCGACATGTTTTATGTTACATATTTTATGTCAAAAATATTGCATGTTTTATGTTGCATATTATTTATTTTTTGTAACTTTGTTGCGTGATTTTTTAAACTGAATGCGGCGAAAATGAAAATAGAAAAATCAAATAATCCCTTTTTAGTAGCAGGATACAGCACTCCTGAATACTTCTGCGACAGGGAAAAGGAAACCGAAAAAATCATTTCGGCTTTGCGCAACGACAGAAATCTTTCGTTAATCAGTCCGCGTCGTTTCGGCAAAACGGGGCTGATACATCATGTTTTTTATCACCTGAATGACAAAAATAATGATATTTTTTGCTTCTATTTTGATATTTTTTCTACCCAAAATCTGCATGAATTTGTACAAATTTTCGGAAAAACAGTGTTGGGAAAGTTGGATAATTATTCGCAAAAAACCTTGAAGCACGTATTGAAATTTTTCAAAAGTTTCCGTCCGACTATTTCGCTTGATTCGCTGACAGGAACACCCGAAATCTCTTTTGACATCAAACCTGAAGAGGCGCAAACCGGTTTGCAAGAAATTTTCAATTATTTAAAAAACAGTGAAAAACGTTGCTACATTGCTATTGACGAGTTTCAGCAAATTATCGAATATCCCGAAAAAGGCGTCGAAGCATTATTGCGGTCATACGTACAATTTGCCAAAAATGTGAAGTTTATTTTTTCAGGCAGTAAAAAGCACTTGATGGATATCATGTTTTCGGCAGTAAATCGCCCGTTCTATCAAAGTACGCAAAAAATTAATCTGAGTGAAATTCCGATGGAAACATACAGCATTTTTGCGCAAAACCATCTTGCCAAAAGTGGAAAAACTTTGTCTCCTTCACTTTTTGAAACGATTTATCATCTTGTGTTGGGACATACGTGGTATGTTCAGTTGATACTAAATCAGTTGTATTCATTGCCTTTGAAAAAATACTCGGAAACAGACCTGAATAGAATAGTAGCAGAAGTGTTGGAAGAAGAAAATGCGACCTACAAAACCTACTGCGAACTGTTGACAAAGAGGCAGTTACGGGTATTGACGGCGATTGCAAAAGAGCGTAAAATTGCTAGATTGACTCATTCCGGTTTTTTAAAGAAACACAACCTTACTGCTGCAAGCAGTGTGAAATTGGCAATTAAATCTCTTATAGATAAGTCGTTAATACTCAGAGATGAAAATGGATATTATTTTGTTTACGACCGTTTTTTTTCGCTTTGGCTGGAACGGAAAATGATAAACTGATTTTGTATCCATTGTGGTTAAAAAATACTTATCGGAGTGTACTCAATAATAAAGAAGAAAATGGATTATATCCCGCAACCCTTAGACACAAGCCGCGTGGAACTCCCTGCCGACTTGTTCAAACTGATAATTATCAATTAAATATGCGAATTAAAAGTTGATTTTTGCTCTACGGGCAAAAAACGACTAAAAATAAAAAACATCAAATGTCAGAATTATCTAAAAACGAAAATGTATTCTTTAGCGAAATCAGCGAATTGCTGAAACAGGCGAGAAACAATGCTTATAAGGTAGTTAACACCGTTATGGTTCAAACCTATTGGCAAATTGGCAGGCGCATTGTTGAGCAGGAACAAAAAGGAGAAAACCGCGCAAAT
>Ga0082212_10005561_pt1 | contig 17148 bp, 13 predicted proteins | sample TergutNt197P3_FD_71548 | JGI IMG/M metagenome (GOLD analysis project Ga0082212, IMG submission 71548) | Neocapritermes taracua P3 segment gut microbial communities from Petit-Saut dam, French Guiana - Nt197 P3 | ecosystem: Host-associated > Arthropoda: Insects > Digestive system > Gut ... | reverse complement strand
CGGGGGCGCCGGGCTGACGTACATCACCCTGCCCGCCGTGTTTCAGGCTATGCCCGGCGGCCATTTTTTCGCTGCGGTCTTTTTTGCCCTGTTGCTGATAGCGGCCCTTACTTCCTCGGTTTCCATCCTTGAACCCCTGGCGGCATATCTCATTGACCAGTTTCGCGTAGGACGTGTTCGGGCCTGTTGCATCATGGCTGGCGGATCCTTCATTGCAGGCATACCGGCATGCTGGTCGTTCGGCGGCGCCGAGGTCGGCGCATGGCTGGGCAAGACGCCTTTTCAGATCATGGACTATGTCACGTCCAACGTCATGATGCCCATCAATATCCTGGCCGCCTGCCTGCTTATGGGGTGGAGCGTAAAGGCCGTCTTCCGCCGCGAGCTTCGTAGACATCTTCACGAAAGGACGGGAGAACAGGGCCGGCTCCCGCGCTGGGTCCGCTGGATTGAAACCGTCTGCCGGATTGTGGCCCCGTCCGCCATAATCGCCATTTTGGCCGCCAGCATATTCTCCTCCGGCTAAGATGGTTCCGCCAGGCAGCGTTGGAGCAGTTTAGCTTTGAGACGGCCCGCCCGGCATGGACGGCAAACGCATTTCGCCTGCGACCACACAGTCGGGCTGCGGCGCTTTGCGCTCTGAGCCATTTCAAAGTAAAATTGCTTTATGGCAAAACAAACCTTGCTTGCGCATGAGATATTATGATATAAAATATCCCAACCAAGGAGAACGCCATGCAAACTGAACCGCAGGCGCATGCCCGCATAAGCATCCCCGCGGACTGCCTGTTCCTGGTGTCGGCACTGGTGACCCGCCTTGGCGGCATCATGACCGACTCCAGCGCAGATGCCAACCCCGGCACAGACTTGGCGGCAAGCGAACGCGGCGGGAAGATGCTCCGCGCTCTGCGACTGCGGGCTGGGATGACGCAAAAGACCCTTGCGGATGCCATCGGGTTGCCGCAAAGCCATATTTCCGAATTTGAAAAGAACCGGCGCGCCGTACCCTATAAGCATGCGCAAAAATTGGCAGAACTCCTGCACAGCATTCCCGGCCACTTCATAAAACAGGCACCAGCAACCATTACCGCCATAAATGGGGCCGGAAAAGGCGGCAGCCTGAAGCACAATGCCCCAAAAATCATATACAAAAATTTAAAAATCTAGCGCCGAACAACCGTCGCCCGCATGGCGTCCTTGCGGATGCCTGAATTGACGCCCCTTCCTTCAAGCTCAAGGCCGCGCCTTGACACCAGGTACGCGCGGAATTCGTCTATATTGTCCACGAAGCGCAGAGTTTCAGCCAGCGGCTTGCCTACGTTTTCCCAGGTGTCAAACCTGAACGGAGAGTGTTCAATAAAATGCGTTGCCTTGCCCTTGGCCCCGGCAAAGGTGCGGGCAAGAGTATACGGGTTTATATCCGCAGGCAGTTCTTCACCAGCCGCCAGCAGATCCACGGCCCTTTTCAGGGGATAGAGACGGTCTACATATTCGGTATAAATACGATCCCAGGTATCCCGCGAGAACAAACGCGCGATAATCCCCTCGCCCTGCCTACCGTCAATGCTGATATGGGAAAGCACTTCCTGCGCGGCGGGCTGTTCCGCCCACCGTTTCACAGCCTTGCGGGCATCAAGCAACGCTTGGCTCAGTTCCGGCGCGCGCTCATGCATAAGCGTTTTAAAGTGTTCATAGAAGCGCGGGGCAAGGCGTTGTGCCTCTTTCGGGTTCGTGACATACTTGGCAACGAACTCAGCAAAGCCTTCAGGCAGCGGAGACTGCCCGGCCTTTGGCTTTGTCGCCATCGGCTCAAGTTCCGCGCGGAACGGCGCCAGGGGCTTCCAGCTTATTTCTCCGAACAGCATGTTCTGGAGATGATGCCCGACCTCATGCACAGCGGTCTTGATATTGTTCGCCACACCAAGGCGGATGACTTCCGCATCTGGCTTGTATATGCCGTGCGCGTGGTCGCGAAACTTGCCGATGCGGATTGGCACGTTAAAGGCTTTTGCCAAGGCGTCTATCACGCCGGAGATGGGTGTGGCGTCCTGATGGCGCAGCGGCCCGTCAGCGGGCATAACCGGCTTGTTAGGGTCAACTGGGATGCCGTGGCCGGTGTCGCGGCAGGAGGCGGCAGTGTGGGTGTCGGCGAGGTGGCTTGTGGGCTTGCCCTCTGCCGCAAAGGCTCTCAGCTCTTCCGTTGTCAGATAGTTATGCCGCCCCTGCTGAAACAGTTCTCCCGGCGTATTCACCGCGCCATCGGCGGCCATCAGCCCGGCCTGTTCAATGTTCATGCCCTCCTGAACATAGGTGCGCACTCCATCCCTGGTTTGGTAAACGTCATGCCCGGCGCTGTTCTGGCCGATCTTTGTGAAGTACGGCGGTTCTGCCGCTGGCATTTCAGTGCCAGAAATGCGCTCAGGCTTGACTTCTGTGGCTGCGGATTGTTCAGGAGAGGGGGGAGATTCTTGGGGGGTTACATTTCGTTCAGGAGTTCCAGTTCCTCTATCAGCCGGACGCGGTTCTTCCACACCCATTCCGGACCGTATCTCTCCAGAAGGGCGCTGGTCGATTCCACCGCCAAATCCTGTGTCCGCTGATCCACGTCCAGACTTTCCACCCCGTGCAGCTTCAAGACGTCTGCGAATGTCTCCACGGTCTCTGGAAAGTCCTTCGGGGTACTCGAAGAAAACGATGTCTGGTGTGTCGTATTTGTCATAGTTCCACCCTTTTGGCGCATGCTCCTCGCTCCATGATTCGCGGCGTATCTCTCTAAAGCCAAACCTTGGATAATATTTTTCTGTGAGGTGTCCGCCTACAGCATCTAGGGTTTTACCGCCCCGGGCAATCGCTTCAATAACGGCATTCTCACCAGCGCCCCTTTTGCCGGAATTGTTGATCACCCCAATTATATCCATTTTATCCGTAAGAGTGAAGCCCACCCCGTCATCAGTAACGAAGTGCTGCCAACCTTGCATTTCCTCAGCGGTATACGGAGTCAGGAACTCGGGGCGCTTGCTTTTTTCACGCAGGGCAATGAATGTTTCGGCATCAACGGATTGAAAGTCGTTTGAAGGCGCTTGCGCGGCTTCAGCTTCGCGGCGTTCCGTTTCAACACGCATTTCTTGCTGTACCCGCCTATAAATATCCATGGCCGCTTGACGCTCTTCCGGGGACAGGTGTTCCGCTCCCTCAATAAGCGCCTTGAACCCGTCAAACCTTTCTTGCGACAGGTCGCGCAACTCGCGTAGATCTTGCGCGAACATCTCTCTGAGTTCAGGGACGGCGTCACCGCCATCCAAAAGCCCGGTCAACCCGTCGGATGCCGCTCTGTTTTCGGCGCGGTCAATGAATTCTGGCTTGACTTCGGCGCGGGGTGTGGTAGATTCTCTTTTAGAAGTAAGGGATTCAGCACTCCTCGCGTCGGGTCCAACCGCCGTCGTTTCGGGCGTATGAGGAGCGGGAATCCCTGCTTTATTGTCGTCCATCTTCCACATTGTTGTGAAAGACAACTCGTTCCTGCCCGTTCTTATTTCCTCAACCACATAAAATGTATTGCCAATCCGCTTGGAATATTTCAACCCAGGGATTTTTTTGTCGGTAATAACGGCTTCAACAGTGTCATAATTTGAAACTATCTCAGGCAATAATAGATAATCGCCTGCCTGCAGCGCCTGTTGCCCGTGTTGAATTTCAGAAGCTTGGTCACCGTGGCGCTTCAATGCATGCCGAACTTCAGAAGGATCAATAGAATGCACAAGCCCTGCCTGGACATCAATTCCGGCATCCGTACTCAATTTCTCCGCATCGGCTTGTCTCAGCACCTTCCAATGCAAACGCTCAACAGGTTGCCCTTGCAGCGTACTTTCAACGACATTTTTGATTCCCTCCTGCACAGCCTCCGGCCCCTGCCTTTCCAGTAACTCCGCCTTGGCCCAGTTGCGCGGCAAGTACCCATGCAATTCCTCCGTCGGCACCTCTTCCCCAGCCTTCAGCCGGTTCAGCGTTTCTTCCGCAAAAGCTCCGGGTATATCCTTATTGATAGCCAGCACGTCCTGCTGCACTGTCGGGTCTTTTTGCGCGGCCTCGGCAACTTCCACAGGCGTTTTGCCGGTTTTCTCATATATATTGCGCAGCTTCTTCACGCCTTCCGGCATGGCCTCTGCTATATTTTTGGCAAGCCTCGGCAGGTGCATGGCGCGCATCCCGCCTATAAAGGCAAAAGAATGCACAAACTCTTCCCCATGCGGCCAGCGCAGTTCCTGAAGCGCGCCGGCAATAGGCATGGTAGTGGCCTCGGCAACTCCGCTCGCGCCGCCTGCGATAGCGGTTTTCAGCCCTTCTGACAGCGCAAGGCTCTTTGTGGCTGAACGCGCAAGGCCGCCCGCCGCGCTGCCGGCTGCCCCTGTCAGAGCGCCTACATTGAACTCTTTCGGGAACGCCTTGGGCTTGTCCAACCCAAGGGGGTCTTCCGCATCAAAAAACCCTCCGGCGTGAACCAGAGGGTATGCAGAGGTCAATGCAGCAACATGCTAGAAGTCATTTCATAATTCATTATGGAATGACTTCTGACCCCGCCTGCGAGGACGGGGCGGCGGCGCCTGCCGCTGGAGCAAGCCGAAAACTGCGTTTTTCGGCGATGCGATGCTCACAGTCTGAGGCCGATTTGTGAAATGAGTTCTAGTAACGCCGCTGGCGAGGAGCACTAGGTTTCGCTTCGTTCACGCGAAGCGCTCTCCCATCGAGAGAAAAATTGTCGAGGGCCTCAATGGCTGCGGCAGCATCCGCATCTTCCATTTCCACAAAACCGAAACCCCGCGCGCGACCAGTGTCACGATCGCTCACAAGCTTGACCGAGATCACGTTGCCGTATTCGGCAAAAAGACCCTGAATCTGTTCCTCAGTAGCACTCCAGGGAAGATTCCCCACATAAATAGACTTGGACATGCAATAGTATCCTTTTGAAAAACTGATAATGCCGCGTTATGTAAAAGCAAAAACAATTCTTGCCAATACGCGACTTAAGTAAATTAAATAAAACTATTTTCTGGCATTGTCAATACAAGGCCTGTAAAGAGGGTGTAACTTGAGCTTTGACGTGGAAACGGCACTCAAGCAACAGAACTATGCACTGCCAATCCGGCGAATCCGCGCCGCCGCGTCCCGTTGAACCGTCCGCGCATATCTGACCGCAGGCTTGCCGAACATCATAGCGTAGAAATAAGCGTCAGGATCCAGACCAAGCAATGCGCGAATTGCCGGAATCATGTCGGCGACAATTTTCATCACGCCGCACCAGGTTGTGCCCAAGCCGACGCTCTGCGCAAGCAATTCAAAATACGCGAGAGCGAGCACCGCGTCCTCCTGACCGCACCGCGCCTTTTCACCGGGAGAGACAACAAGCAGATGCGGCGCGCCCCGAAAGAGCATATCACTGCCGCCCTTCCGGTACGCCGCCACCCCATCGGCAATAAACGCGTCCTGGAAGGCCCCTGCCGCCTGTTTGGCCTCGATGGCGCGCATGACTTTTTCCCGCAGTATCCCCATGGCTTCACGGTTGGGGACTAGCGAGAAAGTCAGATCGCGATCATTGCAGCCAGTCGGCGCGTGGGCAAGATCCGCCAATAGTTCGTCGATGAGCGTGGACGGCACGTCTTCGTCGCGGAACTGACGCACGCTCCGGCGTCCGCGCACCAAGGTTTTCATTTGCCGGTACGAGGGAAAAACGCCTTCAAACAACGGCAGGCTGTGCTCCGGTTTCAGGCCGAATGCCGATATTGCACCAGCAGGGCATACGGCCAGACAATGCTGGCATGCAAGGCAACCGCCTTCAGCCGGTTCAGCCGCTTCCGGCACGGTCTCTTTCCGATGGATGATCCCGCTTGGGCAATCCTTGACGCAGGCATCACACTGGAGGCATTTTTCAGCATCGACGCGGAATTGTAGTGTATCCATTTTCTCTCCCACTGTGTTGCTGTTAGATTGGTGCGCATTGCCGTCCGGCAACTCAGCACTGCCCGCCAGGAAAATGACATGGTTTCAGGGCCGCGCCAAAGCGTATGTTGCGTGAGGTGGGCAGGGAGTCGAAGGCCACCACATAAGACTGCGCGGCAAAATCCACGTTGACTATCGTGCCGGGCCCGAAGGTCGAATGGGTCACCGGATCGCCGATGGCGAAACATGCGGCCTGCGGCGGCGCCGGAGGGGGCCCCGTCCTTCCCGTGCCGGACGATCCACGCTGTGCGCCGCGCCGGGAGTCATCCAGTTCCGCAACGTACTCAATATGTTCTTCGCCAAGTTCAAAAATGAAGCGCGAGGGGTATTTGAACAGCCCGTCCCCGGCCGCGCCTTCGGCGTCGGAGAGGTACAGGCCGTCTTTGGCGCGCGTCATGGCCACATAGGCCAAGCGTCGCTCTTCCTCCATGTCTTCCGGCGTGCTGATGCGGCGCGAGGGAAAAACACCCTCGTTGAGGCCACACAGGAAAACATGGGCAAATTCCATGCCCTTGGCCGCGTGCACGGTCATCATCTTCACTGTTGCCCGGCCCTCCTCACGATCGGCATTGGAGAACAGCGCGGCCCGGGACAGAAAATCCTCAAAGGCGGCATCCTGGTCGTCACCCATAGCCACCACCGATCGCTTCAGCTCGGCTGCATTGTCCAGCCGGTTCTGATCGCCCTGCAAGCGGAGCCACTCCTCGTAGCCGGCAAGATCAAGCAGCATCTGGAAAGCATCGCCCATGTTTGCCGTGTGGCGGCGCTTGCGCACCGTTTCCACAGCATGCACATAGCGCTGCGCCCCGGTGCCGCGCGTAAGCTCGGAATCAAGATGTGCCTTCAATGCCTCATAGAGGGAAAGGCCACGCGTCCCGGCGTATTCCGCCAAGCGCTCCAGGCGTTTTTTGCCCATTTTGCGCGGCGGCACATTGATGGTGCGGCGGAAGGCAATATCGTCCCCGGCGGTGACCATGCGCATGTAACAGACCATGTCCTTGATTTCCCGACGGCCGTAAAATGCTACGCCGCTGAAAATCCGATAAGGCAGGCCGCCCTCGATGAAGCGCTCTTCCAGCGCCCGGCTGAGATAGTGAGCGCGGTACAACACGGCAATATCGCCAAGGTCCGCGCCGGCATCACGCAGTTTGCCCAGTTCCCAGAAAATCCAGGCGGCCTCGGCCTTTGCACTCTTGGCATGAAAGTACAGCGGCTTGGAGCCTGATCCGCGCACGGCCACTGGGAAGACCGGCAGACGCGTCAGGTTGCGGGCTATGAGCGTGGAGGCGGCCTCAAGGATTTGCGGGGTGGAGCGATAATTGGCGGTGAGGGTTATGGTGCGCGTATCGGGATAGATCTTGTCGAAATCGAGGAAGAGGCGGTAATGGGAGCCGCGCCAAGCATAAATGGTCTGATCCGGATCGCCCACAATAAACAGATTGCCGTGCCCACCGGAAAGCAGTCGGGCCAGTTTGAACTGCTTGGCGCTGACATCCTGGAATTCGTCCACCATCACGTATTGCATGCGCTCCTGCCACTTGGCGCGCACATCGGGGAAGTGTTCCAAAATATAGGTGGCAAAGTTGATCAGGTCGTTGAAATCGCAGCCGAAGCACTTTTTCTGCTCATAGAGGTAGCGCAGAAAAATTTCCTCGTCACGGCTCGCGGCGCGCGCGAACCTGGCCTTGATACGCTCATTGTCCAGCAGCAGAATGTCTTCAATATACGTTGAGGCAAACATTTTCTTGGCCTCAAGCACATTGTCAACGACGCTTTGTATGGTGGCGTCGCGCAAGCTAAGACCCATGTCGCCGAATATTTTCAGCAGGATGTCCTTCCAGTCTTCCGTGTCCAGAATGACGAAATTGCGCGGGTAACCCAGCAGGTGTATGTCGTCGCGCAGCAAATGCACGCAAAAGGCATGAAAAGTGCATACCAGCCCGAGGTCCATGTCGCCCAAAGCCCGACGCACGCGCAGTTTCATTTCATTGGCCGCGCGGTTTGTAAAGGTTACGCAGAGCATATTTTTCGGGGCCATGCCCAACGCGGATACAAGATGACAAAAACGCCGGATGAGAGTACGGGTTTTGCCCGTGCCCGGCCCGGCGATAACGCGCACCGGACCTTCGGTAGCGGCGACCGCCTCCCGCTGTTCCGGGTTAAGGTCTTTGAGAAAATCCATATCCTTCGCCCCAATACAGGCCATTACCGTGTGGATAGTGCCTCAGTTTTTCCATCAGACGAGGAAGGCGAGTTTTTTGCGGCGGGAGTGTATTCTTATGGCACATGACCGGAGCAAAAAACGAAGCTTGACGAAGTATCACGGTAACTGAGGCACTACCGCCGCGTGGGGGGATTTGCAAGCCTTTTGTGCGGATGGTACGATCAGGCCCATGCATACGCGAGCCGCCCGGCTTTTCCGCCGTCTCATCCGCCCGGTTTCATGGGTCCTGGGTCTTTTCGCGTTTTACCTGCTGTCCGTAGGCCTGGCGCTGCCGCATATCCTGCGGCCGGCGCTGGAACAGCGGATATCGCAGGGCTTGGACAGCCAGGGGCGGGTGGGATCCCTGTCCCTCAATCCCCTCACCTGGACGCTTGCGGCGACGGACATCACCCTATCCCATCCAAGCGGCGCGACCTTGCGTCTGGACAGCCTGGAGGCCACGCCCTCGTTCCCCGCGCTCCTCCAGTTGACGCCCGGCGTCAGGGAATTGAGGCTGGATGGCCTTGCTGTGGATCTCACCCTGGCCAAGGACGGGCCGTTCCCACCGCCTTTCGACGATGCGGCAGATCGGCGAACGCCTATCTTCCCCTTCATCATCCACAACCTTGCCATCAACAATGGCGCCCTGACCTTCCGCGACCGAATCAGGGACGTGACGCACACCGTGAAAGACCTGCATCTCACTGTGCCTTTCATCTCCACCCTGCCGGAGGACAAGGGCGTCGCGATCGCGCCGCGCCTCAGCGCCACGGTGGACGGACACCCGCTACGCATCACGGGCGAAGCCTATCCCTTTGCCGGCAACCTGCGCACGGAATTCGAACTGCGGACGGAAGGCCTGACGCTCGACAGGGCTCGCAACTACCTTGCTCCCTATACCACGCTGGATATCAGGAACGGCTCCCTGTCCACCCTCCTCAGACTGCGGATATCCCGCGAGAGGCGGGGGGGCGTGAGCATCTCTCTGGCGGGCGAGGCGGAGGCGGCGGATCTGGAACTGGCCGGGCCACAGGGCACAGCCTTCAAGGCCGCCCATATACGGGTAACTTTTGAGGACATACGGCCCGGAAAAATAGCTCTTAACGAAGTATCCTTGACCTCTCCGGCGTTGACAGCGCGCATACGCGCGGATGGAAGCGCGGACTGGCAGCAATTTTTCCCCGGCCCAGCGCAAGATAACATGGCGCCGCCGATCGTCATCGCATCCAAAGCAAAGATACGCGACGGCTCCATGACCGTACACGACGAAAGCATGCCGGGCTTCAGCCATACCATTCGGAACATCCAGTCGCAGATCTCGAACTTTGGCACCAGCGGCGCGGCGGATTTCAGCCTTGAATTCGGCGAGGCCTCCTCCAGGTTCACAGCCGCGGGCACGATCAGCCCCTCGCGTATTGAGGGCGCCGTGAACATGGAACGCATGCCTATTGCGCCCTTTTCCCGCTACCTGGCCAAGATAGCGGGCATGCTGCTGGACGGCGCCGTGGACCTTGCGGGGGATTTCGCTGTGGACTATGAAAAACGAATCGTCCACCTTGGCGGCATCAACCTCCGCAACGCATCCGCGACCCTCCCGGGAAGCGCTGCCCCCCTGTTCACGGCCAGGCAACTGACCGCAAACGAGATCATGGCGAACCTGTCCGCGCGGGAGATTACCGTGGGCAGGCTCTCCGGGTCCGGCCTCACTGTCAGTCCGGTGCGCGACCGGAACGGCAACTTCGCCTTCGCCCCGCCAACCAGGAAAAACAGCGCACCCTCAGCGGGTTGGCAGGTGACGATCGGCAACGCGCAGCTTGATTCCACAGGCATTACCATAACCGATCACAGCCTGCGCAATACGGCGGCGCTGTCGTTCTCAGACGTCACAATTTCCGCCTCCAACCTCTCCACGCAGTTGGACAGGCAGTGGACGGCGGATATCTCGGCCAGGCCGGGAAGGCACGGCCGCCTGCGCCTGGAAGCCAAGGGCGCATTCAACCCTCTGGCCCTGTCTTTCCGGGTCAAGGCGGACAGGGCGGACCTGGCCTTTCTGTCGCCCTATCTCAGGGGAGCCGTGCCTCTGTCCTTGTCCGCAGGCATGCTGAACGCAAACGTCAACGGGAGCCTCAGGTCCGGCGGGGGGGACGGAATGAGCTTCGAGATGAGCGGAGATGCGGGCTTGCATGGGGTCAGCCTGACCAAGGAGCGCAGGGAGATCATCGGCTGGGGCCGCCTGCGGGCGGAAAAATTCCGGTATCGCAGCATGCCCCGCAGTTTAGGCGCATTGCACGTCGAACGCCTAATCCTCAACGGCCCCCGCGTCGCTGTAACCATAGGAGAAGACGGCGTGAGCAATATCCAGCGAGCGATGTTGCCATCCCCAAAAGACTCCGCGCTGGAGCCGCCGGACGCCCCCGGCTTCTCTTCCCTGTCCGTCGGGGGTGGCAGGGTCACCAACGGCGAAATCAGGCTGCGCGACGAACACATGCAGCCTCCGCATTACCTCAGCGCGGCAAACCTCAGGCTGGATGTGGGCACACTGTCCTCGAATCCGAACTCGCGGGGGGAATTGGCCGGAAGCTTCAGGCTGAACGGATCGCCCATCACCTTTGATGGCGCCATTAACCCGCTGGCCGCCCCCTTCGCGGGCGAACTGACGATCGACGTCACTGATCTTGATTTGGCGGCTTTCAGCCGGTATGCGACGCGACTCATCGGGCATCCGATACATAGCGGCGAACTCTCGGCGCGGATTGAGGCTTCGCTGGACGGAATGAATATACACGGGCACAGCGATCTCGTCATCTCCATGTTTGACGTGGGTGACAGGGATCCGTCCTCCGATGCCCCGGACATTCCGATCCGGGCGGCGATCGGCCTGCTCAGGGACCTCTCCGGCGACATTCGGCTCTCGCTGCCTGTCTCCGGCCGCCTGGACGACCCGCAATTCCGTATGAGCGGCGTCATAAGCAGGGCCGTCGCCAATAGCATGATCAAGGCCGTAACCACGCCCGTCAGGATGCTCGGCGGCATCTTCAGCCTTTTTGCGGGCACAACGCGCGAGGAACGCATACACTTCGCCCCCGGCGAAGACAGGCTCAGCGGCAGAGCGTCAAGCTCCCTGCGCGCCCTTATCGAGGGCTTACCCAGACGCGGGCGCGCCAAACTGGAACTGATCGGCGTCGCATACTTCCTTGAAAGAACGGACATGGTGACAGCGGAAATCATGAGGAAGATGCGCACAATGAAACATGAGGCGCTTCCCGAGGATCAAAAGGCGGCGACAACGCCGGACGGGGTGCGCGTAGGCTTGCACGTGGACGCGAAAGAGTACGCGCGCCTGCTGCGCGAAGTTTACATGGCCTGGCCGGAAAAGCCGGAGGGCAACGCGCCGCAATCCGCACGGGAAATGCTGCGGGCGCTGCGCAGGGGCATCCCCGTATCTGACGGACAGCTGCACGAGCTTGCGGAGGCGAGAGCCAGGGCCGTGCGCGACGAAATCACAAAAATTGACGCGTCGCTTGACAGCCGCATCACCATCGGCGCTCCAAGGATCATATCCGACAAGGACGCGGGACGCAGGATTGACTCGAACGTGCTGATCAATATCAGATGACGCTCAAGACGCTATGGTAACAAGGAGGGAAGGGTGATTGGCCGACAAACCATCTCGCGCTTGCTGAAATGCGCTCTTCTCGCCCTTGCCGTTGGCCTGGTGTGGACCATCAACACAAGCTTGGCCTCCCTTGCGGAAAACGTCTGGACCTTCCTTGTAGAAGCAATCAGCCTGGCAGACCCAGCAGCGCCCGGCGCCATACGCAGGGGAGCTCACCTGGCGCTGCTTTGCATGGAAGCGCTCGCCTTTTTCCTGTTCTGGCGGGGTATCGGCAGCGGGCGCAAACACTTGCTGTTGCACGACGACAGCCCGGAAGGCAGGGAACGCTTCGCGAAGGAACTGGTACGCCGCATGCGTTCCAATCCGCATGTCCGGAAGGCGGGCATCGGGCCTGACGGGCCTGAGGATACGGAGCGCATCGCCGCATGCATGGCGCTGTTGCGCGCAAAGGCGAACACGGAAATAGAGCTGAGCGCCAAGCGCATTTTTCTTGCCACGGCTCTTTCCCAGAACGGCAGGCTGGATGCGCTGATCGTGTTGTGTTCGCTGTGCCGCCTCGTGTGGCGCATATCGGCCGTCTATGCCCAACGCCCGCATCCGCGCGAAGTCGTCTCGCTTTACTGGGCGGTGATCTCTTCCACCTTCCTGGCCTTCTCCGTGGACGAGCTTGATCTGCCAACGGAAATAGGCGCGGGATTCGGTCAGGCGTTCCATGCCATTGCCCCTACCGGGCTTGCCGCAAGCATTCCGTTCGCCGGCAAAGCACTGCACATCTTCACCTCGTCCGCCATTGACGGCGCGATCAACTGCTACCTCGCCCTACGGGCCGGAATCATCACCCGCAACGCGTACGATTACGCGCTCATCACGGAACAAAGGCCTTCGCGCGCCGCCGTGTACCATGAGGCCGGAACCCACTTGCTCGCCATGTCAGCTTCCCTGATGGAGGGGCTGGCCGGAAAGCTTGCCGCTGCTTTAGCGGAGGCGGTGGAAAACGCGCGGAATACAACCGTGCAGGCAGGCAAGAACTTATTCCAGGGCATAGGCCGCATGGGCGTTTCCACCGAGGCCGCAACGGCTGCCGAAACGAGCGACACAAGCGCCCAGACGGTCGGCCCGAAGCCGGTCGGCGCTCACGCGGGGGTGGTGCGCAAGGCCCGGCAGACAACCGTACAGGCGGGCAAGGACGTATTCCAAGGCATAGGACGCATAGGCATCTCGGCCGGCAAGGCCGCAACGAATGCCGGAACAGCCGCCAAGGTCGCTGTGTCGCGCGTCGCGGATGCCCTCGCCCGCCGCATGAACGCTCGCTAGCAGGCTGCCGGGGTGAGAACGTAAAAACGTAGCGCATCGGCAGTACGGAGCAAGGCAGCACCTGAACAAGGCCAGTTGACGCGCAAAGGCCAGGTCGCTCCGGCGTTTTGCTGCATTTCTCACACTTCACGTCGAGGGCGAACGGCAATGCAAAAGACGCAGCAGCTTTCTCGTCGCACAAGCCATACAGCATGGCCGACGAAATACCTCTGGCTTCATGAATACGCGCTGGCGAAGCCGCATGCCGTCGCGGACTACAAAGAGAGCTGGGATGCGCTGCGGTATTTCGTGTACGGCAAGATATTCGCCCTGCTCGTGCGCAACAGTACAGGCACGCTGCTGAACCTCAAGTGCGACCCCTACCTTTCGCTTGACTTCCGCGCGCGCTACCCCACAGTGCTGCCCGGATGGCACATGAACAAGCTGCACTGGATATCCCTGTCATTGATGGGCGATACTCCCGCAAGCGTATGCAGAGAGTTGGTGGATATCTCCCATGACCTGGTATGGATGGGCCTTCCCAAAAGAGTTCGGGAAAGAGACCAGTGAGCGTGTTTTTGAATACGCTTGTTCTCACACGCGGGCAGGAGACTGCTGTGTGGTATGCGAACGCCGGCAACAGGCTTTTTGAAACGCCGCGCCAACCGCTTCATCATCGAATCCCGCCCGACGCGGAGTGAAACACCCGTCTCTTCATTGCGGGTCCTTCAGCATGCGCGATACACAATGCGAAACGTCACGGCAGTCCTGTAGCAAGATCGCAGCCTTGGGACAGGACTGCCGTTTTTTATAGTCGTTTACACCGGTATAAGAGTATCTCCTGTTTGATATTTTAATTTTTCCTGCCAGCATTTCTCAGGCTGGTTACGGCGCTTTCCAACATGGACATGAAGACATCCTGGAAGTTCTCAGGGAGCGCCTGGAACAGGTCGCTTACTACAGCAGCTTTTTTGAGGGACTCCGGCGAGGTGAACCGGAAGAGGTCTACTACCGTACAGGACAAGGCATCCGCTATAGCTTGCAATCGCGAGAATTTGGGGCCTATCTCCCCACTTTCGATACGACAGAGTGAATCCTGGGTGATGCCGAGTAATCCTGCCAACTGCCCCTGAGTCAGACCCCTCTTTTTCCTCTTCTCGGCTATGCCAGAACCAAAAGCGATAGCCAGCTTATCCTTTTTCCCCCGCATACTAAGCTCCATTTTTTACAAGAAAATGTAGCTTGATGACGAAGAAAAAAGTCTACACATAACCCATATTTTATTGACATAATACCCATATACAGCTATATAGCATCCCTGATGCCATAAAGCGCAAATTGATAATGTGTTTGGAAGTTTATGCTCCCAATCCGAAGGAATTTTTTGTAAGCATGCTAACTTTCAGAAATTTTCTGACAACTCTCTTGCTTGCTTTCTTCATGCTGGCTCCAGCCATTTCTGCTGTGGCAGCCTTCACATATATCCACACATGCACCAAATGCGGAAAAACTATCACAGATAAAAAGTCATCGTCACCGCCAAATGCAAAATGCAAGAAAGGCGGTTCCCACTCTTGGGACAACAGGTCTTCAAGTCGGTAAATCGTTTACGTAATAAATAAAGGGGATTGATGAAATGCTGTGTCCTTCCTGCAAAGAAGAAATTGTCGATGGAGCCATCAAATGCAAGCATTGCCAAAGCATGTTGAATGAAGCTGAACAACCAATAGTTGCTCCAAAAGAGGTTGCCGGTACAGAAAGCCAACCAACTGAGGCCGCTCCAGAGGAAAATGCCAACTCTAACGGTGAAAACCGCTACAGTAAATCATTCAAATTGTTTGAAGAAAAAAAGTATCGCGTCATTTTAGGAATACCCATTTTTGCCAATTTTCGCGACCAATTATCTGTATTCTGGTGGTGGGCTTTACCTGCAAGCCCGCTCAATCCAATCATGTACATACTCTGTGGCATGTGGAAAAAGGGGCTTGTTATGGCAGGAATATATGGTTCTATACTAGGAATTATTAAATTTATAGAAACATCCCTACTTCAGGGGCGTATTTTATTATTATTACTTTTTATTTTAATGTTTTATGTTGGTGCAACAATAGATTACGATATATACAGGAAAAAAATTCGGCAAGAAGATTTTTGGTGGTAGATAAATGTAATACAATTAATTTTTAACAAAAAGGAAATAACATGAAATTGTTGTGCATCATTGCATTGGCAGCCATTTTAAGTGGCTGTGGAGATTCAAAAGAAATAAAGTTTGTCAAATCAGGCAAGCTTGTTAGCTGCCCTAATAAGACTATGGAACAGGCAGCCAAAGGGTTTTTTGGTTCTCCAAAATGGAAATCAGGTGTTAGCAAAGATGGCCGTGTGTTTGTGGATATACAGGGCAAAATGTCAGTGCATGATAAAGAGGTAGATGCTGTTCTACAGTTTATTGTGGATGAAAAAAAAGGAACTTTCGAGGCTCATCCCACGTCTGTGTGCTGCCACCAGAGCATCGTTGATAGGTGCTGAGGTATAGCTGTAGGCCAACCACGAATTTCGTTTTGCGCCTTCTCTATGGCCCTCACAATGGCTGTTTCGGCCCCGCCCTTTGGAGAAAAATACACTCGACTGGGGAAGCTGGCTCTTGCAGGAGCAGGCTTTCCTTTGGCTGCACACAGGAGAGCATGAGGCAGGACACAAGCAAGCCGGCTCCTTAGCTCCGTGCCCCGGCCAACGTCAAGGAGATGCGAATGCACTCTGCTTGACGCTATGGTACAGGAGGTTTAGGGGAGATACATGGCTGCCCCCGTCCGTTGCTCAGGCGGCACGCGCGCCCCCAAGGAAAACCGATGGAATTCGAAATCTGGGTTCTTGCGCTGCTTTGTTGCGCTTTTTTTGCCGCGGGCTTTATTGACAGCGCTGCCGGCGGCGGCGGACTCATTACCGTGCCCTCGCTTCTCATGGCCAACATTCCGCCCGATTTGGCCCTAGGCACCAACAAGTTGGTGATCGCCCTGGGCATGCCCGCTTCTCTCATAACCTATGCCAGGAGCGGGTTCGTGCGGTGGCGCCTCGCCGCTGTCGGTACTCCGGTTGTGCTCCTGTCAGGGATAGCAGGCGCAAAGGCGCTTCTGTTTTTCCCCACGGAAACAATCGGCAGGATTATCCTTTTTCTACTACCCATCGCCATTGCCGTTACCCTGATGCCCAAAAAAGATTCCGGCACGGTCAGCGAGACCCCAGCAACAATTCCTTACGTCCGCATGTCCATTATCTGCGCGCTCATCGGTTTTTACGAAGGCTTCTTCGGCCCCGGAGCCGGCAGCTTTTTCATTCTCGGTCTGCATCACTTCGTAGGGCTGGGTCTCATCCAGGCCTCGGCAACAACAAAGGTTCTCAGCTTCACAGCCATCTTCAGTTCCCTGCTCGTCTTCATTTTCAACGGCAAGGTTCTTTATATGGCGGCTTTGCCCCTGGCCGTTGCCTGCATTGTCGGCTACATCGCAGGCACCCGTATGGCTATCCGCATCGGCCCGGCGTATATCCGCAAAATGCTGACCTTTATCATGACCTTGCTTATGGTTTCCCTGGTTTGGAAATTGTATTTATCTTGAAAATCAGCATTTTTTCAACGTGCTTTGGAGAATCATCATGCGCCTGTCGGTGTGACGGGCGGGTTGCCTAAAGCTCAGCTCCCAGGGGGGATATTGTTTTCGTAAAGATGGAGGAAAATGCCATGTCAACGCAACTTGATATGTACAAAGCCCGACAGGCTGAGATTGTCCGGCAATATGACGGAAAAATTATCGCCGTGAAAGATGGTGAGGTGCAGGGCGTATATCCTTCAAAAACTGAGGCGCTCGACGCCATGTGCGAACAGTTTTCTCCTGGTGAATTCCTGATTATCAAATGCACGCCGGGTGATGAAGAGTATACTCTGCGCTTCCGCTCCAGGGCCATTTTCCGCCAGGAATGTGCGGTATGAGCAGGGTGGAAAAACATTATCCCCCTGTCTGTTTTTATTGAGTATGGGTATCACGCA
>Ga0082212_10005560_pt1 | contig 17149 bp, 13 predicted proteins | sample TergutNt197P3_FD_71548 | JGI IMG/M metagenome (GOLD analysis project Ga0082212, IMG submission 71548) | Neocapritermes taracua P3 segment gut microbial communities from Petit-Saut dam, French Guiana - Nt197 P3 | ecosystem: Host-associated > Arthropoda: Insects > Digestive system > Gut ... | reverse complement strand
GAGGCTGGTTCCCAAGCAGGAGCCCAAAGCCACTGCTCATATACCCCGGAACATTTGTAGAAGCCTCAAAAAAGCATCTCCCGGACACCCCTCTGAAGTGTAACCTTTTCGCAAGGCTTGACACAATGTTTGAAAAACGCGCTATACATTGAGTGGAATTTATGATAAATTAGTGTGCAGAGCAGTTTAACAACGTGTATTTTAAGATTTGGGAGGGCGCTGTCATTGGAAGGGCATTTCGGGTTTATACACGAAAAACTTGATATCAAGATCCTGATACTCTTCATATTGCGCCGCCTTCCAGGCCCTATAGATTTCGAAGCGCTTACAGAATTAACGATGTGCGACGGCGGGATCAGCTACTTTGACTTCGCCGAATGCGTTGCTGATCTTGTCAAAACGGATCATATTCAGGTTATGGACGATATGTACTCCATTACCGAAAGGGGTTGGAAAAACAGTATCACAACGGAAGTCAGCCTTCCGGCGTCGGTAAAGCAAAAGGCTGAGCGGTCGTCGACCGACTACCGCACTGAGAAGAACCGTGACTCCATGATAACAACTTTGCACGAGGCGATTGACAGCGGCGGGTTCAATGTTGATTTAGCTTTATCTGACGGAATCGGCGAAGTCGTATCCATGAGGCTTTTTGCTGCCAACGAAAGACAGGCTGCAGATCTCGAAAGAGGGTTCCGCAAGCGGGCTGAGGGCATTTACAGCGCCCTTATCGAGGAGATACTTAAGGATTAAGCGGATAACCAAAAGTAGACGATACAGATTACCGGTAAGGTGCTCCGGTAAGGCGCAACGGTAAGGTGCTCCGGTAAGGTTACAGTTCAGAGGGGTATCCGGGAGACTGCCTTTTTTGAGGCTGATGTAATAGCAGGAGGCGGTAGCCACTGCTCATATACCCCGGAACATTTGTAGAAGCCTCAAAAAAGCATCTCCCGGATACCCCTCTGAACTGTAACCCGGTAAGGCGCTCTGGTAAGGCGCAACGGTAAGGCGCTGCAATGAAGTACCTGAAGGTTGCGGGCGCCGGAAATAGCTATATATGCAAAGTTAAGCACCGCAGAGCTCAGCCCTGCGGTGCTTGTTGTTATGGAAAACGCTAAACTCCGGCATACATACGGTTGTTTTTCAAACGGAGCCTAACTGACTGCAGCATGCAGCAACAATGCTATGCTCCCACAAGTGCTGTAAAGCCGCCGCATTTTTCCGGGAGGAGCGTCAAACAGCCTGCATTGCCTGCTCTATGTCTTCAATGATATCGTCCACATGCTCAAGCCCGACTGAGAAGCGAATCATGCCGGGGGTAATGCCGGCGGCGACCAGCTGCTCGTCCGTAAGCTGGCGGTGAGTTTCGCTCGCCGGGTGAAGGACGCATGTACGGATGTCGCATACATGCACCTCGTTTGAAGCGAGCTTCAATGCGTCCATGAACCTCACGGCGCCCTGTTTACCGCCCTTTATAACGATAGAAATGACTCCGCTCGCTCCCTTAAGATACTTTTGGGCTAAATCGTAGTATTTATCATTCTTGAGCCCCGGATAACTGATGGACTCGATTTTATCGGAAGAAGCAAAGTATTCCGCGACTATCATTGCGTTACTGCAATACCTGTCCATGCGAAGCGCGAGAGTCTCGAGCCCGAGATTCAGCAGAAACGCGGAGTGAGCTGATGGATAGGCTCCGAAATCCCGCATGAGCTGCATCCTGGCTTTGACTATGAACGCGCTCTTTCCGTACACATCAGTGTATGTAATGCCGTGGTATGAAATATCAGGTTCCGTGAACTCAGGGAAACTGCCGGACGTCCAGTCGAAATTCCCGCTGTCGACGATGACGCCGCCGACCTGAAGCGCGTGGCCGTCCATATACTTCGTCGTGGAATGCACGACAATATCCGCGCCGAACTCAAACGGCTTGCACAGGATCGGAGTTGCAAAGGTGTTGTCGACTATCAACGGTACATTATGCGTGTGCGCGATCTTAGCAAACCTCTTAATATCCAGCACCGTAAGAGCCGGGTTCGCGAGAGTCTCGCCGAACACGGCCTTTGTGTTCGGCTTGAATGCGGCGTTTATCTCATCATCGCCTGCGTCGCAACTGACGAAAATGCATTCAATGTTTAGCTTTTTCAGCGTAAACGCGAAAAGATTGACTGTCCCGCCGTATATCTGCGATGTACATATAAAGCTTTCGCCGGCGCGGCACAGATTGAGAATTGTCATCAGCGATGCAGCCTGACCGGACGTCGTGCACATAGCGCCGACGCCGCCTTCAAGCTCAGCGATCTTGTTCTCGACAGCCATGACCGTGGGGTTTGCGAACCGTGAATAGATCAGGCTTGACGTCGGTTCGTTGAAGACGTCGCCTACTGCTTCGGTCGAATCATAAACATATGTAGTGCTTTGAACGATCGGCATTACGCGCGGCTCTGCGTTTTTCGGCGTATAACCGGAATGAAGGCACTTTGTCTCGTCTTTCATAATATAAATCCTCTTTCAATATTTCAAGGGTATCAAGGGACACAAGGGGGACGGTTCTCTTGTGTTAACAACCGGTAACACAAGAGAACCGTCCCCTTGTGTTCTTGTGTTAAGCTCTTGGGTGAGATTTGTTGTATACATCCTTCAACTGCTTTTTTACGACCCGCGCATATACCTGCGTGGACGAGATATCAGCGTGACCCAGCATTTCCTGCAGAATGCGCATGTCCGCGCCATTCTCAAGCAGATGTGCGGCAAATGAGTTTCTGAGCATCTGAGGCGTGATCTCAGTGTTGATATCCGCCATTCTTGCGTAATTTTTCAGTAGTTTCCAGAAGCCCTGGCGTGACATTCGCTTACCTGCAGTATTAACGAAAAGAGCGCGCTCATCAGGTAAAGCAAGCTTTGGGCGTACTTCGGACAAATAATCGGAAATCGCTGCCGCAGCTGCTGTATATACGGGTATCGACCGCTCCTTACTGCTGCTGCCGCGGCAGGTAATGAGGTCAGTAGCAAGATTGACGTCCGTATTATCAAGCGCAAGTAATTCGCTAACGCGTAAGCCTGTAGCATAGAGTGTCTCAAGCATTGCTTTGTCTCTGCAACCTTTCGCGTCAGTTACATCCGGTTGTTCAAGCAGATGTTCGATCTCTTTTCCAGTCAAAACGCTGGGCAGTTCTTTTTTAGTAACCGCAGCGGTAACTCCGGCGGCGGGGCTGTTTTCTACTACCCCTTCTGCCGCCATTCGGTTAAAAAACGCCTTCAGTGAAGCTACGCACCTTGAAACAGTGGCCGGCGCATGCCCGCACTCTTCAAGATGACACATGAACAGCTTGATATCTTCCGATGAGACGCCTAGAAAGTCGTCCTTTCCGTCAGCTTCAAGAAAAACGGCAAATTTTGTTATATCGCGAATATATGACGAAACGGTGTTCGCGGGCGCCAGGCGAACGTCGGATAAATACCTTTTATAGTCGTCAATATGAGCTGTGTTAAACAACGCGCTAACTCCCTTTGCTATACTCGCTCGCGAAAACACTTGCCAATAATCCGATGATGATTTTAAACGTCATGCTGGCAGCGTCTTTGTGAAGCAGAGACGCGTGTAGTGCCGCGGAAGAATCGAACAGTGGGAGTAGTTTATTACAGCGGGGCATAAGAATCAACATAAAAAAGCGCGGAAAGCGATTTTTGTTAGTTTAGACAAAAATGAGGTTCGGGTTGCAGAAAATTACAAAACCGTGAAAAAGCGAGGAAAATTGAGAGAAAGCGAGCCTTGCTGAGATTCAGCGAGTAAACCCTCCTGCCAAAGGTCAGGAAAGGTCAAAACGCAGTTTGCATACTGGAGGGCGATAGAGTAAAATACGCCTAAGGTCAAAGATAGTCAAAGTCAAACTTGATTAGTAACGCAGAACAACGCAAAGCAACGCAGAACAACGCAAAGCAACGCAGAACAACGCAGAACAACGCAAAGAAACGCAGAACAACGCAAAGCAACGAAGAGCAACGCAGAGAAACGCAGAGAAACGCAGAGAAACGAAGAGTAACGCAAAGTAACGAAGAGTAACGCAAAGTAACGCAAAGTAACGCAAAGCGAGGTGATCAATAGAAATGGGAGTCAGCGACATTATTGCGGGGTTCATAGGCGACATGCTGGATGAGCTGGGCGGCTCTGCGGAGATGCAGCGCTCAGAGCTCGCAAATAAGTTCAACTGTGTGCCGAGTCAGATCAATTATGTCATATCAACGCGTTTCTCACCTGAACATGGTTATATAGTCGAAAGCAGGCGCGGAGGCGGCGGTTACATAAGAATCACAAGAGTCGAAACAGATCCCGAAAGGCTCATTATGCATACTGTCAACGCGATAGGCGACAGGATAGACATGAACACAGCGGCTGCGCTGATCGCGAACCTCAGGCAAAGCGGCGCCATTGGCGATGCATACTCGCGGCTTATGCTCTCGGCAATCGGAAACAGCGCGCTGCGCCCGGTACGCCCGGATGAGCGCGATATACTCAGAGCAAGTATCCTCAAACAGATACTGATAAACACATGAGGTAAAGTAAAATCAATCTTGAACTGAATTATGGAGGTATTCAAAATGAAATGTCAAAAATGCGGAAAGAACGAAGTCAATCTTCACTACTCATCAAACGTTAACGGCGCCGTAACCGAAGCTCATCTGTGCTCGGAATGCGCTCAGTCGTCAGGATATGACCTGGACGGGATGTTCAGCAGAAGCGGAATGTTCAACAGCGGCAGTGTTTTCGGAAGAGACGGGATGTTTGGCAGAAGCGGGATGTTTGGGTACGAAGGGTATCCTATGATACCCGGCCCTGCAAGCTTGTTCGATATGGATAGAGAGATCAGCGCAATGTTCCCTATGTTCGGCACGGGAGGCAGAGTGAGACCGGCGGCGTATCCGGCGTTCGGTTTCAGCCCATTCCTTCAGTTTATACTGCAGCCCCGGATCAGCGCACCGCAATCTGAGCAGCAGAGCGCATGCGCGTCCTGCGGGGGCGAATGCGATACGGCAGCCCCTCAGGATAATGCAGCCCCTCAGGATAATGCAGCCGCACAGGATACGGCAGCCCCTCAGGATACGACTACAGCGCAAGGAGAGAACCGGACTCAGGAGATGAAGCAGCCGCAGGATATGAAGCAGCCGCAGGATATGAAGCGCGACCGGAAGGCGTCGCCGGCGGCGGAGCCGGGCAGACATCAAGAGACGTCGCAGGCGGGCAGCAATCCAGGCGCGGGGATTGACGGCGAGATGCTCAGAAGGCGCGAGATCAATGTACTGCGAGATCAAATGCGCAAAGCGGCAAGAAAAGAGGATTTTGAAAAAGCCGCGGAACTGCGCGACAGGATAAAAGGGATGCAGTGCGACTGATATATGTGTTCGGATATATCACCGCAGCAGTTCCCGAAAGAAGGAGTGAGGATAATGAGATTTGAAGACAGATTCACAGAGAGCGCAAACAAAGCGTTTGAACTGGCGCGCGCAGCCGCGGTCGAACTCGGGCGCGGATACATCGGCAGCGAGCATTTGCTGCTTGGCCTTTCGCGCGAAGGATCGGGCGTGGCAGCCGCGGTTCTCAGCGAAGCCGGGCTTGAGAGCGAGCTTATATACGATTTAATTGCAAAAAACGGAGGCCGGGCCGAGCAGGGCGAAATGCCTGCTCAGGGCCTGACTCCGCGCGCAAAAAGAATAATCGAAGTCGCCGTAATGGAAGCCAACAGGCTCGGGCACGGATATGTCGGTACTGAGCATCTGCTCATGGGGATACTGCGCGAGTACGAGAGCGTTGCTGCGAAACTGATAATGATGACGGGGACTGACCTGAATAAGCTGTATACGAATATAATCAACGTGTTCAGAAGCGGCGAGTACAGTTCCGGTAAAGTCCCGGCAACCGCCGGAAGACGGGGAAAAAACAACGATACGAAAACGCTCGATGAGTTCAGCCGCGATCTGACTGACGCGGCGGCCGACGGCACGCTCGATCCTGTTATCGGGAGAGAAAATGAGATCCAGCGTGTGATACAGATTCTTTCAAGACGGACAAAGAACAACCCGGTGCTCATAGGAGAACCGGGCGTGGGAAAAACCGCTATTGCAGAAGGCCTCGCGCAGCGCGTTGTCGCAGGCGACGTCCCTGAGACGCTGCTCGATAAACGTGTCGTGACGCTTGACCTCTCAGGTATGGTTGCGGGGACAAAATACCGGGGAGAATTTGAAGAGCGTATAAAAGCTGCGATTGATGAGGTCAGAAAAGCAGGGGATATCATCCTGTTTGTAGACGAACTGCACACGATCATTGGCGCGGGCGCGGCGGAAGGCGCGATAGACGCGGCCAATATCATCAAGCCGGCGCTCGGGCGCGGTGAGATACAGATCATCGGCGCCACTACTCTCAATGAGTACAGGAAGTACGTCGAAAAGGACGCAGCGCTTGAACGCAGGTTCCAGCCTGTCACGGTCAACGAACCTACGCAGGAGGAGACGCTGCGCATCCTGATCGGCCTGCGCGACAAATACGAAGCGCACCACAAGCTGAAGATTACGGACGAGGCGATCGAAGCGGCTGTTAAGATGTCGAACCGATACATAAACGACAGGTACCTGCCCGATAAGGCAATAGACCTGATAGATGAAGCAGCCTCCCGCGTCAGGATGGATAATCTGAGGCTTCCGCCGGACCTGAAGGAGCTTGAAGCTCAGAAAGAGTCCCTCGCGAAAGAAAAGGAAGCCGCTGTGCAAAGTCAGGATTTTGAACGCGCAGCCGGTATAAGGGACAAGGAGAAGGAGCTGGCGTCTGTCATTGAAAACGCTCGCAGGAACTGGGAGAACATCAAGACAGGGAACACAGGCAGCGTCGGAAAGGACGATATCGCTTCCGTCGTAGCGCTCTGGACCGGAATCCCTGTGACAAGCATCACGCAGGATGAGGGCGAACGCCTTCTGAAGATGGAAGAGACGCTGCACAAACGCGTCGTCGGGCAGGATGACGCCGTTACCGCTGTAGCCAAGGCGATCCGCCGCGGCAGGGTCGGGTTGAAAGATCCGAAACGCCCGATAGGTTCGTTCCTGTTCCTCGGACCTACGGGCGTCGGAAAAACCGAACTTTGCAAAGCGCTTGCGGAAGCGATGTTCGGCGATGAAAACGCGATGATTCGGGTCGATATGTCAGAATACATGGAAAAACATACAACGTCGAAGATAATTGGTTCTCCTCCGGGTTATGTCGGATATGACGACGGAGGGCATCTGACGGAAAAAGTGCGCCGCAGGCCTTACTCCGTTTTGCTGTTTGATGAAATCGAGAAAGCGCACGAGGACGTTTTCAACATCATGCTTCAGATGATGGAGGACGGTGTTGTGACCGACTCACAGGGCAGGCGCGTAGATTTTAAGAACACCATAATCGTTATGACGTCAAACGCCGGAGCGAGGAATATAACCGAAAAACGAGCGAAACTCGGGTTTGAAACCTGCGCTGAGGACGATGGAAAAGCCGAGCACGAGTATATTTACGAAGCGGTCATGGAAGAAGTCAAAAGGCTGTTCAAACCGGAGTTCCTGAACAGGATCGATGAGATCATTGTTTTCCACAAGCTGAGCCGCGATAACATAAACGAGATCTGCGGGAAAATGCTGGAAACAGTTAAGGAACGTATGGACGCACTGGGCGTCGGTATGACGGTGGATGACGATGCAGTAGCGTTGCTTGCGGATAAAGGTTTCGACCCTGTCTACGGAGCTCGCCCGCTGCGAAGAGCTATACAGAACGCTGTGGACGATACTGTTGCCGAAAAGCTTCTGGACGGCAGCGTAAAGAGCGGAGACACGGTGATGATCACAGCGGAGGACGGAAAGATAGTAATCAAACCGGCGGACAGCGCAATACTCAGCCCCGGCAACCCGGAGGCTACAGAATCAGCGGACGGCGGAGCAGCGGTCAGCCCGGCAGAATAGCCCCGTATTTCAGAAGCTCGCTCCTCAGCTTTCCAAAGTCGACGTCTCTGACGTCGACGCCGTCTTTAACCGCGATCGCCGCCGCGGAGCCGGCCGCCTGACCGAAGCACATGCAGTGCGGGATCAGATTGAAAAACTCCTGAAAATCATGGTCAGATGAAAACGCGCGGCAGGCGACGAGTAAACCGTTTGTATCCTTAGGTATTAGTGACCTGTACGGGATGTATGTTCTGGGATATTGCAACGAAAGATCGCCGCGGTCATTGTCAGCGAAAATTGCGATGGTATCGTCAAACGGAACGTCGGTGTCCATATCCTTCGCGGTCATATAGTACTCGCCGACGATCCTGCGCCCGCCCGACGTGCCAAGCTGAGGGGAACTCAGCATTATAAAGCTTTTTTCAAAACCGGGCATATACTTTCTCAGCGCTTCCCAGTTCTTTACAGACTGCGCTCTCGTCTTTGTGTCTATATATGTCATTTCTTCGATATCAGTCTGATGCAGCGAACCGAGCAGGCGGTGTATCCAAACAACGCCTTCCTGATGATCAAGCAGGCCTCTCGAAAACCATGGAGAGCCGCCTGCTTTTTCCATTTCCGCGCATACCGCCTTGTACTTATCCGGTTCGGAGTCCTTGAACGTATCGTACTTTTCAAGATCGACATGGCATATCCAGTACACCCAGCCGAACTGCGCTATCCTCGAGCCCGGTATCATGTAATCGATCGTCTCAGTTCCGGTTTTCGGCAGAAGGTCGCCGTCGCCGGTGCAGTCTATGACTATTTTTCCAAGCAGAGCCTGCCGCCCTGACTTGCTCTCGATGATAACGCCCTTTACCGTATTGCCGTCCATGATCGGTTCCGTTACCCAGGTGTGCAGAAGCAGTTCCGCGCCTGATTGCATCACCATCGCGTTCATTTCGTCTTTGGCTATCTCAGGGTCGACGACCGCTGTATAAAGCACGATATACTTGCCTTCTTCATTCTTCCTTATGTAAAAATGCATCATGTTCGCTTTAAGATACTTGTCGACCACCGCCGGATCGCCTTTCCCCCAATCCTTTTTATCGGGGAAGCAGGCGCCTCCGCGCGCGGCGAGCCTGTCGATGACCTCCTGGCAGAACCCGCCTATCAGATGCTCGCCGTAGATGTTTCCCAGATTCGGGATAATGTTCACAAGGCCGCCTGTTGCCATACCGCCCAGATGGCCGTATCTTTCAAGGAGTATCGTTTTGGCGCCGCCCCTCGCGGCTGAGACAGCGGCTGCAATGCCGCCCGGGCCTCCTCCGACAACTATAACGTCGGCCTCGCGTATGACTTGAACGTCTCTTTGCGCCTCGGTGACAGTTATCCCGGGGACCGGTTTCTTTGCAAACTCATGATCGTGCGGGTTATCATAATTGCTGACTACTTCAGTTCCGTACTTTGCCAAAATGTATCAATCCTCTCATAAATTATTTACAGTTAACCGGTGTTCTCCGGCTGCGGGCAATATGACCCGTTCAAGCCGGAGGCGGGAGGCTTTTTTTTGTGAACGTTAAGGTGAAAACGATGATTAATTGTAATATTCAGTAAAAATCTATTGTTGCATTCACCGTTTCATGATAAACTATTTGGCGTATAAACACAAGTAGGGAGGACATATCTATGTTAACGAACGCATGTGAAATGCTTGTAAAAGCCAGGGACGGGCATTATGCAGTAGCCCAGATCAATATCAACAACCTTGAATGGACAAAGGCGGTGCTTCAGACGGCTCAGGAGCTGGGCAGCCCTGTGATCCTGGGCGTGTCCGAAGGCGCCGGAAAGTACATGACCGGATTCAGCACAGTTACCGCAATGGTGAGAGAAATGGATAAGAATCTGGGCATTACGGTACCCGTCGCCCTGCATCTGGACCATGGCACATATGAAGGCTGCCTGGCTTGCGTCGAGGCAGGGTTCACATCGATCATGTTTGACGGAAGCCATTTTGCGATCGATGAAAACGTTCAAAAAACCACAGAACTTGTAAAGCTTGCTCACGACAAAGGTTTGTCGATCGAAGCCGAGGTGGGCGCGATCGGCGGCGAGGAGGACGGCGTTATAGGCGGCGGCGAAGTCGCTGACCCGAATGAATGCAAGATCATCGCCGATTTGGGCATAGATTTCCTCGCGGCGGGTATCGGGAACATTCACGGCGTGTATCCCGCCAACTGGAAAGGGCTGGATTTTGATGCTCTGGACAAGATCCATCAGATCACAGGCGGTATCCCGCTGGTACTGCACGGCGGAACAGGGATTCCGACAGACATGATAAAAACGGCGATAAGCCTCGGCGTATCGAAGATCAACGTGAACACGGAGTGCCAGCTTTCATTCGCGGCGGCGACGCGCAAGTACATAGAAGAAGAAAAAGACCGGAGCGGCAAAGGCTTTGATCCTCGTAAGCTGCTGGGGCCCGGAGTCGACGCAATCAAAGACACATGCCGTGAGAAGTTTGAGATTTTCGGCTGCGTCGGCAAAGCGTAAGTATTAAAAGGGCATGACAGAACCGCATTGGAATCTATTCAGGTCGATACTTCGCGGCGAAGAGCGCAGACTTCACACAGGGCTCATTGTTGACAGCCCCTGGATGCCGGGGTACTGCGGTATGTCGACTATCGACTTTTATGCGAGGCCTGACGAATGGTTTGCGGCTTACCGGAAAATCAAAGATGATTTTCCGGATGTATTATTCCTGCCCGACTGGTGGGCGGAGTACGGTATGGCGACAGAGCCTTCGGGGTTTGGCGTTAAAATCGACTTTTTCGATGATAATCTTCCCAATGTCCATCCGCTCATAAACGATATTGAAACTGCGGCGGATATTATCGAGTCGCTGACAGCGCCCGACCCGCGAAAAAACGGCTTAATGCCGTTGCTGCTGAACCTGCAAAGATATATTAAACCGAGGCTTGAAGCGATCGGGGAGCGGATCAACATCGTGAGTACACGCGGTCCGCTTACGATCGCTTCTCATCTGTTTGCAGGCTCCGAGCTACTGATATGCGCAAAACTCGAACCGGACACACTGCACAAGCTTCTGCGGTTAACGACAAACCTGTGCAAGTCCTGGCTTTCCGCGCAACTTGAAAACACAGGAACAGCGGAAGGTATCCTCGTGCTTGACGACATCACCGGGTTCTTCGGAGAGGATGATTACAAGGAGTTCGCGCATCCGTATCTGAAGGAGATATTTTCGTCATTCCCTGAATGCCTGCACCTGTTCCACAACGATACTGATAACGATGTTTGCTTTCCGTATATGGACGATCTCGGCGTCGATCTATTCAACTTCACGCATATGAAGGAAATTGGCGGCGTGCGCAGGCTGACAGGCAGCAGAGTCACGCTGCTCGGCAGCATTCCGCCGATGGCGCTTGTAAGAAACACGCCGGAAGAGGTTTATCACATGGCGAAAAGCTGCGTCGATAACTATACTTCCGTGAACGGCACGATAGCCGGGCTGCTGCTCAGCGTTGGCGGAGGCGTCCCGATGGACGCAAAAAAAGAGTGCATCAAGGCAGTCACAGCGGCGGCAGGCGAGTACAGTTACGTATAGTACTGGCTAAGCGTAGCATACAAGAGAAAATGACAGAACTGAACCTGAAGGTAGTGTTCCTTCAGGTTCAGCGCGTAATTGCCCACTATCAAATTCAGCGCATAGTTGCCCACTTTCAGGTTCAGCGCGTAATTGCCCACTATCAAATTCAGCGCATAGTTGCCCACTTTCAGGTTCAGCGCGTAATTAACCACTTTTAGGTTCAGCGCGTAGTTGCCCACTTTCAGGTTCAGCGCATTATTACCCATTTGCTCATCGGGAACTGGACAAGAGTGGTGCAGAATATCGCGATCAGTTTTGTGAGCATGTCCGCGTATCCTTCGCCCACAACGCCTGCCAGCGGCGCCCGAATGACAGTCGGCAGATACAGCAGGAGGAAATAAAGCAATACGATCATTACCGCGTACATAATCGCGCTCTTTGACGTTTTACTCACAGACTTGAACGTGGCTTTTCGCTGAGCGATAAATGTGAATATTTGAGTTATTGTGTAAGAGGTGATGTGCGACAGAAAAGCCGTCATACCTCCGTCTTCTGCGTTGTAAACGATCAGCCATATCGAAACGGTGCGGTCATGCAGCGAAGGAAAAATCAGGAAGTTACATATTGCGAAACTGGCAAGTTCGATAGTCGAAGCAACGCATCCGACCAAAGCATACATGATGAGCTGCCATAATGCGGTATGCCGCGTTTTCCACTGAGCAAGCGCCGCAGTTACTTTTTGAGTCATTCGTACATCCAAACTATCAGCCATAGGCAGACATAATGTAATGGGGTCTGAACAGCTATGTGTGCAAGACTGCGCTTTCTTTTCAGATTTTGCATATCATGAATCCGTAATATGCGGACCATCTCCATGCACAGAAACTAGCTCTCAGAAATTGCGCTGCTACACCATCTCGTGCATGGTGCGCTGAACTATTTCGTCCTGCAGTTCGTGAGGCAGATCGATGAAGTAAGCGCTGTAACCGCCGACGCGGACCAGAAGGTTCTTGTGGTTCTCCGGACAGGCCTGTGCGTCGAGCAGTTCTTCCCGGCTGTGGATGTTGAACTGCAGATGCCAGCCGTCGCGTTTCATAAACGCTTTGATCAGCCATGCAAGCTTCTGCAGCTTTTCGTCAGTGTTAAGGATGCTCTTGGAGAACTTCATGTTCATGGCGTAGCCCACGAACTCTTTGGAGTAGTTGCCGTTAGTGGCCGAATTGATAGCTGCGGTCGGGCCTGTAACGTCCATGCCGGGCATAACCGAACACGCCGCGTCGCAGACGGGGGAGTAGGCGATCCTTCCATTGGGAAGCGCTCCGACAGCCTGCCCGACCATGATATGCCCCGCGGCTGCGCCGATGAACAGCATCGGCTTTTTGCCGGTTATCGGGTCGATCCAGCGCTGCATGATTTCCGGAATCTTAGTTGAAAGCTCATCATAGAGCTTGTCGACATACTCGTCGTCGTTGCCGTATTTCGGCGCGTTGAGACACATCTGCCTCAGGTCGTCATAACCTTCCCAGTTTGCCGCGCACGCGTTTATCATTTCGTCCATAGTCACGACTTTTTTGTCGAACACAAGCTTTTTGATAGATGCGAGGCTGTCAGCCATATCCACGACGCCGCGGCTGCCCAGCCAGCATGTCCGCCCCTCGGGATAACGCGCGCCGCCTTCCTTTGGCGTCAGACCGGCAGGTATGCAGTCTTCGTACTGCATTGCGCAGCGCAGGCCGCTCATTGGCCCGTCTGTGATCTCTGTACACAGCGAGATAACTTTGACTTTGTGCAGAAGCGGGACAAAGTACTCAAGCTGCTTATAATAAGCTTCCAGGATCTGATCCAGGCTTGTGAACGCTGCGGCGTTGCCGGTGTGCGGCCCGAGCTGCTTTTGCGTCCGCGGGTCAAAGCCGTCGTTCAGCGCCAGTTCAAACAGTTTAGTCTGGTTGATATTGTGCCCGCCGCCGACATGCTCCATGCAGTCAAGATGGTATCCCAGACAGCCGGATGCGTTCCAGTTACAGGCGTCGTCGATCGGCACATCCCTGTCAAGATATCTCTGCGTGCCGAGTTTATCATTCAGAAACGCCGGGTTTCCGCCTCCGAAGTCGCGGTTGCAGCGCAGAGCGTGCACGATGAAGTCGGGATCCATTTCAGGATTATAGCGCACATACACAGCCGGTTCCGACAGGCGGACCTGCGCCATAGTCTCCAGAACAAGCCAGCTGAGTTCATTTGTCAGATCGTTACCGTCTTTATCGACGCCGCATAATGTGATGTTAGGCAGCAATGAGCCGGGCGCCGCGCGCTGTGAGCGCGGGATGGTGACAAGGTTCTCGCATTCGCGTATCTTGAGCCAGAACGCCCCGAGAAGTTCCGCTGCTTCCTGCGCGGTGATCTTTCCCGCTTCCTTGTCCCTTTTATAATACGGATACAGTATCTGATCCAGTCTCCCGACTGTGACTTCCGGCCTGTCGGAGCTTTCCTTCCAACAGACAAGATGATAAAGGCGCATACACTGGACAGCCTCGAAGAAGTCGCGCGGCGGCTCCGCCGGGCAGCGCTCGCAGGACTCCGCTATCCTTATGAGTTCGGCTTTGCGATCCGGGCGTCTTTCCGCGGCAGCCATATCCCGCGCAAGGTCGGCGTGGCGCTTCGCGTATGCGATGAAAGCTTCGCAGGAAATGACGCACGCTTCCAGCAGCCAGTACTTTCGCAGGAACTGAGCTGAACCGTGGGAATGTTCATTATCGCCTTCAGTCATCATGCGCTCGCGTTCTTTTTTGCATAGGTCGATTACATAGTTGAGCCCGTGGTCGACGCATTTTGCGCTGACCTGAGCGCCGCCTCCGCCGTAAGCGCTGTAGTTCTGGAACAAGCCCCTGTCCATTTTGACGCGCACGCCGCGGCCTTCAAACACGCAGGCGCGGTCAAACATCAAGTCAAGTATATCTTCTCCCATTTCGTACACAAGAGAGGCGTTGACGGTAGAGATCTTCGGTATCTGCTCCATCCAGTACTCTGCGTCCGCCTTAAGCGCAGCAAGGTCTTCCGGAGTTATCTTCGTTGACTCTGTGTCGCTCGTTTTACGGGCAAACTTGCCGGAGAGGCACATTTCGTAGATTTCATTAGGTTTCATCGCGCATAGAGTACCGTTGCCGCGTATGAATTTTGTCAGCGATCCGATAATAAGCTCGCCGTCTCTTATGAGCAGCGGGCATTCGTAAAGCCTTTTCTCCAGAGCTTTCGCCCAGCGTATATCGATTGGGAGGCCTTCTGTCTCCTTCCACGACTCCGTGAACAGCAAAGTGTCGTCAACGTAGACCTGCGGCTCTGAATCTTCCCATTCCTTCTTCAGCATTTGCAGTCTTGGCGTCAGCACCTGAACGCTTTTTATCTCATTCGGGTCGACCTTGATATTCTGACTCATAAAATATCCCCTCCATTTTGTGTATCCTAGCACATAATGGTTCCGGTATCAATGACCATATGTACAAAAATTGCTGCAGTCAAAGTTCAGAGGGGTATCCGGGAGATGCTTTTTTGAGGCTTCTACAAATGTTCCGGGGTATATGAGCAGTGGCTTCCGCCTCCTGCTTCGCAACCAGCCTCAAAAAAGGCAGTCTCCCGGATACCCCTCTGAACTGTAACCCGGGAAGCATTTCTGCATTCTTTCCGCTCGGAGGCGTCTTGAAACGAACTGCTCCGAGTGATATTATGACTGCAGCGGCGCCTCACGCGCCGCTTGGACTGCCGTGGCGCGTGAGGCGCCGCTTGCAACAACTATCGGGGGAGGATATGCAGTTTGACTTTTACAAAGAATATCGTTCTTGAAACGCTTAACAAATACCGCGGGTCCCAGCACCTGCAAGGGTCCGGGCGTTCGTACAGATGGGTGGCGATGCTGCCGGATGATTTGAGTGAGATGGAGGAAGACCTGCTGTATGTGTGCCTGCTCTCTGAGGCAATGAAACGCAACGCGGAGCATCCAGGCTTTAACTATCTGTGTATACGCGACAGATACACCGACTATGAAGACAGCGACGACTTTTTGAGCGGATTCATCGTGATAGACGAAAACAGGGACACATCATGGCTGCTGAACATCGTGCAGAAACGATTCCTGCAAATAAGCGAGTGGGTCACAAACATGCAAAACGCGCTCATTGAAAACTGCGATTATCAGCGGCTCGTCGATCTGTGTGAACCGATGCTGAGTAATTTCGTTTCGGTGTTCGATCCGGCATATACGCTGCTGGCGTATACGAAGAACATCGAATGCCGTGATCCTATCAATATCGCACTTGTGGAAAAAGGGTATCACACGGACGAGATCCTCCAGAAGTTCAGAGACAGGAGGCGCTTTCAGGTCTATGAACAGGAGCAGGGGGTAGTCATAAGCCCGCCGGGAGTGATATCGCAGTATGAAATAGTCACAAAATGGTGCCGCTACGGAGGCGAACTTCTGCTGCAGGTGGTTATGGAATGCAGCCGTACGCCGCTGTCGCTTGCCGCTGTGGACTTGTTTGAAATACTCATGGAGTTCATTCAGATTTGTTTCTACAGGCAGCAGAAGGCTAACCCGTCGCAGATCTATAACTCGCTTTTCAATGAGATGCTCTATGGCGATCTTGACAATCCTTTCATTATCGGCGAACGCGCGAAGACCGCGGACGTTCCTTTTTCCGGGAGGTTCAATGCGTATCGCATTGTCTTTGAGGATAACTCGACCGTGCTTGTCGGCCGGTTTGTGAAAGAGCTCATGACATATCTGCCGCAGTCGAAGATAATCGCGCACAGGTACGAGGTGATCGCGCTGAATGTTTTCAATATTCCCAACATTCAGAAGCAGTCCGCGGCATATCTGGCAAAGATAACGCCGCTGCTGGACAAGTACATGGCCATGTGCGGGGTCAGCGAAGTGTTCACGTCTTTACCGGAACTGAAAAACGCGTATATTCAGGCTACGAGGGCTCAAACCATTGGCGTACAGCTTCGAACGCTTGGAAATTACTGGAACTTCGACACAGAGGTCTATGAAGCGACTGCGGTCGAGCGAAGCGGCAGAATTTTCCATTACAACGACGTGTATGTGCATCTCGCGCTTCATTTTGCTCAGTCCGGTTACTTTGACGCGTTCGGAAACACTCTGTACAACAATGCCCTGAGAAAGCTAATAGCTTATGACAGCGAGAATAACACAAGGCTTGTGCAGGTGCTGTACGCGCACCTTGCGTGCGAGAGGCGCGCGACGTCGTCGGGAAGGCTGCTCCACATGCACAGAAACAATGTGCTTTATCACATTTCGCGCATTGAAGAGATAACCGGTATCGACTTGAACAACTACTGGGCGCGGCTAAAGCTGACGCTTGCATTTCACTTTTTCGAGCTGATTGAGTCGAACAGGTTGTTTATATCGCAGCCGCGCGAGTCTGAGTCTGAAAATTACAGCGAACAGGGTACCTGAATAGCTATGAATAAAAGTAACTGTTCAGGACCTTGCGCTCAGAAGACGTTTTTCTGCTTCCTTTCCGCTCAGTGGCACATCCATGTGCCAATTCGCGCGCTCCGGCATCCATGCCTCCGCTTTCGGAAGCAGAATAAACGTCT
>Ga0082212_10005559_pt1 | contig 17149 bp, 16 predicted proteins | sample TergutNt197P3_FD_71548 | JGI IMG/M metagenome (GOLD analysis project Ga0082212, IMG submission 71548) | Neocapritermes taracua P3 segment gut microbial communities from Petit-Saut dam, French Guiana - Nt197 P3 | ecosystem: Host-associated > Arthropoda: Insects > Digestive system > Gut ... | reverse complement strand
CCGCTACGATCGTCCTGTCCATCCGGTTGGTCGGCGTCATGTTGCTGATGAGCATACTGACAATCCCTCAAACTATCGCCAACCTGTTTACGTCCAACTACTATAAAATAACCGTCGTCAGTTGCCTGTTGGGGTTTCTGGGCTGTATCTCCGGTCTTTTCCTGTCCTATTTTTTCAACATCCCCTCCGGCGCCTTCATTATACTTACGCTCATAACCTTCTTCCTGATCGCCAAAATTATCCGCCGAATGCAATAAAATACTGATTTTTCAGTTATTCCATAGATAGATTGTCTCTATTTATGAGCGCAGAAAAAAAGAAAATACTATATATTGCGGGCATAACGGTATTGCTTACCGTTTCACTCGGTTCGTGCAGTGCAAGAAAAAACACCGGGCCAAGCCGTTTCTACCATGCCCTCAATGCACGCTATAATGCGTATTTCAACGGAAAGACCGCTTTTGACGATGCACTGCGCTCCATGAACGAGGGATATAAAGAGAACTATACCGAACAGATTCACATGTATCCCGTCAGTGGAATCTATAAAGAGGAAAAAAATTCCGAGGGCGGCCCTTTCGACCGCGCCATTGAAAAAAGCAACAAGGCGATCAAGTTACATTCGATCAAAGAAAAACCTCCCCGCAAATCGGGATGGCAGAACGATCCCAGACAGGTAAAACAGCAGGCGACGGAAGAGTTCAATCCTTTTTTGAAATATTGCTGGCTACTGATTGCCGAAAGCCATTTTTATAATGGCGATTTCCTGACGGCTGCCGTCACTTACTCCTATATCTCCCGCCACTTTGCGACCGATCCTGCGCTGGTTGCCGAAGCGCGTATCTGGCAGGCACGCTGTTATACGCAGATGGACTGGTTTTACGAAACCAATAACATCCTGAAAAAACTGACCGAATCGGGCATCCCTGCCGGTCAGCAAAAAAACTGTGACCGCATGTATGCCGAATACCTGATCAGAAGCAGGCAGACGGAGACTGCCATCCCCTATCTGCAAAGCGCTATCAGGTCGGAAAACAACAAACAGCAGCGTTCGCGCATGCGCTACCTGCTCGGACAGCTCTACCAGTCTGAAAGCCAAAATGAACTTGCCTACCAAACCTACGGAAAAGTTGCCTCGTCGAACCCGCCATATGAGATAGAATTTGCATCGCGCATCCGTCAAACCGAAGTCTTCCCCGGCAATAACTATGGGAAAGTACTCAAGATGTTGCGGCGCATGTCGAAAAGCGACAAGAACAAAGACTTTCTGGATCAGGTGTTTTATGCAACAGGCAATGTTTACATGACACAGCAGGATACCGTAAAGGCCATTGAGATTTATGCGCTGGGCATCGAAAAAAGCACACAGCAAGGCATGGACAAGGCCATTTGCCAAATATGTCTGGGCGACATCTACTTTACGCAAAAAGACTACCTCAAAGCGCAACCCTGTTATAGCGGCGCGATGTCGGGTATCTATAAGGGATACAAGGATTATGAACGCGTATCGCGCCTGTCGGAAACGCTGGACGAATTGGTCGTCCACTATGAAGCGGTTCATTTGCAGGACAGTTTGCAGGAACTTGCCCGGATGCCCGAAGCGGAACGTCTCGCCGTCATCGACAGGATCATCGCGCAGCTCATCGAAGAAGAAAAAAAAGCGGAAGAGGAAGCAAAGAAAGAAGAATACCTTGCCCAGCAGGCTGCTATGGGTTCGGGTATCAGCCAGCGGAATAACATGCCGGCAATGCCTGCCGCAGCCGGCAGTAACGCGTTCTATTTTTACAATTCGCAGGTGGTAGCGCAGGGTAAAACGCAATTCGAAAACAAATGGGGTAAGAGAACGCTGGAAGACAACTGGCGCAGGCGAAACAAAAAAACGACCCTGCTGCAGGAAGAGGATGCAAATGCAGCTGCCGGACAGCAGGGCGAAACGGATGACCCGTCCGGTGCGCAGCAGTCTGCTTCCGGTGAAGCGGCTCAAGACCCGAAATCACGCGAATACTACTTACAGCAGATACCCTCAACGGATGACGATATTTTTGCTTCCAACGTCATCATCATCGACGGACTGTTCAATATGGGAATGATCTACAAAGACAAGCTGGAAGACCTGAACCTGTCCGTCGAAGCGTTTGAAAAACTCCATAGCCGTTTCCCGTCTAACAGATACCGCCTCGAATATTACTATCAAATCTATCTGATGGCGCTACGTTTCAAAAATACGGAACTGGCAGAAAAGTATAAGGCGATCCTGCTGAACGAGTTCCCTTCGGACGACTATACCATCGCCATCTCCGATCCTGATTATGAAAATAACATGCGTATGATGGACAGCGTTCAGGATTCCATCTATGAAATGACGTATGCAAGCTATCTTGCGGAAGATACCGCTGCCGTCCGTCGTAATTATATGGAATTTGGCGCCAGGTATCCGCTTGCCGGACTGATGCCCAAATTCATGTTCCTCCATGCACTGACTTATGTGCAGGCCGGCGACGCGGAAGGTTTTAAGGAAGCGCTGACGCTGCTGGTTGAAAAATATCCGAATGCCGATGTTACCGAATTGGCCAATGAGATGTTGAAAGGGTTGCTGCGCGGACGTCAACTGGTACAGGGCAATTTCTCAACCATGACCTGGGACTTCCGGTTCGGCGTCAGCGCCGACGGTCAGTTGAGAGGCGATTCTACTGTAACTTTCTCCACCGAACAGGACACGCCGCACAGGATGTTACTCGTCTATTCCACCGGAAGCATCGACCGTAACCAACTGTTATTTACCGTCGCCGCCTACAATTTTGCCAATTTCAGGGTCAAGGGTTTTGACCTTGCCTTCGAAGAGGCCGGCGCCCTGACAGTCATGTCAGTCAGGGGCTTCGACAACCTTACTGAAATACTTGGCTATCATCGCATGATCTATGGAGAAAACGGCTATGCACCTGCTGTTGACGGCGTGATTACTTTCTTTCCCATATCCGATCAAAATTACGAAACGCTGATGCACGGAAAAACGCTGGAAGAATATATGCGTTTCTTTGTGGAAAACTTCGGCGAAGCAGCGCCCCGGCTGGTCGATCGCTGGCGTTTGCGCGTGGATGCCGACCGGCAGGCGCTGGAAGACGCGCAGGCGGCTGCCATGCAGGCAGAAGGAGACGTCTCCGGTGAAGATCATGCTTTCGCAATAGAAGAAAAAAGTCGAACTAAAGCGCCGGCCGGCGCTGCCGAAAAGCCGTTTGAAGATAAAGTTGCGGAAAAAGCAGCGGAAAAAGCAGCGGAAAAAGCCGGTACGGAAGATATAGAAACCGTCATCAACAGGGCGATTCAACAACTGATTACTGCCGAAGCCGATACCGTAAAAGACGTCAAAGAAGTGGTTGAAGCTGATGAAGTTGATGATGAACGCCCTGCCGCAAAAAAAGAAAATGTCTTAAAAAAACTCTTCGGTCGCGTCAGGGAAACCAGACAATTCAAATCGATTGAAGAAAGTATCGGCACGCTCAAAGAATTAGCGACTGAAAAAGAATTACCGGCAGACAGCATGAACGTTGAAGCGGAAAAACCGCTGGAGCGAATCGGCGGCGAACTGACTTTTGAACAGATTCAGGAAATACGGAAGCGTGAATCCGAAGAAAAAGCCATCCGGGATGCCGAAAACGCTTTATCGCAGGAAGAAGTTAAAAAGGCTGCCGACGCGCTGAAAGCGCAACAGGCAATAGAACGCGATCAGCTCCGCAAAGAGAAAGCAAAAGCACAGCAGGAACGTATCCGACAGCAGAAGAAAGACAGCCGTCAAAAGGAAAAAGACCGTAAAGCAGCACAGCGGGCAAAAGAGAAAGAACGCAAAGCAGCACAGCAGGCAAAAGAGAAAGAACGCAAAGCAGCACAGCAGGCAATAAAACGGCGGAAATAGAAAGCATGATAAATCAATGACGGATGGAACAGACGAAAAAGAAAGGCCGTCCGCGCGGATTGCGCGGACGGCCTTCTTTTCGTGTTTTCAGTGACGCTGATGCGCCGTTTGCCTACTATATCACCGGCAGCTGGAGGGTGGCGTCCCATACCCAGGGGCCGGTGGCGGAGAAGTCGTAACCCAGTCCTTCCCAGAAAGCCTGCGTGTTGTACGTTGCGGCGTCCACGTCGGCGCCGTCTTTATCGTCGGGGTCGGGGGCGACGGTATAGACTCCCGATCCGACGGTTACCGTCATGTCGTTCCGGGCGTAGCTGTTCTGAATTATACTCGAAACAGGAACATTAAGACCGACCACCCGTCCAATCACGGAGGGATCGCCGCCGGTTTCAACGCTTCCGTTCAGGGCTACGCAGTTTTGTACCGAACCCATTCCAGACAACCCGGTCACGCCGCCGGCAGCGCCAACTGTTACATCGGTGGCTTTGACGGCGCCCGTAGCGTAACACCTGTCCAATATGCCGGAATAAAGAGGAGAACCGTTCATTCCTGCCACGCCGCCGACAAAGCCTAAGCCTGTTACGTCAACCGCAGCAAAGCAGTTCCGTACAATGCCTGCATTAACCCCTGCCACACCGCCAATATAACCGCCTAATCTGATAATAACACCCTCAACAGAGCAGTTCTCCACCGTTCCGGCGTTGGCACCTGCAACGCCGCCGACAAGATCATTGCTGGCGTTAATATCGACATTGATAAGTTTGACGTTTTGCACCACCCCGGTAAAGCCGATTGCGCCAAACAGGCCAATTCCTATGCCGGTGGCTGTCGCGACGGTTAACCCGTCTATCGTGAAATATAAGCCGTTGTAGGAACCGGTGAAGTGGTTGGCATCATCTCCTATAGGCTGCCAGTCGGGTACGGAGGAAACGTCGATGTCGGCTGTCTGCACGTAGTGTTTGTCCAAATCCCAGCCGGCAGTTCCTGTGCCTACACGCCGCAGGTCGGCAAGGCTGGATACTTCAAACGGGTTTCCCGCCGAACCGGGGAAAGCGGGCAGGATGCCGAAAGGCGAAGAGGAAACTAATACGGGGTCGGCTGCGCTGTTGACGTTCAGCACAAGCGTCATGACGTATTCGTAATGCTCTTCGATAGGTGAAAGACCGGCTGTGCGCCTGATTGCGGCGACGTACTGCCCCTCGCCGGCTGCATCGGGCAGAATCCGGGAAATCACCAGGTTGGCAGGCGGCGTCACATAGCCCGACCGCGTGACAACCTGCGTTCCTACCTCGTCAAGCTCCCACCTGTCGATGGCTGCGCCGCTGCCTGTCGGGATATAGGCGTTCGAGGGATTGACGCGGAACCTGATAACACCCCAACGGCCATTGTCGGGGCTAATCTCCAGGGAGGGCGTCAGTATCTCGAAACGGACGGCGGTCGATGCCTTTTCGAAGGTGAACGGCGTGGAGGCGCCGTCGTTCATCACGAGGGTTACAGTGCCGTCGGCGGCATTGTCGACCACCGCGAGGAGCGGGCCGGCGCCTCCTGACAGGGCTGTCAGGTCGTAGCCCGTATTGACCCAGCCCGATGCGGGATAGCCCGACGTGACGTTATACCATACCGTAACCGTGCCGTCGGGGTTCGACCGCACCTCGATTCGCGGAGAAACGCCGTTCGTGCCGTTCATGCCGTCCGTACCGTTTGAACCGTTCTGACCTGCAGGCCCTGCGGGGCCGTCCGGTCCGGTCGGGCCTGCGGGGCCTGTCGCGCCGGTATCACCCTTCGGCCCGGTAAGGTCGATTCCGGTATCCGTCCAGCCGGAGCCGGTATTGATCCAGAGGCTGACCGTGCCGTCGGGATTGACGCGCACTTCGATTTGCGGCGTTACGCCGTCGGCGCCATTTGCGCCGTTCGAGCCATTCGTACCGTTCGCGCCGTTCAGGATTTCGATCGACGGCTGCGATCCGCCAGTGAACTCTATCCGCCATCCGGCATTGCCCGGAAGGGCGGTCACCGAGCGGATCAGCGCGCCGTCGCGCAGCTGCTGTTCGAGCGAGCTGACCGTCTGCTCGAGCGACGCCACGCGCTTTTCAAGGTTCTCGACGTCCTGTTTCAGATCCTTCGTGCAGCCGGAAATGAAAAGGACGGAGGCAGCCGCCATCAGGGCGATGGCTGCCGTAAAGTTTTTTCTTCTTTTTGATGTCATTATAAATATGCTGTTAAAAAATATTTCTCCGTTTCATGCGTCCGGCGTAACAGTATTTTTACGGCAGCCGTACAAGTACTGTTACGGTCGGCGTAAAGGCGCTTTTACGGCTGCCGTAAAAGCAGTGTTACGGTCGGCGTAAAAGCGCCTTTACGGCCGGACGGGGTTCAGGCAACGGTCAGGATGCGGTCGAACACTGCCGTGCGGGGCTCCTTGAGCAGCGCCTTGCTGTTGCCGCCAAACTGCGTGGCGACCTCGATGCGGTAGGTTCCCGGCGCAAGCGCGGGGATGATAATCATCAGTTCCGAAGGGTTGTTGACGGCAATGTCGGTGGGGTCGACTGCCGTGCGCGCCGCCGTGTCCTGGTTGATGAACGCGATGCCGCAGGCGGGATTGTCGCCCGCGATGCGGATGCGGAGGCCGTTGATGCGGAGGTTGCGGCCGGGCGTGAGCACGTCGTTGATGCTGCCCGTCTTGACGTCCGTGACCTGCGCAATGTAAACGCCGGTGTCGGCCACGCCCGTGATGTTGACCGTCACGCTGCCCAGTTCCTTCCGGATGAGCGACCCCTGCTTGAAGTCGAACATCACGGTGTGCTTCGCCGGATTGAACTTTTCGACGGGGCTGTCGAAGACGCCCTTGATGCTTACCGATGCGGTAAACCACCCGGCGTTAACCGAAAAACCGTCGCACAGGCTGTAGCCCATCTCCTTCAGGAAAAGGTTGACGGCATGTTCCATGGCTGCCTCCGATATGTCGGAGCCTCCGCGCGTGAAGGAGGCGCGGCAGATGTCGCGAACGTTCAGCGAACGCTCCGACTGTACCCGCGCCGAAAAATCGGTCGGGTTCGGCGTCAGCGGATTGTCGTACAGCTGCGCCTTAATCGTGTGTAAATTTGCCATAGCGATGAATGATTAAGTGTGAATACAGGGGTTGATAATAACAAAAAACCGCATCCCGTTTAAAAAAAACGGGGCGCGGCGTATGCGGTCTGTAAATATTTTCGTTCCTTTGCCCTTTTCTAACACGGGGGCGGGTGGGCGTTAGGCGGTGTGTGTGTGTGTGTGTGTGTGTGTGTTTAAAAGAAAATCCGTAACCGCCAAATTTTTGACGGAAAAGTTTTCAACAGTCTGACTGAAACGGTTCGGCTTACGGTATATCATCTTTTTCCCACTTTTACGGTTATTACACGGCAAAGATAAAAACAATAATTCAATACGCAAGCGGTTCGGATTCTTTTTTTTAAATTATTACGCCTGACAACGCTGAAAATCGACAAAAATTCCGGGCGGAACCGCAAATTGCGCGCCGCATGATTTTAGGCCGTAAAATGATTATATGCCGAAATAATCATGTCGGCCACTTTTTCAGGGGTCATCCGCGACGTGTCGATGAGCAGATCGTAACTGTCCATATCAGCGCAATCGGCGCCATACAAATCCATATAGCGTTTGTTTTCGCTTTCCTTTCGCTCCATGATGCGGGCGGCTGCCTCTTCAGGGGAAGTATAATTTTCGCTGAACCGCCGGCTGTCGCCGAAAATTCTTTTGACGGCAACATCCAGGCCGGTTTTCAAATATACCTTGAACGACCGGGGAATAAAAAACCAGGCCATTCGCGAATCGACAATCAGTCCGGACGATCCGTTCAGCGACCTGAATACCGAATCGATTTCCTCATCTATTTCGGGGTGCGTTTCGGCATATCTGTTCAACTCCAGCGTTGTCATCCGGTACCTGCCGGCTATCTCGCGCTGGATGCTGCCGGTATATACATAGCCGTAGCCAAGCCGTTCCTTCAGCAGATTTGAAACCGTTGATTTCCCGCTTCCCGGGTCGCCTGTAATCGTTATGACGGTTGCCATGTTTTATTTATTCAAATGAAAAGTAAGGTTGTAATCTTATCCGGTCGCTTTCCGCAAATTCGTTTAACAGCTGCAGGTTTTCCCAGCCTGTCAGTCTCCCTTTCTGACGTCGCAACTGCATAATTACCCTTGCCTGCGCATAACTTACATACGGATGCCGTTGAAGCGAATCTTGGGGAATTGTGTTGACATGCAGTTGCCTTACGAGCGAAGAATCGACGGTAAACCAGGGCAGAAACGCCTGGTAACGGTCTTCATCGATACCATAAACTTCACTTAGCTGTGTTACCGTATAATAGCCTCCCAGCAACACACGGTAGCCGACAATCCGTTTGGCAAACGCACTTCCGATACCGGGAACTTTCTTCAGGACGGTCGTGTCGGCTGTATTCAGTTCAACAACCGTTCCCGCTTCAAATTTTTCCGCGCGTACATAGGCTGGTTGGACATATGATGTAAGCCGGTTCACGCGCTGCGAAACTGATTCATCTGCGTTTTTAGGAGATGAAGACGTTGTTTCTGTCCTGTCAGTCTTTGAGGAAACAACAGCCGTATCCATTGTAGCCGGCGCTTCCGTAATATGCCGGTTGTATGACGCTTCGTCCGTTTGCAGTTTGTCGGCAGATTCGTTTTTGCCGGTTATATATAAGATCGTGACGGCAATGACAATGATCGAAAGAAGAACGGTTAATCCTGTCCGCTCTCCTTTTGAAAAATAAAAAAAATCAACCCACGACATATCAATCTATTTTGTAATAAAACTCAACAGTCCCAATTCGTTCAAAAAAATTAAACCGATGGCTACCGGTGCAATGTACCTGATCAGGAAACAGTAGACCGTAAAAAAATAGAATGGAACGGTTCCCCTGTTCGTCAATTCGGCTTTCAGAATTTTTTTGTCAACACGCCAGCCGACGAAAATACAAATCAACATGCCTCCAAACGGCAGCATGATCTTAGCCGTAATATAATCCAGCAGATCAAAGAAAGTAAGTCCTGATATTGTGGCATTTTTAATGATACCGAACGAAAGCGAACTGATACAGGCCAGTACGCAAACACCCGTGGAAACGATCCACGCCGCGCGCCTGCGCGTGAACATATATTCTTCATGCAGATATGCCGTAGCCACTTCATGAAGCGATATAGTTGACGTCAGGGCTGCGACAGCCAGTAAAATGAAAAAAATGCACGCCCACAGGTTGCTTAACGGCATTTGCCCGAACACATTCGGCAAAGTGATAAAGACAAGTTCCACGCCGGCGGTAGGCTCGATTCCAAAATTAAACACGGCGGGAAAAATCATGACACCGGCTAAAACGGCTAATATTGTATCTATCGCCGTCACTTCAATTGCTGTCCGTTGAAGGTTTGTTTTATCGCCGAAATAGGAAGCATAGGTGATCATACAACCCATGCCTATACTCAGCGAGAAAAAGGCTTGTCCCATGGCGCTTAACAAGACGGACGAATTTATTTTACTGAAATCGGGACGAAACAGAAAATCAAGTCCTGCCATGGCGCCGGGTAATGTCAGCGCCCGTATACATAATATAATAAGTATGCTGAAGAGCAAGGGCATTAAAAATTTGGCTGCCCTTTCGATGCCGTTCTTTACGCCGGTAGTGATAATCATGTGTGTCATCGCGATAAAAACGACCACCCACAAGACCGGTCTGAATACTCCCGATGAAAAGTTTGCAAACTCTTTATTAAACATTTCGACAGATTTTCCCTCCAGCGAACTTGTCAGCGATTGAAATACATATTCCAGCGTCCATCCGGCTATTACAAAGTAAAAACCGAGAATAAGAAATGCTGCGGCAACGCCAATATATCCGATTACAGACCATTTCGTGTGCGGCGCCAACACACGAAAAGCACCGGCAGCATTGCTTTTTGAATGACGTCCTATATAAAACTCAGCTATCATGACCGGTAAACCCAGCAAAATCGCACAAAGCAGGTATATCAATAAAAAGGCGGCTCCCCCGTTAGAACCCAGCATATAAGGAAAGCGCCAGATATTACCCAACCCGACCGCGCTGCCGACCGCAGCAAAAATGATCCCCAGCCGGCTGCCGAACGTAACCCGTTTTTCTCCCGATTGTATCATATATTATATATCATTAATAATCCTTCCGTCTTTCAGATGTATAATCCTGTCGGCAAGCGAAGCCAGATTCATGTCATGTGTAACGATCACAAACGTCTGACCCAATTCTTTACGTAACGCGAAAAATAAATCATGCAGTTCATCCTTATTATTCGTATCCAGACTGCCTGACGGCTCGTCGGCCAATACTACGGATGGATTATTGATTAACGCCCTGGCTACCGCTACCCGTTGTTTTTCGCCGCCCGACAGCTCCGACGGCTTGTGATTCATCCGGTCGGTTAGCTGTAAGAAATCAAGCAGTTCCTTTGCATTTCTTTCCGCCACCTCGAATTTTGATTTGGCTATCAGCGACGGAATCATAACGTTTTCGAGCGCAGTAAATTCAGGTAACAACTGGTGAAACTGAAAGACGAAACCTATCTGTTTGTTACGGAAAGCCGCACGTTCCTTTTCGTTCAGTTGAAAAGGATTTATACCATTGACGCCGACTGTTCCCGATTGCGGGCGGTCGAGGGTTCCAATAATTTGAAGCAATGTGGTTTTCCCCGCACCGCTCGGTCCTACAATCGCCACAATCTCCTGTGCCCGTATCGACAGGTCAATGCCTTTAAGCACCTGCAGCGAACCGAAACTTTTCGTAATTCCTTTCGTTTCTACCATACGTTACTGTTTAAAATAATCGGTTATCATTCGTTTGAATGATAACCGATTATTTTTTATTTAACTGCAAAAATATTATTTCTTTACAATTTCCAGCAATTCCACTTCAAAGATGAGTATTTTACCGTAATAGGGAGAACCTTGCGGACCCGCTGCATCATACGCCAATTGTGAAGGCACCCAAAATGTATATTTTGAACCGACCGGCATTAATGTCAATCCCTCATTCCAACCTTCAATTACACGACCTAATTGAAACTCCGCAGGTCCGCCATGCTGTTCCGAACTGTCAAATAAATCACCATTTATTAATGTACCGTGATAATTGACTTTTACAAAATCATCTTCAGCAGGTTTTGGACCTTTACCCTCGGTGATTACCTTATACTGCAAACCGCTTTCAGTAGTAATCACACCGCTTTGTTTCGCATTTTCAGCGAGGAACTTTTCATTTTCAACGTTACTTGCTTCAGTCGCTTTCGCCTGTGCATCCATGATAATCTGATTTACAAACTCACCGGCAGCCTGCATATCTTTCCCTAAAAACAAAGAGTCGTCTTCATTATGCAATCCATATATGATTCCGGCAACAAAAGCTTCAATGCTGCCAAAATCCCATGTTTTCAATTGATTTTCAAATCCTTTTTTAATTTGAATACCCTGACTCTGACCTATCATGAAACAAACGCTGTCTCCATCGGTTTTCAGTTTTGCAGAACCGACAGATTTCCCGGAATCGCATGCAGCAAATGCAACTCCCATCATTACCATAGCCGTAAGGGCTAAAAAACTCAATTTCTTCATTTTATTCTTATAATTATGTTAAACAATATCTATTTTGTACATTTTTATCATCAACACTTCATAATCAAGGCGCAAAGGTAATGGTTTTATTTGTAATGTAATATTTTTTGAACTTTTTTTTTAAAAAACTCTTTTTTCTTCCTGAAAAAATCATATCTTCGCGGAAATAAAATCACATTATACAATATGAAACATTTAGTAATACTTACTGGCGCCGGCATGAGTGCAGAAAGCGGCATCTCCACCTTTCGCGATTCGAATGGTCTTTGGAACAATTATCCCGTTGAACAGGTCGCCACACCCGAAGGGTTCGCTGCAAACCCTCAATTAGTACTTGACTTTTATAATTACAGACGTCGGGAACTTCTTACCGTAGTACCAAACGAAGGGCATAAGGGACTTGCGGCGCTGGAACAGTTTTTCGAAGTGCATATCATCACACAGAATGTGGATAACCTGCATGAACGCGCAGGCAGTACGCATGTCATTCATCTACACGGCGAACTGATGAAATCCTGTTCTGTCAAAAACAAAGAAAGGCCATTTGATATTCCGCCCGACCAGCCCGACCTCCATATGGGCGACAAGGCGCCGGATGGCGGTCAGCTTCGCCCTTTTATCGTATGGTTTGGCGAAGCCGTCCCCAAAATCAACGAAGCGGTTGAACAGGTTGAAGCGTCGGACATCTTTGTCGTGATAGGAACGTCGCTGAACGTGTATCCGGCAGCAGGTTTACTAAATTATGCGAGAAACGGACAACCCATATTTCTGATCGACCCGAATCCGGTAAATGCCTGTCGAACTGATATTGAATTTATCAGAAAAGGAGCGTCGGAAGGCGTCGGGATACTTGCTGAAAGACTTTTAAAAATGAATTTTGATTAGACTCCGGCAAGTATTGCAAATTTTTGTAACAAAAAATAACTTGTATCCGTCTTATTGATGCAGGTGCCTTTAGAAGCGCCTGCATCAATAAGCCAATTATTAACATTTAAATTGATGAACATATGAAAAGGATTATTATTTTTACATTTTTGACAGCCATCCTGTGCCAGCCCTGTTTCAGTGAGGGCATTACTGAAATGAATAAAAAGATTCAACGAAATTCGGTTGACGAGTTATTCGCAAATTTTTCGAAAGCGAAAAATATTACCCATGTAAGGATTGGCGGTCTTATCATGGCATTTACGCGTGCATTTACCGATACGAAGGGCGTCACCGCCATTGAAGTATTTTCGTTTGAAGAATGTGACAGCCAGCTGAAAGACAAACTGAACGACGCCATCAGAAATTTGAAAGACAACGCGTATGAAACGCTTGTCTCAACGACACAGGACGGGGAAAACACAAAGATACTCGTGAAGATAAAAGATGACTTTATCAACGAAATAGTAGTCGTGACAGGTGGACAGGAACCTGCTTTTGTGCGAATAAAAGGAAAAATTAAACCGGACGATTTTCAGGATGTTGTTAAAAATAACAAATAACTGTTCTTCCGATGACTGCCGCGTATTTCAAGCAAGCGTACTATTCACTGCACCCCAAACTGTACAGAGTTGCGTATGCCATTCTTAAAAATACGGAAGATGCCGAAGATATCCTTCAGGACGCCTATTGCAAACTCTGGGATGGCCGCCAAAAACTTGTAAATATACAAAAGCCGGAAGCCTACTGCGTGACGCTTGTAAAACATTTATGTATGGATTTTTTATCCTCTCTAAAAATGAAACATCATAAAGAATTCATTGACGATTATGATTTCCCCGACCATGATACAAATGCCGAAACGAATCTGGTCAATAAGGAAACGATAGAGAAAGTGTTGTTACTCATCCACCGTTTACCTGAAAAACAGCAACGAATCCTGGATTTACGCGTATTTGCCGATTGTTCTTCGGAAGAAATAGAAAAAATAACGGGCGAAAGTTCCGAAAATGTGAGGGTACTTCTTTCACGTGCACGAAATACATTGAGAATGAATTTAAAACAGTCTTATTATGATTGATGAACAAAAAATAGAACAGTTACTCGACGCTTTTTACAACGGCGTTACGACATGCGAAGAAGAAAAAATACTGGCAGATTTCTTCAAAGGAAAAGACAGTTGCGAAAAATGGCAAACGGATAGAGACCTGTTTTACGCTTTATATGATCCTAACCGTATCCCGCTTCCCAAAGGTTTCTCTGTAAAATTGGAAATTGCTGTCAACAACCATATTATGCAATCTGTCCATTCACAATCATACACAATAACAAGGAAACTGTTTATCGGATTGTTGAGCGCGACAGCTGTCATATTGCTTTGTATTGGATTGTTTTTGTCGCCTCTAAAAGGTAAAAATAAAAATTTTATAGCCGATACTTATACAAGTCCGGAAGAAGCCGCCATAGTAGCAGAAAAGGCGCTATTCTTTATTTCTGCCAAACTGAACGAAGGATTGGCGCCTTTGGAAAAGGTAAAAGAAAGCGTAATCATAACCAATGAAGTACTAAATGAAAATTTTAAATAAACTAAAAAAATATGACTTTATGAAAACTAAGTATTTATTATTAACTTTATGTTTGTTATGCGGCAGTTTACTGTATGCGCAAAGCAACACCTTCAAAAATCTTTTTGAAAAGTATGAGAATGAAGACAATGTTACTATTGTAAGCATTTCAAAGTCAATGTTCAACTTGATACCCGGCAATATCAAAACAGGTAATGTCGATATTAAAAGTGTCCTCCCAAAAATCGAGTCCCTGCTTCTCATCACTACCGACAAAAGCGCTGTGCGTGAAAAAATGTCTTCTGAATTTAAGTTCCTAATCGAAAAAAATAAAGACTACGAAGAACTGATGCGCATTAAAAGCGACAAGACAAACGTCATTTTCAACATCCGAAAAAAAGGCGATATGATACATGAACTCATCATGCTGGTAACCGATGAAGAAGATTTCGCTGCCATACAGTTGCTGGGTAACTTTACTTTGGAAGACATCAAAAATATTGCCAAAGATACGGATGTACAATAAAATAATGGCAAATAACGTTTTATTGATGTAACACCACATCATAAATATGTATGAGAAAAGATAAAATACTTTGGGCTGACGACGAGATTGACTTGTTAAAACCTCATATTCTCTTTCTGGAAGAAAAGGGATATGAGGTTTTGCCTGTCATTAGCGGACAGGATGCCATCGACTGTTGCAGGGATGAATCATTCGACATCATTTTTCTGGATGAAAACATGCCCGGATTGAGCGGACTTGAGACTTTAACGCTGATAAAGCAGATGAATCCCGACGTGCCTATTGTCATGGTGACAAAGAGCGAGGAAGAAAGCATTATGAATCAGGCTATCGGTAATAAAATAGCCGATTATCTTATAAAACCCGTCAATCCCAATCAACTTTTTCTTTCCGTCAAGAAAAATGTTCATAAGGTCGACATCATTAAAGAAACAACTACAAGCACTTACCGGAATGAGTTTAGCCGGATTGGCATTCAGATAAGCGATGCAAATTCTGCTGACGACTGGATAGAGATATATAAAAAGATTCTATATTGGGAGTTAACGCTTCAGGAAAGTCATACGGAAATGCAGGAATTACTTCTTCTTCAAAAAAAGGAAGCCAATCATTCTTTTGGAAGGTTTATAAAGAAAAATTATGTAGACTGGATACAGAAACCCGAAGAACGACCGTTGATGAGTCCCGATTTGTTTAAAAATAAGGTTTTTCCATTACTTGACAAAGGTGAAAAAATATTTTTCATTCTCATAGATAATTTTCGCTTAGACCAATGGTACGCTGTAAAAAGTCTGCTTAGCGATCATTTTACATGCTCCGAAAATCTTTATTACAGCATCTTACCTACTGCTACCCAATATGCAAGAAATGCAATTTTTTCAGGATTGCTCCCTTTACAAATTCAAAACAACTTTCCCGAACTGTGGATAGATGAAGAAAGTGAAGAAGGTAAAAATATAAATGAAGAACCACTGATTAGAACACAAATTGAAAGGTTCCGTAAAAAATATACTTTCTCCTACCACAAAATTTTTGATTCCCGATACGGAGAAAAATTATTAAATACTATCACTGACTTTGTTAACAATCAACTAAATGTTATCGTTTTAAATTTTATTGATATGTTATCGCACGCCCGCACGGAGAGCATCATGATACGCGAACTTGCACAGAGCGAAGCAGCCTATAGAAGCCTTACACTATCATGGTTTCAACATTCGACTACACTCGACCTTATTAAAAAAATTGCAGAAAAAGGAGCAAAAATTATCCTTACTACCGATCATGGAACTATCCGGGTTGATAATCCTGTCAAAATCATCGGTGATAAAAATACCAATACTAATCTACGGTACAAAGTAGGAAAAAATTTGGATTACAATTACAGGGAGGTATATGAAATAAAAGACCCCGAAAATGCCGGGTTGCCATCTCCAAACTTGAGTTCAAAGTATGTATTTGCCCTGAATGAATCATTCTTTGCCTATCCAAATAATTATAATTACTATGTTTCCTATTACAAAAACACCTTCCAACATGGCGGTGTGTCGCTCGAAGAAATGTTAATTCCTTTCATTACCCTTCAACTGAAATCTTGAAAATTTGTCGTTTTTTTTACATGCTGTTCATTTCCTCTTGATACGTAGTTGAAAAATATTAGAATAAAATTTTTTTTATATAAAAACATTTCTTATAGCGTAACCTTAAGGAAAGATGGATACAAAAAAATATGTTTTTTACTATGTTTTTATACAGTCATTTGATATTGCTTCAAAGTGATAAATCAAGTTGATTACTAATTATCTAAACTTTTAAAAAAAAATTTCAATACTTTCAACACCCTATTATTATCAATAAAATTTAAAAATGAATCTTCTAAAAACAATATAATAATGAAGTTGTTTAAAACTCAGTCTCCACTTAAAATTTTTTCATAAACTTCCGTATCGTTGATTAGTTGCAGCGCTTTAAGGAAACTGTCGTTTTTTTGGTTGATAATCTCGAAATATTCGCTCATCTCAAATAAATCGCGCGCAATAAGCGCTTTCAACTGTAGCGAAATAAATTCCTTTGACTGTTCGAACTGTTCTTCTTTAAACTCAATATTTTCATTTTCCGCCATGGTTAGTAGTTCATTCAAAATTTCTTCGGAAATATTGAAATTCTCTTTGTATAGTTTAAAATTGGGAAAGTCGTTATTAAATGATTTGCGGTTTTTATCCAAGTAAGTCATAGCCATTCGATTCATAAGTCCATACCTGATAAGAATCGAATGGTAATCAGAAAACCTGGTTGAATCGTAAGGAACAAAAACGTCAGGCATTATACCCCCTCCTCCATAAACAGTCCGTTTAGATATAATTGTATTGAATTTAAGAGAATCTGAAAAATGAATGTTTTCTGCACTAAGATGTTCTCCATTGTTAAAACGAACTATAAAATCGTTTTTGTAAGATTCCAAATTTCCAATTTCATACGGTCGCTGAATATTACGACCGGAAGGAGTATAATAGCGGGCAACGGTAAGACGTATCATTGAACTGTCGGGAAAATCAATAGATCGTTGTACAAGTC
>Ga0082212_10005558_pt1 | contig 17150 bp, 13 predicted proteins | sample TergutNt197P3_FD_71548 | JGI IMG/M metagenome (GOLD analysis project Ga0082212, IMG submission 71548) | Neocapritermes taracua P3 segment gut microbial communities from Petit-Saut dam, French Guiana - Nt197 P3 | ecosystem: Host-associated > Arthropoda: Insects > Digestive system > Gut ... | reverse complement strand
GGCGGCGGGAGCGGGCCATGTTGGCCTTGGAATCCGTAGGGCTCAGCCACCGGCTCCGCCACAAGCCCAAGGAAATGTCCGGCGGCGAACAGCAGCGCGTGGCGATAGCCCGGGCGTTGGTCCGCAACCCCGCCGTGCTTTTCGCGGACGAGCCGACCGGTGCACTCGACTCCAAGACCGGCGAGGCCGTGGTTAAACTTCTGGCCGACATCGCCGGTAAAGGCACCGCCGTCGTCGTCGTGACCCATGACCTCGCCATTGCGGGCCAGTTTGCCCGGCAGATCCAAATCAAGGATGGCGTGGCCTCAGAAAATGGTTACGAGTTATCCGCGCCGCCGCCCGACATCGTCGAGTTTTCCGCGCCCCAATCCGAAATCGTCATGCCGCCCCCAAATCCCAAAATCATCGGACGAATCGCCCTCAAAGGTCAGTTAGGAGCGATAAGTGAACTATAAAGCCGAGTCGACCGAACATTTGGTCCCAGAAACCTCTTGGACAATCTCCACAACTGAATCGCGGGGCCGCCGAAAGCGGCTGGCGCTTCCCGACCTGCTCCGTACCGCACTCCTCGGTGTCACCGGGCGTCCACAACGCACTGCGCTCGCGGCGCTGGGAATCGCCCTGGGAATCGCCGCACTGGTGGCGCTGACCGGGGCAGCCGCCTCAAACCAGGCCGCGTTGAATCTCCAGTTTGACGCCATGGGCGCGAACCTGGCCACCGTGGGTCCTGGTTTGGGCCCCGATCGCAACCCGGTGCCGCTGCCCCAAACTGCTCCCGAGGCCATCGCCCGGCAAGACTACGTGGAGCAAATCGGAGTTATGGAAACGGCACCCGCCGGGCTCAACGTGTTCCGCTCCGACCTAATTCCCAGTACCGCTACGGGCGGTATCGGCGTGGCCGTGGCCAGGCCGGACGTGTTCGCGGCATTGGACCTGGAACTCGCCACCGGGCGCTGGTTCGATGACGCCACCCGCGGCCTACCAGTCACCGTGCTGGGTGCGGTGGCTGCTGAGCGGCTCGGCGTGACCCAAGTGGGAGACCGGGTGCTGATCGGGGGCCAATGGTACGGAGTGTTGGGCATCTTGACCGATTCTGGACTCGCGGATGGTGCCATCGATTCCGCCGCGATTCTCGGCGATCATTGGGTGCGCGAGGCATTTTCCGACGACGACGGCGTGGGCGACATTGGCGGCATCATCGTTCGAGCTGAGCCCGGCCGCATCGCGGAAGTCACCGAGGTGCTGGCCAACGCCGCGCGGCCCGGGGAACCCCAGTTCGTCTCCGTAAACGCTTTCGCCAATTTGATTGCCGCTCGGGAAATGACAGACAGCGCCCTGGCCACTTTGGGTCTGGCGCTCGGTGGCATTTCGCTTTTAGTGGGCGCGGTGGGGATCGCAAACACCATGGTGGTTACGGTGATGGAGCGGCGCGGTGAGATCGGGCTGCGGCGGGCGCTCGGTGCCCGGCCCAGTCAGGTGGCCGCCCAGTTCGTGTCCGAAGCGATCATGCTTTCGCTCATTGGCGGGATCGGGGGAGCTCTGCTGGGAGCCTTGGCCGCCACGGTAATTGCGTTAGTTCTTGCTCAGCCGGTGGTAATTCCCGCCGAAGTGTTGATTGCTGGTCCGCTGCTTTCCGTGGCGATTGGTGCGGTAGCGGGTCTAGGGCCGGCCCGCCGAGCCTCCCAGGTTCCACCGACCCAAGCGCTCCGCGCTGTCTAACCAACCCCTTCGCCAGCATGCGGTCTCTGTCGTTTCACAGCTCAAGATTGACAGAAACCGTATGTTCGGCGGATTGCGACGTAGGCTCTGAGGATGGCTAACCTGATAGATGTCGAATCGCCGGGTTATCCGCTGGGGGTTCGGGCCGCAGAATCGTTGCCGGAGTTGCGCGACTACCTCATCCAATGCCGCGCTTGCCCCCGGTTGGTGTGGTCCCGGGAAAACGTTCCGGCCCGGGGCTTCCCAGGTCAGCGCGGCTGGGACAAGCCAGTACCAGGATTTGGTGATCCGGAAGCCTCGATTGCGATAGTTGGCTTAGCCCCCTCCGCCGACGGCTCTAACCGAACCGGCCGCGTATTCACCGGGGACCCAAGTGGAGATTTCCTATACCGCGCTCTGTACGACGCGGGATTCGCTAGCCAACCCACGGCAGTTTCAACCGATGACGGCCTCACCCTCAACGACATTTACATCACCGCGTCCGTCAAATGCGTCCCACCCGCCAACAAACCGACCACCGGCGAACGCGACGAGTGCAACACTTTTCTGGTCCACGAGCTCAAATTGCTGGAACCAAGTTTGCGGATAGTAATCGCATTGGGCGGTTTCGGCTGGCACGCCGCGCTCCAGGCGCTCGCGGCAAACGGCTGGACCATCCCGCGGCCCAAACCCAAGTTCGGCCACGGTGTCGCCGTCACCCTTTTCCGTGAGCGTGATATTCGGAGCGGTTCGGGTTCCAACGACGACGACGCCGCTCGCGTTCCGGCGGAGGAAACCTTGTCCCTAATGGGTTGCTTCCACACCTCACCGCAAAACACCAACACCGGAAAACTCACCCATGATTCGTTGGTGAACTTGTTGCTAGGGGTGAGGGATCTCGCGCACGGGAAACCCAGAACCTAATCAAGCTCCCCAGGGCTACCAGTAATAGCGCGCCGGTTGGAATCACCGCCGGACCATGAAATCCCGACGGAGCCCTTGCCATCCACAACAACCCACCGACCACCAGCGAATAACTAATCGCCGTTACTGCCAACATTCCGGTCGCTTCCCCTCGGGGCGTAGGTGGCGGGGCTGGCCCGGGTGGTTGGGATTGCGCGGCCCTTCGCACGGGCCGGGTTTCTACCCAGCCGAACGCCAGAACGAAAAGGAGCAGCAGGGGCGTTATCGCCAGGAACCAAGGGAGTCGCCCCTGCCACCAGCGGGGATCGCCCCACCCGGTCCCGGTAAACCACCAGGGGAGCCGACCCATGGCGTTCAGAATCAACGCCGCGGTCAGAGCGGCGACCATGTGCCACAGAAACAGCGTCAGAGTGACGGCGTTGACGGCCACCACCGCTCGCCACCACCAGCGGCTCCGTTCTAGCCACCGCTGGACAGGACCGCTTAACAGCCAGGCTGCGGCTATCTGCGCGAATGCCAAAACCAGCAAGGCAACAGTGGGCGGGGACGTGTTGTTGAGCAAGCTGGAGTCTATGTTAATCATTGAAATCGGATACGGGCCCACGTAGGTGAGCAGCACCAGCACTAGCAACGAGCCGCCGAGTAATGCCCAGGCGCGGCCCAGAGTGAGCCGAAGCGTTCCCCGTTGCCAGGCAAATCCCACCTGATAGGGAATCACCCACACCAAGCCGTAGTTCAAATAGCCAAAGTAGATGTTGCCGGTGAGTATCCGTAGGGTATCGCTCAGGACTACCAACATGACCATCACCACAACAACCAGATGCCTAAACCGTTCGAATAGCAGATACAGCAGGGGCGTTGCCAACATGAGCGCTAGGTAAATTACCAAGAACCACATGGGCAGGGTTACGGCATCAACGGCTTGGATTACCAGGCCCTCCGGCGCTCCTAGGCCTCGGGCCAATAGCGCACCCAGAACCGCAAGTCCCAAAACCACTAGCGCGGGTGTCATCAACCTTCGCTGCCGAGCAAGCAGCCAAGCGGCCGCCGTCGAACCGCGAGCCCGGGAGCGCGTCCACGCAATACCGCTGGAAACGCCTCCCACTAGAAAGAACAGCGGCATCACCTGGAAAACCCAGGTAAGGGGCCAGAGGCGGTCAATGCGGGGGAGCGCTGTGAATCCTAGAAGTTCGCCGTCCACGTTAGCGACCGTCATCACCAGCCAATGTCCAATGATTACCAGCAAAATGGCCACGGCCCGGAATGCATCAAGGTATCGCAAGCGGCTCGTTGGGGCGCTCGCGGCCAGCGTTCTCAAGGTCTGCGTTCTCATTTCAGCACTAGCTTAAGCACCCCTCGGACAAAACCGCACTGGAATTATTAGAACAAGTGTTGTGCTAAAAAAATGTCCGTGGTCGCCGTGACCGTTAGGGGCATGTTCTGGAAACCAACGTGCTACCCGTCCGAAAGTCGGCCACCGCACATTTCTGCATGGCCCCCGATTAGCCAAAAAAGGTCCAATCGCCTAAAGTGGGGGCGGTGCATTTCCGCACTGGCGTCTTCGCGCGCCGTCGGCACATGACCGACATGTTGAACCAGAAGTAGTTTTTAGACCTCGCAGGGAGAGCCCCGTGGCCAAGCAAGACGCCGTAACCGACCTAAGCCATGTGCGCAATATTGGCATTATGGCGCACATCGATGCCGGTAAAACGACGACAACGGAACGCATCCTCTATTACACGGGTGTGAACTACAAGATGGGCGAGACACACGATGGCGCGTCCACCACCGACTGGATGGAACAAGAAAAGGAGCGGGGGATTACCATAACTTCCGCCGCTGTCACCGCATTCTGGAATGGCTATCAGATCAATGTCATCGACACCCCTGGGCACGTTGACTTCACCGTTGAGGTGGAGCGGTCGCTGCGGGTATTGGACGGCGCCGTTGCCGTGTTTGACGGCAAGGAGGGCGTTGAGCCCCAGTCCGAAACCGTGTGGCGGCAGGCCGACAAGTATGTGGTGCCCCGCATTTGTTTCGTCAACAAGATGGACAAGATGGGCGCTGATTTCTTCTTCACCGTGCGTACCATCGTTGATCGGTTGAAGGCTCGTCCGCTAGTGATTCAGCTGCCGATTGGCTCCGAGGCTGATTTCGTGGGCGTCGTCGATCTAGTGAAAATGAAGGCCTATACGTGGCGCGGCGAAACCGAGCTGGGCGCGCATTATGAGGTTGAGGAAATTCCGGCCAACTTGGTGCAACAAGCCGAGACGTATCGCAATGAAATCATTGAGGCCGTTGCCGAAACGTCTGAGGAATTGCTTGAGAAGTACTTGAGTGGCGAGGAACTGACCGAAGATGAGATCAAGGCTGGCATCCGGCATTTGACCGTAACTTCCCAGGCCTTCCCGGTACTGTGTGGGTCCGCGTTCAAGAACAAGGGCATCCAGCCCATGCTCGACGCCGTGGTGGATTATCTGCCCAGCCCGTTGGACGTGCCCGCGATTGATGGCGTGAATCCCAAGAATCCGGATGAGATTGTGGAGCGTCATCCTGATGCCAACGATCCGTTCGCGGCGCTGGCGTTCAAGGTCGCCGTACACCCCTTCTTCGGCAAACTCACTTATATCCGCGTGTATTCCGGCAAGGTAGAGACCGGCACGCAGGTGATGAACGCCACCAAGGGCAAGCGGGAGCGCATTGGCAAGCTGTTCCAGATGCATGCCAATAAGGAGATCCCGGTGACGACGGCGAGCGCGGGTCACATTTATGCCGCGATTGGTTTGAAGGATGTCACTACTGGTGACACGCTTTCGGCGATGGACGCGCCGGTGATTTTGGAATCGATGACGTTCCCCGAGCCGGTAATTGAGGTGGCCATTGAGCCCAAGACCAAGGCCGACCAGGAACGCCTCGGTACCGCGATTTCCAAGCTGGCCGAAGAGGACCCGACATTCCAGGTGGAAACCAACCAGGAAACCGGCCAGACCATCATTTCCGGTATGGGCGAGTTGCACTTGGACATTTTGGTGGACCGCATGAAGCGGGAGTTCAAGGTCGAGGCCAATGTGGGCAAGCCGCAGGTTGCCTACCGCGAGACCATCCGCAAGTTGGTGGACAAAGTGGACTACACCCACAAGAAGCAAACCGGTGGTTCCGGCCAGTACGCCAAGGTGCAGGTTGCCTTTGCCCCGCTGGTCTTGGGCCCCGACGACGAAAAGACCAAGATTTACGAGTTCGAGGACAAGGTCACGGGCGGTCGCGTACCGCGCGAGTACATCCCGGCAGTTGACGCCGGTATTCAGTCAGCCATGCAACAAGGCGTGCTGGCTGGCTTCCCGCTGGTTGGCGTCAAGGCCACGCTGCTCGATGGCGGCTATCACGATGTCGATAGCTCTGAGATGGCATTCAAGATTGCTGGTTCCATGGTCGCGAAAGAAGGGATAAAGCTCGCTGACCCGGCATTATTGGAACCGGTGATGGCCGTTGAGGTCCGCACACCCGAGGAATACATGGGTGACGTGATCGGTGACCTCAACTCCCGCCGCGGCATGATCCAAGCCATGGAAGACGCCACCGGTGTCAAGGTGGTTCGGGCATTGGTGCCGCTCAGTGAAATGTTCGGATACATTGGTGACCTGCGCTCCAAGACGCAGGGCCGCGCGGTGTACTCCATGCAGTTCGACAACTATGCCGAGGTTCCGAAGAACGTCGCCGAGGAAATCATCAAGAAGACCCGCGGCGAGTAGCCTCTGGTGGTTGAGCCTGTAGATCTGGTGGTTGAGCCTATCGCCCTGGTGGTTGAGCCTGTCGAAACTACCAGAACAGCCCGGCGGCGCGCCGTCGTCGTCATCGTGATAACTGAATAACCAAGCGCACCAACGTCCAAGTTGGTGGCGCAAAACTTAACCAAAATGTGACACACGTCGAGTTTCGCGGTAGGCTTAGGCCGTCTCGCGGGTAGTAGGCGAGTGCAATCCAATTACCGGCGCCAACCGGCGCCGCAAGCCAAGTTGGTGGCGCAAAACTTAACCAAAATGTGACACACGTCGAGTTTCGCGGTAGGCTTAGGCCGTCTCGCGGGTAGTAGGCGAGTGCAATCCAATTACCGGCGCCAACCGGCGCCGCAAGTCCCAGGAGGGCCATAGTGGCTAAGGCCAAGTTTGAGCGGACCAAGCCGCACGTCAACGTAGGAACCATCGGTCACGTCGACCATGGCAAGACGACGCTTACCGCTGCAATTTCGAAGACCCTAGCGGAGAAGTACCCCGCTTCCGAGGGTTACACCGCTAACAACGTTGTTGACTTTGACGGCATTGACAAGGCGCCGGAAGAGAAGCAGCGTGGTATTACCATTAACATCTCGCACATTGAGTACGAGACCCCCAAGCGTCACTACGCCCACGTAGACGCCCCCGGCCACGCCGACTACATCAAGAACATGATCACCGGTGCCGCCCAGATGGACGGCGCGATTCTGGTGGTTGCCGCGACTGATGGTCCGATGGCGCAGACCAAGGAGCACGTTCTGCTCGCCCGTCAGGTTGGTGTTCCCTACCTGCTGGCCGCGCTGAACAAGGCTGATGCCGTTGACGATGAGGAAATGCTGGAACTGGTTGAGGAAGAAATCCGCGACCTGTTTGAGGCCAATGGTTTCGACCGCGAGGCCCCAGTTGTCCAGGTTTCCGGCCTCAAGGCTCTCGAGGGTGACCCCGAATGGCAAGAGAAGGTCTTGGACCTGGTTAACGCCATTGACGAGAACGTTCCGGAACCGGCTCGTGAACTCGACCGCCCGTTCTTGATGCCCATTGAAGACGTGTTCACCATCACCGGTCGCGGCACCGTTGTTACCGGCCGCGTGGAGCGTGGCGTTCTCAAGGTCAACACGGATGTTGAGATCGTTGGTATCCGCCCGATCCAGAAGACCGTGTGCACCGGTATTGAGACCTTCCACAAGATGATGGACGAGGCCGAGGCTGGCGACAACACCGGTCTGCTGCTCCGTGGCATCAAGCGTGACGAGGTTGAGCGTGGCCAGGTTGTTGTGAAGCCAGGTTCGATCACCCCGCACACCATCTTCGAGGCGACCGTCTATATTCTGAAGAAGGAAGAGGGTGGCCGTCACACGATGATTCGCCCCAACTACCGTCCTCAGTTCTACTTCCGCACCACCGACGTTACCGGTATTGTCGAGAGCCTGCTGGATGCTGATTGGCAGCCAATGCCTGACGCAATCGCCATGCCTGGTGACCAGGTGAACATGAAGGTTGAGCTTATTCAGCCCATCGCCATGGAAGAGGGCCTCGGCTTCGCGATCCGCGAAGGTGGCCGCACGGTCGGCTCAGGTCGTGTAACCAAGATCCTCAAGTAGTTTTGCTGTTGCCTCCCCCTCCGGGGGAGGTGGCGCGCGTAGCGTGACGGTAGGGGAGCCCAAACCGTCTAGCGACTCTAACACCAACCCCCTCTTGAGGGGGTCGGAATCGTGTAGCGATTCCGGGGGGAGTCGCACCCAACCTATCTGAAAGCCCCGCTTCGGCGGGGCTTTTCGCCATATACGGCGTTCTTTAACTGAACGACGATGACAGCGGTAGCAGTTGAACGACGATGACGGTAGAGCCAATGCCTCGACTCTTCCTTTTCACCGCACTAAGGTCATTATCCCCATTACTGCATCGTAAGACCGAGCTAGCCTCGCTGTGAACCCGAGAGAGTAATGAAATGCCGTTAGTCGGTCACTAGCAGACCTAGGGAGGCCAGGTTTAGTTCGCGCTCCGAGCGCTCGTGGTAGGTGTACATCCGGCTGGCCGAAGGGCGCAGTGCCATCGCCGGTACCACGTCGAGGGAGTTGGCCTCGGCAACCATTCGCTGTGCCAACGTGGGCTCGTAGTTCGGGTTCTGGTTGGCCAGAGATTCAATGCCGGCGAGCACACAAGCCTCGGCAAGCAAGCCGTCATAGGCGATTTGCGCGGCCCGCAGGTGGTGACCACGAGCCGGGGAATCGGACTGCTCCCAGTGGCGAATCTCCCGCGACAGATGGGACATTCGCGACTGGATTTGCTCCATGGTACGGGGGACGCGTTTGCGTTGATAGCTGCGCCGAGACATGAAATCGGCGTAAACGAGAAATGAAATCAACGCCACCAGCGCTAGAACGACTACCCAGAACACCATTTTCGCAACCCCACTCTGTTCCAATCGCCAATCATTCGCAGCCTACGCCCTAACCTTGCGTGAGCCAACTACTTGCGGCGAACCGTTGCCAAGGTGTTACGCTCGGGTACCCGACAATTCCGGCGCGCTACACCTGGCCCGCCGACTCCTAGTTACCAGCGTGTGTCCACCAAACGGTGACGACGCTGGTCAAACCATAATCAGTCAAACCACAATCAATTGAGTAACCCAAAGGACGGTGACGGCATGGACATTTTCGACTTCTTAATCAGGGTCGGCGCGGCGGTAGGCCTCGGCGCGGTGATCGGAATTGAACGGGATTTACGCGGCCATGTCGCGGGCATCCGGACCAACATGCTGGTCGGCCTGGGCGCCTGCCTGTTCACCTCGTTCTCGGTGCTGGTCGGCCAAGGCGACGCGACTCGGGTGGCGGCGCAGGTGGTCACCGGCATCGGTTTCCTTTGCGGTGGCGTCATCTTCAAGGAAGGCCTCAACGTGCGCGGCCTCAACACCGCCGCCACCATTTGGTGCACGGCGGCGGTGGGCGTCCTGACCGCAGCGGGCTTTCTGCTCCAGGCAGTATTCGCAACGGCGGTCTTATTGGTATGTACCACTCTGTTCCGCCTTATTGCCAGATTACTCGAGCCCTTTACCCGTTATGATATCGACGATGACGAGACCCAATACCAGATATCAATTACCTGTTTAGAGGAACAAGAGTTCGCCATCCGGGAAATAATGATGAATGCGATTGAGCGGAGGCGAAGCGCCTTAAGGCTGACCCACTTAGAAAGCGCCGATGAAATTGGGGGCAAAGTGGAAATTGAGGCCACCATTCAAGCTGGTGGGCGTCGGGCGGATCGCGACCTGGAACAGTTGACAAACGGCATTGCCCTGGCCCCTGGTGTTACCAAGTCTGGTTGGGAAATCATTTAGTCAGGTGCAATTAGTGAAAGTGGCCCACATCGGAATGTGGGCCACTTTACTAGTCCTAACTACAGAGAATCACCGAGATATCGTTCACATTGGTTCCGGTTGGGCCGGTGACGATTAATCCATCTACGGCTTTTAGTGCCTGGTAGGAATCGTTGTTGGCCAGCACCTGGTGGATATCAATTCCGGCTGCCTTGAGCCTCGTCGTCGTCGTGCCGTCCACAATGCCGCCTGCGGCATCTGTGGGGCCGTCAGTGCCGTCGGAGCCCAGCGAGAACACAACGGTGTTCTCGAGGCCAGAGATTCCCAAAGCGGCTGATAAAGCCAACTCTTGATTTCGGCCACCTAAGCCGGAACCCTTTAACGTAACCACGGTTTCGCCACCCGCGATAATCGCACAGGGTTTCACAAATGAGTTACGTCCCTCTGCGGTATCCCGGGCAATGGAGCCCAAGAATTTACCCGCTTCTGATGCCTCACAATTCAACACAGTGGTGAGTACGTAAGGCCGGAAGCCAGCGGCCCCGGCTACGCGGGCGGCGGAATCACATAAAGATCTCACCGATCCGGTTATTACGGTTTCCACGTTATCGGCTTGTTTCGGTGTTTCCCGTGCCAGGTAGCCCTGCTGGATATCGTTCAGGGTGAGGCCATACTTGGCAACTACTGCTTCCGCATCGGCCCGAGTGGCGTTATCGGGGGCAGCGGGTCCAGAAGCGATTGAATCCAGCCGATCACCCAATACATCTGATAGCACGACGGCGAAAACGGAGGCCGGGCGCACTAATTCCGCAAACCGGCCAGCCTTGACTTTCGAGAACCGTTTCCGGATCATGTTTATCTCAACAATGTCAGCCCCACTGGCCAGCAATTTGCCATTCAAATCGGCAAGATCTTCTAAGGTTATGCCCTCTTGTGGCGCCTCAAATAGAGCCGAGCCGCCACCAGAGACCAAGAACAACACCACATCGTCAGCGGAAAGTCCGGAAACCATATTCAGCACATATTGAGTGGCAATAACGGTGTTCTCATCCGGAATTGGGTGACCGGCCTCGAATACCTTGATCCGGGGGAGATCGCCTTTGGCGTGGTCGTACTTGGTGATTACTGCGCCCGCGACAATCCTGGTTCCCAGATAGTCACTTGCGGCCCGCGCCATCGTCCAAGCGGCTTTCCCAATGGCGACCAAGTAAATGTTCTTGTCCCCAAAATTGTGCTGCTCCAAAGCCTGGATAACGGCTGCCTCGGGCATGTTGTCTGAGATGATGGAATCAACCATCTCACTGGAAATAGTATTTAGAGTGTTCATAATTTGCCAACCTTATACGTTTATGAAGGGAAGCCACCGGACCACAAAGGAGAGGAGGAACACCGTAAGTGCCCCAACAATACCGAGCACTACTGTGGTGGAGGTCCAGTTCCGATAACCCTGCTCAGGAGTCATATCCGAAAGGTTGGTAACCACCCAGAAATAGGAGTCGTTGGCGTGAGAGGCCACCATGCCACCAACGCCAATGGCAATTACGGTTAGTGCGGCCATAATGGGGGAATCCCAACCCAGAGTCACCATTAGTGGGCCCATGATGCCACCGGTGGTAATCATTGCCACAGTGGTAGAACCTAGGGCGGTCTTGAGAATCGCGGCAACGATGAACGGGAAGAACATGCCGAGCCCGGCCAATACCGTGTAGTGGGTACTGATAAAGGGAACCATATCGGAAACCGCGATTACGCGGCCCAATACTGAACCGGCCGCAGTGATGAACAGAATCGGACCCAGAGTTTTCAGGGTGTCATTGGTGAGTGCGTTGAAGCTATCCATTTTGCGCGAGACGGCCAATAACACAATCGCGAACAGAACACCGATGCCCAAAGCGATGACGGGGGTACCAATGAATGCCATCCATTCAGCTAATCTGCCAGTCCACCCGGCAACACTGGAAATGGAACCCAAGGCCAAAGCGATAATCGGAACCAGAATGGGGGAGAGCGACAGCAGGCCATTGGGAAGGCCACCGAATTCCGCAACTAAATCATCATAGCTCTTCACGGTCTCTGCTTGCTGGAGTTCGATATCCTCTAGAGACTGAGTCCGCTTACCGCATCTCTTGGCCCAGAGATAAGAAGCAATTACCAGTGGGATGGAAACGATGATTGACAAAATCATGATCAGCAGCAGGTAATCGCTCAAGTTCAGAATGTCGGCCACGCCCAAAGGCCCGGGGGTTAGCGGAACAATTGAGTGGGAAATGAACAAACCGGCACCCAAACCAGTAGCGGTCGCAACTGCGCTCGCGCCCGTGCGCTTGACAATGGAGCGCCGTACCGGATTAAGGAGTACGTATCCGCTATCGCAGAAAACGGGAATTGAGATAATCCAACCCATAATCGTCAGCGCCAATACCGGGCTGGCCTTGCCCAACAACCGAACCACCATGTCCGCGATCTTGAACGCGCCACCGGTAACCTCCAGCATTGCGCCGATTAGCGCACCGAAGATGATCACCAAACCAATTCCGGAGAAAATTGCGGAGAACCCTTGCCCCATGATTACCGCGAGGCCAAATTCGGTGTCGCCATAGGCATCTGTCCGGTTTACAATGGGGATTCCGGCCAATAGGCCCAGAACAATCGCGACTCCCAGAATGGCCAAGAAGGGGTGAACCTTCAGTTTGGAAATCGCCAAAATCATGGCAACTATACAGAAAAAGAACGCAATGATTAGCGCTATCCCAGTCATGAAAAACTAGCTCCTTTGCTAAGTTTGCTCGCAGAGAGGCGCCAAAACAATGCGCCAGCAAATCTCTTCCGTAAAGTATGCGCCGACCCGCACCGGAAAAACGCGGCGTAGGAAAATCTGTCTGGTGATTTGACGCGATTGCCCAAAACAGGCAAATCGTTCCCGCATGTGGCAGACTTGCCGCATGTCAGGCCCCGATGCACTCGATATTCCGCCACCCGAACCCGTGGCCGACGAAATCCCCGGAAGCGAGGTTCTCGACGACACCGTCTCAGATACCGAAGGGCCGCGTTACATCAACCTAGCCACCCAACCCCTACCACCCCCACTCGAGAGGCCACCGGCCAATCCGATCTGGCGCATCATTACCTGGATACTCATCGGTGGAGTTGGCCTGTTGCTGGCGATCATCTGGATCACGGGCGGCGCGTTCCACACCTTCACCCTCTCCACTGGCGATGCCCTGATTGAGCTTGGGCGCCTCACGGGCCTCATCGCGGCTGCGATGCTGTTGTTCCAAGTGGTCCTAATGGCGCGCGTTCCGGTTTTTGAACACGGGCTCGGGCATCAATGGATTGTCAATAGCCATAAAAAAACGGGGTTTTGGCTATTCTGGCTAGTAATTGCCCACGTGGTGTTCCTAGTTATTGGTTACTCCGCCACCGGCCTGGTCAATCCATTTCGAACTTTCTGGGAGTTCATTGTTGAATTTCCCGGTGGCTTATTGGCCACGGCAGCATTTATCGCCTTAATTGCCGTCGTCGTGCTTTCAATCCGGCGAGTACGTAAGAAATTACGTTATGAGAACTGGCATTTACTGCACCTTTACGGTTATCTCGCTGCCGGACTCGCCCTCCCACACCAGATTTGGGCCGGTGCCAGTTTCTACGGTCGCCGCTGGGCTGAGTTGACCTGGTGGACACTCTGGGGCGTAGCGCTACTCGCCGTGATACTGTTCCGTATTGTTCGCCCCATCGCGCGCTCTTTCGCCCATGACCTACGTGTGCAGAGCGCCGTCCCCGACGGCACTCGCGGGGTTCTGATAACCATCTCGGGCAAGAACCTCGCGGGCTTGCATGCGGAACCAGGCCAGTTCTTCATTTGGAGATTCCTCAGCGGTTACGGCTGGACACAGGGTCACCCGTTCTCGCTGGCAATCGCACCCGAGGGTGACACCATGACCATCGCCGTCGCGATTGTTGGTGGTGGCACCGAGCGCTTGCTCAACCTCAAGCCCGGCACTCGGGTTATCGCGGAGGGGCCGTTCGGTGAGCTAACCGGCGCACTTCGCACCCGCCCCGGTCTCATAGGAATAGCGGCCGGCGCGGGCATCGCGCCCGTCTTTGCGATTTTGGAAGGCGAGCAGTGGAGCCCTGGGGAGGCAGTTTTGATTACGCGCGACGACGACGCCGATCGCAGTCTGATGACTGATCAAATTGCTGAAATGGTGGAAACGCGTGGTCTCAATTGGATAAGAATGGATGGCGCGCCACCCCCCGGATTCACCAGTTGGCTACCCGCGAGTTGCCAATATTCCGGAACGCAATTCTTGGCCCGCGCGGCTGAAATGCCGCTGCCTGATTATGACGTTTACTTGTGTGGCCCACCACCCTGGATGGAAAAGGTGGAAAAGGACCTTCTCGCCGCTGGGGAAGAAAAGCACTTAATCCATTCCGAATCATTCGCGATGTAAGGGGAGGTAAAAAGAAATGCGTAGAGTCGCCTTATGGCTCCTCGGCACCCTGGTTTTGGTGTCGGCCCTCTTCTGGTACCCCACCTCACGGAATCAGCCCGTCGGTTTGGCCGCCCAACCAGGTTTGGAACCCGCCCCCGGGGGCGCAGTCGCTACGACGACACCCACTCCACCAGCGGCAACACCCGCCCCGACGCCGGACGCAACTCCGACCCCAGCCGACACCACGCCAGGCGCTTCCCCGGCGGAAACCACGCCGACTCCGGCGGAAACCACACCTGCCGCAGGGCCGTCCGGTACCTATACCGGGCAGTTAGTCAACATGCGGTACGGGAATGTGCAGGTCGAGATCACCGTCGTCGACGGAGAGATAACCAATGTGACTACCGTAGCCGGGCCGACTGGCGGTGGGCGGACTGCGCAGATTAATTCCCGCGCGCTACCGCAGTTAGAGGCCAACGCCGTAGCCGCCCAGCAGGGTCAACTCCAGTTTGTCAGCGGGGCGACCTTCACCAGCACGGCCTTTGCGTCATCGTTGCAAGACGCGATAAATCAAGCGTTTGGGTAACCGCCGGGGTAGTCGCTACGAATCTAAACCAATGGGCTCGCCGTTACGGAGCGCATCCCAGACGTCGGCGGCCTCGGGCCGGAGCACCACCGTGTTGCGGTTTTCGGGATTGGGCATGTTGGGCGCGGTAACGAACTCGAAGTCAGTCGGCTCAATGCCCTGCATGGAGGTTGCGAGCCCGAGTAGGCCCGGCACGGTCGCGAAGTTCGCGCTCATGGTCATGGACGATGTCGCGGCGCCGAGAAATTGCAGCAATGACAGGGAGTCAGTCAACAAACTGCGGGAGGTAGCCTCAGTGACCATGGCCGCTATTAGTTCTTGTTGCCGGGTTATTCGGCCGAGGTCGGAACCGTCGCCTAAGCCCTGACCGGTGCGGGCGCGCGCGAATTGCAGGGCTTCCCAGCCGTCCAGCCGCTGCCAGCCGGCGTCGAGCCTAAGCCCTCCGGCGTTGGGGGAGTAAATGGCTTGCGGGAGATACATGTCCACGCCGCCCAGGGCATCAACCATGGTTTGGAACCCGATGAAGTCAAGCGACACAAAGCCGTCCAGGCGGATATCAGTGATGGACTCCACCGCCGTCATCGCGCACAGGGCACCGGAGGCCAAATCGCCACCGGTTTGGTAGCCAAAGGCGAAGGCCGCATTTACCCGGGCATTTTGCCGGGGAACGGTGAGCAGGCCCTCGGTTGTGGTGGGACAGGCGGGAATATCAATGATGGTATCGCGCGGGATGGACACCATGGTGACGCGATCCCGGTCAGCGGAAATCTGCATGATCATGGTGATGTTCGAGCGGATGCCCGTCACGTCACCGCCACCCAGGGCCTGGTTTTCCTCGCCATATCGGCTATCGGTGCCCAGCACCAGAATGTTAAGCGGGGGAAGTTCTTCAGGATCCTCGGGAATTACCACTTCGGGCCGCGGCGCCTGGGCTTGGGCTAGAATGGTATCGACATCCACTGACTCAATGTTGGTGGTCAGGATCGCCGCAGCGGTTGAGGCGCTGACGCCCATGAAAACCAGCACGCCCGTTAGGGCGAGCGCCACGGCCTCAACCCAGCGGTACGACTTCCGGGTCCGGGAGTGATGAGCCGGCCAGCTCCTCTCGCGCGCGCGCCACAATGTGCTCGTGGGTTTCCACTGGGGCGCACGATGACGCTGGGTTGGGGTCAGCCGATTCATAACCTATCTAGCGTAACGGAGTATGTGGGGTTCAATGACCAATCCCGCCGCCTCGTGAGTAGCCCCCAGCGGGAACGCGCCAGAGCTGAGTACTAATCTTCCAGTACTGAGTATGAAACGGCGAATGTTTGCTTTCTATAGGGAATCGCCGAAATCTTCGCGGAACTTGGCGATTAGCTTGGTCGGCCAATCGCTGGTCGGCTCTAGGCGGCCCAGGAAGAAGCGCAGCACGGTGGGTTCCTCGGAAAAGCGGAGGCCCCCGATGAGTTCGCGGTTGTCGTATAGCCAGGCGAGGCGGTCGGCGGCGTACTTGACCTGGGACATGGTGAACACGCGGCGGGGGAGGGCCAGACGTAGTAGTTCCATGTCGGCGAGGTGGTCCGTGCCGTCGGGGTTGCGATCCTCAGAGAGGGTGCCACGTTCCATGCCCCGCACTCCGCTGGTCAGGTAAAACGCCGCGGCTAGTGCGCCAGCGCGGTACTCAGCCCGGGGGAGGTGGTCCAAGAACTTCATGGCATTGACGTGAACGCCCAGCCCACCGGGAGGCGTGATGATGGGGATGTCACGGTTTTGGAGTTCTTCGGCGAAGAACTCAATGAACAATGGCCCCTGGGAAATCATGTCTTCATCCATGGTTTCGTCCAGGCCTACTGTCATGGCCTCCATTTCCCGTACCGACATGCCACCGTAAGTCATGAATCCCTCATATAGCGGAATCCATTCCTTCATTTGCTCGTAGAGGTCTTTATTGTTCGTGATGATTCCACCACCGCGGGCAAATCCTAGTTTGCGGGCCGAGAAATAGGTGAGATCGTAAAGCTCAATTATGGCTTTGGTGATTTCCGGGATGGAAGAATCCTTGAATTCGGCTTCCCGTTGCTTGATGAAATAGAGGTTGTCAGCGAGCAGTGATGCGTCCAGCACTGACATGATGCCGAACTCCCGGCAAATATCGGTGACATCACGCATATTCTGGACTGAAACCGGTTGGCCACCAATCAGGTTGGTCCCCGCTTCCATGCGGACATAAGCGATTTTGGCTGGTCCAATGCGCTTTATGGCATCACGGAGCTTTCCGAGATCCATATTGCCCTTGAAGGGCAAGGTGCTTTCCTCAACAATGCCGGCATCGGTGATTAGTTCCTCAACCATGCCGCCGTTCACCACCACATGTGAGCGCGAAGTGGTGAAATGGTAATTCATCAATACCACATCGCCAGCACGCAAAAACGTCTTATTAA
>Ga0082212_10005557_pt1 | contig 17150 bp, 17 predicted proteins | sample TergutNt197P3_FD_71548 | JGI IMG/M metagenome (GOLD analysis project Ga0082212, IMG submission 71548) | Neocapritermes taracua P3 segment gut microbial communities from Petit-Saut dam, French Guiana - Nt197 P3 | ecosystem: Host-associated > Arthropoda: Insects > Digestive system > Gut ... | reverse complement strand
CACATCCTTGAGCTTGATGCGGTTCTGCTTGAGGTCTTCCCCGACATTGATGAGTTCCTCCACCGCCACGGGCACTTCCACCAGCGCGTAGAGCACGTCCTGTTCGCCGTTTTCGATTTTTTTGGCGATGACGACTTCTCCGTCGCGGTCCAAAAGGGGCACCGCGCCCATTTCCCGCAGGTACATGCGCACCGGATCCGTGCTGCGCGAGGAGTAGTCTGCGGATTCCTCGTCCTCGGCAAGATCGAGGCTGTTCTCGCTGGCCGGAACCTCGTCATCGCTTTCGTTCGAGGCCACGGAAATCTTTTTTCCTTCCTTTTCCGAGTCCACGATAACGATTTCAAGCTGATCAAAGATGCCGATGATTTCCTCAAACTGCTCGGGCGTGCCCATTTCCACGGGCAGGGCCTTGTTGACCTCTTCAAAGGTCAGAAAACCCACGGCCTTGCCCTTGGCGATCAAGGACTTGATCTGTTGAATATCTTTAAGATTGCTCATCATCATCGTCCTTTTGCGTTTCTCGTAACGCTCCAATATACTCCTGATCGCTTTCAAAGTCACCTGTTTCGGCAGCCCTGCGGAGGGCGGCCGAAACAGAACTGTGCGCCATGCGTTTTTGCTTCGCCGCGATCGTTTGCAGCAAGGGCGCAAGTTCCCCCTCCTCGTTGTCAAGGGGAGGAGCTTCACCCGTGCGGCAACGCATCCAGAAGGCCTTTTCCCGTTCATCCAGGTGGTACGGGACCTCGTCGGCCGGATGCGCAAAAAGCTTCTTCCAGAACTCTCGCGTCCTGGATGTCCGCAAAAACACATCCGCGCCCGCTTCCTGCAAGGTCCGGCATCTGTGCGGATAGCGCGCCGCATAGTGCAAAATCTGCTGCTCGAAGACCCCATCCGGTCCGCCGGAGGGAATCGCGCCTCCTGCGGGCGCAGCAGCCCCCTTGCGCCGGGCAAGCGCCCCGCCTTTCAGCTCCGCCTCGTTCAAGTTGAGCGCGCGGGCAATGCTTGAGGCATACCGGCTGTACAGTTCCGGCATGTCTACCAGGCTCTTCAAAAAATTCCGCGCCCAGGCCACGGCGTCGCGCGGGGCCATCTGCTTCACCGTGTCCAGGCAAAAACGCAGGCCTTCCGGCGCGGCGTCCAGCAGCCTTTCAAATGCCTCCGGTCCCTGTGTGCGCAACAGGTCATCAATATCCTGTCCTTGCGGCAAGAGCGCCACCCTGCATCCGAGCCCCTGGGGCAACAGCAGTTCGCAGGCCCGCTGCGCGGCCTTGCGCCCGGCGTCGTCGCCGTCAAAGAGCAGGGCGATCTGCGAGCTGAAGCCCGACAGGCGTTTCACCTGCTCCGGCGTCAGCGCCGTGCCCAGCACCCCTACCGCGTGTTCATAGCCGAATTGGTGGAGTGTGAGCACATCCATGTAGCCCTCGGTCAGCAGCGCGATTCCCTGGGCGGCTATATGCCGCCGCGCCTGCGGCAGCGCATAGAGCTGATCGCCCTTCTTATAGACGGCCGAATCCGCGCTGTTGATATACTTGGCCTCGTCCCCTTCTCCGATGAGTCGTCCCCCGAAGGCGATAACCTGGTTGGACAGGTTGCGGATGGGGAAGATCAGGCGCTCCCGGAAGCGATCGTAGGCGCGGCTGTCCGCGCCTTTTTTGGCGAGCAAGCCCGCCTTGACCGCGAGCGCCTCGTCGCAGCCGCTACGGCGCAGGGCGTCCGCCAAGTCCTGCCAGCCCGGCAGCGCGTACCCGAGGCCGAAACGCTCGGCCAGCGCCGCATCAATGCCCCGCCGCTCCATATACGCGCGGCATGCGGCCCCGTTCGCGCCGGCCAGGTTGCGCGCGTAGTGTGCTGTGGCCAGTTCGTACAGGCGCAAAATGCTCTGCCGCTCGCTCCGCTGCCGCGCCGCGCCGCCGGCCCCTCCGTCCGTCCGGCGAGCGTCCAGATCGATGCCGGCTTCGGCCGCCAGTTGCTCCAGGCTTTCCCGGAAATCCAGGCCATTGATCCTTCCATAGAAATCGAACAAATCGCCGGAAGCTTGACAGCCGAAACAATAAAAAAGTCCGCTTTCTTCATGGATGGAGAACGAAGGCTTGGTTTCCTTGTGAAAGGGACAAGGCGCCATCCAGCGCGGACCGTTGCGTTTCAGCGCCACATAACGCCCCGCAATGTCCACCAGCTTCAGGCGTTCTTTTATCGCCCGTATGGCATCACTTTTTTGCATGGCAAACCTTATTTGAAGGTGACCATTGTCATGCCGTCGCCCCCGTGCTCTTCCGACGCGAGGGCAAAAGCGGCAATGCCGGGAAAGGCGCGCAAAAAGTTGTGCACTTCGCGGCGCAACGCGCCGGTGCCGCGCCCGTGGATGATTTCCGCGCTTTCCCGGTTTGCGAGCAAGGCCTTGTCCAGAAAGGCCCCCAGTTCGCCCAGGGCCGCGTCGGCTCGCTTGCCGCGCAAATCAAGGCGCAGCAAGAGTCCGTTCCCGCCCGGACCGTGGACGCGGGGCGGAGGATCAGCGCCGCTTTGGGCCGAAAGTTCGATATCGCCAAGCCCGGCCCACAGGGACACGCCGTTCATGTCGAGCCTGACGCGCATTTTGCGCGCATCCACTTCGAGAATGGCGGCCTGCCTTCCAAAGGGACGATAGCGCACACGCTGGCCCGGCTTGAGGTCTGCGGCTTCCGGCGGCGGCGCCGCGTCCTGCCCCGGCGCGGGCCCGGCAAGCGACGCGCGCAGGCGCGACATTTCCTTCAAGGCCTGCTTGTGGGTGGCGCGCCCTTCCTTCCAGGCCCGCATGAGTTCGCCGGCCCTGGCGCGCACTTCTTCGTGCAGATCCCGGCGTTCGCGCTCAAAACGATCTTGCAGCTTTTCGCGCTTCATGCGCTGGCGTTCGCGTTCCTGCACAAGTCCCTGGATCTCGTTTTCGCGGGCCACGGCAAGCTCGTTCAGGCGCGCGATGATCTGCCCGCTGTCTTCCGCGCCCGGCAGAAGATAGTGGGAGGCGCGCTGCAGGATGCTTTCCGGCAGGCCGTGCTCGCGGGCCACGTCAAGGGCCTGGCTGCTGCCCACCTGATCGTAGGCGAGGCGGAAAAGCGGTTTTTTGGTGATGGGGTCAAACAGCACCGATGCGGCGCGTACCGAAGCATGGCTCAAGGCATACAGCTTCAGGGCCGGAAAGTGCGTGGCCGCCACCACGGACGCGCCGCGGGCGAGAGCTTCGTCCAGTACGGCCTGCGCCAGCGCCGCGCCCTGCGCGGGGTCGGTGCCCGCGCCGAACTCGTCGAGCAGCACCAGGCTGCGGCTGTCAAGCTGTTCCCAGGCTGCGGCGAGGTGGCGTATCTGCGCGGTAAAGGTGGAGAGCCTGTCATCCAGGCTCTGTTCGTCGCCGATGAAGGCGTGGATGTCCGTCCATGCGGGCAGATGCGATCCCTTGGCCACGGGCACGGGCAGCCCGGTCAGGGCCAGCGCGCTGACAAGCCCCAGGGTTTTGAGGCATACGGTCTTGCCGCCCGCGTTGCCCCCGGAAATAATCAGGCCGCGTTCATCAGGGCGCAGGATGATGTCCACGGGCTGGGCCTCACCGCTCAAAACCAGCAAGGGATGGCGGGCTTGCAGCAGTTCCACGCCGCCCTCCTCGCCCAGGCTCGGACAGGCCGCGTTCAGCATGTCGGCCAGCGTACACTGGGCCAGCAGCACATCCAGCCGCACCAGAAAATCGCAGGCAGCCTGCACCGCGGGCAGTTCTTCATGGACAAGGGAGCTCAACAAGGCCAGCACCTTGCGTTCTTCTTCGCGTTCCCGCTGCCTGAGTTCCTGGATGTGATTGTTGATGTCCACCAGGAAGATGGGTTCGAAGTAAACGCTTTCCCCGGTCTGCGACCAGTGGTGGATGATGCCCTGCATACGGCCCTTGAAATTGGCCTTGAGCGGCAGCACGTAGCGATCCGAGGCAAGCCCCATGAAGTCGTCCTGCAGGTAATGCTCCATGTTGTACTGCCTGGCGAACTCCCGCACCTTGCGCAGGCAGTTCTGATGGTGGCCGCGCAGTTGCTGCCGCACGATCAGCAGATCCGGCGAGCTTTCGTCGCGCAGTTGGGCGTCATCGTTCAGACAGCGTTCCAGGGCTGCCTGCGCGCGTTCCGGCAGGGGGAAGGAGGCCAGGGCGGCAAGCCGGGGCCAGGCGGCGGTTTGGGCCTGCTGTTCGCGGGTTCCGCCTTCCGCATGGATGCAGGATTGTGCGCGGCGCGCCTCGCGCAGCGTCTCCCGCACGGCCCACAAAAGGTCCGGTTCCAGGATCGCGCCGCTTCCGGCAAGGTGCTCGGCAAGGCGGGTTTCCGGAAAGCCGCTGAAGCGGTAGCCGTGATGGGCCGCCAGCGCCGCCCAGGTGCGGGTCTCCTCAAAAAGCGCGGCCGCCTCGCGCGCCTCACGGCAGGAAGGCAGGGGGCGCAACTGCAGGGCCGCCTTTTTGCTGGTTTCGGCAATGCAGCAATCCGCAAGGCGTTGCAGAACCTTGCCGTACTCCAAAGCTCTCAGCGTGCGTTCATTCATGGTCAGGACGCGAGTCTGGCGCGCACGAGATCGCTCAGGCTTTTGCCGTCCACCCGGCCCGCATATTCCGTGGTCAGCTTCTGCATGACCCGGCCCATGTCCTTGGGCGACGACGCCCCGGTTTCAGCGATGGCGGCGCTTACCGCGGCATCCAGTTCTTCCGGGCCCAGGGGCTTGGGGAGGTACTCCTGCACAAGGCGCAGTTCGGCTTCTTCCTTGTCCGCCAGGTCGCTGCGGGAAGCGGCGCGGAACTGTTCCATGGAGTCCTGGCGCTGTTTGGCCTGTTTGACAAGAACCGCGCAGAGTTCCGCGTCGGTAAGCTCGCCGCCGGGACGCTTAAGCTCAACCAGCATGTGTTTGGCCGCGGTTTTCACAAGGCGCAGCACGGAGAGTCGCAGGCTGTCCTTGGCCTTATAGGCGGCGATATAGTCCTGTTCGATGCGGCTTCCGAGACTCATGGGATCAACCCCTTTGGCTCATGTGGAAAAGACACAAAGAGCGGAGAAGCCGAAGGCTCCTCCGCTGCTGCGCATGTTTGGAAAAACTCGTGTCGCGTGACGCAACGCTAGGCGACGCTCATTTTTCTGATTTTTTTCAGAAGACGCTTTCTGGCGGCAGCCTTTTTCTTTTTGCGCATGACGCTGGGCTTCTCATAGTGCTGGCGCTTCTTCATTTCGGAAAGAATGCCCGCCTTTTCGACCTGTTTTTTGAAACGCCGCAACGCGATGTCAAAGTTATAATCGTCTTCGTTCAGGTATACACCGGGCAAGAGCCTCACCTCCCTCTCTTTCATATCCGCGCAAGGGTTTTCGCGCGAAAAAGCAAGCCCCTCAAAAGGGGCCTGCCTTCATCATCTTTGCGCTACGCGCAGAGTTTTGTCTACTTCTTCACAGCGTCTTTCAGCAGCTTGCCGGCGCGGAACTTCACCATCTTGGAAGCGGGGATGGTGATCTTGGCCCCGGTGCGGGGATTGCGTCCGGGACGGGCCTTGCGGGTTTCTACCGAGAAAGCGCCGAAACCGGTCAGGGTCAGTTTGCCTTCCTTCACCAGCGTTTCTTTCACGGACTCAAGAAAGGCGTTCAGCGCACGCTCAGCGGCAGCCTTGGTCATTTTGGCCTTTGAAGCGATTTTTGCAACCAGATCAGCTTTAGTCATCAGCGCATCCTCCAAAAAGATGTGTGAATAAAATTATGACACCAAAACTCTTTTCACCTTCCCTGACAGACACACAAGCTTGCACTCTTTGCAACGTATGCCGTTACCCAAACATGTTTAGCCGCGCTCGTCAATACAGCCGCTCGGAAAGTTCCTGAAAAAGTTCCGGCGCGAGTTGCTCGGGGCGGCTAGACGGGTCTATATCAAGTTTCCGCAGGATGGGCAATGCATATTCCGCAGCATGCATCCGGAATATGCTCCGCAACTGCTTACGACGGTTTTGAAAACATATTTTCAGCAAAGATGCAAGGGCATGTGATTTTCGCGCGCGTTGCGCCGGAGGAAGCGGCTCACACACTACAAGCGCCGAATCCACCCTTGGCGGCGGCGTAAACGCGCCCGGCCCCACCGTAAAAACGAGCCGCGGCCGCACAAAACTTTGCAGCCACACGGAAAGCGCGCCGTACTGTTTCGTGCCGGGGGAGGCGACGATCCGCTGCGCCACCTCCTTTTGCACCATGCACACCGCGCGCTGCAGGCCCTCGGCCTGCGAGGCGATGTCCCAGAGCAGGGGCGAGGCCACATTGTACGGCAGGTTGCCGACAATTTTCCACAGACGCTCGGGCGTGATCCGGTTCCAGGCGAAATGCATCGCATCCATCAGCACCACGAAGCCGTCACCGGCTTTCCGGCGCTCCGCCGCCCAATAGCCGTCCTTTTCCAGCAGCAGCAGGCAGGCGGGATGCGCTGCCCGCAGCAGGCCGGAAAGCGCTCCGGGGCCGGGGCCGATCTCCAGCACCCGGTCCTGCGGGCCGATTTCCAGCAAGCTGACGATGCGTTCCGCTACGGAACGCTGATGCAGAAAGTGCTGGCCGAGACTCTTTTTCGCCCTCATAACACATCGAATTTTTCGAATTTCATGACCAGGCCGGCCCGGCCCTGGGTGGCGGATCGCAGCGCAGTGGAAAAGCCGAACAACTGGCGCATGGGCGCAAGTCCCTGGAGAATTTTTTGCCCGGCCCGCTCGAACAGGTCTTCGACCTTGCCGCCGCAGCCGCCGAAAAGGCTTACGGCCGGGCCGAGGGCGTTTTCCGGCACGGAGATTTCCACCGCCATGACGGGTTCAAGGGCCACCGGCGAAGCGGCGGCAAGGGCGTCGCGCAAGGCCTGCCCGGCGGCCATGTGGTGCCCAGGGGGGGAAGATGCGCCTTCGCGGCCGGCAAGACCGGTGATTTCCACCTCCACGTCCTGTACCGGGTAGGCTGTCAGCGCGCCGCTTTGCAGGGCGTCGGCAATGCCCTGCCGCGTGGCGTCGAGCAGGCTTTTTGACCAGACTTTGGGCCAGGCGCGGGAAGGCTCCCGCAGAAAATCGCCGAAAAAAACATGGTTGCCGCTGCCGCGTTCGCGCGGGCGGACGCATACGCTCACATTGCCGTAATGGTGCTCCTTGCCGAGTTCGCGGTCGAATTCCGCCTGGGCGCTTGCCGTCCTGCGTATGGTCTCGCGCAGCACCACCCGCGGATTGCCCGCGCGGGGCGCGATGCCGTATTCGCGGCGGACGCGTTCCTGCAGGACATCCAGGTGCAGTTCGCCCATGCCGGACACATAGCGGTGCCCGGAAGCCTCATCCAGGTTCACGGTCAAGGTGGGATCCTCGGCGGCGAAGCGCTCCAAAGCCTCGTCCAGCGTCTTGCCTTCGTCGGCGTTGCGCGGTTCCAGCGCCAGCGTGATCACGGGCTGGTACGCGGCAATGGGCTCAAGCAACAGGGGGCGCTCCCTGCTCCCGTAGGTGTCGCCCGTTTGCGCCGCGCGCAGCCCGACCACGGCCACTATGTCCCCGGCATGCGCTTCGGTGAGCTGTTCGCGCCTGTCGGCGTGCAAGCGGTAGATGCGATGCACGCGGTCATCCGTCTTGCGGGAAAGGTTGCGGCAGGCGACGCCCTCGCGCAGCGTGCCCGCGTACAGGCGCACAAGCGCCAGCTTGCGCCCGTTTTCCATCAGGATTTTGAAAACCAGGGCGCTGAGCGGCGCGGCGGGGTCGGGTGTTATGGGCGCGCTGTTGCCGTCCTCGTCGTAGCCCTGGGCCGGGGGCAGGTCCAAGGGAGAAGGCAGGTATCTGCACACCGCATCCAGCACGGGCTGCACTCCGCAATTGCGCAGGGCCGCGCCGCACAGCACGGGCGTGACCAGGCGGGCAGTGCAGGCACGGCGCAGGGCGGCATGAATGTCCTCCTCGCTGCAGGTTCCGGCCAAATAGGCTTCAAGAAAGGTTTCGTCCGCCTCGGCCAGGGTTTCCAGGCTGCGCTCGCGCGCGGCGCGGGCCGTCTTTTCCTGTTCCGGCGTGAGCGGGGCGCGGAGGATCGTGCTGCCCTGGGATGCCGCGTCGAAACGCAGGCTTTCCATGGCGATCAGATCAAGAATGCCGGCAAATTCTTCGCCTTCACCCAGGGGGATGTTCAACGGCAGCGGCGTCGCGCCGAGGCGCGTGCGCAGGTCTTCGAGCGCTGCCGCGAAATGTGCGCCGCTTCTGTCCATCTTGTTGATAAAGGCCAGTTTGGGCACGGCAAAGTGTTCGGACTGGCGCCACACGGTCTCGGACTGTGGCTCCACACCGGCAACGGCGCAAAAAACCCCCACCGCGCCGTCCAACACGCGCAGGGAGCGTTCCACTTCCATGGTAAAATCCACGTGTCCGGGGGTGTCAATGAGGTTGACGGCATGATCCCGCCAGGCGCAACTGGTGCAGGCGGAGGTGATGGTGATGCCGCGCTCCTGCTCTTCTGGCAGGTAGTCCATGGTGGCGTTGCCGTCATGCACTTCGCCCATGCGGTGGATTTTGTCCGTGTAAAAGAGGATGCGCTCGCTGAGCGTGGTCTTGCCGGCGTCAATATGGGCAATGATGCCGATGTTCCGCATTCGCTCAAGCGGCGCGCTCATGGATGATCCCCGGGATGCGCGGGGGAGAACGCCAGGGAGCGCGCACGGAAAAAATCCGGCGTCAGCGACGGATGCAGCCAGCAGCCTTCCATACCCGGCAAAAATACCAGCGGCGCCTGGACGCGGACGGGCTCCGGCCCGGAGCAGTACACGGCGTCCGGGATGACGTTCGGGGCGGTATTCGGGGCGGCGTTTTCCGCATATGCGGCGTCCGGATGCGCCAAGCGTATCAGCGTTGCATCGGGTTCGGAACCGCAGATGCGCAGCACGGGCGCGCGGCGTTCCTCCCAGCAGGGAAGGCGTGCTTCGTCGGCTGCGGCGCGCAGGGCGGACAGCGAGCCCCGGTGCAGCAACACAAGCCGCCCCTGCCCCTGCTGCGCGGCCAGATGGCGCACGAGGTCCAGGCTCCGGGACGCAGTGAGAGCGTATATCTGTTCCTGGCCGGCGAGTTCAAGCGCGCAGAGCAGTTCCGGCCGCGCCGGACCCGGCGTGCATACGCAGGACACAAGCGGCACGCGGGCAAGCAGGGCAGGCATCAGCGCCGCCAGAAGACGGGGGGCTGAGGCGTATGCCGCATCAAAGACCACCAGCGCCCAATCCGCCGGCCTGCTGCATGCGCGCGTGCAAAAACCGTGGGCAAAGCGCGTAAGGCGCTGTTCTTCCCAGTCCGGGGTTTCGCCGAAAACCGCGTGCTGCACGGCCAGCGCGTGTTTGCACAACGCGTGCAGCGCGGGCGTGGTATCCTCATAGGCCCGCGCCAGCTCGCTGTCGGGGACGAGGCCCTCCGCCAGCCAAGGGGGCAATTCCGGGGCATTCATGGCTTGAGGGCCAGTTCGCGCATGCCCAGGCGTTCTTTCATATACAGCTTCATGAGTTCGCTGATGAGATCCTGCCGCCCGAGCTGCAGGGCGTATGCGCCGTCTTGCAGCACGGCCTGGAAATCCGGCCTGGAAAGCACGCTGTCGCCTTGGGCGCTTTGCGCCAACGCTGTGGAATGAGGCTCAAAGGCCGCGCGCAGGGCGGCGTCATCCATGGATGTGAGCGCCGCATGACGCGCGTATATTGCTTCGGGTTCCGGCAGGTTCCGGGCGTCCAGCACCTGGCGCATGCTGGCCAGAAAACGTTCTCCGCCGGAGCGGATATGCTTGCTTTTCACCATGTTCATGTTCGACCAGCCCGCTTTGACCCACTTGAAAAAGGCCAGGCCGCCGCCGTCGCCGCTGGCATACATCAGGCTGACATTAGCCGAGTCATACAAATACGTCTCAGCCCAACCCGCGAGCTTGAGATTGGAGCCTACCACCCTGGTATAGACGTAGTTCCAGTCGCTGTCCTTGCCCACAATGGCGGCCTTGCGGCCGACTGACGAGGGCGCTGCCTGGCGTGAAACGGAAAACAGCGCGGGCTTGCCGTCCACGTGCAGCAGCACGACGAGGCGGAGCAGCTTGTAGTCGTAATAGCAGCCGCTGAAGGTGTCCGGGGTGATTTCCTCATATTCCGTACCCCGCAGGACAAGCATTTCCTGCGTATCAAGCTGATCCCAAAGCCGGACGTTTTCTTGCACAAGCTGGCTGTCCGGCAGCCAGTTTCCACGCCGCAAGACCATGGGATAGAGCATTTCCGCGGGAATTCGCGGGTCGAAGCAGTAGCGGACCAGTCTGGCAAAGGAACTGCGGAAGTTTTGGCGCATCAGCACGCCTTCGCCGTGTTCGCGCTTTGCAACGCGAACCTCGTCGGGATTGGTTGCTGGAGACATCATAAAACGCGCCAGCCTGATCAGATCCGCCTTTGCGGGCAGATGTCTGCCGGCGGGCGCGGCCGCGATCAGGGCCGTCAGCGTAGCTTCCAGATCCGGGTCGAGCTTGTCGCCCTTGGCGGCGCTCTCCTGCTTGTCGTCTACAGCAGCGCAGGCATCCACGGCGTCCAGCAGGCCCGGGCCGAAGCAGAGCGCAAGGGCCAGCAGCACGACATAGGCGGCCCGAAGCGAGAACGCGCGGTGCGGACGGGTGCGACAAACAGGCATGAGTACCTCGTCACTATTGGGGCAAAAAGTTCGTCACCTTTTGCTCCAATATCCGAGCCCTGCCGTGTCGTCAAGTCGCGATACGGTCTAATATATTATTTTTATTTAATATATTGTAAAAATAAAATTTTGTCCTGTGTTTTGGGCAAGGACATCTTGCTGCCGTCATGGTATGATACTTGACTCTGTTACTAAAAAGGTTACACTCATGATCAAGAGCTTCATGCATAAGGGCCTTGAAAAATTTTTCCTGACCCGATCCACTAGGGGGATACAGGCCAAACATGCTGCTCGGCTTGATTTCCTTCTCGACCGCTTGGACCGGGCGCGGATCATCAAGGATATGGAATACCCGGGATCGGGGCTGCACAGGCTTAAAGGCGATTTACAAAACCACTGGGCCGTCAAGGTTTCGGGCAACTGGCGCGTCACCTTCCGCTTTGATGACGGGGACGCCCATGTGGTCAATTATCAGGACTATCATTAAGGCAGTGGTATAACACCTGATTGATTTTGGCTAACATTTTCATAACTGCTCTGTATTTTAACTAATACTGTGTTACGGTAATGGGGTATGCAGACTGCATGAGTACAGATACTATGCGCAATTTTTTGCAGGAGTCAAAATATGTAGATTTTTCTGCTCCAATAGTGATCGAAAAGGCGCGTACACTATTCGACAGCAACTTTGACACTATTCAAAAAACCCGTGTTGCTTATGTGTTTGTGCGAGATAATATCCCGCATTCGTTTGATATTAGCATAAAAGTTGTCACGGCAAAAGCCTCGGACGTACTGCTGCATAGCACTGGAATCTGCCATGCCAAAGCAAACTTGCTGACGGCGTTGTTGCGTTCACAAGGTATTCCGTCTGGTTTTTGCTTTCAGCGATTAACACGAGTAGGCGATGATTCAAAAGGTTACTGTGTCCACTGTTATAATGCTGCATGGTTGGATGGGCATTGGGTTAAGCTGGATGCGCGGGGTAATACAAACGGCAGAAATGCTCAATTTTCACTTGGGGAGCCGATACTCGCTTTTCCCTGCCGGTCACAATATCAGGAATACTTTTGGCCGGGCATTTACGCGAATCCACATGCGGAAACGATGAATGTCTTGGAGCGGGCGGCAAGTTTGCAGGATGTGCTGGAAAATTTGCCTGACATGGTCAATGCGCTACCTGATGTGGCATGAAGAGTTCAAGCAATGTTAGACAGGTATAAAATATCAATCATTTGTTATACACAGTCATCATGTAAAGAGGTGAGCAGCCATGCTTGATCGTTCAAAAATGACCCGCCGTCCGTCGCATCCCGGCGCTATCATCCGGGCACATTACATGGAGCCGCTCGGCCTGACCGTTACCGCCTTGGCCGAACACCTGGATCTGTCCCGGAAGACGCTTTCACTGATCATCAACGAACACACCCGCGTCACTCCGGACATCGCCCGGCGTCTTTCCCGCGCGTTCAACACCAGTGTTGACTTGTGGATAGGCCTGCAAAGCGGCCGCGACGTATGGGATGCAGAAAATACACCCGGCGACTGGCAAAAAATAGAGCCGCTGCCGGGCCTTGCCGCCGTGAAAGAACAGTTGCAGGCGTAGACGAATTGCCCCGGTCAGACGCGGAAACCCCGACCCACAATATGCAACGCAGCTGAAAACACGCATGGAATGCCAGCTATTCACGGATTTTTTCACCACAGAGGGACGCGCTTTTCTGGACGCCGCCCTGGATCTGTCGCTGGCGGAAGACGGCGCGGATCTCACCTCCCAAGGTGTTTTTCCGCCTGACGCGCGGATGCGCGCGCTGATTACGGCCAAAGAAAGCAGCCTGGTCGCCGGCTTGCCGCTTATCCCCCTGATCATGGCGCGCTGCGAACAGGATCCTGAGGCATGGCAATGGCGGGCGCTTGTGGCGGAAGGCGAGCTTGCGCCTGCCGGACGAGATCTTGTCCGGCTTGAAGGCAGCGCGCGCGGGTTGCTGAAGGCCGAGCGCGTCATATTGAACTTTCTCAGCCATCTTTCAGGCATCGCCACTCTCACCCGACGCTACGTCAGAGAACTGGAGGGCACGGGCGTCAAAGTGCTCGACACCCGCAAAACCCTGCCCGGCCTGCGCTGGCCCGACAAATACGCCGTGCTGGTGGGCGGCGGGCATAACCATCGCCGCGACCTGTCCGAAATGCTCATGATCAAGGACAACCACATTGACGCCGCCGGCTCGATCCGCGAAGCGGTCGCCATGCTGCGCGGAGCGTACGGCGCGGGCTGTCCGCCCATTGAAGTGGAATGCCGCAATCTTGCGGAACTGCGTGAAGCCCTGGGCAGCGGCGTTACACGCGTGATGCTCGACAACATGGATATCCCGGCACTGGCCGCCGCTCTGCCTTGCATCCCGCCGCAGGTGGAAGCGGAGGTCAGCGGCGGCGTGACGCTTGAAAACATCCGCGCTTTGGCCCTGGCTTCTCCCAGGCGGCCGGACTTCATTTCCATCGGCCGCATCACCCACTCCGCCCCTGCTGCCGATTTCAGCATGCGCATCAACAAAAAGAAGCTCCTATGAATACGCACAGGCTCTCCACACAGGCCCTGGTCATCGGCGCCGGCATTGCGGGCTGTACGGCGGCCCTCATCCTGGCGGACGCGGGATGCGAAGTCGTCCTGATCACCGGGGGCCGGGAGTCCGACGGCGGCAATTCCGAACTGGCCCAGGGGGGCATCATCTATAAAGCCCCGGATGCGGACGATGCCCCCGCCCTGGAACGGGACATTCTGACAGCCGGACATCGCTGCAATTATGTGCAAGCCGTGCGTCACCTGTGCCGCAGGGGACCGGAAGCCGTGGAACGCATGCTGTTCGAAAGGGCGCCGGTGCCTTTTGAGCGCCGGCCCGACGGAGAGCTTCTCCGTACGCGCGAAGGCGGACACAGCGCGGCGCGCATCCTGTTCTGCGCGGACTACACCGGCCGCACCATCATGGAAAGCCTGAAAAAAGCCGTGGCCGCCAGCCGGAATATCCGCATACTGCCGAGACGCACCGCTGTTGATCTGCTCACCGTGCATCACCACAGCCAGGCCTTGAGCTACCGGCACCAGACGAAAAACCGCTGCCTGGGCGCGTATGTGCTCAACGAGGAAAGCGGACGGACGGAAACCCTGCTCGCCAGGCAGACCATCCTGGCCACGGGCGGCGTCGGGCAGTTGTATCTGCACAGCACCAACGCGGCCAGTGCCGTGGGATCGGGCGTTTCGATGGCTTCACGCGCCGGACTTGCCTTGCACAACCTGGAATTTGTGCAGTTCCATCCGACCGCCCTGTATCACCGCCAGTCCACGCGCAGCCCCCTGATTACGGAAGCCTTGCGCGGCGAGGGCGCGCGCCTGCTGGACGGCGAGGGCAGGCCGCTTATGCCCCGCTACGACAAGCGCGGCGACCTGGCCCCGCGTGACGTGGTCGCCAAGGCCATGCTGGAGGAAATGCTGCTTACCGGGCAGCCCTGCCTCTACCTTGACGCCACCCGCGTGGAACACGATTTGCGGCGACGTTTTCCCACCGTTTTTCAATCCTGCGCGGAAATCGGCGTGGACATGGGCAAGGAGCCCATTCCCGTTGTGCCCGCGGCCCATTATTTCTGCGGAGGCATCCTGAGCGATCTGCACGGTCGCACCACCCTGGAAGGTCTGTATGCCGTCGGCGAATGCGCCTGCACCGGCGTACACGGCGCAAACCGCCTGGCGAGTTCTTCCCTGCTGGAAGGATTGCTCTGGGGGCTTTGCGCTGGCAAGGATGCCGCCAGGCGGATTCATGCGCGCGCATCGCTGTCCAAACGCCTGATGCAGAGCATCCCTGATTGGGAATCCGCCGGAAGCGAACAAAACGACGACCCGGCCCTGATCGCCCAGGATTGGGCCAGCATACGCCATACCATGTGGAATTACGTGGGCATGTCGCGCACCACAGCCCGCCTGCACCGGGCTTTTGAGGACCTGCGCGACCTTTCGCGCCATATCCACGATTTTTACAAGCGCACCCCGATCTCCAAACGCCTCGTGGATTTGTTCCACGGCTGCCAGGCCGCCTATGTCATTACCCAAAGCGCCATGCGCAACAAAAAAAGCGTGGGTTGCCACCACCGGGTGGATTGACGGCGATGTTTTAAAAAAAGACTCCCGCCAAGAGCTTAAGGTCGGAGGCGGAAAGCAGTGGCGTCGCTCTCCGATGGCGAGATCAATTCGCAAGCTATAATCGGAGCCGACGGGATCGCGGCAGGATTAAATTTTTTGGCTGCCTGGACAAGGGTTCCCTTGTCGTCTTGCGACAGGGAACCCAATTCCTGGCCTTCAAAGAAAACCATCGCTCTGATGCATTCGAATGGCGGAAATTGTTTGTAAAGCGCTTGGGCGTACGCCAAGCCATCGTGCAAATCCATTCCGTGGCGCAGTATGGCGGCAATATCCTGATAGTCTTTACTTTCCACTCTTTTTAACAGGACTGCGAGCTTGGTTCCCATAAGATCTTTCAGGGACGCGATTTGCAGTACCCCATCTTCGGTTATGCACGGCTCCCCAACCCTGCCGAGGCCGATATTCCCGAAGAAGGAAAGCGCCACGCCGCCATTGGTTGAATACGTCCTGGTATTGGCATCCATTTGGAGTATTTTGGCATCGGACAGGAAGGGCAAGTTTTCCAAGAGTGTTCTTTCTTTGGCTTCATCAAGCGGTAGATGTGAAAAAAAGTCAAAATCCACCGAGGTCCTGTGCCCGATGTGCAAGGCTATGGCTGTGCCGCCATAGAGGCAGAACCCTAAATTTTTACACGGCGCGAGATAAGGCCAAAGTTTTTTTTGCGCTTCCGGTAAGATGTGGAAGTGTGGCTTCAACATGTTTTTTTCCGTTCGACGGGGAGCGGCGGCACTTTGCCAAGCCCGCAATCCGCCAAATAATAATGCCAGAAATGCCAGGAACGATCGCGAAATTGTCCGATTTCCGCATTTTGCAGGATATTGAACAAGTCATCCTTGGGGAACAGTTCCAGAAGCTCGCGCACATCGTCAAGCATGCCGATATCCATGATACGAGCAATGAGTCTGTGCGGATATTCGATAGCCGCCTCCGGCGTCTTCCACCAGACATACCTGCCGGCTGTCCGCAAAAGGTACCCTGTTTGCGCTTTATTCATATATGGGGATATCTTACGCCAAAAACCAGGGGCAAGTCAATGTGCGCTGCTCTTGATATGCAAGCGCTCCGGCCAGTGAGCCAAGGCATGACGGGTTCGCGGCTGCCCACTGGCGTAACGCGCCGGAATATGGTAGTATGTTTTTTATGCATGGCTTCCGGCATACTTCGTTCAGGGGAGCGCGCAGGCTTGCGGCCTGCGTGTCGGCCTGCGTTTGTTTTGGTTTTGCCGCGGCGTTTGCGTATGCCGCTGCCCCAGATGTTCCGCAAGAAGCGCCGCAAAAAATGCCTGCGTCGAAAAATACCACCCGTCCCGGCTGGGCTTTTCAGGTTCCGGACAGAAGCGCCCAGAACGCCCGCTGGCAGGAATCCCTGAGCGCCACGCTCCAGCAGACCACCTTTGCTCCCTCCGCGCCGGCCGGCCGCTATCTGCAGCATAACGCCACCCGATCCGGCAAACGCTTGCCACCCGCGCAACTGAAGGACCTGGATGCAATGAGCCCGCCGGAAAACCGGCAGATCATGCTGGGCGATACAACGTCCATGCACGGTGAATTCACCAGGGAAAGCACAGGCTGGCGCGCGTATAGCGACCCCGCCGACAGCGCCGGCGCCACCCAGGCCCTGAAGGAAGAGCGCCGCGCGGGCGCCTATGCGGATTTCCATCCAGGCGAGGATGTGGAACTCAAGATCGGCCCGGAATACCATCTCGGCACCTCCACGCTGCGGCCGGATCAAACAGGCCACGCAAACAAGGACAATGCCGGCTCGTTCGGCATGGGCATGAAGCTCAAAATAGATTTTTAAAACATTTCAACGGATTTGACAATTCAATCCCTTTTGTTGCGCTACGTAGCGCAAATTTTCCATCGTATTCTTGTCCAACGCGCGACCTTGACCGGGGAAAAAATCCGCCTGCAGGATCTCCTCAAGCCTAACTGCCTGTAGGAAAAGCGGAGCATGCCTGATGTGTTCCATGATAGCCGCAAAACTGCCTGCATCTATGAATGGAGCCACACACGGGACACGAAATTCATGCATGACCCGGGATTCCTCCAATAGCGCCATGCTGCGCGGGATATTTTCCCCAACGTCTGGCAAGCATATTGCCGCCGGATACTGTTCCGGGTTTGCCTTCACATCCATAGCCACATAATCCAACAACTCCGCCTCGAGCAGTTGGCGCAGCACTTCGGGCCTGCTGCCGTTTGTATCCAATTTTACAGCATAGCCGAGACTCTTGAGGGTGGTGCAAAAACTGAACAGCCCGTCATGCAGGGTAGGTTCGCCCCCGGAGATGACCACCCC
>Ga0082212_10005556_pt1 | contig 17154 bp, 25 predicted proteins | sample TergutNt197P3_FD_71548 | JGI IMG/M metagenome (GOLD analysis project Ga0082212, IMG submission 71548) | Neocapritermes taracua P3 segment gut microbial communities from Petit-Saut dam, French Guiana - Nt197 P3 | ecosystem: Host-associated > Arthropoda: Insects > Digestive system > Gut ... | reverse complement strand
GCGGCACATCTCATATTTCCGCAGATAGCCCCTTGGCCGTCCGCAGATCCGGCAGCGGTTAACCTTTCTTGTTTTATATTTTGGCGTCCTAAGCGCCTTAATAATCATTGCTTTTCTTGCCATGCTGCTTAGTACCTCCTATTTCCTGAATGGCATGCCGAATTTGCCGAGGAAGGCCCGCGCCTCCGCATCGGTTTTCGCCGTCGTCACTATGCAGACGTTCAATCCGGCTACCTTTTCAATTTTGTCAAAGTCTATTTCAGGAAAGATGATCTGTTCCTGAATCCCCAGGGAATAGTTCCCGTGGCCGTCAAAGGCGTTCTGGCTGATGCCCCGGAAGTCCTTGACGCGGGGGAGGGCCACGTTCACCAGGCGGTCGAAGAATTCGTACATCATCGAGCCGCGCAGCGTCACTTTCGCGCCGATTTCCTGACCTTCCCTGATCTTGAAGTTCGCAATGCTCTTCTTCGCCTTGGTCTTGATCGCCTTCTGCCCGGTGATCTGGGTGAGGGTGGTGATCGCCTCGTCGAGGAGCTTCTTGTTCTGCAGGGCCTCGCCCACGCCCATGCTCACCACGATTTTATCCAGCCGGGGTATCTGCATGGTCGACTTATAGCTGAATTCCTTAAACAGCTCCGGGGCGATGGTCTCCCTGTAGACCTTCTTGAGCCGGGGCACGTATTGTTCGCTCATTACAGGGCCTCCCCGCATTTTCTGCACACTCGCGTTTTGGTCTCGCCTTCAATTTTATAGCCGAGCCTGGTAGGCCCGCACTTTTTGCAGACTATCATCACGTTGGAACTGTGGAGGGCCGCCTCGATCTCGACGATGCCGCCCCGGTCCTGCTGGTTCCTGCGCTTTTTGGCCTTTTTGACCATGTTCGCCCCTTCAACGACGACACGGTCCTTGTCGCGGAGTATCTTGAGTATCCTGCCCCGCTTGCCCTTGTCTTTTCCGGCGATGATCTCGACGGTGTCTTCTTTTTTCAGCTTAAACTTATGCGCCGCTTCTGCCATAATCAACCTCTATAAAACCTCGGGGGCGAGCGACACGATTTTCATGTATTCGCCCTTTTCGCGCAGCTCGCGGGCAACCGGCCCGAAAATGCGCTTCCCCTTGGGGTTCAACGCGGCGTCGATGATGACGCAGGCGTTGTCGTCAAACCGTATATACGTTCCGTCGGGGCGGCGGTACTCCTTGTGGGTACGCACAACCACCGCTTTTTCCACCGTGCCTTTTTTGATGGCCGAGGTGGGCAGGGCTTCTTTCACCGCCACTACGATAATGTCGCCAATGCCCGCGTACCGGCGTTTGCTGCCGCCGAGGACTTTAATGCACTGAACGCGCTTGGCGCCTGAATTATCCGCCACATTCAGGAAGGTCTCAACTTGAACCATCTTTACAAACCCCTCTTACCTGGCGCGCTCGATAATTTCTACCAGCTTCCAGCGTTTTTCCTTGCTGAGAGGCCGGCACTCAATCACGCGGACGCGGTCGCCGATCTTCGCTTCGTTTCGCTCGTCGTGGGCCTTTACTTTTTTGACCCGCTTGACGTATTTCTTGTACAGGGGATGGAGCTGCAAAGTCTCGATGGCGACCACTATGGTCTTCATCATCTTGTCGCTCTTGACGATCCCCACAAATTCTTTTTTGCCGGTTTTTGCTTTGGTTTTTACCGCAGTTTCCTGTTCCGCCATTATTTAGCCTCCGGCGCTGCCGCCGCTTTTTTCGCCGCCAAATCCTGCGCGTGGATGAGGGTGTTCAGCCGGGCGATCTGCCGGCGCATCGTGCGCTTCTGCAGCGGGTTGTCAACATGGCCGATAACCATCTGGAAACGGAGCTCCATGTATTTCTTTTTCATCTCGTCCCGCTTGGCTTTCAATTCGGGGTACGAAAGATTTTTGAACGAATTCTTCATCGCACTCTACTCCTACGCCCCCAGTTCCATGTCGGAACGGGCGACGAACCGTGTCTTGATGGGCAGTTTGGCCCCGGCAAGGCGCATCGCCTCTTCGGCGAGGGTGCGGTTGATGCCGCCGCCCAGCTCAAACATGACGGTTCCCGGCTTTACCACGGCTACCCAGTACTCCGGGCCGCCCTTTCCCTTGCCCATGCGGGTTTCCGCCGGCTTCTTGGAATAGGGCTTGTCGGGGAATATGCGGATCCATATCTTGCCGCCCCGCTTGATGTGGCGGTTCAGGGCGATACGGGCCGCCTCTATCTGCCGGTTGGTGATCCAGTACCGGTCCATGGCGACCAGGGCGTACTCGCCGAATGCCACGGTGTTGCAGCGTGTGGCGTCGCCGGGCATATTGCCCCGCTGCACCTTGCGGCGCTTTACACGTTTTGGGCTTAACATAACTAACCTCTAACCTCTACCTTGTGCGGGAAAACGCTCGCGCCGCTTGTTTCGCATAAGGGCGCCGGCGTCTTCCTTCTGCTCTTTGCCGTACTTCATGCCGTTGTACACCCACACCTTGACCCCGATGGCGCCAAAGGTGGTCTGTGCTTCGGCAAAGCCGTATTCGATGTCCGCCCGCAAGGTATGCAGGGGGATGCGGCCTTCTTTCGCTTCTTCCGTGCGGGACATTTCCGCGCCGCCGAGCCGCCCGGAAAGCCGTACCTTTACGCCCTGGGCGTTGCCTTTTTTGATGGCGTTGGAAATCGCCTGCTTCATCGTCCGCCTGAAACTCGAGCGCGCCAAAAGCTGGCGGGCGATGTTCTGCGCGATGATCTGGGCGTTGCCCTCGGCGTTCCGCACTTCCTTTATCTTGATCTGCACCTTTTTGGTGACGACCTTCTGCATCTCGGAAGTGATCTTCTCGATGTTCGCGCCTTTGACCCCGATGATGACGCCGGGGCGGGCGGTGTGGATGGTGATGGTGATCCGCTGCGGATGCCGGATAATTTCCAGTTCGGCAATGTCCGCGCCCTTGGTTTCGGGCATATTCAAAATCAGCTTGCGGAGCTTCAGATCCTCATGCAAGGTGTCGGCATATTCTCTTGGGTCAACGTACCAGCGCGATCCCCATGTTCTGTTGATACCGACCCGCAATCCGATCGGGTTAACTTTTTGTCCCATTATTTACCCCCCGAACGCGCGGTTTCGTCGACGACCACGGTGATGTGGCACATCCGCTTCAAAAGCATGTCTGCCCGCCCCCGTCCCCGGAACCATACCCGCTTGAGCCGCGGCCCCTCATCGACAAAAATCTCCCGCACATAGAGCATATCCTCGTCAAGCTGCTTGTTGCCGGCAAGGGCGTTGGAAGCCGCGGACTTTACCGTCTTGCTGATAAGCCGCGCCCCCTTGTGGGGCATGTTTTCCAGGACGGCCATCGCCTCTGGATAGGGCTTGCGGCGGATAAGGTCCGCCACTGGCCTGATCTTATAGGGCGAACCCATAAGGTATTTGCTGATCGCCCGGTAACCGGTTTTCTCTCTCATATATACCTACTACCTATTTCTTTGCCGATGCTTTTTTGTCCGATCCCGCATGGCCCCGGAAGATCCGGGTGGGGGCGAACTCGCCCAGCTTGTGGCCGACAAGGTTTTCCGTGATGAACACGGGAATCCATGTTTTGCCGTTATGCACGGAGATTGTTCCGCCCACCATTTCGGGAATGATCGTGGAACACCGGGAATAGGTTTTGATCATCTTCCGTTCCCCGGACTTGCTCAGTTCCAGCACCTTTTTATACAGGCTCTTTTCGATGAAAGGGCCTTTTTTAACCGACCTTGACATACTCCTTAACCTCTACTTCTTCTTGCCCCGGCTGACGATAAACCGGGAAGAGGGCTTGTGTTTCTTCCGGGTCTTGTATCCCTTGGTGGGCTGTCCCCAGGGGGTGACGGGGTGGATGCCTTTGCTCCTGCCCTCGCCGCCGCCGTGCGGGTGATCCACGGGGTTCATTGCCATACCCCGGACGCTGGGGCGGACGCCCAGCCAGCGTTTGCGGCCGGCCTTGCCCAGGGTGGTGTTCATGTGATCTTCGTTGCCCACCGTGCCGATGGTCGCGTAGCATTTCTTGAACACCATGCGCATCTCGCCGGAGGGCAGCTTGAGGGTGACATAGTCCCCCGCCTTGGCGGCGATGAGCGCGCCTACGCCTGCCGAACGGGCCATCTGCCCGCCTTTGCCCAGGGTCAGCTCGATGTTGTACACATTGAAGCCCAGGGGGATGTTCTCCAGCGGCAGGGCGTTCCCCGCTTCGATGGGGGCTTCCGGCCCGCTGACGACGGTCGCGCCAACAACCAGTCCCTTGGGGGCGATGATGTAGCGCTTTTCCCCGTCCTTGTAAAAGATCAGGGCGATGTTGGCGCTGCGGTTGGGGTCGTACTCAATGGAGGCGACCTTGCCGGGAACGCCGATCTTGTCCCGCCTAAAGTCAATTATCCGGTAGCGGCGCTTGTGACCGCCGCCCTTGTGGCGCACGCTGATCCTGCCATTGGAATCCCGGCCGGCCTTCGCCGCTTTGCCCCTGGTGAGGGATTTTTCCGGCTTTGCGCCTTTGGTTAAATCCGAAAAATCCAGGCTGGTCCACTGCCGCATTCCCGGCGTAATCGGTTTGTATGTCTTAATTCCCATATTGTTACCCTACACGCCCTCGAAGATCCCGATCTTCTCGTCTTTGGGAAGCTTCACGATCGCTTTCTTCCAGGTCGCCGTATATCCGGGGCGGCTGCGGAGCCTTTTGGGCTTGCCGGCTACTACCATCACCGTACAGGAGATGGGATGCACGTTGAACAAACGCCGCACCGCCTCTTTTATCTGCGTCTTGTTTGCCGACTGGGCGACCTTGAAAACGTACTTGCCCTGCTCGCGCAGGAGGTTCGCCTTCTCGGAAAGCACCGGTTCGATCAAAATGTCTTCGTATTGGATCATTGGGCGGCCTCCTGGCGCTCAACTGCCTTGTCCCTGGGGCCGTAAAATTCGTTGAGGTTTTTCGCGGCGGTTTCCAGCATCAGCACCTGCCGCCCGTAGAACAGGTCGTGGGCGCGCAGGCGGTTGTAGCTCAGGTAGCGCAGCCAGGGGATGTTGGCGGCGGCCCGCTTGAGCATGGGGTCGTCGTCTTTCAGGACAAGCACCGTCCGCGTGCCGGGGTTGAAGTTGTCCAGCAACCCGGCAAGGTCTTTGGTTTTTCCCGTTTCAATGGAAAAATCCTCGATTATTTTTAACGTGTCGCTCTGCGCCTTTAGGCTTAAAATCGACTTCATCGCCTGGCGCTTGGCTTTTTTGGGCATTGCCCAGGAATAATCCCGGGGCTTCGGCCCGAAAACCGTACCGCCGCCGACTATGAGCGGGGATTTTTTGTCGCCCCGCCGCGCGCGGCCCGTGCCCTTCTGCTTGTAGGGCTTGGCGTTGGAACCGTGGACTTCGCCCCGGTCTTTGGTGCTGGCGTTGCCCTGCCGCATGTTGGCAAGCTCGTTGGTAATGGCGTAGTAAATCAAATCGTCGTTTACCGGAAGCCCAAAGACCGCGTCGGACAGTTCGATGGTCCGCAGCTCCTTGCCTTCCTTTGAATACACTGTACAGTTCATCGCTTTTCCCTACTTTTTCACCGCGGCCCGGACAAGCACGGCGCCCTTGTTAATGCCGGGAACGGAGCCTTTTACCAGAATAAGCTGGTTTTCGGTATCCAGCTTGACAACCCGCAGGCTGAGGATCGTTACATTCTCGCGTCCCATGCGTCCGGGCATCTTCACGTTCTTGAAGGTTCTGCCCGGATAGGTCGCCTGGCCTGTGGAACCGGCTACGCGGTGAAACTTGGAACCGTGGGTCTTGCGCCCGCCGGAAAAGCCGTGCCGCTTCATAACGCCCTGGAAGCCCTTGCCCTTGCTCACGCCGGAAACGTCCACATAGCGGACGCCTTCCAGCACTTCAACGCCCAGCGAGTCTCCCACGGCGACTTCTTTTTCAAAGTCCCGCAGTTCCCGCAGAATCTTTTTGGGGGCGATATTTTCCGGAAACTGGCCGGCGTAGGGTTTGGTAACGCGGTTTTTCTTCGCGTCGTCCACCCCGACGACAACGGCCCTGTAACCGTCTTTATCTTCTGTCTTTTGGGCGATGACGATGTTCGGGTCGGCACGAAGCACCGTTACCGGCGTCATGTTCCCCGCTTCGTCAAAGACCTGTGTCATGCCCACTTTTTTGGCCAATAGCCCTAACATAATAGTTGCACTCCAGGCGGTAAATTATTGCTTGATCTCCACGTCCACGCCTGCGGGAAGTTCCAGTTTCATCAATGAATCCATCACTTCCGCCGACGGGCTGGCAATGTCAATCAGACGCTTATGAGTCCGCATCTCAAACTGCTCGCGGGCTTTCTTGTTCACATGGGGCGAACGAAGCACCGTTACCTTGTTGATGCGGGTCGGCAGCGGAATCGGGCCGGTAACCTTGGCACCGGCCTTCTGCACCGCCATAACGATCGACTTTGCGCTCTGGTCTATCAACTCCACATCGAAACCGCGTAACTTTACGCGAATTCCATCCTTAGCCATCATTCCTCCAGGGCGGCAAGCCCTATTCAATTACCTCGGTAACCTGGCCGGAAGCGACGGTTTTGCCGCCTTCGCGGATAGCGAACTTAAGCCCCTTCTCCATAGCGATGGGGTGGATCAGCTCGCCGATTATCTCGGTGTTGTCGCCAGGCATGACCATTTCCTTGCCCTCGGGCAGTTTGACCGTGCCGGTGATGTCCGTGGTTCTGAAGTAGAACTGCGGACGGTATCCGGTGAAGAAGGGGCTGTGCCGCCCGCCTTCTTCCTTGGAAAGGCAGTAAATCTGGCCCTTGAACTTGCTGTGCGGGGTGATTGAAGCCGGCTTCGCAAGCACCTGGCCGCGCTCGACTTCTTTTTTATCAACGCCGCGGAGCAGCGTGCCGACGTTGTCGCCGGCCTGGGCTTCGTCCAGCAGCTTGTTGAACATTTCAATGCCGGTGATGACGGTCTTCCGGGTCGGCTTGATGCCGACGATTTCAATTTCCTCGTTGAGCTTGAGGATGCCCCTGTCCACCTTGCCGGTAACGACGGTGCCGCGGCCGGGGATGGTGAAAACGTCCTCGATGGGCATAAGGAAGGGCTTGTCGGCGTCGCGCACCGGGTCGGGGAAGTAGTCGTCCATCGCCTTAATCAGTTCCTCGATGGAAGCGACCGCTTCGGGGTTGTCCGGCTCGGACATCGCCCTGAAGGCGGAACCCTTGATGATCGGAACCTTGTCGCCGGGGAAGCCGTTCGCCGAAAGCACGTCCTTGATTTCCTCTTCGACCAGCTCGATAAGCTCGGGGTCGTCAATCAGGTCAACCTTGTTCAGGTAGACGATCATGCTGGGAACGCCGACCTGGCGGGCCAGAATGATGTGCTCGCGGGTCTGGGGCATAACCGAGTCCGGGGCGGAAACGACCAGCACCGCTCCGTCCATCTGCGCCGCGCCGGTGATCATGTTCTTGATGTAGTCGGCGTGGCCGGGGCAGTCGATGTGGGCATAGTGCCGCTTGTCGGACTGGTACTCAAGGTGGCGGGTATTAATGGTGATACCGCGGGCTTTTTCCTCGGGCGCATTGTCTATCTGGTCATAGCTCATTACCTTGTCGCCGAATTTCTTGGCGCAATGCATGGTAATCGCGGCAGAAAGTGTGGTTTTGCCATGGTCTACGTGACCGATGGTACCAACGTTCATGTGGATCTTAGTCCGGTTAAATTTATCCTTTGCCATGTTGTGTCCTCCTTATACTAGACACAGTATGATACTCCAAAACCCGCATACCGCAGGCTTAATGCAAAAATAAAACTGACAGAGGGGAAATCGAACAGAAAGGGAGGAACCCCATTTTCTCGAACTCCACCACCTATCCCATCTATCCGGAGCCTCCTCTGAGGCCCCACCCGATGGTCGGTTTGGCTGCCGACACACGCCGGATATCTCCGGCTTGTCAATCATCCAAAAATTTATATATTGTGTCAACCCCTTAGGGCTGAATTTTCACCAACGATAATTCACTACCATCGGTAGTGGGCAAAGGCCTTGTTCGCCTCTGCCATTTTGTGGGTATCTTCCTTCTTTTTGAAGGCCGTACCCGTGCTATTATACGCATCCAGCAGCTCTGCGGCAAGCCTGTCGCCCATGCCTTTGCCCGAGCGCGCCCTGGCCGCGTTGATGATCCACCGCATCCCCAGGGCTTCCCGCCGGGTTTCCCGGATTTCCACGGGAACCTGGTAGGTCGCGCCGCCGACCCGCCGGGACTTTACCTCGATAACGGGTTTTACGTTGTCCAGGGCCTTGAGAAACACCTCAAGCGGCTCTTTGTCGGCCTTGGTCTGGAGTATCCCCAGGGCTTCGTGGACTATCCGCAGGCTTACCGAGCGCTTGCCTTCCCACATCATGCGGTTGACAAACTTGGACACCACCACGCTGTTGTACTTCGGATCCGGGGCGATTTTCCGGTCTATGGTCTTTTTCTTTCTTCCCATACCGCCGCCCTACGCCTTCGGGCGCTTGGCGCCGTATTTTGAGCGTCCGCGCTTGCGATCTGTCACTCCCAGCGTGTCTTTTGCCCCACGGATAATGTGGTAGCGCACACCGGGAAGGTCTTTTACGCGCCCGCCGCGGACCAGAACAACTGAGTGCTCCTGTAAATTGTGCCCGATTCCGGGAATATAGGCCGTAACCTCGGTTCCATGGGAAAGCCGCACACGGGCCACCTTCCGCAGGGCCGAGTTGGGTTTTTTAGGCGTAACGGTCATAACGCGGGTACAAACCCCCCGCTTCTGCGGGCAGTTTTTCAGAGCCGGAGACTTGGTCTTTGAAGTCGCCTGCTTCCGCCCGAAACGAACCAACTGGTTAATAGTAGGCATTCGCTCAAAACTCCTTAAATATCAACGCGCCGCCAGCATCCGGCACGTTAGAGCGTATTACTCCCCTCTCATGAAAACAAGAGGCTAGAGCCTAAAAACTAGCAAAAATAAAAAAAAGAGTCAATAGCCTGGAAAAAATATTTTCCCCGCCAAAGACTAAACTTGACCCGCAATTAGTATGAAAAATGCAACTAGAGGTGGGGCGGCGGGCGCCAAAAAAACTGGAGGAGTCCGCCTCCACAGCCCCCTGGCCACTTAATGCTCCCAATTAAGAGTAACTATCCATAACTACCATCATTAGTGGTCAGGCCATTATTCTAGCCCTGGTTTTTGATTTTTTTCACAGGTCTATTACGGCGGGGAGTTCCAGAATTTTTTTGGCGCCCGCCGCCCCACCCCTAGTTGGCCTGTTCCGGTACTGTGCGGGTCAAGTTTAGACGGTGTGGCATTTATCAGTTATTCCAAGCAATTTTGTGCCTATTCAATAACATCTGCCACAAAAATTAAACTTGACTGCAATTACTCAGCTAAGGCCCCGGCAGGGCGGGCGGCGCGGGGGCGGCGCGGGGCTGGCGAAAACTTCTGGGATTCCCCGCCGGAGGAGACGAGGGAGGAGAGTCTAAAACCAGGAGTAGCGCAAATGCTGACCGGCACCCAGGACGTGGGAATACCGCATTACTCTGAAACAACCCAAAATCTGGTACAAGAAACAAAGCCGGGCAGTGGCTCCGCAGGCGGACTCCCCCAGGTTTTCGCCAGCCCCGCGCCGCCCCCGCGCTGCCCGCCCTGCCGGGGTTTGTGTAAATAAGTTGTGAGGCAAGTTTTGCCAGAGAAAATACTTGCCTCATCCCGCCGGAAAGCATAAATTGGACACAGGCTATGAAGAGGAACAATTTATTTTTTGCGGCGCTGCTGGCTGGGCTGCTCCTGGCGGCCTGCGATTTGGGCGGGGGGGGAGATGCCCACCCGTATAGCGATTTTGAACGCCGCATTTTTGAACTTACCAATGTTGAAAGGGCAAATAACGGACTGCCTCTCTTTATATGGGACAAAGGCCTTGCGTCCGTAGCCCGCGCCCACAGCGAAGACATGGCCCGCAACAACTACTTTGCGCATAACAGGCCCGATGGTTCCACCCCGTGGGACCGGCTTGCAAGGGCCGGCATACAGTATCGGGGCGCGGCGGAAAATATTTGCGCCGGATATCCCACGCCGGAAGCCGCGGTAAACGCCTGGATGAACTCGTCCGGACACAGGGCAAACATACTGAACGGATCGCTTACCCATCTGGGCGTGGGCGTTGTTTATCTGGAAGGTTCCAGGTACCGCTACTATGCCACGCAGATGTTTATAACGCCGCGATAGGCTTATTGCAATTCCCGAAACGGGCAGGTTGACAAGATATAGACCACGGTATATATTAACAACAGGAGGAATTATGCAAACTGCACGGTTATTCGCAAATGGAAGGAGTCAGGCGGTAAGGCTTCCAAAGGAATATCAATTTAACGGTGAAAATGTATACATCCAAAAAGTTGGCGAAGCCGTTATTTTATTTCCGGTTGACAAGGAATGGGAAGTATTCCTGCATGGGCTAAACAGTTTTTCAGATGATTTTATGTCCGAGGGAAGATTTCAGGGAACAGATCAGGAACGGGAAAAACTGTAATGTTTATGCTTGATACCAATATGTGCATTTTTATAATAAAAAAGAAATATGAGAATGTATTGATAAAACTAAGGAAAAACAGGCAAAAAGGATTATATGTTTCAAGCATTACTCTGGCAGAACTGGAATTTGGAATTGAAAATGCTGAACAGGCGTACAAGGCAAAAAATCGAATAGCATTAATGGAATTTTTGACAATCATGGAAATACAAAATTTTGATGATAATGCGGCAAAAGAATATGGGATACTCAAAAAAGATTTGAAAGAAAGAAAATGCTTAATAGGGCCGTTGGATATGTTAATTGGAGCACATGCTAAATCGCTGAAGATGACTTTAGTTACAAATAACACAAGGGAATTCGCACGGATACCAAATTTGAAAATTGCGGATTGGACAAAATGAAATGGAGATTGATCCTATGATGAATTCGATTGTTTACGCGCTGAGCTGCGCCCTGGCGGGGCTATTGTCGTTCCTCTCTCCCTGCGTACTGCCGCTGATCCCCTCGTACCTCTGCATCGTCGGGGGGACGTCGTCTCCCGCAGAGGCGGCGGGAAGCGAATGGAAGCCAAAGGTGATTGCGGGGACAGTGAGTTTTATCCTGGGATTCAGCGCCGTTTTTATCGCACTGAGCATTGTCTTTTCGGCGACCTTCCGTTTTTTAGGCAATGCCTTTCGCTGGATCAACTGGATTGCCGGGGCGGCGGTTATCGTCCTGGGCCTGAATATCATTTTTGACTTTCTCGCATTTTTGAATTACGAAAAGCGTTTTCATTTTGCCAGGCGGCAGCGGGGGATCATCGGGGCGTTTGTGACGGGGGCGGCTTTCGGGGCTGGCTGGACGCCCTGCGTGGGACCGGCGCTGGCGGGCGTGCTGCTTCTCGCTTCACAAAGCGGGGGCATCCCCAGGGCGGCGCTGTACCTTGCCTGTTACTCGGCCGGGCTGGGCCTGCCCTTTTTGCTGGCGTCGGTTTTTTTCAGCGCCTTTATGAAAGCGTCGGCAAAACTGAAAAGCCGCCTGCCCCTTATCCGCAAGGCCAGCGGCGTACTGTTAGTTGCAATGGGGGTGTTAATCGTCACCGGCCAGTACCAGAAACTCAGCGCCGTTACCGCCGGCTGGCAGGCGAATGTAAGCGGCGTTGATTCGCCGATGCCGGGCGCCCCTCTTGCGCGCATACCGGCGGCAGGCGGCAGGGAGGGAAGCGCCGCCGACAGGGCAATTCCGGCGGATACGATAAAGGCATTAACCGCCGCCGGCCTTCAGGCTGCCAGCGAGGGCATAGACCCCATCGACTTTTCCCTTCCCCTTCTGGACGGGACAATGCAAACGCTGTCCGATTTAACGGGAAGCGTGGTATTTTTAAATTTCTGGGCTACATGGTGCCCGCCCTGCCGCATGGAAATGCCGTCGATGGAGCGGCTCTACCAGGGGCTAAAGGGGAAGGGCCTGGCAATGCTTGCCGTTAACGGGGGTGAAACGGCGGAGCAGGCTTCGGCTTTCATGCGGGACAACGGCCTTGGTTTTCCCGTCGCACTCGACAGGACGGGGCTTGTTTCGGGCCAGTACGGCGTACAGGCCATCCCCACCACGTACATCATCGACCGGCGCGGGCTTATCGTGGCCCGGATGGTCGGGGCGGTTGAATGGGACAGCCTGGAAATCATCATGGCGCTGGAAAAGCTGCTGGACGGGTGACCGTCACCTGCTTGAAAATTGCCGCTTCGACAATCGCAAGGTGACTGCCGCCACTACAACTTTGCTACATACGGCGAGTACTGCTTGTCCTGTTCCGCAATGTGGGTAAAAAGCCAGTTTTTAAGGAACCGGGCAAGTTCGATGGGAACGGCTTTTCCCGCCTTATATTCCTGAATCGACTTGAGCAGCGTCTCAATGAAATCGTCGTGCAACTGCCTGTGCTCCTTGATTTTCGGGTAACCCGCCTTGCGCATGAAGTTCATCTCATCGGCGAAGTGCACGCCGGCGTAGTCCGTAGCCTTGTCAATCATCTTTAAAACGGCGCTGTCCTCTACGGCATCTCCCTTTTTACAGAGATCAAAAAGCTCATTAATTATCTTTACAAGCTCCTTGTGCTGGTTATCAATGGGTTCAAAGCCCACCGAATAGATGTTGTCCCATGTTACAGAATCGTCTTTCATAAAGCGCTCCTTCCTGGATAGTCTTTACCGGATATTGTAGCACACTATACAATATTGCGATAGTGTGTACCGGCTATAGACGTTAATTGAAATATCGAATATACTGGTACCTATAGAGGATGCCACATGGATAAAAAATTATTAGATGTACTGAGAATTGGAATATTTTACGATGGTTATTATTTTTATAAGGTAAGCAACTATTACAAGTACGAACACGAAAAAAAATCGAGGATAAGCATCAGCGGCCTGCACGAGTTTATCAGAAACGAAGTGGCAAGCCTTATCGACATGGACATCCGCAAATGCCAGATAATCGATGCCCATTACTTTAAAGGAAGAAGCCTTGCAAAAGACATGGGGGAAAAGGTACAGAGCGAGCGGGTTTTTGAGGACATTCTGATGCGGGAAAACATCGTGAGCCATTACCTGCCGCTGCGCTACGCCGGGGAGGGAAGCGCCGGACAGGAAAAGGGCATTGATGTCTGGCTGGCCCTGGAAGCGTACGAGCTTGCCATCTACAAGCACTTTGACATCCTCGTGCTGATAGCCGGCGACGGCGATTATGTCCCCCTTGTCCGCAAGCTGCACACCCTTGGCACCCAGGTAATGCTGATCTGCTGGGATTTTTCCTACCACAACGAAAGCGGCGACGTCGTAGAAACCAAGACTTCGCGGCAGCTTCTTTCCGAGGTATTTTTCCCCGTGCAGATGAACCTGAAGATCGACCAGAACAACAGCGACTACATCAAAGACCTGTTCGTGCCGGAAAAACCCCAGGAATTTATCTTTAATTTCAACCCTGCTGCCGGGTCGGCAAGCTCCGCCGCCCTGCAAGAGGCGGAACCGGCGGAAGAATTTTGCTCCACGATTATGCTCATCAACCCAAACGGATACGGCTTCATCCGAAACGACGAGAAAAACAACATATTCTTTCACTACTCACGGCTGACAAACTGCGATTTTTCCGATTTAAAGCCCGGAATGAAGGTAAAATACATGGTCGAGGAAGACGAGGAGCGCAGCAAACGCTTTGAAACGCCCTGTTTCCGCGCCACCAAAGTAACGCTTATTGATTATTAGCCCTCTGTATGATATATTGGTATTACAGAGGAATACCATGGGGAAAAAACCTGCTTTTCTTGCCGTCGCGCTGATTGCCGCCTTCATTGCTCACGCCTGCTCCTGGCCCACTTCCATTGAAATAAAAACCGACAAATTCAAATTGAGCGTACCGGTTAGAATAGGGGAATTTGATGTCGCCGCCATGCTTGCGGATTTGCTCGAAGATTCGCTGAAGGACTTCGATGGAGAGCTGGAAATATACGACATGGTAGATTATACCGACGCACAGGCTTTTCTTGTCGCGGTAAACATGAATCTGATGGAACTGATGGATCCCGGCGATTATCTTGACAAAATGAATGAACAAATGGCAAAGATGGATGACATTCAGCCAGGAAGTTTCACTTCGATGAAATCCGACCCGATAGAAATGCCGACAATAGCGCCTCCTTCAATAAACGAAACCGTGTCGATTGAAATGAAGGACTTGTTCGATGATATTGAAGATACATTAAATAATTTTCCTGCTGAAGTTATCTCAATTCCAGTAACCTACCTATTAGTTAAACCTGATGATACAATAGATGTACCAACATTACCCGGTTTTATGTCGTTCGAATCAAACGGCCCAAAAGTAGGATCATGCGATTTTTCAACGGTGGTTGTAAAAGAAGGAAAAATAGCGTTGCTATTTAGTTTAACTCCGGTTGATGCCGATCTGAGTGATGTAGAAATTACTATAGATGGAATTTCCTTAGAGACTGAAGAAGGGCCCATTGGCATTCCGCCTGTATCAAGTAAAATAACCTTGAATTCATCCAACAGATCTGACAAATATGAAGTAAGTCTCAATCAGGGTGATGAACTAGATAAAAATGATATGCCCCAATTTAAAATTGGGGCAATAACATTCGAATATAACGGGTCAGAATATGATTATTCTTTTAACTTCAGCATACAACCAAAAATATCGGGCTTTTCCATGCAAGGGATAAAGGGCCTAAATCTGACTGAAGATTTTGTTTTAAATGGTGGAGCATTGTTGAATAAGATCGAAAGCGCATTGGATCTGGGCACTGTTCCGGAAGAATTTCTCAACGCCGACATCGGAGAAGGAAAGCTGTCTATCAATATTGGTCTGCCCCAGAAACCTCTTATTCCGCCTTATGGAACGTATTGCGAAGGCCTGACCATAACATATGAAATTTTTATTATTCAGGATCCGATCGATACAGACTTTAAAGGATTATCGGATGGGAATGGAGAGCCTTGGAAAATCTCAGGCTCAAATAATGAAGGTACAGATATAAACCTGGGGGGAGTGGGAGGAAAACAAATAAACGGAAATACTGTGCGTATTATTAAAAACCCAGCTGAAAATCACAGCCAGATCAGAATTAGTACGATTAACGGGGGGGCAGATTTTGAAATTTTAAACGATGAAAAAAACCTGCCTGTAACGCTGGAAATGGCACTGACAATTAGTGAACTGAAAACGGTTCGCTGGGAACTGAATGAAAAAATCGGCGATTTATTCAAGGAAAACGAATTTACAATCAATTTTGAAGAATTGGGCGGAGATAAAAATATCACCGAATTTATTGAATTTATTAAATTCAGCGATATTGCCGTAGGGCTCGATTTTAACGTTCTCGCAGAACATGCGTCCGAAGCGCTTCCGCTTTTGCCCGGCGAATGCGGATTACCGGAAGCATTACAGAACAGGCTTGCTATGGGTATTACTTGCATACCTCTTGAATTTGACGGCACCTCCTATCCGGTTAGCACCAAAGATCCCCTCTTGCCGGATCCCAATGTGTTTCTAATTTCAAGCAAGGATGTAACACTTGATCCCATTCCCAAGACAATAACGGTAAAAACGCAATTTAGTCCGGTAATAAATGGTCCTGCATATGGCACCAAGAAATATATGGAAATTGGCCCTGTATCCGGCGGAGATACATTGAAACTGTTTGCGAAACCCAAAATTGATTTTACCTGGGAAAAAGCGAGGATTGACCTTAAAAAAGCGTTATCGACGGCGGGGATAAACCCCGATGAGCTTTCGGGAACATTCCCCGAAAGAGAAAAAAAGGGAGTTGATCTGGACGATAATGCGGGCAAATACATGAGCGACATTAGCCTGAGCAGTAAAATTCAGGCAAAATTGTTTTTTACCGGCCCAAAACAGCTGATTGACGCATTGCAGCCGAAACTGAATTTCGGCGCGGAATGGGAGGACAAAGACGATGAAAATAATATTATTAGTGATTTATTTTACGATGATACGATCAGGATGACTGACCTGTCTGCTAAATCAGAATTGCTGCCAGGAAAAAATGAAAAGGGCCAATATATCTATGAAGGTACTGAAATGCCTGGTGAGCCGGATGAAGGAATGGTTCTGAATAGCGACCTTCTTGTCGACGCGATTTCTGCCTTTCCACGGAACCTCCGCTTTACATACGAACTTGATATGGATGTTATAACCGTTACACCTGGGATGTTTGAATTTGACGCAGATGACGAAGATAATCTTTCAATATTGTTCGTGATGATGGTTCCTCTGGAATTGGCGGTGAAAAAGGGCGGCAAGTTTATTGTTCCCCAAGATGTTTTCGGAGACGAAGGCAAAGACCTTTTTGGCAGGAATAGCCTGGACGAAGATTCTGTTTTCACCAACGTTAACGTAAAATCGCTAAGTCTCAGAATCGACTTTCACGAGGCGCTTTTCCGTGGGGCTGTCCTGCATATAGATGCCGACCGTTTTGAAGAACCAGACCTTGATGACCCCTATTATATACCGCCCAAAATTCTGTTCCGTGAAGGCCTTTCGTTGGACAGCGGCAAAAGCATCCAGGTCGTTATGAAAAGCAGAGACTGGGATATAATCAGGAGCAAACTTATCATTCCAAACATAGAAATCGAATTTCGGGAGGATTCGACAATAAAGATTCCCAGAGAATTCATGCCAACAACGATCACCATTACGGCCAGCGGCAGCTATACGGCCCATTTGGAAGATGACCTGGGTGTTAAATGGTGAGATCGTTAATGAAATTATCGATGAAAAAAATTATTCTAGTTCTGCTTATGCTGCTGCTCTCCCTTTCCGCCTGGGCGCGGGGCGACGACGACGATGATTACGAAGACGAAGAGCCGGTTGAAACGCAGGTGCAGCCGCAGGAAAGTCCACCCCTACTTGTCAAAAGGAAAAAAACCGGCATAAAAAACCGCACGTTTGAATTAAGCCTTCTTAACACAAACGTAAACGTATCAAACGATGTTGTCGCGGCAATGGATATTCTAAAAGAAACGGCTGTTTTTAACATTGACGATGTCCTGAGCGGCATCCGGCTCGATTTCGGCGCATCCATTACGCCCCTTTCGCTTAATTTTAACTGG
>Ga0082212_10005555_pt1 | contig 17154 bp, 18 predicted proteins | sample TergutNt197P3_FD_71548 | JGI IMG/M metagenome (GOLD analysis project Ga0082212, IMG submission 71548) | Neocapritermes taracua P3 segment gut microbial communities from Petit-Saut dam, French Guiana - Nt197 P3 | ecosystem: Host-associated > Arthropoda: Insects > Digestive system > Gut ... | reverse complement strand
GGTAGGTTGCTTTGGCAGTCCACCCACAAATGCAGGTTGTTCCGATTTTGAAGGGCTATGACTATACATCAAAATACTCCGAGCCAGGGGGGATTGCCACAGTCAAATTGCCGTAAAAAAATTGTGGTGAGTGACGATGTGAAAAGGCCTTGTTTATTGCTACCATGATTACTGTGATGTAACAACATTGCCGTTCAACGCAGAGCCTATGCAACAAGCCATCCCAATCAACCCTGAGATATTGCGCTGGGCGCGTATTGAGGCTGGGTTTAGCCTTTCGGATGCTGTTCATTTCGCCGACATTGGCTCCCCGCGCCAGAAGAAGGGTGAACCAAAATTATTGCCAGAAGCAAGACTTGATGGTTGGGAAAGTGGCAAAGATGCGCCATCACTCAACCAACTAGAACAGTTAGCTAAAGCCTATAGGCGGCCGGTTATCACATTTTTCTTGCAAGAGCCGCCTGAAAAGATAGGAACGGGAGCAGATTATCGCACCGTAGGAGACAGGGACAGCCGAAAAGACCGTCCAGAATTTTCAGCACTCAGAAGAAGGCTTGCCATGCTTCACCAGGAACTGTGTACTTTGGCCAAGAGCGATGGGAGCCAAAAATTGCCATTCATAGGCTCACTTTCTGAAGATACTCCCGTGACAGAGTTTGTGGACAATATGCGCTCTGTTCTGAAAGTCAGCATGGAGCAGCAATTTACCGTCCGGGACGAGAACGCCTTGCTCAAGTGCCTGCGCGTTGCCGCTCAAAACGCAGGTATCTACGTTCTTTTTGCTGGCGACCTTGGCAGCCACCATTCTCGGATTGCCCCAGAAGATTTTCGTGGCATCGCCCTTGCAGACGAACTGGCCCCTATGGTGGTGGTCAACCCAAATGACGCTAAAGCTGCACAAGTATTTACCTTGGTACACGAATTAGTGCATCTGTGGCTTGGCTCCAGCGGCGTGTCCAATACTGATGTTTTTGGAAATGGTGCAATCAACAGCAACAAAGAAAAATTTTGCAACAGCATTGCGGCAGAGTTTTTGGTTCCTGAATCTGTATTGAGGGAAGAATGGGATATTTCAGACGGAACCTTGCAAAGCACAGTCGATGCCCTTGCGAAGGTTTTTAAGGTTAGCGGGGCTGTCATAGGTAGACGGCTACTTGATCTGAAAATTATAAACAGTAGCGACTATGGCGACCTGTATGCCTTTTACAGAGCCAGATGGGAAAGCCAGAAAGAAAGACAGAAAGAGATTCAGGAACCAGATTCCAGCGGCCCCAGCCGTACCATGATGGACAAATACAGGCTTGGAGATAAGACCATACACACTCTCATTGGAGCAGCACAGGATGGGCGTATAGGGACGCTGGATGCCGCTCGGCTGATGAACATTCCAGTTAGCCGCTTCGACAAGGTGATGCAGTGATATTTTTTCTGGACACCAGCATCCTGATCGATATGGAGCAATTGCATTTTCCAATTGATAAGGGTTCAGAATTCTGGGACTGGCTGCTAAAGATCGGCCAGGACGGTTTGGTTAAGATACCCGAATCCGTCTATGACGAAACGGATCGCCAGTATGACCGGATAAGCAAATGGCTGAACGCAAACAGGAGTGTTTTTTTGTGCAAAACGATAGACTGCATCCCCTTTATCGGCAACGTGCTTACCGCCTATGGCTATGGCACCCTAAATGAGGGCGAGATTGAGAACCTTGTGGCAGATCCATATGTAATCGCCCATGCCCTTGCCGTTGGAGGCACAGTGGTGACAAGCGAAAAGCCAAATAAGGCCATCGCCCCGAGAGCCAAGAAAATCCCTGGTGTATGCGAAGCATTGAATGTGCCTTGCTTGACGCTCCCCGGCTTTATGTGGGAGCTGCGCCAGACTATGCCGCAATAAGGGTGCTGACCTTTGCCCTGCTTTGCTTAACGGCGATCCCAGTTTGTCAAACCTGGCTCGCCACCAATGAACAACAAAAACGTAAATAGCTACTATAGTCAACGCACTTTACAATCGTAACAGCACGGGCAGATCGCCTACGCCTCCCCCATACGCTCCCCGCCTGGCGGCGGCTCACTCCATTATCGGCGCAGTCTAGCGCATTCGCGCTTTCACCAAGGGAATTGGTAGGTTGCTTTGGCAGTCCACCCACAAATGCAGGTTGTTCCGATTTTGAAGGGCTATGACTATACATCAAAATACTCCGAGCCAGGGGGGATTGCCACAGTCAAATTGCCGTAAAAAAATTTCGGAATGGGTTGATTTTCTGTCAACTTTTTGGATACGCTGAAAAACAGGAGGGAACCGACATGCTTAAGCTATTCGAAGTGACCGGTTTCAGGTGTTTCCAGGAAACTGTTTCGCTGGATTTTTCCGATGTTCGGGACTACCACTTCAACAGTGCGTGCATAACTAGTGGATTAATCACCAACATGATTATCTACGGGAAAAATGCTATCGGAAAATCAAATTTTGGGTCAGCTCTGTTCGATATAGCTATGAGATACCCATTACGTGAAGATTTTTTTGATGCCACGTACCTGAATACGCACAACCCCAACCAATATGCAATGTTTCGATATGTTTTCAAATTTAAAGACGAACAGGTTGAATACGTTTACCGAAAAAATGCTCCAAACAAGTTGATTTATGAAAAAATCATACTAAACGATGAACTTCTCCTCGAATATGACAGGGATTGTGCTGCCAATTGTGATACAAAAGGCATAGCGGAGCTTTCTCCAACCTTGATCCTGGATTTTGAAAAAGTCGTATCGGTATTTGATTATGTCGTTGCCAATGTGCCTCTGGATATAGAACATCCATTGCGGCTGACAAGAGATTATATTGCCAGAATGAAGTTACTCGGAAGTTCGGGCAGTCGGTTCAGTTCTGGCCACAGGAGATTATTACCCTCAGTATTATTAAGTAGTGATGGATTACGGGAATTTAATGATTTTTTATGCAGTGCGGGTGTGCATGAAGAAGTGATAGTTCTTAAAGATAATGAAGGACCAGAAGAACTATATTTTAATACCACACCTCCATTGCCTTTTTATCGAGCTGCTTCGAGTGGAACAAGAACGCTGCTTGATTTTTTTATTGCCTATAAACGTGCGGTTATCAAAGACACTTCTTTGCTGTTTTTAGATGAATTTGATTCATTTTATCATTTTGAGTTAGCAGAAAATCTTGTAAAATTACTTGAACGCATTGAAAATACTCAAGTCATTATTACTTCGCATAATACAAAATTACTTAACAACCGTATTATGCGTCCAGATTGCTATTTTATTATGACTAAAGATAAATTGACATCGTTTGCAAATGCTACTGAACGAGAACTGAGAGAGGGACATAATCTGGAGAAACTTTTCATTAGTGGTGAATTTGGTGAATAAAGGTAAGGGCAAAATCCTTTTTATTGTTGAGGGTGAAAAAACAGAAGTAAAATTAATGAAGAGACTTCTCGATCAATACGGAATTGCCGAGCAATATCAGATATTTTCTTATAATACAAATATTTATGCACTTTATAACGCAATGTTCAGGGATACTGACCCTGCGGAATGGGATATTCAAGCCCATCTCAAATCACGTGAGAATAATCCTGAGAAAAAAGTTATTCTGGATCAGCGGTTCTCTGATATTTTGTTAATTTTTGATTTTGATCCTCATGATCCTGATTTTTCAGAAGATAGAATTATAAAAATGGCAGAATATTTTGTCGAATCTACCGATATGGGGAAATTATACTTAAACTATCCAATGGTAGAGGCATTTTGCGACATGAAAAGCATACCTGATGATGATTATAACTCATACACTGCCTCTTTGAAAGAATTAAAATCTAAGACATACAAAGAACGAGTGTACAACAAAAACCCAAATTGCGGCCAATTAAAATTTGAGATTGATAAGTTAAAAATGGATATTGTTATCCGGCAAAATCTGGAAAAATCATGGTTCATTCTGGGTACCCAGGAGCCGCCAGCCCAGACAAAAAACTTTGTGCCTAAATTGGTTGACATTCTTTATGAGCAGCTACGGAAATTGAGGGCTGAATGCTGCGTTGCTGTTCTGTGTACATGTGTTTTATATATTGTTGATTACAACCCAAAATTGTTGGATTGATTTCATGTTGGAGAAAGCTAAAGAATCCGCCCTTATTGCTCCAAGCTCAAATCTCTAAATGTACCCATGCGCCCTCATCCAGTCGTCATTATAGATTGTACTCAGGTATCGGCTGGCACTGTCGGGGAAGAGCGTGACAAGGCTGGATTCGGCTGGCAGAGAGGAGGCTATTTGCAGGACGGCATGGATGGCCGCGCCACTGGAGCCGCCCGTCAAAAGTCCTTCGCGCCTCGCCAGTTCCCTGGCGGCCAGGAAGGCTGCGCGGTCAGAAACCTGAACCATGTCGTCTATGTGCGAAAAATCAGCGGTTCCAATCAAAAATTCATCCCCTAAGCCCTCCAACAGGTAGGGATGGGGGGTTCCTGGTTTTCCTGTCCTGAAATATTCGGTAAATACAGAGCCTTCAACGTCAACTGCAATTACCCTGATATTTGGGTTTTGTTCTTTAAGGTAGCGGCCAACTCCGGCAATTGTCCCTCCTGTGCCCATACCAGCAACAAATACATCTATGCGGCCTTCCATTTGCTCCCATATCTCCGGGCCGGTCAGGCGGTAATGGGCTTCGTTGTTTTCGCGGTTGTTGTGCTGGTCTGGAAAGTAGCAGTCAGGCAACTCTCTGGCGAGGCGAGGGGCTATGTTGTTGTAACTGTCGGGATGTTCGGGCGGGAGACTGGTATCCACCCTGTGTATGTCAACTCCGAGAGCTGCCAATTGATCCAGCTTTTCTTTGCTGGTGCGATCCCTTACCACCGCTTTGAGACGATAGCCCTTTTGAATCGCCATGAGGGCCAGGCCCATGGCGGTGTTGCCACTGGAATTTTCGAGTAATAGGTTGCCAGGCTTTAGCCGCCCATCTAATTCTGCCTGTTCCACCAAATATCTGGCTATGCGATCCTTACTGCTCCCCATTGGATTGAGGAAATCCAGCTTGGCATAAATGCTGGCCCTGATGCCTTGGGTTATCTGATTGAGCCTAACCATCGGTGTCTGTCCGATAGCGTCCAGGATACTTTCAAAGCGGCGTGGGTGGGACATGTTGCGAGTTGCTGGTTGCGAGTTGTGAGTCAGGGGACATGAGCCAGGGGACATGAGTGCGGGGACATGAGTGCGACTGTATTGTAATATATAGTCCAATTAGGCGAAAATAAAGATGGAGAATCCGAATGAGCGAAAATCCTGCACCTGCTTCCAACATTATCGACATCCAGGGCATTCAGAAACTGTTGCCCCACAGATACCCCATCCTCCTGGTTGACAGGATTCTGGACTACGAGAGGGGGCAATGGATACGGGGGATAAAGAATATATCCATGGGTGAGCAGGTATTTCAGGGACACTTCCCCAGGCAGCCCATATTTCCAGGGGTGCTGATTGTAGAGGCAATGGCTCAGACTGCTGGCTGCCTGGTCACTCTGGACATTCCAAATCCAGAGGACAAGGTGATGTACTTCATGAGCATTGATGGGGTCAAGTTCCGAAAACCCGTGGTGCCTGGCGACCAGTTGGTGATGGAAATAAAAATCCTGACCATTAAGCGCAATATTGCAAAGATGAGGGGCGAGGCGTTCGTGGATGGCGCAAAGGTGGCAGAGGCAGAGTTTATGAGCATGGTGGTTGACGCAGAAGGAAAAGACAAATGACAGCAAAAATACATCCAATGTCTGTTGTCAGCCCTGATGCAGAGATTGGCGAAGACGTAGTGATCGGGCCTTTCTGTGTGGTAGAAGGGCCATCCAGAATTGGCAGGGGAACCCTGCTCCGCAGCCATGTCGCCATCGGATCATTTACAGAAATTGGCGAAGAAAATGACATATTTCCCCACGCTTCGGTTGGTCTTCCGTGTCAGGACATCAGCTATAAGGGCGAAGAGACCCGCCTGGTCATTGGAAACCGCAATGTTATCCGCGAATCCTGCACACTGCACCGAGGCACTGCAAAGGGCGATTGCCTCACCAGGGTAGGCGATGACAATTTCCTGATGACGGGCGTGCATATCGCTCACGACTGTGTTTTGGGAAACCACAACATTATGGCAAACAGTGCCTCTCTTGCAGGTCATGTTGAAATCGGCAATTTTGCCAATGTTGGGGCTTTTTCACTCATCCACCAGTTCTGCCGCATTGGAGATCACGCCTTTATGGGTGGTCTTACGACAGTCAGCATGGATGCGTTACCATTTATGAAAACGGCTGGAACGAGGGAAACAAAGAGCTATGGAGTCAATGTCATCGGCCTGCGCCGCAGGGGGATTTCTGAGGAGGCCATACAGGCGTTGCAACATGCCCACAGAATACTCTTTGGGATGGGGCTGCTGAGGGGAGAATCCATGGAAAAAGCTGCATCAGAATTGGGTGCCATCCCCGAAGTGGCTTATCTTCTGGACTTTATACGCAACTCTAAGCGCGGCGTGATACGGGGTTGATGGTGGGCTACAAATTTGCCACGGTAGCGATAGTCGGTCTTCCAAATGTTGGCAAGTCCACGTTGCTGAATGCAATGGTGGGAGAAAAAATTGCGGCTGTCAGCCAGACTCCCCAAACTACCCGTACAAAGATAATGGGTGTCGTCATACGCGGGGACGCTCAGTTGGCATTTCTGGACACGCCTGGCGTAAATCCTGGTCGGTACTCGATGGACAGGCGCATGATGGACTATGTGGATGTTGCTATCGCTGAGGCTGACTTAATCCTCTGGATGGTTGATGCAGACGGGTTTTATGGGCCGAAGGAACAGGAACTTGCAAGGCGGCTCCAGGGCGTAGAGCAGCCGGTATATTTGGTGATTAACAAGATAGACCTGGTATCTAAAGCCTGCCTGATGGAAAAGGTTGTCACCTATAAAGACCTGCTGCGCTTCCGTGAGATTGTGCCACTGGGAGCAAGGTTCAGGGATAATCTGGAGCCTCTGTGGGACATTCTGGTGCGAGATGCTCCGATAGGGGATTGGCGGTATGGTATTGATGAATTTACCGACCAGACGGAGCGAAGCCTGGCTACGGAGTTTATAAGAGAAAAAATTTTAAGAAAAACGAGAGAAGAGGTTCCCCACGGCGTAGCGGTGATAATTACGGAATGGGCGGAGGGCGGTGTTGATTATCCGAGCGACATGGAGCAAGGGGGCGTATTCATCGGAGCCACCATTCTATGCGAACGCGAGGGACATAAAAGGATACTCCTGGGCAGGGGGGGTGAGATGATAAAAGATATAAGACAGAGTGCCCAACGTGAGCTGAAGAAGTTGTTGCAGCGTCCTGCCAGGCTGGAGCTATTCATAAAAGTGGACAAAGGCTGGAGAGATAAATCATAGCTCCCTTACCGAGTAGAGATCAAAAGTGGCCTAGGCCTCCATCATTTCGCTGAGACTCATTCCCGCGTGGATACGAGTGATGGCTTCTCCAAACATGTGGGCGGTAGTCAGGATTTTCAGGTTATTTATGGATGACCGTTTGGCCTCGGTGATAGGTATCGTATCAGTCACAACCAATTCATCCAGATTGGCCCCATTCAGTGTTTCTACAGCATTGCCTGAAAAAACGCCGTGGGTCACGCCTACACGAACTTCTCTGGCCCCGAAGTCCCGCAATATCCTGGCTGCTTCCCGTATGGAGCCACCTGTGGCTATCTCATCGTCATAGATGATTGCATCCTTGCCTTTTACTTCACCTATCAGCGCGACACTATGCGCTCTCTCTGTGTCGTCCACCCTGCGTTTGTCAATCACCGCCATGGGGGTGCCAATCCGCTTTGCAAAATATCCTGCAAACTTGGCCGAACCTGCATCAGTAGCGACTACTACAGCATTTGAGAGGTCTTTTTGTCTGAAGTAATGAATCAGGATTGGATGGGCCATTAGCTGGTCTGCGGGGTTGCGGAAAAATCCAAGGGTCTGAGGAGCGTGCAGGGTCATGGTGAGGACTCTGTCAGCACCTGATGCCTGGAGCAGGTCTGCCACCAGGCGGGCTGTGATTGAAATGCGGGATTCGTCTTTTTTGTCCGAGCGTGCATATGGAAAATATGGCAGGACTGCCGTGACCCTGGATGCGCTCGCAAACTTGAGGGCATCCAGCATTATCAGCAGCTCCAGTAGGTTGTCACTCACGGGGGGGCATGATGTCTGAACCACAAAAACATCTGCTCCGCGGACATTCTCTTCGATTTTTACCTTGATGTTCTCATTTGAAAACCGCGTAATCCTTGCCCTGCCCAGGGGCATCCCTATATGAGATGCAATCCCTGATGCCAGATCAGCGTGGCTGGAGCCTGAAAAAACTATCAATTCACCCTGCATGGTTTCCTCGGATACATTTGATGCCAACAATGCGCTAACAGACGCAGAACTGAAAACTGAACCGCCGATAACTGCAAGCCGCAACCTTGTGTTTACAACTTGTTGTTATAGACTAGACCCGCCCACCTTTGATTCTTTGCACTTTTGCCCCCAGTGCCTGTAATTTACGCTCTATGCCTGCATAGCCCCTATCCAGATGATAAACCCTATCAATAATAACATCCCCCCTTGCTACCAGGCCCGCTATTACCAGGGCCGCACTTGCACGTAAATCCGTTGCCATGACGGTACAACCTGACAATTGTGTCGGGCCAGCCACCAGTGCCGTATTGCCATCGAGCCGAAGATTGGCACCCAGACGCTCCAATTCCATGGCGTGTTGGAAGCGGTTTTCAAAGATTGTCTCTTTGATCATGCTAATGCCGGTTGCCTGAGTCATGACTGCCATCACCTGCGCCTGGAGGTCGGTGGGAAAGCCTGGGTGGGGGGCTGTAGTAATGTCCCTCGACTTGAGCGTCTGCTCGACATCCCTTGAAATGCGAAGTTGATGGGATGTATCACTTATCTGGCATCCGGCCATGGCCAGGATGTCCATTAATGGCCTCAGATCGTTAGGCTCTACCCGCTCAAGCTGAATATCTCCTCCTGTCGCGGCGAGGGCACACATAAAAGTGCCTGCCTCGATGCGGTCGGGTATTACAGCGTGCTGACAACCATGAAGCGAGTCTTTACCGTTAATCGTCAATTCAGGGCTGTCTATGCCGTCTATCTCTGCACCCATTTTCTGCAACATTCTGGCAAGATCACCAATTTCAGGCTCCATTGCAGCATTTCTCAGTATAGTAGCCCCTTCCGCAAGACTTGCCGCCATCATTAGATGCTCTGTCGCCCCCACGCTGACTCTTTCAAAGGTGTGGTCGATGCCCTTGAGTTTTTTGCCAGCCATGGAAGCCTGCACATAGCCCCCATCAATGCGAATATCTGCCCCCATGCGCTCCAGCGCACTGAGATGCAGATTTACCGGTCTGGTTCCAATGGCGCATCCTCCGGGCAAGCTGACGGAAGCCCTTCCAAACCTGGCTAGCAGTGGCCCAAGTACGAGTATGGAGGCCCGCATGGTCTTGACCAACTCATAGGGGGCAGTTAATTTGCTGTCAGCCAGACCACTAGTGTTCACCCTGGCCGACCGCCCCAACCCATCTTCTGATTTTTCGGTGATTACTTCGCACCCCAACGCCTGTAGAACCTTGATCATGGTCAGGATGTCATCCACTGCGGGTAAGTGCTCCAGCCTTATTTCACTTGTTGCCAATAGTGAAGCTGCCAGGCATGGCAGGGCTGCGTTTTTTGATCCGGATATTAAGACGCTTCCCTTCAGAAGATTCCCGCCGGATATAGTCAGACGATCCACGTTTTTCTCCAAAGCATGTTAATCAAATCCTAGTGCAATGTAACACTTAACTGTTGCATTGCACTAGGGTCGGGATTTGCTCGCAAATCACGACCGCTAGATGCTTGCAAGGCGGACTTGCTACGCCGTTAAGCAAGCATCTAAAGCGTTACAATGTACTAGCAGAACATATTGACAATAAGATGTCGAACTGCAATAAAGGTTACGATTCTGTAATATACACACAGTCCATACTAACTAAGCCGCGCCCGTTTGGGTGCAACTTGGTATCAGATTACCTGTTTCATTAGCAGTAAGTCCAGCTACACTTATGGTAGGGCCATGACGGACAGGGGGCCAGGAGGTGCTATGAAGTTGTCGCTAGCGATGATTGTAAAAAATGAAGCTGACAATTTAGGACGATGCCTTGACTCTGTTAAGGATTTGGTTGACGAGATGATAATTGTCGATACCGGCTCCACCGACAACACGATTGAAATAGCGAAAAAATATGGTGCAAAGGTAGAGAAGTTTGTCTGGACGGGCAATTTTTCTGAGGCCCGAAATATATCCTTGAGGCACTGTTCCGGCGATTGGATACTGGTACTTGATGCAGATGAAATACTGAATCCAGCGGAACACCAGCTAATCAAACAGGCCATTCAAAACACGGAGGCCTTTGGATATCGGCTCTCTTTCTTTAGCTACCTCAATGGCGGCTCATATTTTGGCTTTGGCGGGGTTGCCAGACAAAATGACCTGGCCTTTGAGCCTACGGCCTCATTCAGCCATTACATCCCAGGTTCCAAGCTGGTTTTGTTCCGAAATAACAATAATCCTGTTTTTGCTGGGCGCATCCATGAGGAAATCACCCATTGGTTTGACAAGAACGGCTATAAATCACTGCCCCTGGATGCAATCATCCACCATTTCGGGAAGATCAACGAAGCAGAAGAACTGGCCAAGCAGCCCACATACCTGGAATTGGCAAAGAAGGATGTCGCAGAGAATCCTGATGATTCATTTGCACACTACAATGTGTTGCAAAGTGCGTTGGCACTGATGGAATGGTCAACCGTACTGGAATCGGCCCAGGCCTACATAAGGCTTAAGGGTGCAGCACCGATGTATGTCTATCTTGCGGGTGCCCAGGCACTGATAGCCACTGGAAAACCTGGTGAAGCCCTGGCCTTCATTGCACCGGTGGAAAAATTAAATGCTGAGTTCAGTCCCGCGCTGATGGTCATCAAGGCAGAAGCCCAATATGCCATGGGGGATGTCGAGAAATCAATTGAGACATGCCTGCTTTCTATCGATTCAAAGCCAGACTATACAGCTTCCTATGCCAGCCTCTCCAAAATTCTGGACGCTGAGGGTGACACTGAAAATGCCTATAGGATTTTAGAGGCAGGCCTGGATCAAAATCCGGTTGACGTAGGCCTCTGGGAAGCACTGGTGGGCCTGTCGGCAAAGCATAAGGCATCCAGAGTTGTTCAGGATGCCTGGCATGCCATACAGGCCGTGCCTGGCGGTGGCAAAGGCATTTGGCACATGTTGGTAGCCCATGTGCTTTTCAGGCAGGATGACTCTGAGGGTGCCACGATGATCCTCGATTTGGCACTGAAGGCATTCCCGGGTAACTTTGAAATCGAAAACATGAGGAGAAAAGTCATCAGCGGTAAGTTGTAGTGCAATGTAACATTAAAGGGAGACGCCATGAATCATTTACCCCCCCCCCAATGAATATTTTATGAAGACGATTGCTCCTGCGCTTGTTTTTACGGCACTGCTATTCTCCGTTACTTCCTGTGGCAGTGACGACTATGGACGTGGACACGACACTATCGATATTCCCAAAAATGTCCCCGTCACTGGCGTAACCTTAGAAGAACAAGCCGTTCAACTGGAGGTTAATGCAAAGAAAACTCTCATCGCAAACGTCATACCCAAGGGTGCAACAAATAAAAAGGTGTCATGGATCAGCAGCAAGCCAGACATTGCCTCAATAAGCACTGATGGGGTTGTGACGGCTCATACCCCTGGCCAGACAACTATCACGGTCACAACGCTGGATGGAGGCAAGAAAGCTACCTGCGAAGTAAAAGTTATTGACGGTAGCCAACCACCTTCAGCACCGAATGTGTACGTGGCAGGTTATGTGATAGACGGGCAAGGCAATGGAAGAGCTACTCTATGGAAAAATAATTCGCCCCTGCAGCTCAGCAGCCTGGTTTCCCAGGCGAATTCTGTCTTTGCATCAGATAACTATGTATATGTGGCTGGCTATGAAACTAACACGCAGGGGAGGCTTGCCGCAATGCTTTGGAGGGTGAATAGTGCCTTTCAGCTGGATGATGCCAGGCGATTAACCGATGTGAGCAGGGATGGCAAAGCTAACGCTGTATTTGTTTCAGGCAATGTTATTTACGTGGCTGGCTATGAGTACTCACAAGGCAGAGAGGTGGCAACACTCTGGGAAAATTACATTCCAAAATATCTTGGCAATTCCAATTCCGGCACATACGGCAAATCAGATGCCAGTGCCGTATTTGTGTCAGGCAGTGATGTCTATGTGGCGGGATATGAACGTATTCACTCACTGGGCAGAGAGGTGGCAACACTCTGGAAAAATAGCACTCCAAAATATCTTGGCAATTCAAACTCCGGCACATACGGTAAGTCAGATGCCAGTGCAGTATTTGTGCTGGGCAATGATGTCTTTACGGTGGGTAAGGAATTCATCTATGGATCACAGAACAGATCCGTAGCGACTCTATGGAAAAATAATGACACACCCATATCATTCGGCTCTGCAACAACCTCATTAGACTCAGACGCTCGGGCCATATTTGCGCTGGGTAATGATGTCTATGTGGCAGGACACGAATATACCAACATGATAGAAACGGCCACGCTCTGGAAGGTCAATGGCAACACACAACGCCTCAGTAGCTATCAGTCACAGGCTCCATCTGCATATTCATTTAATGGATCGATTTATGCCCTGGTGGTCGAAGCTGGCTTTGAAACTTCCATGTGGAAAGATGGAGATATTCTCTATCGCCTCAGTCAAGGCACCGGCAAGTCTGTTTTTGTAAAGTAATGCCGAATAAAAATCAGCTTGATTTGCGGATCAATACCCTACCGCCAATACTTTTTTTTTCAATCGGCCCCCAAAGCCTTGAATCACGGCTCTGGGGACGATTGTCACCTAAGAGCAGGTAACCGCCGCCAGCATCCCACTGACCATCGTTTTTAACATCCCGATTTGAGATATATGGTTCTTCCACCATGACCCCTGAGCGCACCAGATAGCCATTGCGCTGTTCCAGCTCCTGGCCGGGAAGTGCCATGACCCTCTTAATAACCTTTCCTTCGGGGCTATTCAAAATCCTGATTTCCCCCAATGATGGTTTACCTGAACACCAGGGCCACAGTGCTACTACTACCTTTCCATCCTTTAGAGTCGGTTCCATGCTGTTTCCCCGTACCCTGACCGGATGAATAAACGCCAGGGGTAGGCAGGCCAATAGTGAGGCAGATATGTATGTAGCCACCTTCATTTTTTTATGGTTATCCGCCGTCCGGTGCCATCCTGAAGGGACACAGATGCAAGTTTTACAGGCAGTTTGATAACAGGATTGATTTTGTTGACAATCATTCTGGCTACGTCCAGCGGCTCATTCATGCCAAGTTCACCCAGGGAATGCCCTCGCATTGGGTCGAGAATGTTTTTCAGTTCATATTCCAGTGCCCTGAAGTCCATTACAACATCATTTTCATCCAACCCATGTCTTTCAACAACAACGGTAACACAGTAATCGTGGCCCTCCCATTGGCCATCGTTTGCCCTAAACACCAGGGACAAGGGCAACTCTACGGCTGCCTGAAACATGAGGCTTGGAGAGAACTCTGACATAGACCATTGATTATGGCAGAGAATAACTCTATAGCTATTTACGTTTTTGTTGTTCACTTAACGGCGAGCCAAGTTTGACAAACCTAAGTTCTAAATTCTATTACATGAGTACGCTACACTGATTCCGTATTACAGGGAGTGGTCATGCCCGATTATTCTACGCAATCTGTGAGGGCTGGTGTCGAGCGGGAGGAACTCGAATTTGATGTTCTCTTTGTCGGTGCAGGGCCAGCAAACCTTGCGGCCATGTGGCAGACGTTGAACCTGATCGAGGCCCACAACAAGAATAACGAGGCCAAAAAGCTGGAAGGTCTGACGATAGGCATCATCGAAAAGGGCGATGCTATTGGAGACCATTCATTTTCGGGGGCTGTACTCGACACGAGTGCCCTTGCTGAGCTTTGCCCTGACTATATAGACAGGGGTTTCCCGTCTGAAGGCGAAGTGGATCGGGAGGAGGTCTGGCTCTTTACCAGCGACCGCAGCGGGATCAGGTCTCCGATATTGCCGCCTTTTTTCAGGAACCACGCTTGCCACGTAGTCAGCCTGTCACGGTTGACCAGGTGGATGGCAAAACAAATTGAAGAAAAAGAAATCCCAGGTGTAGAAACCATGCTCCTGCCAGGATTTGCTGGCATCAATGTAATTTGGGACGGCAACCGTGTGGCCGGAGTTCAAACCGCAGATAAGGGCATAAACTCAGATGGCACGCCCAGAAATAATTTTGAGCCAGGTAATCGTTTGATGACAAAAGTGGCCGTTTTCGGTGAGGGGCCGAATGGATATTTAGCTCGTCAAATTGAATCTGTCCTCCATATCCAAAAAGATTCTGTTAATCCACAGGTATTTGAGATGGGAGCAAAGGAAGTATGGGAGATACCTCGCGGGCAACTCCCGCCAGGATTTGTACTCCACAGTGCGGGATGGCCACTGCCAGACGGAGAAAGTGGCGGAAGTTTTGTGTATGCAATGGGCGATGACCGCGTAGCTGTTGGGTATGTAGTTAGCCTCGATACTGCCGACCCATTTGCGGATGCACACCAATTGTTGCAAAAGTTCAAGACCCATCCCCGTATCGCTGAAATACTCAAGGGTGGCAAGTTACTCCAGTACGGTGGAAAAGCTATGCCAATCGGAGGCTGGTACTCCATCCCGCACCTGGCCTTTGATGGTGGTGTCCTGGTGGGTGACTCAGCCCAAATGCTCAATCCTGCAAGGCTAAAGGGCATTCATTTGGGTATGAAGGGGGGACTGTGCGCAGCAGAGGCGATTCTGGACGCTCTGGTGAGCAATGATTTTTCCCAGGCCAGGTTACATAAGTATGAAGAGGCATTTTTATCTTCATGGGCGGGTAGTGAAATAAAATCCTACAGGAATTTCCACGGAACCATTGCCAGGGGCATTACTCCGGTAGCTGGATTGAGGCTGGGTCTTTCAACGGTTACAAAGGGATGGCTCCCCTGCGAACCATTAAAGTGTCAGCCGGATTGTAGCTATACAGAATCCGTTGAACGTTATTATGGCAAGAAGAATCTCAAGGCAGCAGACCTGGATTCCGGCATCAGGTTTGATGGAGAAATATTAATCCAGAAATTGGATGCCCTCTACACTTCCGGCGTAATACATGACGAACACCAGCCGTGCCACCTGAAAATAACTGGTGGGGAGGAGATATGTGCAGGATGCTGGAAAAAATATGGAAGCCCATGCACAGCGTTCTGTCCGGCTCAGGTCTATGAAATGCGGATAGAAGCTAATACTGCAAAACTGGAAATTGCATATTCCAATTGTCTGCACTGCAAGACTTGCGAAATTAAGTGCCCTGAACAAAATGTAACCTGGACTCCCCCTGAAGGAGGGGGCGGGCCGAAGTACATCGTGGGGTGAGGATTCAGATGCCCATCAATCCATCTCTGCTGGAAATCCTCTGCTGCCCGGCTCAACATGGCGGAATTGCCTGCCATGGGCACCTGGTTGAATTTGAAGATGGATTACAGTGCAAGTCCTGTGGCCTGATATATCCAGTTGATAACGGCATTCCTGTACTCCTGGCAGACCATGCTAGTGCAATGTAACACTTTAATGTTGCATTGCACTAGGGTCGGGATTTGCCCGCAAATCACGACCGCTAGATGCTTGCAAGGCGGACTTGCTCCGCCGTTAAGCAAACATCTAAAGCGTTACTAGTTACTAGTGCAGTGTCCAAGAAATAAAAGCACATGATTTTGTTTATGTTTTGGAGGGAAGGCACAAATCATGCAAATTTCTAAAGAAAAGGCAAGTGCGATACTTGAGGCCATAAGGGGCCAAAAGATATTGGTTTTTGGCGACCTGATGCTGGATGAATACCTTTTTGGAGATGTAAATCGAATCTCCCCGGAGGCTCCTGTCCCAATAGTGCGTGTTACTGGCGAAAGATGGGTATTGGGGGGTGCTGCAAATGTGGCATCCAATCTCAGGGCACTGGGTGCCGATCCGATTTTGGTGGGTACTATCGGCAATGATGAAGCGGGGGTACGCATCACCAGGCTTATCACTGATTTGGGACTTAATGATGGCGGCCTGGTCGTTGACTCGTCACAGCCGACAATTATCAAGACTCGTGTAATAGGCCAACATCAGCAGATGCTGAGGATTGACCGCGAAGAGATAGGGCTGCCTCACGCCAATGCCATTAGTCAGTTACAACACAATATCCAGAAGGCAACACAAGCTGCCACGGCAGTCATCGTCTCAGATTATGCAAAGGGGACGGTGGGTCAGCAAACTATAACCACAATCAGGGAAAATGCCATGGCAAGGCAAATGCCGTGGGTCGTTGACCCAAAACCAAGCCATAAGGATATGTACTTTGGTGCTTCGGCCATGACACCAAACACAAAGGAACTGTCCGAATTAACAAAACAGCCTATAAGGACAGATGATGAAATGCTTGCTTCAACTTCCACCCTGATAGCAGAGCTTGAACTGAAGGGCCTGCTCGTCACGCGCAGCGAAAAGGGCATGACGCTTGTAATGCCGGAGGACAGCGGCACTTCGGTTTGGAACATCCCTACCGTTGCGAGGGAGGTATTTGATGTCTCTGGAGCAGGGGATACAGTGATTTCAGCTTTCGCTGCAGCACTGGCGGCAAAGGCCGACTGGGAAGATGCCGCTATGCTGGCGAACACCGCCGCAGGCGTAGTTGTCGGCAAGATGGGTACCGCTACAGTCACCTCCCGTGAAATATTGGAAAGGATATAGCGGTTATAGTCAACGCACTCGCGCCGGATTCACCCAAGTACGCTTTCTGTCTCCATCCAGACTTGAATGTCTGCGTCTGGTACCCCTAGTTTTTTCAGGTGTTCTGTTGCCATTTTAATGCTCTGAGACTCATCGCGGCAAATTAGCAGACGCTGTTTCCATGCTTCAATAGCCTGAAGCAAAA
>Ga0082212_10005554_pt1 | contig 17155 bp, 16 predicted proteins | sample TergutNt197P3_FD_71548 | JGI IMG/M metagenome (GOLD analysis project Ga0082212, IMG submission 71548) | Neocapritermes taracua P3 segment gut microbial communities from Petit-Saut dam, French Guiana - Nt197 P3 | ecosystem: Host-associated > Arthropoda: Insects > Digestive system > Gut ... | reverse complement strand
CGTTTACTTTTATGTTATATTCCACAAGTTCAAGCGCAAACGACTGCGTTAATCCTATGCCACCGAATTTGCTTCCCGAATACGCGAAATTTTTATTTGACCCCGTAAGCCCGGACTTTGAGTTGATTTCGATTATGTCAAAATATAATTCGGGATTAATTTTATGCTGGATTTTCATGATTTGCGAGACGTATTTAACACATAAAAAATACGCTGTGTAATTTACCGACGTGACTAAATTAAAATCGCTTAATTCAAGATTGTCTAATCCTCCGGCTTTCACGATTCCCGCGTTATTTACCAATATATCAATCCCGCCAAATTCCAAAACTGTGTCGTAAATCATATTTTTTATAGATTCTTCACTTGTTACGTCTGCGTTTATTGCGAAAGTTTTATTTACGCCGGATTTTTGATTTAGTTCGTCCGATAAAATTTTCGCGCCGTCGTAATTTATATCGGCGATTGCGACGTTCGCGCCTTCTTTTAACATCAACTCGGCGATGCCTTTGCCGAATCCCTGCGCCGCTCCGGTTATTACGCAAATTTTTTCGTCTAATTTTTTTATATTATTTGAATCAAGCGCGACTTTAGTTCTGTAGCTTTCGACTTCCCAGTTTACGATAAAATCCGTGAGTTCCTGTGACAAAGGCGAATATCCCCCGAATGATTCCGTATAAACCGCGATTTTTACCGCGTCTAAAAATAGTTCGGCGGCGGTGTCGCATTCTTTTTTTGTTTTACCGAGAGCGAAACAGCCTATGCCTTGCACTGCGATAATTTTCGGGATATATTTATTAATTATAAAAAACTTGCGAAGCGATAACTTTAAAATTTTTCTCTGTTCTTCAAAATTTTCAGAATATGGAACAAATAACGGTTCGGCTTTATAATATACTATATGGTCGGGAGAAAATGGCTTGACTACCGGTAAAAAAGATTGTTGATTTTCGCACAGAGTTTTTATTTCTGTATTAAATAAAAATTTTGCGCAAGCCGACGGCGCGCCGAGGGCGTCGCGCCCTACAATTTTATTCGCATAGGTCATTCTTAATGCGGGGATAATTTCGGCGGCTTTTTGTTTGTCAAATTCCGGGACTGAAAAATCGGGCTTGCGTTTAAGATTTGCGTTTATTTGAGCAAAAACATTTGCAACCATATTGTCAATTTCGGTTATATCGTCGTTTGCGAAAAATATTCCGTGATTCTGTAAAATTAAAATTTCGCAGTCTTTGTTAAATTTATTTTTGTATTCTTCGATTGCTTTTTTGCAGTAAACCGCGAGAGTATATCCCGGTTTTGTCGCGGGAACCCACACGGCACAGTCTCCGAAAATTCTTTTTACGGCGTTTTTTCCCTCTTTTGAGCATGTTATGCCGTTTACAAGCGACGGATGTATATGCAAAACATAAGTCTGGGGGAATAAATTATGCAGTAAAGTCTCGACAGACGGGCGTTTTGAGCCTTCTCCTTCGATTCGCGAGTTCATCATGTCAGATAAAACTTCGGCTTCTTTTTCGTCGTCGTTTTCGGGATATGTTTTCTCCCACATTTTCGCGAGTTGAGCCCTGTATAATACTACAAATTCGTTTTCTTTGATAGTCGCGAGAGAAGTCCCCGAACCTTTTATGTAAATCAATTCTTCGGTTTTATATGACGTATTTCCTCCACCCGCAAGCACATATTCGGGATTTGAGCCGTATTTGTTTGACATTTCCACAAGATTTTTCAGCGACATTTTAATTTATCCTCCTAATTTTATTTTTTATGGTTTATAACCTTGACAAAATTATTTGATTATGTTATAATAATGACGTATAGCAGACTGTGAGACGGTTCAGCCCGTGTTTAGTCGAATTAATATGTATATTAATCCGCCGTTAATGCGGGCACATTTCGGGACAGATTAATATACATTTATCCTTAAGCAAAAACACAATAATATGACTATTATTATGAATGCTATGGTATAAAGCATATTTCTCTTTGGCATAGGCTTTCACTCCTTTCAAGAAGTTACTCGCTGAACCGCGTCCCACAGAACAGTTGCTCTTGTCTGCTTATACATCGCTTTTATTATATCACAGACTGAAAATATTGTCAATAAAAAATCCGATAGGGTTAACCCTGTCGGATTTTTTGTGTTTATTTTTTAGAAGCCGCAAGTAAAATTTCACGCAGTAATTTGCACGCAAGGCTTGTCGAACGTCCGCTTGAATCATACGGCGGCGACAGTTCGTTTATATCAATCCCGACTATGTTTAATTTCATTACTTCAAACACAGCCGTTAATAATTCTTTGAAACTAACTCCCCCGGCTTCGGGAGTTCCCGTACCCGGAAAATCAGCAGGGTCTAAAACGTCCAAATCAAGCGAAAAATATACAGGGACATTACGTAGGGAACGTCGCCCTCGACGTTCCGCAGATTTATTACCAAATTCCGGTTTTATTACGTCGGACGACCGGGGGCGGTCGTCCCTACACAATTCGTCAAGATATTCGAAATCAAATTTATTTATAAAATTATGTTTTTCGGAAAACTCAAATTCTTCGCGTTCTCCGCTTCTTATCCCAAACTGAAAAATTTTATTGTCGCCCAATATATCATGGCATCTTCTCATGACTGTGGCGTGTGATAACTTTTCGCCGAGATAATCGTCGCGCATGTCGGCGTGAGCGTCAAAGTGAATTACATGTAAATCAGGATATTTCTCGAAAACCGCCTTGACTGCGCCGAGAGTTACTAAATGTTCGCCGCCGAGCATAACAGGCAGTTTATCGTCTGATAATATTTTATCTGTGAAATCTTTTATCTGCTCTAAAACTTTTTTTGTATTCCCGAAACATAACTCCAAATCACCGCCGTCGAAAACTTTTATATCGCATAAATCTTTGTCCTGATACGGACTGTATGTCTCGATAGAATAGCTTTCGTTTCGCATTGCCGACGGAGCGAATCTCGCGCCGGGCTTGTATGAAGCCGTGCCGTCGAACGGCGCGCCGAATATAACTATATCGCTTTCGCCGTATTCTTTGTCACAGCCGATAAACATATGCGTGTTTTTGTTTAATCTATTCGTCATTTTCCAAAAGCTCCTTTACATAGTTAGGCAAAGCGAAACAACCCCAATGTAAATCTGTGTTATAATATTTGGTCTTTATATTCAAACTATTCCAGACGTCGGCTTTTAAATCGTTTAACGGGTGGAGATTTTTCGACGCGAACCCAAAAAGCCAATGCCCCGACGGATATGTTGGTATATGTGCCTGATATACCAGACAAACAGGGAATATATTTCGCAGTCTTTTGTTTATTTTCTCGACTGATTTTGCGTCGTTGTCATAAAACGGGCTTTCATGCTGGTTTATCAATATGCCGTCGTTTTTTAACGCGTTATAGCAATTCCCGTAAAATTCTTTTGTGAACAGTCCCTCGCCCGGACCGAACGGGTCTGTTGAATCTATGATAATCAAATCATATTCGTTCTTTTTTTTACGTACGAATTTCAAGCCGTCCTCGTAAAATATTTTTACCCGTGAATCAATCAGTCTGTGAGCCGTCTGCGGCAGATATTCGAGGCAGGCTTTGACTACTTCCTCGTCGATTTCAACCATGTCGATATTTTCGACGGAATCAATGCTGTATTTTGTCAGTTCCCTGATTGTTCCGCCGTCTCCCGCGCCGATTACGAGAATGTTTTTTATGCCGGGATTGACGGCTAACGCGACGTGCGTTATCATTTCATGATAGACAAACTCGTCTTTTTCCGTGACCATCAGATAGCCGTCGAGGGTTAAGATATTTCCCAAATCTTTTGAGTGAAAAATATCTATTCTTTGAAAATCGCTTTTTTTACTGAATAGTTGCTTGTCTACTTTTATAGAATATTTCACGTTTTTTGTGTGATATTCCGAAAACCATAAATCCATTTGTTCAATTCCCACTTGTTTTTTTGTTAGTGTGTATATTTTTAACGCCGATTTTTTCGCCGCCTTCGCGTCTGTTAAATTTTTTGACGGAAAAAATACTTTTAATATCTCTGCAAGGTCTGTTGGTCGTCAATATAATAAGCACTTCTTCTGTAATAAATATGTATGCCGCAATTATTATTATCAGCGAATAAATATTGAAAAACAATTCCGTTTCCGCTTTCGGTTCTGATAAAATAAAGAACAAAATTGGAATCGAAAACATAAAACCTACTAAAACTTTGAATGTATATGTATGCAACGAAATAAACTCTTTATGTTTTAATACCGCAATCAATGAAGGAACGATAACCTTGAAAGATATTGCCGCTATATAAAGTATTCCTATAAAATTCCACAATCCCATTGCCGGTATAAAGACTGCAATCCCGACAATAATCATGAGCAGGTCGCCTATCGAATCAAGTATTGCTCCCAATTCACTTCGTCCGTCTTTTATGCGTCTTGCAAGCGGTCCGTCAATCATATCGGATACGCCCGCAACGACGTACATTGTCATAGTTAATATGCTGAATGCCTTGCCGAAAATTGCTGAAAATATAATCCCGATACAAAGCAACATTCTTAGCAGACTCAAGCCATTTGGTAAGTTTTTTAGTTTCATGATTGCCTCCCATATTATAATTTGTTTTATAGGGGAAAACTTTTGAGGGAAGTTTTCCCCTATAACCCTTTTCAAACCTTTTTGATAAAATAAAATTTAACGTAGAAAATGCTTATACTATTCGTTAAACAAATCTTCTCTCAATATTCCATACAGCTTTGAGTCTGTTAATATACCTTTATGATTACGGTTATCTTGTCTTAATGTGCCTTCATATTTCATTCCGGCTTTTTCCATCACCCTGCCTGATGCCGGATTGTCTATCAAATGTCCCGCGCAAATACGGTTATATTCGACATCAACAAGCAAAAATTCCAATACTCGTTTTAATGCCTCGCTTGCATAACCGTTATTACGGTATTTTGCTTTTATTTCGTATGCCATTTCACATGAAAGCATTTTTTCATTATCATTTACAGTACATATATATCCTACTGCTTTGTTGTTAGTTTTTCCCACGATTGTCCAGTAATAGAAGTTTAGTTTATCATATTCTTTAATAATGTTCTCTATATGTTTTTTCTGTCCCTCTGGGTCATCATCATACTCGTCAACATCATCAATATCTGATTTTCGCAGTAATATACGGTGTGTTTCAAGTGTTTGAGTTCCGGTATATTTCATAATATCCTCCTGAACAAAATATAAATTTTATACATTACATTAAATAAAATATTTATTCTTTCTTCGCCTTATCAGCCTCTGACGCGTTTTTTGTCGCGGCGTTTTTGTCAGCCTGCATTTCGTCTACGGTTTTGGTGTGCAACCGAGCCGCGCCTTTATATCCCTCTTTGACTTTTATTTTCGGGTTTTCAAGCCTTACTTTCGCTTTCGCAATTTCGTCTGCGTATTGCGGCAGCCATTGTTCGCACGCGACAAGCATTTCGTCTACCATTTGCTCTATCTCATAAGTATTGCATACCGCGCCGGTCAACGGGTCTAACATCATCGCCTGAATCAGCATAGTCCTGTCAGCGTTGACTGCGGCTTGGACTGCAAGTCTCTGCACGTTTATGCTTTGAGCGCATATCGCGGCACAACCTAACGGCAAATCGCCGACTTGCGGTATGCTTACGCCGTTTTTATCGACATATCCCGGTACTTCGACTATCGCGTCGTCGTCAAGATTCGTGATACAGCCGTTGTTTACTACGTTGAAATGCCCTCTGTATGTTCTTCCTGTTTCAAGCCCCTCGATTATATGCGAGCCGTGTTCGGCTGAACGCTCTGTCCCGTCGTATTTTTTCGGGTCGGCTTTGAGCCAGTTCGGGAAATCGCTCTCAAACCAATTTCTGCCCTCTGTGCATACTCTCAAATATCCTCCGGTCTCGCCGTTTATCCATGAGCTTAAATCTATCCAGTCGTTTATTTCGTCCGGACGTTTTCTGTACCATGAGACATATTCAGACAAATGCCCGTTTGATTCGGTCGAATAATATCCGAAACGCTTGAGCATGTCTATTCTGACTTTTTCGGTTTTTGAATAAACCGGGTGTTTTTCAAAAGCTTCAAGAATTTTTCCCGTCAAATCTTCGCCGTTATGTTTTACTTGGATATACCAAGTCTGATGATTTATCCCCGCGCAGATTATATCGACTTCGTTTTGCGGCAGTCCCAAAGCGTCCGAGATTTGCCAGTGTCCGCCCTGTACTCCGTGGCATAAACCGATTGTGTTCACTTTGCCGTAATGATTAGCCGCCCATGTCATCATTGCATTAGGGTTCGCGTAATTCAAGAATAAAACGTCTTTCCGGCAGACTTCGCGTATGTCTTTGCAAAAATCAAGCGTGGCGTTTACTCCTCTTTGACCGTACATGATACCACCAGCGCATAAAGTGTCGCCGACGCATTGGTCAACGCCGTATTTTAACGGGATATTAACGTCGGTTTCAAATCCTTCGAGCATACCTATTCTGACGCAGCTTATAACGTATTTCGCGTCTTTAAACGCTTCGCGCCTGTTTAACGTAGAATGTATTTTGATTTTAAGCCCGTTTGAGTCTATGTCGCGCTGACAGAGTTGCGTGACCATGTCGAGATTGTCGGGGTTTATGTCGGTGAACGCAATTTCGATGTCCTGAAATTCCGGGACTGAAAGCAAATCGCACAAAAGAGTTCTTGTGAAGCCTATGCTTCCTGCTCCGATAAAAGCAATTTTAAAAGACATAATTAAATACCTCCAAAAAAATAATTAAATTTAAAAATATATTTTTATTTTATTTATTATTTACATTTTACATGCAAAATGTTTCAAAAAATCAACAACAATAAAATTTTTTGTGATATAATTATATATAATTTTTATTTTACGTGAAAGCGAAAAACAAATCATGAGAGAAATGCTGGAAATTGCGGCGATAATTATAGTGTCCGCGTTATTATTAGTTTTTGTGTCGATTTATTTTATCGGCTCGAAAAAACGTAAAAAATTAAACAGTTCAATAAAAGAAAATATTAAATCAGAACAGGATATACCTATTGAATTAGTCGAACAGATACAGATAATAAACGCTCAGCTCGATTTAATGTTTGAACTCAGCCCGGCTTTTATCGTATGCTACGATTATAGCAGAAACTTTTTTTATATAAGCGAAAACGGGCAGTTTCAGTTAGGGTGTGAAAGCGACCAGAAAATATTCGAGGGTTTGATACATGAAGATTATATATCGCTGTATGAAGAAGTGACGAATTTCGAGGATATAAGAAAGCATGAAATCGCCGACAGCCCGTATGTTATCAGAATAAAAAGCGTTTTGACAGAACAATACGACGAATATATTATGAGGGTAAGACCGATATACGACGAAGACGGGATAAACAAAGCTCTTGTCGCGGCGTTTGTTAATACGGAGTATTATAAAAATAAATGATACTGTAAGTATATCATATAAACTGATAAAATTGCAATAGGTATAAAGATTTTATGATAAATATAAAAAATTTTGATTTTGACGATATACAGAAAATTATATTTTTCTCGCCGTTTGATAAAAATGACGTTAAAATTATTGGTCGAAGAATAAAAATCAAAGATAAAGATTATATCCAGTTTGAAACTTTTTATAATAATCAGGCGTTCCATGAAAATATTTTGATTCAGGATTTATATGATTATTTTAGTGAAAAGATTTTAAAGTATAAACAGGCTGATATATTTTTGAGCGATTCGCATTATATGGCGTTTAATAAAAACGGTGATATTTCGTTTCATAAAACAAAAAATAATTCTATAAAACGCCCGCCGCCTGCGGGCGGCAACGGCGCGTCAGGGATGCCGCGCCCTACGACAAAAGAAGGCAAGGGAACAGACCACAACCGAAAAAAAAATTATATAATCAACGAGGGCGATAATATTCCTGTGTTTATTGAACTCGGCATATTTACCAAAGAGTTTAAAATTATAAACAGCATGTATAATAAATTTAAGCAAATCAACAGGTTTATCGAACTTTTTGACGATATGTCCGGTAAACTCGATGAGATATATAAAAAATATAATAAAATAAACGTTATTGATTTCGGCTGCGGCAAATCGTATCTGACTTTTATTTTGTATTATTATTTTATGAATGTGAAAAAATTCCCCGAAGATTCTATAAAGATTACTGGGATAGATTTAAAAGAAAAAGTAGTCGGGAACTGTAATAATCTCGCGGAAAAATACGGGTATAAAAATCTGTCGTTTGAAGTCGGGGATATAAACGGTTACGAACCGGAATATAAACCGGATGTAGTTGTATCGCTTCATGGCTGTGATACGGTCACGGATTATGTTTTATACAACGCGTTGAAATGGCAGTCTGAAATTATATTCGCCGCTCCGTGCTGCGAACATGAGATAAATTCTCAGATTAATATAAAATCCATGCGTAATATTTTGAAATACGGGATAGTAAAAGAACGGTTTTCGGCTCTTTTGACAAATTCGATTAGATGCAATATTTTAGAAATCAAAAATTATAAAACAGAACTTATTGAATTTGTGGATATTACGCATTCCCCGAAAAATCTGCTGATACGAGCAGTTAAATCAAATAAAGACAGCGATACGTCAAAAATTCAGAAAGAACTTGAAGAATCTTTGAAAAATTTCGGGATAAATCCGACGCTTTTAAGAATAATTAATAATTTGTAAAAAACACTTGATTTTATTAAAAATATATAGTATAATACTCGTAATCATATTTTTTTATTATAAATATAAATTATGTTTGGAGGATTTTATGAAAAGAAAACTATTGGTATTTCTGGCAATTACAATGATTCTCGCAATATTCGTTCCGGCTATGTCGGTTATGGCGGTCGAACCGCAATGGGTTTATGAATGCAACAAATTAGTTATTCCAGTAACGATTGACGGTAAAATCGACGGCAACGAATGGGACGACGCGGTAGGGTTTACCGCGAACAACGATAACCCGGTATTCCAGCAGTTCGGCATTTGGCAGGGCAGCGAAGACCGCCCCATCGCTTCTTCCGAGTTATCCGTAGATTATAAAATAAAATGGGATGAACAGTATATTTATGTACTGGAAGTCCGTTTTGACAAAAACATGGTTGTCTTTCTGGATGATATTGACGAAGACGCAAATAAATTTCCGTGGTGTCATTCGGGCACGTTGTTCTTCCTCAATTACTCCGACGATTATGCCGAACCGGATAACGACGGATGTTACGAGGTGTTCTGGGTAAACGACGGAACCACGCTTATAGTTACCGGAAGAAACGTCGGTAAAGCGCAAATGTTCCCGGAAGACCCAGAAATGGCAGGAGTCCTTGTTGCCGGCAGTAAAGACGGAGATACGTATTATACCGAAGTCGCCATTCCGTGGGCAACTATGGCAACCGTATCCGGATTTCCGGCTCCATCGGAAGGTTTAAAATTGCGTATGACGCCAATCATTTCGGCATTTTTGGAAAAAACCAGCGATACCGATGACAGATTCGGCGAAAAATGGAATCAGCTCAACTTCTACACCGACCCCGACGCCGGCTCTCCTGACGACCCGAATTCCAATGGCGGTATGATATTAAAAGGCGTTAATTATACGCCTCCGGCTGAAGTAGTTGACGACGCACCCGCAGCAAACGACGGCGGCAACGACGCAGTAGAAGACGCTCCGGTAGTAGTTAATCCTGCTCCGGCACCTCAGACGGGCGACAGCATATTGTTTGCTTCGTTGATGTTAATGGTTTCGATTATATCGTTCAGCGTAATTCTGACAATCAAAAACAGGAAAACAAATAAATAATTTTCGAATAAAATTACGGGGCGGCGTTTTGCCGCCCTTAAAATTTATATATTTTCGTTAAATATCAAAACAAGGAGGTATTTTTATATGACCGCAAGAGAAATTCTGCTTAATTCTATGCAACATAAAAGCAATCCGGATAATATCGTGCCTTATACTATCGGATTTGACAGCTCTGAGCTTGAAGAAAAAGTAAATAATTATTATGGTGAAAGCTGGCATAAACGCGTCCGGCAGTTCATTCATTCGCCGATGTGGGTAAACACAACGATAGAAGTGCCTATCGAGGGCAAACAGCATTATTCAAGGGACGTTTTCGGCTCGATATGGCGTACCGATAAACTCCCGTGGCATCTTGAAACCCCGGTATTGCCCGAACCGTCGTTTAAAAATTATACTTTCCCCACGATTGATGATTTTATCAGTCAGCCCGAAAAATTGAATCTGAAAAAACATGCGAAAGAACAAAACGAACAACATCCGGAATTATTCAGGATAATAAATATGGGCTGGGGGATTTTTGAGCAGACATGGAGAATCTGCGGTTTTGAAGAAACTATGTGCAATATTGCGATTGAAGAAGAATTTTATGGTGAGTTAGTTGACAGAATTTCGGATTTATATGTTCAAATGGTCGATTATTGCTCGGACGTTGAAGCCGACGCGTTTTTGTTCGGCGACGATTGGGGGTCGCAGCAGGGCGTATTGATGGGTCCGGAAAAATGGCGTAAGTTTATTAAACCCGCATGGAAAAAAGTATATGATAAAGTCCACGGACAGGGAAAATACGCGATTTCCCACAGTTGCGGCAACATACATGAAATATATCCGGATTTGATAGAAATAGGTTTGGATATGCACGAAAGCGCGCAGCCCGAACCTCCCGGAATGAACCCGTTTGAGTTAAAGAAACAATTCGGGGATAAGATTGGGTTCTGGGGGACGTTGGGAAGCCAGAGCGTTATCCCGTTCTGGAAACCCGACGAAATTAAAGAACATATACGCAAACTCAAAAAAGAAATGAACGTAAACGGCGGATATATTTTAGCCCCCGCGAAACCGTTCCAGCCTGAGACTCCCGTGGAAAACGCCGTCGCAGTTATCGACGCGCTGGGTGAATCGTAGGCGAATTTATATAATACGAGGTTGATACAAATGAATAAAAAAGAATACGATGAAATTGAAACATATATGTTAAGCCAGATGCAGGACAGCACACATGACAAATATCATATTTATAGGGTATTAAACGCCGCGATGGATATATACAATTATGAAAATCCCGTTGATTTTGACGTATTAGTTGCGGCGTGTTTACTGCATGATATTGGACGGGAGAAACAATTCGCTGATGAAAAATTATGTCATGCTCAAATCGGCGGTGACATGGCATATAATTTTTTGTTATCCCGGAAATGGTCTGAACAAAAAGCTTTACATGTAAAACAATGTATATCTTCGCATAGATACAGGGGTAATAATCCACCAAAAAGTATTGAGGCAAAAATCTTATTTGACGCAGATAAACTTGACGCAAGCGGCGCGATTGGGATAGCCAGAACGCTTATTTATCAGGGGCAAATTGCGGCTCCCCTATATATTATTGATGAAAATGAAAATATAATGGTCGATAACGGGGGTGCGGCAAAAACATCTTTTTTACAGGAATATAATTATAAATTAAAAAAAGTGTATGATTCTTTTTTTACGGAACGGGCAAAAGAAATCGCTTTGGAAAGGCAAAAAACTGCGATTGACTTTTATAATGGTTTATTTAACGAACTTACCCAAAATTATGGAAACGGAATAAAAAGCCATTTAACATTATTGAGTGAATAATAATTATTTTAAAATAAATCATGATAAAATTCGCACAAATATTGGAAATATTATCTGTAGGGAACGTCGCCCTCGACGTTCCGCAGATATAAAACCGACGCAAAATCAAATTTTGCGGACGACCGGGGACGGTCGTCCCTACAAAATAACGCCAATATATCATCAAATATTTTTTTAACGAACGCCATAAAAATTTTGTTAAATCCCTTGACAAATAAAATTATATTTGTTATAATTATTTTCAAATCTTATGAAAGGACTAATTGTCGTGAATATATCTATAAATAATTTTAGTTATATGGCGAATACGAAACAGTCTGCGTTTCCCGCTACGTGGGGAACTACAGGCTTAGTCCTTTTTGATTTTTATAATTGCAAAAGATAATTTTAAGAATATCAGATTATAAAAACAATAAGCGGCTAAGGGATTATATTTAAACCTTAGCCGTTTTTAATTTTATTTTAGGAGGAATTTTTTATGGACGAAAATATCAAAATTGTACAGGAACATTATAACGCAAATGTTGAGCACGAGTATAACCGTATCGCGAACCGACCGGAATTTTTGCTGACATGCCGTATGCTTGATAAATATATCAAGCCGGGAGCTCAAGTTTTGGATATAGGCGGAGGTCCCGGACGTTATTCTTTGTATCTCGCGAAAAAAGGCTGTTACATTACATTGTTTGATTTGTCGCCGGAAAATACTAAATTTGCGAAAGAAAAATCTATTGAAAAAGGACTTGATATAAAAACAATCACGGGCGACGCAAGAGAAGCTGATAAACTCGTAAACGGCATGTTCGACCATGTTTTGCTCATGGGTCCTATGTATCATCTGCTTGAAGAAACAGACAGGATAGCCTCAGTCAACGCTGCTTTAAATTTATTGAAACAAAATGGAATAATTTTTGTTTCGTTTATTAATTTGTTCGCGATAATGATTTATTACATGAAACATCCGGACGCTATCTCTTTTGCGGACGAAAAAATATTTTTAGAGCATGTCGTGAGTCAAAAAACATTTTCGGGCAACGCGTTTACGAAAGTGGTTTTTATCGAACAAAATGAAATCCTGCCGTTTATGTCGCAATTCCCGCTTGAAAAACTGCATTTGTTCGGACAGGAAAGCATTATGTCGCCGTGCGAAGATAATATTATGTCGCAGCCGCAGGAAATTATAGATTTATGGCTTGATTTTTGCGAAAGAATCTGGGAACGCGAAGATATATTAAATTGGTCGGAACATTTAATGTATGTCGGGAGGAAAATATAATGAGTTATACAACAGAATATATCAACGAATATTATAATAATTACGATGAAAACGGACGCTTGACTTCACGAAAAGGCTCGGTCGAGTTTTTGACGACTATGCGTTATATCGAAAAATATCTTAAGCCCGGAGATAAAGTTCTGGAAATCGGAGCGGCAACCGGACGTTATTCACATACTATCGCGAAAATGGGTTATACTGTTGACGCTGTGGAATTAATAGAACATAATATCGAAATTTTCAAGCAAAATACAAAACCGGGTGAAAAAATCACAATCACGCAGGGCAACGCTATGGATTTGTCGGGATTTTCTGACGATACTTATGATATTACTTTACTTCTCGGTCCTATGTATCATTTGTACAACAAAGAAGATAAACAAAAAGCGTTGGGTGAAACGATACGCGTGACAAAACCAAACGGCGTTGTTTTTGTTGCTTACTGCATAACCGACGGCTGTATTCTTGATGTGGGATTCAAACGCAATGGGTTTAACGTCAAAGATTATATTAATATAGGCAAGATTAATCCGGAAACTTTTGCCGCGCATTCCGAACCGCATGATTTATTTGAGTTAGTCAGAAAAGAAGATATTGACGGTTATATGTCGGTATTTCCTGTCACTCGTCTGCATTATGTCGCTTCTGACGGATATACGCAGTATATGAGCGAAGCTGTTGACGAAATGGACGACGAAACATTTGAATTATATTTGAAATATCATTTCGCGACGTGCGAACGGCAGGATATGGTTGGTATAAGCAGTCATTCGCTTGATATTTTCAGAAAAGATTAAAATATCTTTATAAAATCATGGGCGCGTTCAAATAAAAGCCCGACGCAAAACCACACCGGAAGATAATCTATGCGTATAATCCCTTTAATCGAAGTTATAACTTCACCGTCGCTGTCGTAATTCCACGGGCAACTGCCTAACGTAAGTTTTAGTATATAGCCTGTCGCGTATTCTATCGCGAAAATAACCGCAGCCCATATAAACCCGCGGTAGAGCCATAATAACCCGCGTATAAATTCATGCAGAGGCTCAAGAAATACGCCCATTCCGTAGATAAAAAACATCCATAAGTATGTGCTGCATTTCATGTTTTTGTCGCCCCTTATTGCCGAACCCAAACCCGTCCACACAGTCTCGATAAATAATCCCAGACAACCGTATATAACAAAATGTTTTAATATAATCATAAAATTATTTTGTTACATTAGATATATTTTTATGCATACTTAACTGTCGGTTTAGGCGGCTTGCTGTTTTTTATATAGACAAATCACAAATGATATGCTAAACTTATTTCATATTCCGGAATATAAAATAAAAAATACATATATATAGATGGAGATATTTTTATGCTTGATATGAAAAAAGTAGGAATCAAAATAAACGGTTTCAGAAAAAAAACGGGTTATTCGCAGGAAAAGCTCGCGGAAATGCTGCGTATATCGCCGCAGGCAATCAGTAAATGGGAAAACGGTCACACTCTCCCGGATACGTCTTTACTGCCTATACTGGCGCAGATTTTCGGTTGCACTATCGACGAGATAATTATGCCCGCGTATGAGTTTGACGAAAAAATCGAAACCGAAAAACCTACGGTATTGGAACAACAGGCAGAACATATCGCCCAAATAATCATAAAAAAAATGGGAGATAAAAACATGAATAAAATCATAGGTTTAGACGAGCAGGAAATAATCGACGCTTTAAAAAAGATTCACCCGGACATAAATAATTTTGAAATAACCAGAAGCACTCCTGATAAAAATAACAAATTTACTACTTTATATATTACCGTAAAAACCCCGCAGAAAGAATTAAAACTCGTTGAAAAAATATATACCGGAGATAATCATGACCTTAGAAATTATGATTTATTTAGTAAAAATAAATCTGTACCTGAAATTTATTATATAAATACCGAACGTAAAATTTTACTGACGGAAGATATTAATTTTGGATATTTCAGAGGCAATGCGGTTATGAATATTGTCGCAGGCTGGGATAAAAATCATGAAGAAGGCAGGATTTATTATGATAATTTGAAACCGGTATTAAAATCAGCAGCCGAATTTCACGCCGAGTTTTGGGATAATGCAAAAGTATTTGAAATGATTGGACTTGACAGGCATTTTGAAACCAAAGAAAATATGCTCGCTTATATAAGCAGTATGGAGAAGAAGTTCAAAAAATTCAAAAAAGATTATAAGCCCGGAGCGATTTGGGAACATCATACGGACAATCTCGAAGATTATCAATTTGATTATTTTAGCAAAGCTATAGATTATTTAAAAGAAAAATATACTGAATATATAGAAACAAGATTTGACGCGGGTATAAATATTACGGTTATCAGCGGTGAATTAGAGCCTATACAAACTTATATATCTCTTTCTGACGACAGAACTGTCAAGATTCTTCCGCCGGGGGTCAGAATAGGATTATGTACGGCAAATTTAGCGGAACTTTTGGCTCTGCATATTGAACCCGATAAAAAACTCGCCGAACCTCTTTTAAAATATTATCATGAATGCTTGAGCGAAAAAGTAAAGGATTATCCGTATGAAACGCTTATTGAAGATTATAAAATTTCGATAGCCGAGTATATGTTCAAACCTATCGGGTTAATAAATCACGGCATCAACGATTTTCCGATGCGTGACAGAGCGATAAAAGCGTTCGAGACTTTTGTGCTTGAAAAATAATAAATATATTCTCATGAATATTATTACGGGCGGGCATGGAAACCCGCCCCTACAATTTTATATTTTCGACCGTATCGAAAAATCTTTTTTTCTCAGAACTTGAATCTTTGTCCCAGTTTACGGGAAGTATCACGAAACCGTCTTTGTCGTAATAACACCACGATATATTATTTTCCAACGCTTCTATTAGATTATTTTTGCCGTATGAATTATATTTTTCGCTTAAATCATCGCCTTTTGCCATGATTATCGGGACTTCCCTGCTCTTTTTTTGCATTATGTTCCTGAAAAAATATATATTTTCAAGCATTTTTTTTGTGTTGTGGTTTGATTTTGTGTAGTTTGCGTAAATCGGGATGAAATCAGACGACATTATGTATTCTTCGATATTTTTTTCGCTGAAACTCGCGAAAGATTTGATGCCTGTTCCAAGAATCAGTTTATCATTTGCTTTTTCTTTGACTGATTTTAAAATATTTATGATTTTTTCGCTGTTTAAAACAGAACTTTTATAAAAAGTATGCGATATATCGGTTATATTTACAAGTATATCCGTAAAATTTTGATTTATAATCCAGTCAGTTATATTAAAAATCCCGTTTATAATCGCATATTCGTCGTCGAATATATCTTCGCATGACGGCGACAGTATATTTACAAGCACGGTATAATCTAAATTATTCGCTGTTCTGATAATTTCCCCGGCGTTTTCAAGATACGCAAAATCCAGACTTCCGTCGGATTTTATCCCGGAACTTTTAAACGATATATCTTTTGATTTATCCTGCTCCCGCGCTTTTTTATAATATTCGTTAAACGGGTTCGGGCTTTGCAGTCCGACAGTTATAAGATTTACGCCAGATTTACGCCATATGTTTAAATTTTTAATAAAATCTTTTTTGTTTTGCCCGACGTCGGTTATATTTTTATCGAAAAAAGCGCACATATCCGTGTAAATCCCGATATAATTTTTGTCTGTCATGATTTTTTCTCCGTAATCATACATAAAATATATTATAAAACAACGGGTCGGCATGGAAACCGACCCCTATATGTATAAATTTATATTTTCAGCTTATTTTGTAAGTTCTCACGATATATGGATGAGAATTTTCCTCCCCTTTCAGTTCCAGACGCGCCTCGCTTGAAATCAACATAAGAGTGTAGTTTTTTTTGCCGCTTTTATGTATTGATTCAACATTATATTTCTGGAAGTCTTTTTCTATTTTGACGAAAACCGTTTTATTGAACATACTGCTGCTGGCGCGTAATTTTTTTATTGTGTCTTTGTCTAAAACCAAATTTTCAAATTCGATATTCTCTTTTCGGATATTATTTTTTGTCTTATTCATCTCGGATATAGTCAAAACATTATAAGGTATATTTGTACGCATAATAATTTTTTTCTCTCCTCGTTTTATAGTATGAATAGATTTATCCGCTTCGCAATCTCCTTTTTATTTTTTTATTATTT
>Ga0082212_10005553_pt1 | contig 17155 bp, 6 predicted proteins | sample TergutNt197P3_FD_71548 | JGI IMG/M metagenome (GOLD analysis project Ga0082212, IMG submission 71548) | Neocapritermes taracua P3 segment gut microbial communities from Petit-Saut dam, French Guiana - Nt197 P3 | ecosystem: Host-associated > Arthropoda: Insects > Digestive system > Gut ... | reverse complement strand
GCCACTAGATACTAGCCACTGGGCTGCGCCTGAGAAAGCTTAATTAAAAGCGATTGGGTTGTGGGCGCAGCCCACCTTGGTACAACGTGCCATCTAAGGCTTTACAAAATTGATCCTGACGTCATCCCGGACTTGATCCGGGATCCCCTGCTTATCCCCGGGGGATTCCGGGTCAAGCCCGGAATGACGGGAAAGCGAAAGTGTATGGTTTTAGATGTCACGGCCTCTAGCTGATTTCTTTGATCCGCAATAAATTTCCAATATTATCTATTTTGTAATCGTCATCCCAAATCACTGCATACTCCCCATTTTCCTGAATAACCAGTAGGGCATGGGCCAGATCTGAGCCTTTTACTTTAACTTCTTCGCCGCTCATACCGATCAGGACAAAATCCTTTTGCTGGGGGGTAATTACCTCCGTTTCCAGGAGAATATCCAGTAGTCTCAGACCTTTAACCTCCTGAAATTGATGCCTGGGCAGATAATTTTGCATTTGTTCGGGAAAAATGCAGGCGTCATTGCTGGCGGAAAACCAGGCCATGTTTTTGACATTCATCCCCAGCTTGATATAGGGAGAAACATTGGTAGGGGAGTCGGCGCCTTCGGTTTTGAGATAATAGCGCTCTTTCACCATGGCAATGGCCTCGTTTTTCTTGAAGCCATCCGCCGATTTCATGGTAAAAAAGGATTTGGAGTCTACCTTTTCCAAGCGGTTAAAAATCTCCGCCAGCTCATAGGATTTGTCGGTGCTGCCATAATATTTATAATCATAGGGCTCAAGGCCCGCCGCCAGATTTGCAAATAGCCAGACCGAGGTGATATTTTTTTCCGGTACATCCTGATAAAAGGTGATTTTCTCCACCATGCGCACCCAATAGGGCCCAAATTGGCCTTGCACCGCCAAGCGGGCCGGGGCATCGCTTGCGGAGAGCTTTTTTTTGCCGTCGATAGACAGGGCCAGGATAGGTTCATAGTTTTCCAATATCTCTTGAGAAAGCAAACAATAATACCCGTCAGCTCCCTCGACCCCCACCCCTGTATAATTTCGTAAATCCCCGCCCAAAAAGGCAACGACATCCATCAGGCTGGGTCCCTGCATTTTGAAGCGCTCCGTTTTGCCGGTAGTACGCTGATAGCTGGCCTGTAAATCTTGCTGAGTAAGGAGGCGCAATTGAGCTACGCTTATGCTTTGCTCGCCTTCTGATAAACCCTCCAAAGTAATCAGCCGCGCCTCATATTCCGGATCGCCGCTGTCCTCTTGATTTGCCTGACAGGCGTTTAACAGTAAAAACAGGGAAGATATCACAATTATGAGTAAGAATTTTTTCTCCAACGTTCAACCTCCAGGTAAACGCAATTCGTAAAACATAATGCGTAATTTGTAATCAAAAACATTAGTTTTGCTATTTTTTCTTTTTCCTCTTTCCTTTTTCCTTTTGCCTAGAAGCAAAGGCTGTAAGCGAAGCTATGACCACCAGTATGGAAAGAGGGTTGAGGATAGCGATTCCTTCCCCGCCGGAAAAAGAAGAAGATAGCAACAGGCGCAGTAGTGATCCTCCGGCTATGTTATATATTCCAAGAATATAGAAAAAAGCAAATAGGAGCAGCAACAAAGGTATGGCAACGATCCGGGGAAGAGGATTATATTTTACAGCTATGTTCCGAAAGAATTTCCAGTGCAATCCCAGATGAACCCCGGCCAAAATCAAGGCCGCAGCTCCGGCGCGCTGATGAACAACCAGCCCCCAAGGGTTATCCCCGGCCCAGGAGGAGAAGGGATGTACATGTATGGAGAGGCCGCTGGCAAAGAGGGTCAAAAAAGAGAGAGCCAGAAAGCCGTCAATGAGCAAAAACAAACGCATCCGCCGGGAAGTACCAAAACCGGCCAAGGCCCGGCGGCCCAATAAAAAGTGGCTAACAAATAGCGCCAAAAGCAGCATAGCGGCAATTTGGTGCAGGCCTATAGGTAATTTATTGGCGCTATAGAGCAAGGAAAGGATCAGCAGCATCAATAAGTCCAGGCAAAACCGAAATAGATTTTTTTTCACCCAAAAGCCTCCTATAAGTACAATTCATAATGTGCTATTAAAATGCTTGGAAGGCATTTTGCGAGCCGGCAACGATTGCTACCTTATGTATTTTTTATTTATATTATACTTCTATTTCTTATCTATTTCAAGTGAAAACAGTGATATACAACTATTGACAACATGAAATGGAAGTGATAGAATAAGCAAAGTAAAAAGTAAATGATAATAACTAAGCGCCTGTAGCTCAGCCGGATAGAGTGACTGACTACGAATCAGTAGGTCGTGAGTTCGAGTCTCGCCGGGCGCACCAGCTAAAAGCCCTCCTGAATATATTAGGAGGGCTTTTTATATGAAAGTGCTACGGATTTTGCTACGGAAATAAAAAATAAATATGGTCAGCATTTTTTTGCCGATTCGGGAATTACTTTTTGTTGCATTTTGCTCAGCTTATTTTTTTTCGATTGATCCGGGTTGCCTTGATGTTATTCAATAGCCCCGATGATAGGAGGTAACCGGCTGCGGGACAATATTTTTCCGTATTATACTATTCTTTATTGAATTCCATTCCAAAATATGGAACGGGTTAAGGAAAATAGTATTGACTAATTCGCGCTATGGTATGATTCTTTAACCATACTGAGTGCATATTTATTATAGCTTTGAAATACCGAGGATATCCTTTTGAATAGGCTATCAAGTCTTCTAGGGGCGCTTTATAGTTATGGTATAGGCGCCTTTTCCCCAATACCCTTCCAGCTTAAGATAGTATATTTGCCCGGCTGTCAAGTTGTAGGAAAAGTTGATTCCATTTCCGTCATCCAATTGGGATAATAGAAGGATATCTGCGCTGTTGTAGAGAAAACCGTCCAGCCAGATTAGGGTGGAAGCCTTACCGGAAGTAGAGAAGGTATAGGTTCCTGTTGCCGGGGCGGTAAATTTATACATATGCTCTTCCTTCTCTTCGTTTATGACACCGGTTTTGCTATTTGAGCCTGCCGCTAAAGTCCAGTCTATTGCCGGAACTTTGATATTTATGGTGTACGCGCCGGTTCCCGAATAGGCGTCCAGTTTAAGGTAATATGTTTGTCCAGCTGTTAGGCTGTAATTAAAGGTAAAGCCGTTCCCGTTCTCCAGAAAAGAATATAAAAGGGAGCCTGTGCTGTTATAAAGATAGGGATCCAGGTAGGTAAGGGCAGAAGCTTTGTTGGTGGTGGAGAAAGTATATACTCCGCTGACCGGAGCAATAAATTTATAGGTATGCTGCTCTTTAGCCAGGTTGATAAAGCCGTTTTTACTGTTTGTGCCTGCTTTCATGACCCAATTTATCTCCGGGGCTTTAAAAATTGCGTAGAGGGTTATATTTGCTGTTCCCATGACCAGATAATTCAGGCCAGCATTTGCGTTTTTATCGGTATTCCAACCCATAAATGTCCAGCCGGGCTTGATAGCTGTCGGGGTCAGGTTGACGACAGCGCCTGCGGCAACTGTGGCAGTGGCTAGGCTGGCTGAGGTTCCCCCGTTTTCGCTGTAGTTATAGGTGACTGTGTAAGCGTTTGCAGCGGGTACTGTGGTATTAATGGTATAAGCGCCGCTGCCTGAGTATCCTTCCAGCTTCAGGTAATATGTTTGCCCCGCTTGTAGATTATGGGAGAAATTGATTCCGCTTCCGCCATCCAATTGCGAGGCCAGATAATTCTCGGAACTGTCATAGAGATATCCGTCCAGCCAGGTCAAAGTGGAAGCTTTATTGGTAGTGGAGAAGTTATAGGTCCCGCTTGTGGGAGCGATAAACTCATACATATGCTCTTCTTTTTGTTCATGGATAACGCCATTTTGAATGTTGTTTCCAGCTGCCAGCCCCCAGTTTACAGGCGGAACATAAATATTAATGGTATAATTGCCGGCATTATAGTAACGGTTGCGCAGATAGATCATATACATTTCTCCTGCTATTAAATCATGGGTTATAGATAAGGGTTTTGACACACCTTCTTCGTCATAATTCAGAAATTTAAAACTGGTTCCGATTTTTTGTTCGAGATATGCCTCCAAAATGAAGCCGCCATAGGAGTTATAGTCCCTCTCGCTGGTATAGATCCGGTAGGTCCCGCTGACCGGAGCAGTGAAAAAATAGAACTGTTGGGCATCAAGATAAATCATAAAGTCATTCCTGGTATTTTTCCCTGCCTTAAGTACCATGACTATACTGGGAGGGAGACCCCAGACTGCGCTTAGGGTGAGATTCTCGTTAAAACTCAGATCAGCTATGGCGCTAATATAATTAGCGCCATAACCGGAGCTATTCTTCCACCATCTGAATTGAGTGCCTGATTTACTGATTTCTCCTGCTACTACTACTGTGGGATTGGCGAAAGTTGTGATGGCATAACTGTTCACATATTGAGTTCCGGTTTGGTTGGGAGGTTTGGGTGAGCCGCCGTTGGCATCATAGGTAATGGTAAGGATGCGGCTATAAAGTCCATAAAAGGTTGTAGTGGCGCTGAGATTAAAAGTAGCATTTGACGCAACCGCGATGGAGGCATTAGCAGTTGTCCCAGTGCCCCAGCCTCTTGAGGTCCAGCCGGTATAGGTAGCCAAGGCGGGGGCCTGGATGCTGGCGCCGATAGCTTTATTATAGATCGTTGCCGTTTGAGTGCGGGTTTGTTTGGTGGTTCCGCTATAATCAATAAAGGTAGCTGTCAAATCCCTTTTGAAAATAGCATAGAGAACCACATTTGATGTCCCCATCGTCAGGGAAGCCAAACCGCTTGTCGCATCTTTATTGGTATTCCAGCCCACAAAAGTCCAGCCGGATTTGGCAGCTGTCGGACTTAGGTTAATAGCTGATCCTGTGTTAACTGCCGCCGAGGCAACTGTGGCAGAGCTGCCTCCGTTTTCGCTGTAGTTATAGGCGACTATATAACTGCCCGCCGGGGTGGAAAATGTAACTGTTCCGGTCCCGCTGTTCCAGGTGATGTTGGACAAATTGATCCCGGAAGCTGTAGTTTGGCTAGGCAGCGGAGTCAAGGCGCCGATAAAAGCGCTGTACAGCCCGCTTGAGGGATCGCTGCCCAAGGAGAAGGCAGTTTTGCTTCCTCCCCATAAATCATCAATACCACCATAATTTACTCCGCCTCTTTGTTGCAGATGCTGAGTTCCGCCATGGGCTTCTTCTATTGCCGCCCGATAATGGCCAGGTTTATCATTGATCCTGCCCAGGGTCACATTTTCATCAATATGATAAATGAGCAAGCCGCCATGGCTGGTATTTGCTGAGATATTCATCCGATAAAAAGCGCCCCGGTCAAAGTTGTCGGCAGAACCGTATTTGCGGAGCTGCAGGAGAAAAAACTGTTTGGGATCCGGGGTGTTCATTAGATAAATACCCAGAGGAGAATTGAGGGTAGTGTTGGCATAATCTGTGCTTACCCCGGGCGTCACAAATCCGGATTTTACTAAATTATAAGCATCGGGATAGCCCGGTGAGGCTCCCGGATATTGTCCGGCCTTATTTGCCCAGCTTCCCTGGCTCATAAGTGACCATAGGCCATGACCGTTACTCTTGCTGGTACCTGTCAGGGTCCCGTAATCATAGGTATCGACAAATTTATAGGCGGAATGACCTAATTCATGGCAGATAGTGCCAACGGTCAGCATATCGGCATTACTGTTGCCGCTGGCTCCATGAAAGGCGCCCTGGCCAAAATAGCTTTGAATTTTAACTCCGTTTGTTGAAGAAGCAATTGGCGTATTGACTGTTGACATAGCCCAGAAACTTGGAGCTGGAGCGCCTGCCGAGGTCTCATAACCGTCAACAATAAAACCGATGGCTAATTCCGTGGTTTCCAAGGCGCCATTCCCATTGGTGTCAAAAGCCGCAAGATTTATCAGGCCGTTTGAACAGGCCGTAATTATCGCATTCGCCAATACTGTATCACCTAGGTTGCCATTACCCTGGGAATTCGTATGAGTACCGGGTAAGGTGATTTCAATGATTCCCTGATTGCCATTTAAAGGGCTGCTTACGGTTGCAGGCAGAATTATATCAGTAGTTGTGCCAAGCAGTTCTTTATAATACTTATTTACAGAATTGCTATTCGGATTGAAAACAAGATTGTGGATCTGGCTGCCATTCAGCTTTGGGGTGTTGATGCCGGCCCGGTTTTGCCAGGTGACATGAATTATAAGCACTTTGCGTTGCAAATTGGCGACATTATTGAAAAGCGGCGGTCCGTCATCCGGCAGATCAATGCCCGGGATCAAATCTGAAAGCATAAACCCGTCGTCTGTCAGCCAGGCCAGTTCTTCCGACCGGGCTTGCTCTGCCTGGTCTAAAATCTCCTGAGGGATCTCATCCCCTTTTGTCCGGGGCATTGGTATCAGGTTGGATTCGAATGATCCGACTAGCTCTCCCATAGGCACAGGGCCCCCATCAGTCCAGGTTGCATAGCAGAAACCTTCCTGATAGATATCAAAAACTATCAGATTACCTTCCTCATCCTCATGCCAGCCGAGGAATTGATCCCCTTTGGTATGTACCTGAATAATAGTTCCGTCCGGTTGGGTATATGATACCGGGTCGGGGCAGGCCACTACGGCGAAAGCAGCGGGAACAACACCAACAATTAACAATGTCAGCACCAGTGTGGCAAAAGCGATTTTTTTCAACATTTTTCATCCCCCTTTTATTTATTTTTAAAGAATTATGGCTATAATTTCCCCCTCTTTGAGGAAAAATACCATAATATGGAAATAATTCTCCATGCGCTAACTAAATACCTGCAAAAACAACAAAAAAGGCTAGGCGGAAAAATCACCTAACCTAATCTAACTTAAGGCAAAGGGCAGCATCTTTTTAACTTTTATGCTGTTGTTTGCAAAAACTGACAAAAAAACAAGATTATCGCTAATATCTATGCTTTGGCAAGAAATTTTCAATCATGAAACTCTGACTCCCAAATCTTGGCTTCTGACTCCTTGCGGTTTGGCTGCCCTATGGAATCAAACAGTACCGGCGCCGCCTAGTTGGAATTTTTTATGGATGGCTTGAATTGCAGTCGCCATTTGATCCCTGGCTACCAAAACCCAAATCGTAGTATGGGAATCGGCTGACTGTAAAGTTAGGACATTGCATTCAGCCAGCGCCTCCAAAATGGTGGCCATAACACCCGGAAGATCGGCGATCCCCCCGCCGACTAAGGCGATCTTGGCGCAGTCATTACGGAACTTGGGGTCAAAGCCCATGTTGTGCAGGATTTTGATCGCTTTGTCCGCCAGCTCATTGCGTACCGTATAGCGGATGATCTCCGGCTGGACGCTGAAAAAATCCACACTGATCTCAGATTGGGCCATGCCCCGGAAAATTTTCTTCATGATTTCCGGCTTGTTCTCAAAGCTGCCGATATCGATCTGGATCTGGGTGACATCCGGGGTACAGGCGATCCCGGTGATGATCTGATCGCTGATGATATCGGAACCGGCGGATTTGTCGGGCAGAATATTGGAGACAAGGGTTCCGGGTGCATCGGATGAGGCCGACTTGACAAAAAGCGGGATATTGCGCTGCATGGCTATTTCTACAGCCCGGGGATGAATGACCTTGGCCCCTTCATGGGCCAGGTTGGAGATATCATTGTAGGTGACGACAGGAAGGATTTTGGCATCTTCCACAATGCGGGGATCGGCTGTCATCACCCCTTCCACATCGGTAAAGATCTCGATGGCTTCGGCATTAAGTGCTGCCCCCAAAGCTGCTGCCGTGGTATCGCTTCCGCCGCGGCCTAGGGTCGTCAATTCGCCATCCTCGGTCGCCCCTTGAAATCCGGCTACGACAACGACTCTGTTTTCTGCCAGGTATTCGAGGATAGTGTTGGCTTCGACCCGGAGAACACGCGCATCGCCATAAGAGTTGTTGGTTATGATCCCGGCCTGCCTCCCGGTTAAAAGAACTGCCTCTAAACCAATGCTTTGTATTGTGGCCACCATGACTGCGGCCGAAATAAGCTCGCCGCACCCCATAAGCAAATCCAGCTCCCTTTTAGGGAGTTCAGGTGAAATTGAGTTCACCAATTCCAGTAACGTGTCAGTGGCATAGGGTTCGCCTTCCCGCCCAATGGCCGATACGACTACAACTATGGCATAGCCCCGGCCGGCAGCTTCCATTACTTTTTTGGCGGCTTGCAGGCGGCGTTTAGCCGTGGATAAAGAAGTACCTCCGAATTTTTGCACAAGAATTTTCAATGAAATACCTCCCGGTTCAATTTTATAGTCTAAACATTATATTTTTTATTGCCGGATAATGTTACCGGTAAGCGCTTTTAGGAAAAATCAATCCCAATCAATCTTGCCCTTGTACTTTACTTTGGAGATAAATTTCTTCAAGTTTATTGGTAAAATTTTCCTGTGAATAATGATTGAAAGCGTATCGGGCAATATTTGATTTTCGTTCTTTATTTTCCTGTGTTTTGATGATTTCTTTGATAATGGCAGTGCAAAGCGCATCCGAATCATCGGGTGGAACCAAAGTGCCGGCCTCACTGCTGACAAAATCGGGCAGGCCGCCTACATTTGATGCCACCACCGCTAAACCGCAGGCCATTGCCTCCAAAGCCACCAGTCCGAATGCCTCATAGCGGGAAGGCATGACAAAAATATCTGCATTGCTGTAGAGCAGGCGCAATTCATTTTGACTCCTATGGCCGATAAAATATACGGATTTTAGCTTCAATTCCTCTTTGAGCTGCTGCAGCTCTTCTTTTTTCTCACCTGTACCTGCAATAACGGTAATAATATTGCCTGGCTGTAATTTTTCATATTCCCGGGCGGCCCAAAGCAAAGTATCCAACCCCTTGAGGGCGGTCAGCTTTCCGGCAAATAAGAGGATCAGTTCATTGCCGTAGCTAATGCCGTACTCTGCGAGAAGGGCAGTACGGCCGGTTTCCTCTAAGAAAAAGATATCACTGTTATATCCGTTGGGCATCAGTAATGTTTTGTTTTTTGCCTGGGGAAATGTCTTGATCACAGACTGGTGATTATCCCGGGAGATGGCAATGATCCGGGTAGATTTATCGGCTGCTATATCACAGAAGCGGCGGAATTCCGGCCATTTTTCATAGCCTATCAAATCTGTGCCATGGGTCGTAACGATAAAGGGGATCTGATATTTGGAAACAAGGTAGGCCAGGAGCCAGATATGCTGCACATGGACAATATCCGGACGGAAAGCAGCTATTTTTTCGGCTATTGTCTGATCGAAAGCGGCTAAGTATTGCTCCAATTCATTTTGATCCAAATCCGCAAAAGTGGTATTGCTGCGGGGATGGGTGGTGAAGCAGGGGAAATTATAGGGCAAAGCAACGGGATTTTGCCCTCCTTCACTGAAATAGACCGGAGAAGAAAACGCCCCCGGTAATTCCTCATGTATGGTATTTTCAGGGAAAACAAGGCAGACCTCATGTCCGTTTTTGATCAGATAGCGGGCAATATTCCCGCTATAAGTGCCGCTGCCGGAGCCCTCCAGGGGAAAATGATTGATCAAAAGCACTCTCATTACTATTTTAGCCCTCTTTTCTTGGGTTCAACCCCAGTCACCAAGCAGGAAATCTTTGATATTAAGGTGCTTGATTCCCCTCTGGCTCATATTTACTTCGTCCATTGAAACGACATATTTAGGATAATTATCTTCGATTTTTAAAAGATTACCAAACTCGCGCTCCCGGGTTTTTTTATCGGGCAGCAAATATGCCGCCTGAATATAAACAGGTTCATTATTCCTGACAGCGATAAAGTCGATTTCCTCGCTGTCGATCGCCCCAACAGTCACCGTATATCCTCGCCGCAAAAGTTCCAGGCAAATAATGTTTTCCAAAACCAATCCCACATCTTCCTGGTTTTTTCCATAAACAGCTTCTCGCAGTCCATGGTCAACGACAAAATATTTTTCTGCGACCTCTAATATTCTTTTGCCCTTAATATCCTCCCGTTTCAGTTTGTAAAACAGATATGCTTCCTCACAAGCCTTGATATAGTTCAAAACCGTATCGGTGCTGACGCTCCGCTGCTCGCTTTTGAAGTATTTGGCAATGGAGGTCGCCGAAAATGTCTGGCTGATATTGGCTAAAACATAGGTGATGATTCTCTCAAGCAAATCGACATCCCTGATTTTATTCCTCTTGATAACATCTTTTAAGACAATCGAATTATAAAGATCCTCCAAATAGAGCTGTACCGCTTTTTCATTATTGATAATATTACCGATAAACGGCATGCCGCCCAGCTTTAGATAGTCTGCAAAGCTTTTGCCTTCATTGAGCAGCAAAAACTCCCGGTATGACAAGGGATAGATAACAAATTGCACATATCTTCCCGAAAGAAGGGTCGCGAGTTCACCGGATAGCAGCTTGGCATTCGATCCTGTGATATAAATGTCGGCGTCAAAGTCCACCCGAAAAGAGTTGACGGCTTCTTCCCAATTGATTACCTCCTGGATTTCATCAAAGAACAAATACCATTTATCCCGGCTGTCGCCTACCTTTTGGCTAATAAAATCAAAAAGTGAGTCGGCATTGGTGTATTTTGCATTCTTTTTGCTTTCAAAGTTGAGGTATATGCTGTGTTCAGGGTCGCCAATTTCAGAGTAAAGCAAATCAAGCATTACCGATTTCCCGCTGCGCCTGAGGCCGGTAATTACTTTCACAACATCCTTGGCGATAAAGGGACGGATCTGCTCAAGATACAGCTCGCGTTTGATCATAGCATGCGGCTCCTTTCATTACTGGATATTGTACTATATTATAAAAGATAACGCAAGTAATTTTTTATGCTTTATCGACTGTGAACGATAGAGCATAAAAATTTATTGTTTCACTTCCTTTTCTTGTTTCAGAGTGAAAAGTTGCAAAATGCAACTTTTCACTCTGAAACAAGAACTCGCAGGGGGACAGATCTATTACAACACAATAGATCTGTCCCTTTTTCTTGTTTGTGGAAACATAAGGTAATAGGCAAAAATATGTATTATCTTAAACCTTCTTGGCAAAATAAGCATGAGTATGTAGATAAAGACAAGTTTGCATTTGTAATCCCAATTTGACCATAAAATAGGAGTGATCTGGATGAAGCGTTATTCGGGAGCAAAAATCAGGCGGTATATTCTGCTATTATTTTCGGCAGCGGCAATAATAATAATAAGCTTATCGCTGCAGGCTGCGGCACTTTTCGAGCAGGGATTTGTAGATATGGCCAGGGTTTTTGGCAAAGCCGAATCAGGAACGGGCCTGTATCTTGATGTGGAAACAAGGCTGGATTCGGGTGATCTGGTTTCAGCTCTTGATACGCTTTTTCTGCATTATGAATTTGAAATCCTTAATGAACAGCTTTTCGCAATTGACGAAAACCCGGATAAGAGCTATATAATACCGGTTCCCGACGGATTGACTTGGGCGGGTGATACCGTTTTTCCCTTTATTATAACTATGCCCATGGGGCACCTGGGGGATTTGCAGTTTGCTCAGGCGGAAATAATCGGGGGAGTCGCCTACCTTACCTTCAGCGGCGACTTCTGGGAGCAACCGGATATGGTCGAATTTTTGACCAATTTGGATGTTGATATGGCTTATTTCGAATTACCGACCCGGCTTAGCGATCCTTTGCTCGCCACTGAGCCGGAATTTGCTGTTTTTGATTTGCTGGGCGGGGAAAACTTATTGCTTTATATTGCCGAGTTTCAAAAAAGCAGACATGAAATAGAAAAAGAAGGTTCTTTTGCAGGTAATGTTTTTAGCTGGGAAATAACCTATATACCCGGGGCGGAAGATACGGATTATCCGATCAGGCTTGTTGACACCTTTGACAACAGCCGCCATGTTCTGATCCCCGGCAGCTTGACAATTATCAGGGATGAGCAGCTTCTTACCCCTGATCTGGCTCATCTGGCGGGAGAGAGCAGCATCAGCTATGAGATCGCTGCCTTTAATCCGGCGCCGATAACTATCAGTTATCAAACCCGGCTGGCCGACGGAGAATTGGAGGGGGGCAGGCTTAATCTGGACTCGCTTGCCGGTAATACCGCTTCCCTGCTGGATAGCAATGAACTGAATATTGTAGATCCGGTAACGGAAACCGTTATTGTCAAGGCTGATGTTAAGAATTGGACTTATAAGCATGCCAGCCAAAGCGGGCGTCAGATCAATTGGGTAATAGAGTTCTACACTTTAGGCCGCAGTTTGGAGAATTTGGTATTAATTGACAATTTGCCGGAGGGTTTGATTTTAAATCCCCTGACTGTTGTTGTTACCGGGATTGGCGGGGCTGCGCCTCCCTTTGCCGTTATTCCCCGGGAAGACGGGGTGCTTGAAGTGGAAATTGAGGGACCCTATACCGCCGGAGGGTATCGGGTAACTTACAGTACAACTATCGATCCCAACCACTTTGATATTTCCTCAGCTCCCTCGTTTACTAATCATGCGGAGTTTCAGTTTGATTGGCAAAGGTATGATATTGACGGAACGGCCCAAGCGGGAACGCCGGCAATGCGCCCCGACAGCTATACTCTTACCCCAAATGTCAGAGTTGTGGCCAAAAGCGGCAGCTATAATTCCCGTACCAATGAAATCACCTGGACGGTTACGGTCAATCCCTATAATGTAGATGTTCTGTACGGGACAATTACCGATGATTTGACCGGCTATGGCCTGACCTATGCCGGAGGGTTCAGCGGGCCCGGGGATGGTTCTATTACCCTGGATGATGTCAGTGGCGATAATAAAACCCTGACATTAAGTGTCGGCGATATAGGGACTGCTACCCGTACCTTTTCTTTCCGAACCACCATAGACGACCCGGCTTATTTTGCCACCAATCATGACGGACGCTATCGTTATAATAATGCCGCCTTTGTCGGATATGTGTATATGACGGATGAAGAGCGGGAGGAGCCGGAAGAAGAGCTGGAAGATGAACCGGTATTGCCGGAGCCCAATGTTTCAACCTCTTATACGGGATCGGTCTGGTTTACCAGCCGGGTAATTGAGAAAGAAGGTCTCGCCTATAACTACAATAACCACAGGGCGACCTGGCGAGTTATTATTAATCACAACAGAATGCGAATGACCGGAGTCGTACTGACAGACCTGGTGGCTACAGGACAAACCTTTGTCCCCGGCTCGGTATCGATAGTGGAAAACAGTGTACCCCTTGATTTGGAAAGTCTTGACATCACTTATGGCGGGGGAATGCTGACAATTGAGATCCCGGAGCTTAACGACCGGACGGTGATCACCTATGATACCCTGGTCGATCCCGACCTTATTCCTGCTTTCAGAACAGATGATGAAGTAACCATTAGCAATTCGGCGCACTTGGCGCAGGATGTTTATCCGGCAGGTGTGACGGAGGCAGCCTCAATTGATATTTCAAATATTATCGTCAGCAAGACGGGTACTTTTGATCCGGATAACAAGCTGGTTTCTTATGTGGCTAATATCAATCCTAACGAGCTGACTAATGTTGACGCTGTCTTAAGTGATATGATCCCTCCGGGCCTTCAGCTGGATGTTATGAGCATTGTCCTGATGGATGCCACGGTAGATGCGGATGGGGTTTTTTCGGAGCTTGGCGTGCGCTATACCTATGACGACCCGGCCTTTTCCTACACTCCCGGCGGATTTGTCTTAGACCTCCCCGATGGCCCCCATCGATTTATCTTGAAGTATGATTGTTATATCACCAATATTAATTTAAGGCCTTATATTAATAATCTCGCTCTGAGTGAAAGAACCGGGATTGAAGAAGAGGTTGAGGTCGAGATCGTTGTTCCCCCCAGCGGCGGTGGTGTCAGCAGCAAAAAGGTGAAGCTTAATGTAATTAAGGTTGACAGTCTGCGCCCGGGGGTAATGCTTGGCAGCGTGGATGATGCGGTTGGGGTGGATTTTGAACTGTATCAGAAAATTGGCGCAAATGAAATCCTGATTATGGAAGGAAGCACTGATCTAAACGGTGAGGTGAGTTTTTATCCGCTGACTCAGTATGGGGTCTATATCCTGAGGGAAGCCCGGGGATTGCCCGGTTATGATCCGGCTACTATAGATTCGGCCAGTACGGATGATATTACAGTCTATGCCAAAGATGAAGCCAACCCCCAGGATATTGTGATCCGGGTCGAAAAATCCGGCGGAGATACGACCCTTTATGTGACAGATGACCCCCAGCTGGGGACTATTGAATTTATTAAGCGCAGCGATAAAGTGACAAAGGGAGTTTTCCTTCCTCTGACTACGGAGGACGCCAGGTTTAGGATCACGGACTTGACCCCGGGCAGTAGCTATACTCTGGAAGCTACCAGCGGTCCCGATGGGAGAGTGACTTTTAGCAATGTACCGCCTTTTGGTATTTATGAGGTCCAGGAAATAGAAACCCCGCCGTATCATACCCCGGCGGCGCCTTTTCGGGTCGAAATCGATTCGGCAGGCGTCACCTTGGCGGGTTTTGGGGCCGGCGGCGTCAATACAGTGGATAATGAGTATTTCCGTCCCGATTTTATTATTACCAAAAGAGATGATGCCGGCGCCCCTCTGGCGGGCGTCAGCTTCGAAATATTTGATGAATACGATGATCCTTTTGATCCGCCCTGGGTCGTGACAACAGATGGCGGCGGAGCGGCCACTTTTGTTGATCTTTATGGCGGGGACAGTTATATTATCAGGGAAGTAGGTACTCCGCTGGCAGGTTATTACGAGACCGGGGAATATGCGGTGGGGCCGGTCAATCAAGCCGCGAATTATTCCCTGTCCTGGAGGAATTTCCGGCATGGGGCATCGCTGCAAATTACCAAGGTGGATGTGATGCGCCCGGGAGTTTTGCTGCCAGGCGCGACATTTGAGCTCTATCACAGCAATGAGCTGAATGACGGACCGGATCTGGATAGTCTTGCGGGTACGGAGACAACGGGAGTAAACGGCAAAGCAACATTTACAGGCCTGGACTTGATTCAAAATACCGCTTCCTTGACAATAGCTGCCGAGCCGGCCTTATTGTCTACCGATTACTGGCTGGTGGAAACGGTCGCGCCCACCGGATATATTTTGGATCCAACCCCGCTCAGGGTTACTCTGGATCCTTCCGGGAAGATAACCCCACGAACCTATGTCTATACGAAAACGCTGACTGATGAACCGATTGAACATGGCTATGTAACTTTAGTCTTCACAAAATATAGCAACAAATCCGCTCCCTATACTCTGGGCAATACCCCGGTCGAGGGCGTAGTTTTTGAACTGACTGACCAGACAACCGGTAGTGACTATGCTCTGGAAGCAACCAGTGATGAAGACGGGATCGTTTTTTTTGAGAATATCCCCTTCGGGACTTATTCCCTGCATGAAGTGGGCAAAGAGGTTTATCATCATGCCCTGACTGATATTGAGGTCATATTTGATGAAAACGGTATCTGCACCAGCTTTAACGGGATCCCCTATCCGGTGCAAAATGAAGAGCGCGATGATTTTGTTGTTATAAATGAAATATACACCCCCGATTTGATTATTACCAAAACCAAAGCGGACGGAGTAACCCCGCTTTCAGGGGTAGTTTTAGAATTGTGTAAAGCGAACGGGGACTCATTTTCCCCCCCAAGGCTTGAGACGACAGATATTGACGGTATGGCTACCTTTACGGACCTGTATGGCGGCGACAGTTATTTAGTCAAGGAAACAGGGCCTGTGGCGGGTTATTATCTATCCGGCGAATACAGCGCCGGCCCTATCGATCAAGCGGGAGATTTGAGATTTACCTGGTATAATTATGAACATGCAGCCTCGATAGAGATGACCAAACTTGATTCACTGCGCGGTCCTTTTGGCGTAAAGACAGGGGTTTTGATTGAGGGCGCGCAGTTTGAACTCTATCACTCCAATGTGGGTGATACCGGGCCGGATCTGGCAAGGCAGGTAGGAAGCGCCTTGAGCAGTGATGAGAACGGCCGGATTAGCTTCAATGGCTTGGAGCTGGATCAAAATACAACAACACTGACGATCAATACCGAGCCTGTTTTGATAAATACCATTTACTGGCTGGTGGAAATCACACCCGCGGAGGGTTATGAACCTCATGCTGATCCTGTACCGGTGACTTTGTCCACCCGGACAGGTACGGTCGGCGAGGTGGTGGAGGATGATCCGGTTACAGGTGATATAGTTTTCACTAAGTATACCGACCGGGACTATGATATTGAGGAACAAACAGAGCTTCCTGGGGCGACATTTACCATAGCCGACCAAACTGCCGGCAGCAGTTTTACTATGACGGCGACCAGCGATGCATCCGGGCAGGTCGAGTTTTTGGATGTACCCCATGGAACCTATCTGGTTTATGAGGTCGATGGAGACGGAGACGACGGTTCGCCGCTGTATCATAGGCAGAGCCCGGTATTTGAGGTGATCATTGATACAGACGGGGATCTGACCTGGTTTAACGGATTGGAAGTTGGCGAGGATGTTGATCTGGCTGACCTTGAAATCATAGATGAGATTTTCCGGACTGATCTGACCATAACCGTTCAAAATGACCTGGGCGCCGCCATGCCCGGCCTTACCCTTGATATTTACCGGATCGTGGGTGGATTTGAGACGGCAAGTCCCATCGGATCCGAAGTGACAAATGGCAGCGGGGTGGTAGTTTTTGCTGATTTGGCCGAGGGCGAAACCTATGTAGTCAAACAGAACAATCCCAGCCTGGCCAATCACTACACCACCGGGGAATATACGCTTCTGATTGCGGATCACCTGGTCAATTATACCCATCTCTGGAAGATTTACCGCCATGCAGCCTCAATTGTGATGACCAAGGTTGATGCCCTGCGCGGCCCTGTGGACGAGGAAACAGGAGTTTTGATCGAGGGGGCAGAGTTTGAGCTCTACCGTTCCAATACAGGTGATACCGGACCGGATCTGTTTAGGCAGGTGGGAGGCGCTCTGATCACTGACGAGTATGGACTGCTTACCTTTAGCGGCTTGGATCTGACTCAAAACACAACAACACTGACTACTGCCAGCGAGCCTGTCCTGATCAATACTATTTACTGGCTGGTGGAGCTCACACCTGCGGAGGGTTATGAACCTCATCTGGATCCT
>Ga0082212_10005552_pt1 | contig 17156 bp, 16 predicted proteins | sample TergutNt197P3_FD_71548 | JGI IMG/M metagenome (GOLD analysis project Ga0082212, IMG submission 71548) | Neocapritermes taracua P3 segment gut microbial communities from Petit-Saut dam, French Guiana - Nt197 P3 | ecosystem: Host-associated > Arthropoda: Insects > Digestive system > Gut ... | reverse complement strand
AATCAGCTTTGCGGAGAAGGAAGCATGGAAACGAACCTATCGGGGTCTGATAGGGAGATGGTCACTACCTTTCTCCCCGTCAGCTTCAGAGAGACCCCTCTGTCATATCCTACGCTGATGAGGTTCTTGAAGGTCACTTTCTTTATACCCCAGCCGCTGTAGTTGCGGATGATGCTTATGTCTCCCACTTTATGATCGATTATTTCATCGAAAGGTATGTCATATTTTTTAAGGAATCGAACGTGCACGGTCGTGTTCACAATGGATACTCTGAGCTTGACAAAAAAGCAAAAGAGGATCACTCCGGCGAATATCACGGATGTGGAAACGAACATCCACATCGGCGTACCGATGGATTCTATAAAGGTACACATCAACATGAAAACGACTGTTGCCAAAAGAGCGGCCGTCAAAATAACGAATGCGTTCTTTGGCAGAATGTCCTGCACTTCTTCGAAGGTATCGGCCGCCTCGTTCACAGGCATGAATGAGCATCTGCGATAAGAAAGGTATCGTTGGTCTGCATGAATCTAATTTGTGAATCAGAGGGATACGGGGCTCGAATACGCAGAACCCAGACAAAATACTGATATTGGCAAGGTTTATATGGTAAGTTCCTATTCGAGTGAGTACGGGCCCATAGCTTAGACTGGCTGGAGCGTCCGGCTGATAACCGGAAGGTCGAGAGTTCAAATCTCTTTGGGCCCACTATCGCCAACTGGCAAGGTTTTTTTTGAGTGTTTTGAAAGATAGCATGAGTACATATTCCGCCATTGCGTACATACGAAATTATGCATTCCTTTTTCTTGCGAGTGTGACTATTCTTACGGTGCCGATGGCAGCGATCACGACCAATATGCAGGCCCACATCCAGGCCTCTATTGTGATCCCGTTCCCGCCGGTATCATCATCATACTCGGGATAACCCATATCGGGAGAGACGCTTGTGGCTATCGCGTTGACGCTGCCTTTCGACTCTGTATCTCTCCAGTCGCCATTCCCAAAGGATGTTGAAAATGAATCTCCGACCGCAATGTTCCCTTTGGTCGTCTGTGCCACTGAATAGTAGCGGTCAGATCCGTTCCCGCCGAAGTTCTTCTTCCATACTACTTTGCCATCGTTGTCGTATTTCACAACGATCGCATCATCGCTCCCTCTTCCTCCTGTACCTCCCCAGTCGCCGTTGCCGAACGAAGAGGTTGAGGAATGTCCCACCGCAATAAATCCGTCGGATACTGCCGTTACAGAGTGGTACTGGTCGTTCCCGGACCCGCCGAAGTTCTTCTTCCACACAACACCGCCGCTGCTGTTGTATTTCACCGCTATCGCATCTACGCCGCCTTTTCCTTTGACACCGGCCCAATCGCCGTTGCCGAAAGAACCGGGCAGTGAATACCCAACGGCGACGATGCCGTCCGATACTGCTGCAACAGAATCAAAATAATCTCCGTCAGACCCGCCGAAACACTTCTTCCATACAACATTGCCGTCGTCGTCGTACTTCACGATCGTTGCGTCTATGCCGCCTTTTCCTTTGACGCCGGTCCAATCGTTGCCTAATGCGAGGGCCCTTGAAAATCTGGCAATGCCTGTCAAATAGTCATCGTTGGAACCTATGTGCGAATACCCTACGGCGACCACTCCATCCGGAACTGCCGCCACCGACATGAAATAATCATAGTCAGATCCGCCGAAACTCTTCTTCCATACAATATTGCCGTCATTATCGTATTTGACAAGCGTAGCACTGAAACCGCCGCTTCCTTTAATGCCGCCCCAATCGCCGTTGCCGAAGGATGACGCCGACGAATACCCTGCGGTGACAAACCCGTCCTGTACCGCCGTTACCGACGAAAAATAGTCTTCGCCGGCCCCGCCGAAGTTCTTCTTCCATACAACATTGCCGTCGTCGTCGTATTTAACAAGGATCGCATCCACGCTGCCTTTGCCTTTGACGCCGGTCCAATCACCGTTGCCGAAAGATGCGGGGTATGAATACCCCGCTACAACGAATCCGTCCGATACGGCCGTTACGGAACAAAAGTGGTCTATATCTTCTCCTCCGAAGTTCTTCCTCCATTCGATCTGGCCGTCGTTGTTGTATTTCACGATCGTCGCGTCGATGTCGCCTTTGCCTTCAACGCCGGTCCAATCTCCGTCGCCGAAAGAGTCCGAGTATCCCACAGCAACAAACCCGTCGGATGCCGCTGCGATGGAAACGAAGTAGTCGTTTCCGGCCCCGCCGAAGTTCTCCTTAAGAAGGCTGCTGTTTTCCCCGGCCGCGGAAGCAGTAACTGCCGATACGGAGATCAGTACGATCACAATCGCTAACAAGACGAATATGCCTTTTTTGACCATCATCTGATTCACTCTTCTTAGGGCCAGATCAAACTAGTTGCGTCGGGGGCTCTATATAGAGAAATACAATTATTCCTTATAATAATGATTATATTGTTTTTCTGCCGGTCTTCCGACCCGCATTCATTCTTCAACAAAAGGGTACAAAAAATAAAAGGGTGGGGGGCTCCCACATTTACTTTTTCTGGAATTCTCCGGTCTTTTTATGCTTCACCACTCTTGAGCCTTCGTTGTTGGACACAAGTGTTTTCACATATTCTTCGGCCTCGGCTTTTGTCCTGAAGAGCTTTGTGGCTCTTTCAGCACCTTCCGCCTTGACCTGCCACATGCCGTCCTCATCCCTTTTGGTGATGTGCCATACTTTGTTTTCAGACTTCTTCGCAGCGGGCTTTGCCGCACTTTTCTTTTCAGCCATTTTAGGTTCCTCCTTAGTTTCTTCAACAGGTTTCTCCCTGGATGTTGCCCAGGCATTATCCTTCTTTTTGGTTTCCGATTTCACATCTTTTTTTGGTTCTTCTTCTTTTTTAGGGGTTTCCTCTTTTTTCTTGAATCTCTCAAAAAAACTCATACAAACATCCTCCAGGCTCACTTTTGGTCTTTGACGAGTATCAGATGCCAACCGAATTCGGTCTTCACAGGCCCCACAAGATCGCCCTTATTCGCATTGAAGGCGGCATTCTCAAAAGAAGCCACCATCTGCCCTTTCCCGAACCAACCAAGGTCTCCCCCCTTTTTCCCTGATGGGCAACTGGAATGTTTTTTTGCAACATCTGCAAAGCTCTTTCCTTTCAATATCTCTTCTTTGAGGTCTTTGGCCTCTTTTTCTGTTTTGACAAGGATATGCGCCGCGTTAACCTGTTTTACCATGAATGATGTAGCGCATTTTCCATTTATATGTTATTTGTTCTGGATTATTTGAAAACGGTTATATTTCTTTAGTCCCTTACGGCAAAGGATGAACAGGACCAACCAGGCATTGATGGGAACCCTTATTGGGATTGCCTTAGTTTACGCCGTTCTTTCATTCGTCTTTACGATACTGAACATAAACGATGGGGCGCCCGGGATTGAAATAATACCCTTCTACGACGGTATAACGGCATCCGGCATAAGCGAGGCGTATTGGAATCTGATAGGGGTCTATTCCGACCCGGTGGAGAGCAGAACAGTCATTATCGCTCTGTTCGCAATAGGGTTCGCGCTGGTGGTGGCGGGATGCGCATCCAAGCCGACATGGAACCTGAAAGGGGGCGATGACGACCCTCAGGAATACCTCTTCACCCACAGGCCGAAAGCGCTTCTCTGGTGTCTGATGATACCATGGAACATTTTTACCATGGCCTGGGGTCTGAAGAAGGTGCCGGTCATACTTCCGCTGATATTCATACCGTTCATGCTTCCGTTCGCACTGATAATGGATGCCATCTTGATCGTGCTCTTTGCCGTTACGTGGGCAGTGATGTCAGTCAGAATAGCTCAGGCGGCATCGAAGGATAATGCAGAGTATGAGAAAGAGACCCAGTATGCGATATGCCCCAAATGCAAAATGAACTTCTATCAGCCCTATGTCAAATGCAAATGCGGGCTTGTGATATCTTATCCGGTACCCAATAAGTACGGCGTGAAGTATCACTTCTGCAATAAGGGCCACAAGATACCCAGCACAAACGCGGACGGCGCAAGGGCCAAGATGCGGGCCGTATGCCCCCACTGCAAAGGCGAGATGCTTACGCACGAGGCAAAGCCTCTTGTGGTATCGATGATAGGCTCGGTCGGATCGGGGAAGACGACGATGATGATATCGGCAGTCGAGTCAATGACCCTTCTGGCAAAAGAGAAGGGCATAGTATCAGAAATAATAACGGACGGGATATCGCTCAACGCCCAGCGCGGAAAGGCCCACGTCGTGCCCACACAGACAGGGGAGCTTGATTCGGAATATTTCTTCTTGAGGTCGAGAGAACTTCACGAGAAGCAGGTGGTCATTAACGATATTTCGGGGATAGAATTCCAGCCCGATAAGGACAAAATGCTCTTTGAAGAATATTTCAGGTACAACGATGGGATAATATTCACCATCGACCCGCTTGAGGTCATGGCGCTGCACCACTCTCAATCTCCGACAAAAGGGTCCAAGAACACTCCGATCGCAACGCTGGAGTCCTTCTACCATATGTTCACGGAGGTCAACGGGTACGGTCCGGCGATACAATCCACGGTCCCGTTCGCGGTCGTGCTGACAAAGATGGATGACCCCAGAGTGATATCTACGGTCGGTGCCGGCGTTTCGCCGATAGATTTTCTCAACAAGTACAGCCATAAGATGATAGTGGACATATCCAGATCCGCTTTCAAAAGCGTGAGATTCTTCAAGGTCTCGTCCCTCGGAGAAAACAATAACGCAATTGATCCATTCGCATGGATACTTGCCGAGAACGATCAGGATCTGAAAAAGAAGATGTTCTGATGTTCAAAGGGGAGGTCTCTCCTCCCTACCATCGGAGAACCTGATGAATCTATCAGTACCTTTAGGGTGGAATTTGTCGATGAGATCCCATGGCCACTTGTTGAACTCTTCTTTCCTTATGAAATTCATGGCATCCCTGACGCTCTTGTCGCTGTCAAGGATGACCGGTCCGAAGGAGGACATCTTTTCCCCTATCGGTTCTCCCTCAAGCAACCAATATGTTCCCTCAGAGTCCCCATTGACCACAGTCACTTCTTCATCACCTTTGAGTTTGAATCTCTTTGATGACTCGTATTCTTCTTCTCCAAGCATTACCGTGCCGCCCTCGATGAAATATAGGTTCCTGTTGATAGTAGGGGAGACGGCAGGCAAAGTTATTTTTGATGAAGGAGACATCTTTATCAAAAGTATCCTAACGCGATGCTTAGCATCCGCCGCCCATGAAACAGGGTTGGGGGGAAGCGCCTCCCTTCCGCTGAAATTCCCCGCGATCACTTTTACTGAATAACCCCTCCCGTCGCCGTCCTTTTCTTCGACCACCGGTATGTTTTCGGACCACATCATCCTGACCTCCGGAGCGGAACCTTTGTCCTTAAGGGGAAGGTTGATCATTATCTGCGTTATGTCATTGGGATTGCGGCGGTCGTCATATGCCAGAGGGTACATCTCGTCATGCAGGTACAGGTCGCCTGCGGACACCCAATGAACATCTCCGTAACCATATCTTCCTTGGTTGCCCAAAGAATCGAAATGGTCTATGAACCCCAATTCTGGCACGGTCACTGTCTCATACCCCCAATGCGCATGCATCGGGAAGCCCGGAACAACCTTCCCGTGATACATACGGAAACCAAAGACCTTTTTGTAATCCCTTCCGAGGTTCCTCCCGCCTATCTCTTGCAGAGGAGGGGCCTGCTGCGCGTTCCCTTTAGGATAATCATCCGTATGATGCGAGACGAATACGAACGGGTCCTCCGTATCCCAATGGAGCTGCAGGTGCTGCACCTTTACGACGGGGCCCATCCTCTTCTTTCCGAACATGGAGGATACGTTAAGCGAACAACAGGTTAAAAATATCGGCCCTGTTACGGTTGAACATGGCCGGAGACAGAGAAGAGCAGGAAGGCATACGGCTCAACAGGTTCCTCGCTGAGGCGGGGGTCTCGTCAAGAAGGGGATCCGATCGGGTCATTGAAGAGGGGAGGGTGACCATTGACGGACGTATCGCTGTCCTTGGCGACAAAATATACTCTGAAAACAGAGTTTGTGTCGACGGCAAAGAAGTGAAGAGAACGGAAGAGGACATAATCCTGGCATTCTACAAACCTGCGGGGATAACCTCTACCTCCGACCCAGAAGATGAGGACAACGTCATAGATTTCATCGGGTATCCGAAAAGGATATTTTCCATAGGGAGACTGGACAAAGATTCAGAAGGACTTCTGCTGATGACGAACAACGGCGAACTTGCCGATAAGATAATGCGCTCGAAGAACGAGCATGAGAAAGAATACGTCGTAAGGGTGGACCGGAATATAACTGACGATTTCATCATCAAAATGTCCAAAGGAGTGCTCCTGGATGACGGAAGAGTGACCAAAAAGTGTTTTGTGGAGTCAACAGGCCCCCGAGAGTTCAGGATCATCCTGAGGCAGGGACTCAACAGGCAGATAAGAAGGATGTGCGGTCAGCTGGGATATGGCGTAAAGGGCCTGAAGCGCACGAGAGTCGTCAACATCACCTTGGAAGGCCTCAAAGAAGGCCGCTACAGAGATATAACGAAAAGGGAAAGGGAAGAGCTGTACAGACAGCTTGGATTGAAATAAAGTTTGAAAGAAAGGGGCCGAAGCCCCGAGTTTCATCAGTTCGCGTTTGAGACCTTTTCCATCAGTCCCTGAGACTCTTTGATCTCGGAATCGGACATCTGGAGTTTGTTCTGCAGCTGGTACTCTGTGTGCTGGGACATGCAGTCCACGTATGACACGAGTATTCCCTCGTCGGTTGCGACGAACTTGACGGTTATGGGGGTGCTTCTGGTCACTCCCTCGGGGAGGTCCATCTCGAACTCTCCGACACTGTATCCGTCGATGAGTTCTACCCTCTTTCCATCCTCATTGTTGGAGGCCGAGTTCTCGTATATCTCCACCTTGATGGAGGTCTGACCATCTTCCATCGGGAAGTACGTCTTGGTGGAGACTATGGGAAGGACCTCGTTCCTGAAGATGATGTTGGAGATCATCTCCTTTCCTTCTTCGTAGTTCGCCTTTATCCCGAAGGACTTGCTCAGAACGTTGTGGACGGTTATCTCTCCTTCTTTGGGCACATAGGTCTCTCCGGCCGCCGCTGCCGCCGCGAACTCCTCCGCGCTTGCCCAGTTGTGAGCGCTTGCGAATATCGATGCGCCTTTGGCTATGGACTGGTCGGGATCGAACACTCTGATGTTGGCATCAGGGTATTTCTCGGATATCCCGTTCTTGACCTGCGGCATCCTGGAGGATCCGCCGACAAGAATAACATCATCGATGTCTGAGATAGAGAAGCTCTTCGATGCAAGGGTCCTCTCGATTATGTCGAGGGTGGTCTGCATGAGAGGTGCGGTCGCAGCCTCGAATTCTGCCCTTGTGATGGTGTATACGGCCTTCTATCCTCCGACCGTAAGCGTTCCCTTTGTTGACTCTGCAGAGGAAAGTCTCTTCTTTATCGTCTCAGAGTCGAGGATCAGGGACTGCTTGACGTCATCGTCGTCCTCAAGCTCGCTCTCTTCGATATCATTCTCCTCGCACACTTTCTGCTTGATGATCTTGATCAGCACCTGGTCCCAGTCTTTGCCTCCCAGGAGTCTCTCGCCGTCCGTCGCTACGGCGGTGAACGCACTGCCGTCTATGTCCAGAACGGTCACGTCGAAGGTTCCTCCGCCGAGGTCGTAGACCATGACCCTTTTCTTCTCTCCCGCTCCGGCTCCGAATCCGAAGGATATCGCCGCAGCGGTCGGTTCGTTGATTATGGTCACATCTTCAAGGCCTGCGACCTTTCCGGCGGTCTTTGTGGCATCTCTTTCAGTCTGCCCGAAGTAGGCGGGACAGGTGATAACGGCCCTCTTCACCTCAACCCCATGGTTGTCGTTGAAGTCGTTGATCATCTTTCTCAGGATGGCCGCCGACAAAGTTATGGGGGTGTATTTGTCCCCGTCGATGTCCACCTCGTAATCGGTCCCGATCTGCCTTTTGATGGCGGTAACGACCCTTTCCATAGGGTACATTATCGCCATGTCCTTGGCGGGGGAGCCGACTATTATCTCCCCGTTCTCGTTGAAAAGTATGACCGAAGGCGTTGTGTCCTCCTGCTCAAAGTTCTTCTCAACGATGGGGTCGCCCTCTTCGTCTATGTACGCCAGGCACGAGTAGGTCGTACCCAGGTCAATTCCTATCACATATTCGTTGCTCATTTTTCCTCATCTCCTTCTGTTTTTTCGTTTTCAGAAAACCTATATATTTTTACCTTCTCCTTTACAAGGACGCGTCCTTGATAGACGTACCCGTCGGATACCCTTTCTGCTATCATACCGTTCATAGCTTCATCGTCGGTGGGTATGACATCGACGATTCTTTGGTTTATTGTGTTCAGCCTCTCGAACTTGCTCGGGCCGATCTGCACGCCGCAGTCGACCAGGATATTCTCCATGTCGACCCCGTACGCTTCGAACGAACTCACGATATCCTTCGGCGAGAAACTGTCCAGTTTAGCGTTCATTCCTTTGCAGAGCTTGAAGAAGTCCTCCCTCATCGCAGACAGCTGTTCCAGCATCCCCATGAACTTCCTGTTCGCCAGCTCCGCATCCCTTTTGTTCACTACAAGTGAGTATTCCTTCAACTGCTCTTTTGAGGTGGTGTACTTTCCAAGCTCGGCCGCCAGGGCGGCGACCATTCCTTTTAATGCGGCGATCTCTTCCTCAAGGGCTGTTGTGTCAGCAACAGATACCGGCTCAAAGTAGGGCTCGGCCTCGGGGCAGGGCTCGACCAGTATCTCTTCCTCAACGATATCCTCTATGACCGCCTCTTCTTCGGGGATCTCTTCGGGAGGGATCCACTCAGTCCCTACAAGGCCCGGTTCGGGCGACTCTTCCTCTTCTGTATCGTACATCTCTTCTTCCTCTTCTTCTTCATCAATGGAACCTGTCACCAGGAAGTTCCTGAACTTACTGGTCTTGCTGGGTCTTTTCTTATCGGTCATCTTCTCCTCTCCTCCAGGCTCTCGCAGTTGAGAAGCCATATGAACGGGTCCTCCACCCGCATAGGCGAAATGCCCCTCGAAAGCACACTTCCGGTAGGGTTGCTGCCAAGTGCGGAAACTGCAAAATAAGAATGTTCTTTGAATTCCTTGACGGTCTGCACGAACCCTTTCGATACCGCCCTGCGCATATATTCTTCGATCTCCGCGCTTATCTGTTCAAAGTTGGTCCTGTCATACTTCCCTTTCTCTCTTTCGATATAGAGTGAGGAGTTCATACCGAACAAGATGCTGCTCTCCTCATCGTTCTCCGGTGCTTTCATCAGAACGTCGGCCTTTGTAAGCACCACCGCCAAGGGGATCTGTATCTGGTCCTTCATCTTGAGGGCGTTGTTCGTCCTTATGATATTTGTAATATCCGACAACATGTTAGCTACGTTGCCTCCCGCAGGGGGCTTGTTGTCCATGCGTATCCTTGTGTTGATGTAGGGTATCTGAAGCGGGTCCACCAGGAAAACGATGCCTGAGGCCCTGGAAATGAATGAGTTAAGATTCAGCCCCATCATCTTCCCGGTGGAGTCCAGGTCCTCTCCTGCGGTGTCGAAGAACGCTAAAGTATAAACGCGGGGCGAGTCGCCCTCAAGGAACCTGAGATAGTATATCATGGGCTCCCTCGATTCCCTGCTCTCTTCGAACGATTGCGTGGGAGCCAGTTTCCTTCCCTCTTCGTACAGTCTTTTGTAGTACATGTCCCTGTATTTCAGGGTGGTGCGGTCGGTGGCGGGGCTCATCGTTGCCCCGAACTCAGGAGAGAAAGAATTCCTCAGCTGGTTGATGAGAACCGCTATGTAGTGGCTCTTGCCGACCCCCTTTGGTCCGAGCAGCACGAACACGTTGCTCCCCTCCTCTTCTGCCCCCTGAGGGATGGGATTGTGGCAGCTGGGACATAGTCTCTTGTACACAGGCTTCTTGCAAATGTCGCAGGTACCGGAGGAATGCCTCATGATGTGGTACTTGGTCGTGACGGGAGAAGGGCCGGCAGGGTCTTTGCCCAAGAAGATGGAATTCTCTATATCAATCTCCTCTTCAATGTTCTTGGACTTGTATTTGCGCCCTCCCTTCTCGTCGAGTTCCCTCAGGAACATCTTGGTGCAGGCAGGGTTTGTGCACTGGTAATGGATGTCTTTCAGATCCACTGAGCTGAAGCAGAAGGGGCAAGTGTATATGGCGGTCGTCGTTTGTGTCTGCGGTTCTTGTCTTTTTGCCATATTATCACTTCTCCTTGTACAGCGGGTGTATGAATCTGAACACGTTGTAGTCGTCCTCGTTAACGAAGAACAATCTCACTTTGCTGAGGTCGACCCTGTCTTTTGCGGTGAACACGACGACGGCTTTTCCGGAAATTGCCGGAACGGGCCGGATGGACGACCATATGGACTCTCCGTCGTTGATCTTAAGAGGTATCCCTTCCTTGACGGCTATCGCGGTCATGGGGGGGAGTTCCTTAACGCTACGGTCGGTATCGATCCCTATCACTATCTTCGCCTCGGCCCTGGATGTCCCTTCGACTGTCATTGAATATCTGACCTTGCTGCAGGCCCCTGAGTAAATGTCGATGTTCATCCCGCGGGATGTCATTCTCTCGCCGGACACGTCATACACCGCATAAATGGTAACGATCCTCTTTTTCGAGTTGCCCATCGGTATCCTTACCATCTTGTCCTTGTTGTAAGCGTCTCTGGTGATGGTGATCCTTTCCGCATCGAGATCGTCCGGTCCGGATGCGGCGGATGAGTCCTTGACCACGAAGATCGCGGATTCCGCACCGTTCGGCCAGGTCATCGTCACATCGCAGTCGTTGCCGCTTATCTTCTTCTCAACGTCCCTGAACGGTTTCAGATTTGCCACAAGTATGTCTTTGCCCCTGACGGCCACCTTTCCGGCGGGTATCATCGGATATAGATATTGGACGGCACCGTCCGGAAGGAAGAATCTCATTCCGTTCTCGTACATCTCAGTGGGCTGTATCTCCTTCATCCATGCGTTCAGATCGTCAAGCTTGACCATCCTTCCGAACATCTCCACCTTCCTCGGCGATGAATAGATGGTGACCTTCTCTTTGCTCTTCCACTTGGCCGTGAATGACCCGTCCGCTTTGTTCCATCTGATCTCCATATCCCTTATCGGTTCCGGGAACTTGGTGGTGGTAAAGGAGAACGCATTGCCCATCGATCTCTCGATGCGCCCTTTGCTCTTGTATTCGGCAACAAAGAGGTAATGGTACTTTACGCCGCCTTTCAGCCCGTAATCGTCAATGACGGTCCCGCCGTCATGCTGTATCTCTACTTCCTCGCCGGAGCCGGCGGCGGATGTGCCTTCTTTCCTCCATATGCGCACCCTCGAGCAGCCTTTCGGTTTCTCGTATATCAGCCTCAGGCCGCCGTCGATGGGCTCGATGTTAACGTTATCAACTTCTTTGAAGATCATTATCGGGCCGCAGGTGGCCGCTTCTCTGGAAAGTATCCCCCACCTCTTCGAATGGATCGAGTAATAGTTATCAACTCCCGGATCCACTGTTTTATCCAAGAATATGCTGCCCGGTATCTCCGTCACAGGGACGGAGTCGTCGGTGACGATGGGGAGAGAATCCTTTCCTCTGAATATGCAGAAGGTCATTCCCGCCCTGTCCTCCGGAACGGCGAATTTCAGCAGCACCTTCCCCTCCCTTATCTGAGCGGTCGCGTCCGCAGGGGACTCTGGAGGATGCTCCTTCATCTTTGCCCTTGCGATGGGATGGTCGGGGCACATCTCGATCGCTGTGACGTACATCATCATGGCATTGCTGTGGTCCTTCGATGAGGATGCGCGATCGCATATGCGGTCGGCTTCGATTATCTTTTGCGTGGACTCTTCGTATTTCCTTTCGATATCGGGATTGTTGAGTATCTTGGTAAAATCGAGTTTAGCATCGTCAACGGCTCCCCTGAGTGCGTAATATTTCCTTTGTTTGTACAAAAGTTCAACGGTATTGGTGAGTTCAGTGTACTTTGCGGACAGAGGCCTGAGCTCCGTCTTCATTCCCGGTATTGCGGGGTACGTGGAATACACCCGCTCTATCTTCGATATGCAGTTCGTGGCCTCATCTATCATGCCGTAGGAAAGAGCGATCCTGAATTTCTTCTCAAGTTCTTTTGCTTTATCCAGTCCGTCCTGGAAATCGAAGCCGCATTTGACGCAGGCCTTGTTCCCCGATACCTGGCTGGTCCCGCACTGCGGGCATTTGGTCTTTATGCTGCTCCCGCAAACGGAGCAGTGCATGACGCCGTCGCCCGACTCCACCAGCGCACCGCAGCGGGAACAGGTGGTGAGCTTGCTTTCCTTGGATGAGAAATTGGAGAGGTACTTCTTTTTAACGCAGTACTCCTCGAGAATGGATACCGCCATCGACGGGTCGGCGTTGGTGTTACGTACGTATTTGTTGATGATATCATCGACATACTCTCTGGTAAAGGGCTGCCCGTAGTCCTCATCCATCATTTGTTTCGCGGGACCGAGGATCCTCATGCATTTGCCGTATTTCACGAGGTTCGAGAGTTCGTGATCGGAACCGAGGATGAGTTTCAGAGCCCTCAGCGTTTGGATGTACGAGTCCTGGTTGGGGAGCACCTCTTGTCTTACGCTGTTCACCCTCTTCTCGCAGGAATCAAATGACGATCTGATCTGAGTAAGCGAACTTCCTTCGTCAAGCGGATTGATGTTTATCTCAAGATCCGGATTCTTTATCAAGGCGTTCAGGACATCCATCGGAGTGAAGGCGTGCACCTCCTGAAGTCCTTTGTACGCAGACACTACCTTTTCGCTTACGACAGGCGGGACCGAGGTCTTCTTTATCCCGGCCAAATTGACCAGGTCATCTTTGCCCACACCGTCCCATTGCAGTTTCTTGACAAGGTTCTCCGCGGTTCCGGGAAGCAGCACGCGGCTGCCGTCGTGCAGCACGATCGAATCCCTGTTCAGCCTGGAGGCCTTTGCTTTGAGTATCTTTCTGCCTTCGTCGAACTCTTTGGACCTCAGCATGGGGTCCTTCATGACACGGCGCATATCGGGCACCATGTCGAGCCATTTGCTTATTTGAAATCGGCGGTCCAGGTCATTCTGCTTATCTTTGCTCTCTTTGTTCCACTTGGTCTCTCTGGCAGCGATCTTCTTTTCGATCGCATCATAGGTGAACGTGCTCTCTTTCAGAGGGTTGAGTCCTATGAGGCGACAGTAGTTCTCTCTGTCACTTATCATTGATCCCATCCCTCGTTCAGCGGAGTCTTCCTCTTATTTCTGCGCTTCTAAGCCTTGCAGCGCCTTCTGCACTCTCGCGCATGCCCATCGAACCGGTGCCGATGGCTGCGGCGATCCTGCTGAAAGTCTCTCCAAGCCGATCCAACGCGGTGAATATAGCACCTTCTTCAACTGTAGCTATCTGCTTAAGGAAGCCAAGGTCCGCATCGCCTATACCCACGCCGATGATGGCAATATTCGAGTTCTTGCAGTTGAGCGCTTCGCTCACGGCGAAGTCTCTCTTCCCCCATATTCCGTCGGTAAGGACGATCACCATTTTTCCGCCGGGGCGGTTGGACATCATCATCGCCGCCGTACTGAAGGGGCTTCCGTCAGTCCCTCTCCCGTAAACGTTCACTTTCAGCCCTTCAAGGGCAGTGACGATGGTGTTGGAGTCGGGGGTCATATCTCTGATCACCCCCACTTTGTCTCCGAACCCGACGAGCCCCACTTTCATGTTCTCGTCCGTTCCGGCCACGGTCATGAAATCCCTCACCGCGCTCTTTACCTCTTCCAGTGAGTTCCTCATGCTTCTTGAAAGGTCTATGCAAATGACGACGTTCTTTGAAACGGGCCCGGTGGAAACGGTATCCTTCGGCGAACCTCCCATCCATGAGATATCACCCGGAACGGGTTCCGAATCCACTATGAGGGGCTCTCCCTCTTGGAAGGCGGAGACTTTTACCACTCCGTTATCGTCATAGTTGTACTCCACATCGATGATCGCACCGTCCCCGTAGTTATAGAACCCGGATATGGCGACCTTGGCAAGCACATAACAGTCCAAAGGTATCCTGCTCTCACCTTGCAGCGTGTAGACGTCGATAGAGTCCGTCATGTTCCCGGGGTTGATCCTGAAAGGTTTCCTTACCGAGGATGGGATCTTGGAGTTCCTTTTGATCATTACCTCATTGACGTACCTGTCCCCTCCGGGGCTTTCGGCCAAAGCGCCGAGGCTGTGGGCGGTGACATCGGATATCTTGACCTCCCTCACTCCCGTGCTGGTGCTGCAGTAGAACTCCGATGTTATGGCGGCGCCCTTTGCGACCGCAAGATCGGTGTCCGCATGGTCGATCACGGGTTTCCCGGAAACACTCTCCAGGAATCTGGTTATCTGAGGCATTCTCGTGGACCCTCCCACAAGGAGTATCTCGTCCACATCCGCCCAGGTCACCCCAAGATCGCTGAACAACTTCATGCAGACATCCTTGGTCGCGTTGAGAAGGAACTGCGTCCTCATGTCGAACTGTTCTCTGGTAAGGGTGTACTTTCCGGAGTACCCTTCATATTTTATTTGTATAGTAACGCTGTCTGTCTTTGTGAGAACTTTCTTGTAGTTCTCCGCCGCGACTATCAGCTCGTTCTTGGTAGGCTCGTCATCCCTGGGGTCCACACCGTAATCCTCGGCAAAGTTCTCGCACACGTATTTGACGATCGCCGCATCCCAGTCCTTTCCGCCGAGTATGTGGTTGCCGTCCGTACCGAGCACCTGTATGTTGCCTTTGTTGATCTTTACGAGCGTGACATCGAACGTCCCGCCGCCGAGGTCGTATACCATGACGGTCTTGTTGGCTTCCCTGTTGTATCCGTATGATATCGCGGCCGCCGTAGGCTCGTTGATGATCTTCATCACCTTTACGCCGCAGGCCTCCCCGGCGCGTATGGTGGCCGTCCTTTGGAAATCGTTGAAGTATGCGGGGACGGTGATCACAACCGAATCCACTTTCTCCCCTGTCTTTTCTTCAGCATCTGTTATCAGTTTCTTAAGGAGCATTGCGGAAAGGTCTTCCGCCGTGTACACTCTTCCGCCTGCCTCTACGGTATAACTATTGTCGCCCATGCCTCTCTTGAAGGCCGCGGCTATCGTGCCCGCGCCTCCGGCCTGCATGTCCTTTGCATCCTCGCCTATCAGTATCTCCCCGTTATCCAAAAAGCATATGACCGAGGGGGTCAGTTCCTTTTCGAACTTGTTATTGATTATTTCTGGCCTGGACGTTTGTTTGTCATATTTTGCAACTGTAGAGTACGTTGTTCCAAGGTCTATACCTACCTTCATATCCCATCAATAAAAGATATATACAAAAGGATATAAAATAGGTTTGATTTGGCGCTACGAATTTCGAAACTTGAATTAAGCAGAAGGATTAATTTTTTAAACCCCAAATCAGAGAATACGAAAATCGTAGAGGCTCAGAGGGAGGTCTGGGCAACGCCCGCCGCCATCTGTATTTCCGATATGCCAGAGCGCGGAGGTCACAGTTCGTCCATGCTAGCGATACGCGCATCGCATCCGCCGCAGGGGATGTCCTCCCCATGCCTGTTGATCAGTACCGAGAACAGGCCTGCTCCTTTGCCGGCCAAAATATCGTTGACGCCGTCGCCGATCATCATCGAATCATCCGCCCGCGCACCCATCTCCGACATGCAAAGCAGCACGGGCTCGGGGTCTGGTTTGGGGAACGCCACCCTGTCCTGTCCCACCACGGACGCGAACATGCCGCTTATATCGAGCCGTTCGAGCACCTCCCGGATCTGCGCCATATATGAGTTGGAAACGATCCCAAGCACGCACCCTTCATCGGAGAGGCGGCCGAGGCATCTTTCCGCATCGGGGAACAGCCCGACGCCGTTGACGCAGGTCTTCTCGTAGACGCCTATCACCCTTGAAACGAAATCTCGGTATCTGCAGGGGGAGTTGGGATAGTATTTGGAGAAGGTCATGTCCAAGGGGGTGCGTATGTACTCGTTGTATAGTTTAGGATCGTAAGGTATGCCGTACTCTTCGAATGCGGTCACGAATGCTTCTTCATATCCCTTTCTGGAATCCACCAGAGTGTTGTCCAGGTCGAAGATGTAAAAACCATACCTCCTCATATTTTGCACGGATGTCTCGCGAGTAGAAATGATTTACCAAAGGTGCTTAAGAGGTAAGATTAGCGTTTGGTCATTTCGTAAAGGATTCTTTCGCACACCTTTCTTAATTTCGGCACCTTCTTTGTTACGAAATCCCATATTATGTCAAGGTCCTGGACATCGTAGAAGTGCGCAATGCCGTTCCTTATTCTTATCATGCTGTCCCAATTTATTTCTGAGAACTTATCTCTTATACTTGGGTCAAGCTTTTCGGCGCTATGACCTATCTGTTCGATGCAGAATGAACACGAAAGCTGGAACGATGCACGTTTGAAAAATTCTTCTTCGTTCCTGTCGAACTCATCCAAGATTTCGTCAATGAATTGCAATATGATAAAATACCGCTGACCAGTTTGGCATCTTTACCCATAGAGAACTACTCCTTCGGCCATTATCGCTTTTAAGAACTCCGGTTTCCTTTCAGCTCCCTTTGTCGTTACTATGTCCACATCTGTTCCGATGGCATTTCGCAAGTCATAACAGAACGAAGAGTACGTAAGCAAACAGTCGATGTTTCCCCGCTCCACGCAAAGGTCATAGTCGCTTTCTTCGTCGTAATCGCCGCGAGCTACTGAACCAAAAAGGTAGATCTTTTTCACGCCGTATTTTTTTGCGATCGGCCTTACTATGTCCTTCAACTCATCGATGGAGAACTTCATTTCGTTCGCGGGGTTCATGGGATCGGTATATGCATTATCCACAGATTGTATAAATCTGTCTGTTAGTGTGTATGAAGCACTGCAGGGTTAAGCAAAAACGGCTTTTTTTTTTTGGGGGGGGGGGGGTTTTTAGGGTTTTTTTTCGGCTTTGGATTTTTTTGGAAAAAAAAAGAAGAAAAAAAAAACTAAACTATTATGCA
>Ga0082212_10005551_pt1 | contig 17162 bp, 16 predicted proteins | sample TergutNt197P3_FD_71548 | JGI IMG/M metagenome (GOLD analysis project Ga0082212, IMG submission 71548) | Neocapritermes taracua P3 segment gut microbial communities from Petit-Saut dam, French Guiana - Nt197 P3 | ecosystem: Host-associated > Arthropoda: Insects > Digestive system > Gut ... | reverse complement strand
ATAAAGATTCTTCAGGCTAAAGCCCTCAGAATGACAAATTTCGGAATACCTGTGAACAGTAACAAGCCGCCATCAAACCGAGCGATCGGGCGATATAATTTCTTTACTTTTTCAGGGAAATATGCTACGCTATGGGTAGTATACTTCCCCGATTCGCAATAACTGGAAGGCAGGTGCTGCAAATATGAAAAACAATCTAAAAGAACTTCGTATTAAGCAGGGTATTTCTCAGAACAAGCTGGCAGAAGCTGTTGGAACAACCAAACGCACTATCTATGCTATTGAGACAGAAAATCAGGACATTCGTATTTCATTAGCACAAAAATTAGCTGCATATTTTAGCTGTAGTATTGATGATTTATTTGAGTTTAATGATGGAACACATACAACAGCAGAAAAAGCAATTTGGTTCGTCCACGTGGTTCGCTATACTTCCGAAGTCCTGGATAAATCTATTCGGGAAACTGCCAAACTCCTCGAACGCTATGGCTTGGCTGAGCGCGTCCTTGCCGGTTACGATGTATGGCATACGCAGGGTTATGAATATATGGCTGAAATGCTCGCAGATGAGTTGGCTGCAGTATAAGGAGAGAGGGTTATGCCATACTACAAAGTGTTCTAATATTAGGACACTTTTTCTGTTTTCTAATCCCATATTACCAGCCCGTCATCAAGTCGGGCGATACAGTCAGCTTAAAACAACGACATTTGCCGCTCTTTTGCTTCAAAGCTACGCAAATAAGAAAATACAGCATCCGGTTTATATAGAAGACCGTGTTGTTGACATTTCGTTCTCAAGATATCCAGCAATTGTCTATTGTTTCGACTGCTGCATGAATACGCGTTTCCAAACTCTCGAATATACTTTTGCTTTAATCCGGGAAATAGTTCATCCAGTTTGGCATAAAAATATTCACGGTTGCCCTGCCGCAGGGTCATTCCGAAACCAAAGCAGATAATACCGCGAACCTTAGCCTTGATACAGTAATCAAGCAAGCCGTGCAGATTTTCTTCTGTATCATTGATGAAAGGCAGGAGGGGGCTGATCCACACAACCGTAGGGATACCCGCTTTTAGCATGGTTTCCAGTACATGAAAGCGTTCCAATGTTGTGGATACATTTGGCTCAATTTTTCGGCATAAATCCTCATCATAGGTGGTGAGGGTTACTTGTACCACGCATTTAGTTTTTTCGTTGATTGATTTCAGTATATCTAGATCGCGTAAAATACGTGACGATTTCGTTAGTATTGTTAATCCAAAGCCGTATTCTTCAATCAAAGTAAGGCAATCCCGTGTTATTTGCAACTCACTTTCAAGATGAAGGTAGGGATCGCACATTGACCCCGTACCGATCATACAAGGTTTTCTTTTACGGCGCAACTGCGATTCTAAAATTAGAGGCGCGTTGCGCTTAACCTCTATATCCTCAAAATCATGGCTCATTTGGTAACAAGCGCTCCGGCTGTCGCAGTAGATACAGCCATGCGTGCAACCGCGATAAAGATTCATCCCGTTTTGAGGCGAAAGTACTGTTTTATAATCGGCATAGTGCATAGCGATATTTACTTTTCCTTCAAACGTAGTTTTGCCTGTTTTATTCTTCAGCAAGACGCTTGCAGATATCTGAGGCACTGAACAATACTCTGGACACATAGCTTTTATAGTGTTTCATCATAGCGCCTTTTCCTGAATTGATCAAACGCTTCTCTCGCAGACTGTACTCTTCCGTTCTCAATATCAAACAAACCTTCATTTAATTGATTTTGGATCTCCGAAATGCTCATCATATCCGCATTGATGTTGTCTGAAGCTTTCGGCAAGGTTACGGCAAACGGAATGCCTCCGGTGAGCGCAACCTGCTTCAGAAAGATATTTACCGCTGTCGCCATTGGCACTCCCAGTTTGGTAAGTACTGTCTCGGCGGATTTTTTATCTTCCGGGTTTATCCTGAGATTAAGTGTGGCGGTCTTTTCCATAGTATAATCACCTCCACTATATTGTAACGCATATTTCGTTACAATGCAAGATGTTTTATTGTCACAGGCTATTGTTTCCGGTTTTCCGAGGTTTCTTTTTCATGAAAGACTGTAGTGATTTTTCATAACCCATTTTCTCATAAAAACCGACCGTCTCAGGTTGTGCTCCCAAAAACAATGACGTTGGCGAAGTGTCAAAAGCCAAGGTCATCAGTTGTTTTCCGATGCCTTTACGTTGGTATTCCGGCAGCACCAATATTTCTGTAACCGTTCCAAAAAAGTAACCGTCTGTTAAAACTCTTACACAACCTACAAGTATATCGTTATCCCATGCAGTTGTATTGATGGTCTTTTCCAGTGCTTCTTTAGTATGCTGGGTGTCGTATGCGCCGGGCCAGACTTGGTTTGCCATGTAAATAAACGCAGCTGCATCCAATGATTTGTCAAAAGTTTTATAGTGAATATCTGACATGCTCCGCACCGCCTTATATATGTTCATCAAGCCATTTGCATAGAACCACTGTTTGTTGCTTAGTGTGAAACCAATGCTTACCGCCTTTCATAACGGTTAAATCGCAGTTGAAGCGCTGTGAAAAACTCTTGAATATCTCCTGTTCGGTTATATTATCATCCGAACCGCACAGAATTGCCGTGGGAACATTCCATTTGTTGATCGGATTTTCTCTTACATAGCAATAATAATCCCAATAAAGCGTTTCCCCCATTGGAGTGGCAATTTGTCGCTTTTCAAGCAACTCTTGCTCGGTGATGTCTGACCGTTTCATTATGTTCTGTATCAGGCGTTCCATATCTAGCACGGGGGAAAGAAAAAGGCATTTTTTGAGCGGAAAACCTTTGTATGCAAGCAAACTGAAATACGCTCCCAGACTGTTGCCATATAAGCAAATATTGCTCCAGTTTTCCCCCGCATACTTGCCAATAATATCAAGATCGCGGACGCCATTCCAAACCGTGCAAGGATAGCCTTCATTTGTACGTTCACCGTGTTCGGGAAGGTCAAAGCTAAGAACCTGAAGACTTTTCCGCTCTGCAATATCCGCAAATCCCTGCGCTTCCTCTTTGCCCGATAGTTTCCCATGAACATATATATAAACGCTATCCGACCTTTCCCCCCATATAATCGCGGGTATGTTTTCGATTTTTAAGGGTTTCTTTTTCATTGGTTACTCCGTTAACAACATTAGTGCTGTTAAAGTTATGGTTGTAATATAAACAGTATTTGGTATAATTGACTATGTCATTGCCAATGAAGACCGGCACTTTAACAATTTTGGAGCGGTTCGGAACGCGGATACACTGGAATGGCTTGGGGCAGCTCCTATTTATGATTGCGGTACATCGATGTGGTGTAACGAACCAACAGCAATGATTCGCCCTCTCTTAAAACTACCCAGTAAGCCTTTCAAGTCCGATCATGCCGAACAAATCAAACTGGTCACATCTTTTGAGTGGATAGATTTGCATGCGCTGCTTGGCATTGATGAGGAGTTCAGGGAAATCTTAGCCGGTTCCGTGTTTATAGACGATGCACGACGAGATGCTCTTTGCTACGGATTGCGAAAGCGCGTCGAACTGCTTGGCGATTATATTCGATTAAGGGAACAACGGAATTTCCGGCATAAAAACGAACCGGAGCGATAATAAGCATTGGGGGGCTAGAGGATAGTGTTTTATCTAACCGGCGATACGCACCGCGAAATCAAAAACATAGATTTTGGTTTTACCTCTGACCTTCCTGGCTTTTGCTTCGCAAAACCGCAGGTATGCACGTAGGTAAAACTCAAAATCATAGATTTTGGTTTTACCTCTGACATTTCGGGCAGAAGGTTGTTCCTCTTCCCGCAACCACCAGGCGTTCCATGGCGGTTCCGCAATTTAAGCAGGGCTGGCCGCTGCGGCCATAGGCTAGCAGATGGGGCAGGTTACGTCCGGCATTGCCTTCGCCATCCAGATAATCCCGAAAGGTGGTTCCGTTGTTTTCTATGGCCCTATGCAATATTTGCGGTATCTCTAGGGCCAGGGCTTGCCATTCGTCGTCCGAAATCTCGGCTGTGGGGCGGCGTGGATCTATGCCCGCGCAAAAAAGAGCCTCGTCCACATAGATATTGCCCAGCCCGGCCACTACGGCTTGATCCAGCAATCCCTGCTTGATGTTGATGCGGCGGCTTGCCAGTTTCTTCCGGTAGTAAGCTGCGTCGCAGGTATCGCCTAAGGGTTCCGGCCCCAGCTTATGTATACCGCTGACCGTATCGGTCTCCCCGGCGGCGATCAGCCATAAACGCCCGAAGCGCCGCACATCGGAAAAACGCAGTTCGTGCCCGTTATCCAAGCTGAACACCACATGGGTGTGGGGTTTTAGCTCATGTTCCGCCGGAGTGAAGAGAAAACGCCCGGTCATACGCAGGTGAGCGATGAGGGTATCGCCGCTCTCAAGCAAAATAAGCAGGTATTTGCCGCGCCGATCCAGGGCGCTTACGGCAGCGCCCGTAAGCCGCTCCGCGAATTCATCCGCCGCGGGATGGGCAATTACCTCCGGCTTGAGCACGCGTACTTCAGTAATGCGGCGGCCTGGCAGAAGCGGGGTGAGGGTGCGTTTTACGGTTTCTATTTCCGGCAGTTCCGGCATGGCTTGTCCTCCTATGCATTCTCCATTTCATGCAAATTTTAGTCCGTCATTTTTTTAATTCTTATTGCCATATTAAGAAAGATTTTCCGCGCATCTTGTACGGCATTTGCATGACTTCCAATGGCGCCATCGGCAGCTGTTAGCATAAAAATAGGCTTTCTGTGCTCCTGTCCCATAGGAACTAGGCTGCGAAAATGATTGATTGTAGCCAAGCAATACTCATCATCTGACGGTATTAAATCATGCAGCAAGATTTCTTCCAGAACCGCTTCCCGATAAACTGCCGGAATACGATTTACCCACTTGTCATACGCTTTTACAGGTCTATCGTTACGAATGCCGTGCTGCTGGCAAATATAACCGACTACATTCATTCCGCCTAGAGGAAGGATAAAGTTAGGGTATTCGTTGCGCCGCCTAAAGGATGCCCAATTATCACGGCGTTTTTCCCAACTGCTTCTCCAGCCGCGCAGAGCAGGCCCTAGATTTTTTAGCCCCTGTAGTGAATACAAATCGGCGCCAAGCGGGATAACTACATAGTCGGTTGCAATCAAGGCGGAACGGTTGATGGCGCCTAAATTAGGGCCTATGTCAACTAAAATGATGTCGGCTTCCACGCTCATGGCGCCTCTTTGCATAACATCCCAAAATGCCGAAAGGATCCTCATAGGGCGGTAGAGATTGTCATCGCTTAACCCTTTGGACCACTGTTCAGAAAGATCATCCTCAAAACTCGAAAGTTCAATATCGCCCGGAATAAGATAGAGATAATCTGTAATCTTTTGCAATTCAGGGTCAAGAATGTCGCCGGTATCCATGAGAGGCTTTATGCAACGATAAATAGTAGATCTTTTGTTTTGCCCTTCCCAAAGATTTTCTACATCCTCGTCGTTCATAAAAGATGCTGTTAAATTTGTTTGGGGATCTAAATCTACGGCCACAACTCTTTTACCCATTTCTCCAAACATCCAGGCTAAATGATAAACTAAAGATGTCTTTCCTACGCCGCCCTTGTTGTTGAAAAATGTTAATACCGGTATTTTCATGGTTTCCTCCTTAAAATGCACACTACATTATTATGGTTAACGATCGTTTCCAAGGGTGGATTCCCGTTTTTTTTGAGTTCTCTTTGAGCGGTAGCAATTCCCCGCCCAAATGCCTGAATGTAACCAAAAGTTTTTAGAACGTCTCCAATATTAGGGTTGCGATAATCTGTAATCCCGGGGACCCCAAAGTTTTCCTCCGTAACATTGCCATATGGCCCCCCCGGGCTATGAAATTCTATCCTGTCATTAAACCAATATACGCGCACAGGCGCGTTGGTGCCTTCATAGGTTCTGTGGAATACCGCATTGTAAAGGATTTGCTGAATTGCCGGCATTGGATACGCGGACGAAATATCGTGAGTCGGCTTAGAAATAATATCTATCGCCGAAGTATTATGCGCCTTAAGTTTCTCTTCTGTTCTGCGCAGCAAGTCTATGAGCGCGCCGCCAATCAGTTCTTCGTCAAGCACAGGATCCGCAAGCTCAAACCCGTCAATACGAAGGAACTGCACAGACGCTCCGGGCAGGATATCCTGAGGGCTCTTGCCGATAGAGAGAAGTCCCAATATTGTCGGGGTTGTATCATCCGGCGCGACAATCATTTTACATGAGGCTAACCGTTCTTCATATGTTCGTTCATTTGCTTCCAAAATATCCGCCGCAAATGCAGAGGGAAGATATTCATTTTCAAAAATACTCTTGGATAAATCTGCTAGTTTTGCCGGTGGAATGGGTGAAAGATCAAAAGGTAAATTGTTGCGCCTTCGTTTTTCTATAAGAATACGCTCTTCCTGCGCGCTAGCATACGCTCTGCGCGGTCCAACTCTGATACATATTCTTCCATCGAATTTAACCGGCGGCATATCTGACGGTGTTACTAAAACAATCGCCATAGCGGCCCCCTTCAAATTACGTTTTTCGACAACAATGGTGGGAAGTGGCAGTATTCTGCCGTCTGTTTTTATATCCGCCAGCGATCTCAATAGTTCATCTGTTATTGGCAAGTGAGAAGGCGTACCATCGTCATCCGCGCCAATAAAAACAATTCCCGGAACCTTATGATTTGGCAAATCATTGGCAAAAGCGCACACTGCCTCTCTAACGCTGGTTCTGGTTGTATTAGAAAATGTACTTTTACGTTCATATTTATCTGATTCAAGGTCATTGAGGATACTGGTTAATTCTTCGTCCGAATAGTTTATTATCTCCATAAATGTACCTCCCGCATGATATGTTGTCTTTCACCTGTTTTGATCTATATTTTCTCCATCTCGTACCAATTCCGGCCTACCTTTAAATCCACTGTTAGCGGTACGGAGAGAGGCAGGGCAGTTTCCATCAACTCTTTTACTAAGGGCGGTAGTATTTCCCTTTCCGATGGGATCATATTGAAGATCAGTTCGTCGTGTACTTGCAGTATCATGGCGGATTTTAATTCTCGCGCCTTAAGCTCCCTATCTATGGCGAGCATAGCCAGCTTGATGATGTCGGCGGCGCTGCCTTGGATGGGGGTGTTGATGGCCATACGCTGGGCGAAGCTGCGCAGGTTGAAATTGCTACTCTTGAGTTCAGGAAGCCAGCGACGGCGTCTCAGCAGGGTACTGACATAGCCGTTCTGTTTACCCTGTTCCACCACCTGCCGCTGATATTCGGCTACCCCGGGATAGCGCTCAAAGTAGCGCTCGATATAATCGTGAGCGGCGGCGCGGCTGATACCCAGGTCGCGGCTTAAGCCATAATCGCTGATGCCGTAAACGATGCCGAAATTGACAGCCTTGGCCTGGCGGCGGGCCGCCGCGTCCACCTGATGCGGAGCCAGGCCCAGCACCTCGGCGGCGGTGCGGGTATGGATATCCTCCCCGCGTAAAAAGGCCTCTTGCAGCCCTGTATCTTGGGAGATATGAGCCAATACCCGCAGTTCTATCTGATTATAATCGGCGGCCAGCAGCAGATCTTCCGGGGCGTCGGCGGTGAATACTTCGCGGATACGCCGCCCCATTTCCTGGCGGATGGGGATATTTTGCAGATTGGGTTCGGCGGAAGACAGGCGGCCTGTGGCCGTGATGGTCTGTTTAAAGCTGGTATGGATTTTGCCCGCCGCGTCTATCAGCGGCCGCAGACCGTCCGTATAGGTGCTTTTTAACTTGAAGCAGGAGCGGTACTCCAAAATCGCCCGGGCGATCTCGAAAGAGCCCGCCAGCTGTTCTAAGACTTCCGCGTCTGTGGAATAGCCGGTCTTGGTTTTCTTGAGGGGCGGTAAGCCCATTTGCTCGAAGAGTATTTGCCCCAGTTGCTTGGGGGAATTGAGATTGAATTCCTCCCCGGCCAGCTCGTAAATACGCGCCTGTAACTGTTCCGCGTTTTGCGAAAGCAAAGCAGACATGTGGGTCAATTTGTCCTTTTCCACGCGGATGCCTTGGCGCTCCATGCCCGCCAGCACCTGTGTTAGGGGCAGCTCCACTTCCTCATACAATTTAAGCAAGCCGTTTTCCGCCAATTCCCGCCTTTGAGCGGCGGCCAGCTTTGGGAGAAGCAAGGCGGCGGCGGACGCGTCCTCCCTGGCCGGCAGGGGCAGGCTGTATTGGGCGGCCAACACATCCGCAGCCGTATCTCCCGCCGCCGGATCCAGCAGGTAGGCGGCGATGGCGGCGTCGTCTACCAGCCCTTGCATTACGATGCCCCTCTCCATTAGGAAGAGGCTAATTTCTTTGGCTTGGATAGTATGTTTGGGGATAGCCGGGTCTTGCAGTAAAGCGGCTAGCTCCGGCGGGCAAATCTCCTGCGCCGTAAGCAGCGCCGCCTGAGAGCCCGCGGCCAAGGCCAAGCCCTCCCCTTTGGGTAACAAGACCAGGGAGCAGGAACCCTGTTGCTCAATCAAAGCAGGGAGCGAGGATAACTCCGTTTGCTTCGGGGCTGGGGCCGCGAATATGGTCTGTTGCCCGCTATCCGGCGGCGGCGCCTGTTTGGGGGCGGGCAGGCCGCGCAGTAGTTGCCGTAGCTCCAGCTTTTCGTAGAGCTCGCGCAATTGAGCAGTGGGTTCTAAGGGCAGGGCATAGCGCGGCCAATCTATGATGAGGGGCGCCGCCGTATCTATGGTAGCCAAACGCCGGGAGGTAAAAGCGGCTTCGCGGTTATCTTCCAGCTTGGCGCGGAGTTTGGCGCTTTCCACCTCACTCAGGCGGGCGTACAGCTCCTCTAGACTGCCAAATTGGGCCAGCAGTTTCAGGGCGGTTTTCTCCCCAATACCCGGCACCCCGCTGATATTATCGGAGCTATCCCCCATTAAGGCTTTCAAGTCTATCAATCCAACAGGCGGCAGTCCATAAGCCTCCCGAAAACGCGCTTCATCCCAACGCTCCACATCGCTGATGCCCCGCTTGGTCAGGTATACGGTCACATTATCGTCGATAAGCTGTAATATATCCTTATCCCCGGAGAATATCTCCACCGTAAAACCGGCAGCCCCGGCGGCGCGGGCCAGCGTGCCCAACAGATCGTCCGCCTCGTAGCCCTCCATCTCCTCCCAGGCCAAACCCGCCGCGGAAAGCAGCTCTTTTATCAGCTCAAATTGCCCCCTCAGTTCGCTGGGGGTTTCTTTACGCTGGGCCTTATAATCGGAGGAGATATCGTTACGGAAGGTAACGCGCCCCTTGTCGAAGCAGATCACCCCATGATCCGGCTGCTGCTTCTCGCGCATTTTGTTGAACATGACCATGAAGCCATGCAGGGCATTGGTGTACAAGCCGGCGCTGTTGGATAAAATGGGCAGGGCATAAAAAGCGCGGTGCAGCAGACTGCTGCCGTCTACCAAGAGTAGTTTTGTCATGGTTTGCTCCTTTTCAACATTAAGTACAATATCTTGTACAGTATCCTGTACAGGATACTGTACAATTACGCTAAAACATCAATCCCTTTTCGATCAGCAGTTTTACAAACTTTTTATCGGATAGTATTTCGTTGCTTATGAACTCGCCATTATAAAACAAGCTGTATGAGGTAAAGGGGGCGGGGGCGTTTTGCGCTTGTTGTGTTGTTTCAAAGCGAATCGCTCGAAACGGAACAGCTTTTGCCTTCGCAGTATCCTCAATTAGCGGCGCGTATTTGGCTGTAAAGGGGCATTGATGCGAATAATACAGCACGAATCCCTGTTCGTCTATGTGCGGTTTTTTAACGGACGGCTTGAAAGAGGGCTGTGGGGCGTCCGCCGCAAAGGGCAGATAGAGTAATTCATAATACGGCTTTGCCGTATCCGCGACAGCAAAGCCTTTGTATTTCAGATATTTGGGGTCGGATAAAAACGGCAATTTTTTTTGCGAAGACAGCGCGCAAAGCCCTTTTTTACCCTTATCTTTGCTGTCTTGCATACATTCTTCCAGCAGCAGGGTGGAATTGCCCTGCCCCTTATACTGCCCGGATACCCAAAAGCAATCGATAAACATATACCCATCTGCTAAAATGGGACACCAAGCCTTTTCCGCCGGGATATATTCGATAAAGCATTTGCCCCGCACATCGCCTTTTTTGAACACCAGCCCATCTGCCAAACGTTCCGCCAGCCAGGATTTTTTCGCGGCTACCTGGCAATCTTTATTATTTGAAATAGCGCAGCAAATATGTTCCTGTTCCAAATTCTCTTTTGTCACGGTTATGATATTCATAGGCTTTCCTCCGATTTTATTACACTCACTATCATCAACTTTACAGTTTCAAACAGTGCTATGATTCTATGATTCAAAGAGCAAGTAATAGAACTCATGTTCTGCTATATTTTATCAAGCAATCTCACTCTTGTCAAAAAAATTTTCAAACTCATGACGGATCTGCCCAAACTTTCCTATTTGATATTCTAGCATAATAGCGCTAAGATAGCAATTTTTATATGTTGCCTGCCGCAAGTACAGTATTCTGTACAAAATACTGTACAGAATACTGTACTTGTAAGGACAACTATTGACGAGAAGGCTAATAACCGCTTGTGTTTTGCCTCCCCATGGGGTATAATAAAAACACCTAAGAAAGGAGACGGAAGATCAAATGTTGATAGCAAAAGAGCCGACTGCCGCAGACAGCGAGGGGATCAAAGCCATATACTTAGAAAGCCGCTTGGAAAACTTCATGCAAACTCTGCCGCCGGGGCTTATTCAGATGGCGAAGGGTTTGGGCATGAAGAATATTATGAATGGCATGGCGGGCTTTGATCACGATGAACTGCTGGCTGGTTGTGTCGATGATTTTTTGGATGAGCGAAACCGCTGCATATTACTGGAGGAAGACTTCAAGACTATCGGTTATTGTATCGCCAGTTACGAAATAGTAAATGATTTCGGAAGGATAAAACACCTGATCGGCATTGGCGATATTTTCATAAAAAAAGAGTGCCGCCGCAAGGGATTGGGCAGTAAGCTTTTAAAGGCATTTGTTGATGAAATGAACAAAAAGGAAATTTGTTCGATCATAACGGTACTGAAAGAAAAGCAATATACCCCGGCCAATGTAAAACTCTTTGAAAAAAACGGCTTTGTATTGGAAAAACTGAGCTACAATCTTAACTTGACCAAAAAAAAATATAAAGTCGATCACACAATAAGAAAGGCCGTTCCCGGTGATTATGAAGGGTACGCAAAATTAATAACAGCTATGTATGAAAGTTTTTTAGACTTCGATAAAAATATTTACCATGGCACAGATGTCGTCTTTTCGCAAGGATATTACCTTGAAGAGTTGCGGGAACCGAACTGTCTTCACACCGTTTGTGAAATAGATAACGAGATAGCGGGAATTTGCATGATAACAGTAGAAGAGGACAGCGTATTCATACATTCGGTCAGCGTTGCCGACAAATACGCAAGACAGGGGGTCGCCACATCTCTCTACCATAACGCTTTCAATTTTGCGAAAGAACAGGGTTATTCAGAAATAAAGGCCGTGGTATTCGCTCAAAACGAGACTTCCTGCGGATTTCACGAGCACATGATGATGCGGCCGGAAAGCCACAGATATATTTACAAAACTATATGAGTAATGCCGGAGATCCAGATGAAAACAAAATTGCCGGCAGCATAATAAAGTCTTCTCTCACCGGCTTATTTTAAGGCTATCGCCCTCAGTCGTTAAGTTGGCGCCCAGCCCTGCGGAAAGGGCGCGTATGCGCGCCATGATATCGGTGGCGGCCCGGCCGGTGGCCAACTCCGGCTGGCCTTCTTCGGAGAGCAAAAGGGGGTAAAGGCGTGCGTTTTTCCACCCCAAGCCGGTCAGCTCCAGTTCCAGAAGGGCGGCTTCCCGTGCTTCTTTTGAGTTGATCTGTCCGTAGACCAGATTGCCCAGGGAATAGACGATCAGCCCGTTATTATACGCTTCCACCCCCTGTAGGCAGTGGCTGTGACGGCCCACTATCACGTCCGCACCGCCGTCGATAAAGCGATGGGCCAGTTCCCGCTGGCCGGCACTCATTTGAGAGGAGAACTCCTCCCCCCAGTGCAGGTTCAATATCACCAAATCGTGGTTATGGCGGGCTGCGGCGATGGCCGCGAGTACCGCATCTTCCTGTAAATCTGCCACCCCGCCCTCTTTTTCCCCAGCAGCCAACATTTTAGGGTACTGGTAGCTGAAAAATACGCTGGCATTCTCGCAAAAATCCAGCAAGGCCACGCGCAATCCATTATGGCTAACGCTAACGGGCTTGGCAGCGGCAGACGCGTCTTTCCCTGCCCCCATATAATTCAAGCCCGCCCCGTCCAGCAACGTCATGGTTTGCATAAGGGCCGCTTCGTCATAATCCATCATATGATTGGAGGCTAGTCCCACCAGGGAAAGGCCGGAAAGAGCAAGGGTCTCGACAGTTTCCGGCGCGGCCCTTAAGGTCAGCGGCTTGCCCGGCAGAGGGTTGCCGGTATCGGCAAGGGGTGTTTCCAGCCCTGCGTAACTGAAATCCGCGGCGGCAAAGAAGCTCTCGACGCGGAGAAAGGGAAAATCCGCCCCCTGATCCAGGATATGCTCCTCCATGACCCCGGCCAGCATGATATCGCCGCCTATGCGCATTGTTAATCCGGCCTCCCCGCCCAGCATCCGGAGAGGCGGCTTGGCCTGAGTAACCGGCCCGCTCCCGGCGAACCAGGTTAAAGCGAAAGCGGGCGCCAGCAAGGCTGCCAGCACCGGCAGTATCAACAACCGCCAACGCCGTACCTTCCTCATTTGCCATACAAACTGCTCCCGCGAGGTCATATTCCCGTCCTCTTGCTTTTCCAAATTTCTGAGCCCTCCTTGAGAGCAATCAAATATGCGCAAAATTAGGCTACCTATTTTGATTTTTTCAACAGCTCTTCCATAAAATCCTTCTCTTTAAATGGGTATTCTTGTTAAATGGGTATTCTTGCCAGGTAAATTTACATACACCAAAAAAACCCCTCCTACTTATTGACATGATTCATGCTATATGATAAGATTACATGTTTTGCATTTGACAAAGCCGCTTGTTTTTTGTTATTATAGTAGCAAATGATATATTTAGGGGCTGGGCGCATGTTTGATATCGGCGAAAAAGTAGTTTATCCCGTACATGGCGCGGGCATCATCGAGAACATAGAGCAGCAGGAGGTGCTGGGGGAAACCCGCAGCTATTATGTGCTGCGTCTTTATGTGAGCGACATGCGCGTGCTGGTGCCGGTGGATGGAGTGGAGCGCGGGGGGATGCGCCGGATCTGCGGCGTGGATAAACTAGACGAGGTGCGCCTGATTTTACGGGAGGCGGAATCATCCTGGGAGGTCAACTGGAACCGCCGCTACCGCCTAAACATGGATAAAATCAGGAGCGGCGATATCTGCCAGTTGACCGAGGTGGTACGCGATTTGATGCGCCGTGATTTGGCCAAGGGCCTTTCCACCGGAGAAAAGAAGATGCTGGATAACGCGCGTAAAATCCTCATGAGCGAGGTGGCCCTGGCTGCCGGAGAGGAACCGGAAACGGTGGAGAAACAGTTTTTCGCCGCTTTGCGAAAAATAAAAGATATTATGTGAAAACTGTAAAATAGTTGTTTTTGCTAATTTAATGCGTTATAATAGAACAAGTGTAAAAGGAGGTGAAAAATTTGTTGAAAAGGATTGTCTATGGCGGGATCGCCTTGTTGTTTGCTGTTATTGGCGTTTTGCTGGTCGTTACTTTGCTGCGTCCTTGGATACAGGGCTCTTTTCCTATGGGTTATGTGCCTGCCGCAATTGGGGCCGGAGTGGTGTTAGCCCTGTTGGGCGCGTTGCTGGCTCCTGCCTTAGTGCGCGGCCTGGAAAGAAGCACGGAAAAAATCGTGGCGCAGCTTTCCAGCATGTCTACCAGCGATATTGCCGGTTGTGCTATCGGACTAATAATCGGGCTGGTCATAGCCAGCCTTATCGGTACCGCCGTGACCCGTATTGCTGTAGTCGGCCCCTATCTGGCTATCATTTTTATAATTCTTTTGGGCTATATAGGCCTAATGGTGGGGTATCGCAAAAGTATAGATATTTGGCAGACATTCAGCCGTGAGGGCCGCGAGAAAGTAGAAAAGCCGGAAAAAGACAGAAAAGAGCGGGCCAGAGACAAAGCTCGTAGCGGCATCCCGCCTAAGATTCTTGATACCAGCGTTATCATTGACGGTCGCATCGCCGATATCTATAGCACCGGTTTTGTCGAGGGAGATTTGGTGATAGCTGGTTTTGTGCTTGAGGAATTGCGTCATATCGCGGATAGTGGCGATAGCTTAAAGCGCAACCGCGGCCGCGGCGGTTTAGATGTGCTCAACCGTATGCGGGAACAATTCCCCGACAGCATCGTGATTACGGAAAAAGATTACCCTCAATTGTCTGAGGTGGATACCAAGCTTATCAAGCTGGCCCAGGATCTTAAGGGCGTGGTGCTGACCAATGATTTCAACCTGAACAAGGTAGCGCATCTGCAAGGCGTAAAAGTGCTTAATATCAATGAACTTTCCAATGCCGTAAAACCCGTGGTGCTGCCGGGGGAAGAAATGGCGGTACACATCATAAAAGAAGGCAAGGAAGCCGGCCAGGGCGTGGCTTATTTAGATGACGGCACCATGATAGTGGTGGAAAGCGGCAAACGCTATATGGGCCGCCACATACAGGTGGTAGTGACCAGCATCCTACAGACGGCGGCCGGACGCATGGTTTTTGTCCGCCCTAAATACGATAAAGACGGCGAAGTGTTTGAAATAGAGGAGGAATAAGCTGTTTGAGGCTTACGGTTGTCATTCTTGCAGCCGGCGGCAGCCACCGTATGGGCGGCGCGGTCAACAAAGCGCTGTTGCCCTTAGCCGGCCGGCCGGTATTAGCTCATGTACTGGAGATGTGGAAGGACCTGACGGAAGAAATTGTGGTGGCGTCGCGGCCGGAGGATCGGCCTGTCATGACTGACGTCGCCGCGCCTCATGGCTCTGTGGTGCGCCTAGTGGAAGGAGGAGAGCAGCGCTCCTTATCGGTAGCGCGAGCCCTGAGAGCCTTAGACAAAGATAGTCTGCCGGATCTGATAGCCGTGCATGACGCAGCCCGACCGCTGACCGCAAAAAGCGATATAGAGCGGGTGATCGACAGGGCGGAGCATGAGGGCGCGGCCATTTTGGCCGCGCCCCTAAACGATACCATACGATATCAGGCGAAAGGCAAGTGTGGCGAGCTGCTGCCCCGAGGCGAGCTGCTGGCTGCCCAAACGCCGCAGATATTCCGCGCCGATTGGCTTATATCCGCTTATGCCGCAGCGGATGCGGCAATACTCTCCGCCGCTACCGACGACGCGGCTGTGGTTATGCACGCCGGCTATCCCTGCGCCTATGTGTGGGCCAAGTACGAAAATCTTAAACTGACCTGCCCGGAGGATCTGGCGCTGGCGGAAGCGATAGTAAAACGGCGATTGTAGTTTTTGGAGTGTGTATCATGCGCATAGGAATCGGCTACGACGCACACCGCCTGGTTGAGGGACGGCCCTTGATTTTGGGCGGCGTGATTATCCCATATGGGCTTGGTTTGGCGGGGCACAGTGACGCCGACGTGCTGTGCCATGCCTTAGCCGACGCGCTCTTGGGAGCGGCGGCTTTGGGAGATATCGGGCGGTACTTTCCGGATAACGACCCGGCCCTGGCAGGTATTTCTAGTCTATTGCTGCTCACGCAGGCTGAACAAATGTTGCGCCGGGAGGGCTGGCGTATACTCAATGCGGATAGCGTGATCATTGCCGAAAAACCCCGCTTAGCCCCATACATAGATGAGATGCGTAATAAGGTGGCGGCGGCTTTGAATCTAAATAGCTATATGGTAGGCATAAAGGCCACCACTACCGAGGGATTGGGGTTTTGCGGTGCGGGGCAGGGCATGGCCGCCCAGGCGGTTGCCTTGATAGAGCAATGCGTAATTCAGGATTAGGATGATGGGGCTCATGAAAATTCTTAAAAGAATAAAAATAGAGATATTTCCTTTGGAAGTGGTGCTTCATGCGCGCAAGGGAGATAACCTGTACACCTTACTGCTGGTAAACGAGATAGTTGCGGAAGGGCAGGAGGCGGTGCTTCTGGAACGGGGCGCTATGTCGCCTTCCGCCGATCCGAAGCGCGAGGCGGCACGTTTTTCCCCTACCGAGCTGGCCGATGGCTGGATGCTGGCTTCCCTGCGCAAGGTGGAGGGCGACGCGGTGTTGTATATACCCCAAGCGGAACAGCCGGACGAGGAGGATTTGCCCCTCACAGAGCCGTTAATCAGTCAAAAACAACTGTCGGGGTTGGCTATGGCGGTGGATTTGGGCTCCGGCACGGTGGCGGCGGGTCTGACCTCTCTGCCTGGTTTAGCAATCCCCGCTGTTTCCGCCCGCGCCAGCCGCCAATGCGAGCTCTTGGGAGATATGGGGGCGCGTTTGAAATTCATGCGCGGAAATGAACAGGCTTTGGAAAAATTGCAACGCCTGCTTTACGAAGATATTGAACAGTTGACCCTGCGCCTGGCCGATAAAACCGGCCTGAATCCTGCGGAAGTGCGCTTGATAATGGTGGCGGCCAATACGTCCTTGGGGCAAATGCTGTGGGGAGAGCAACCGGGCGGTCCGGCCGGTGCCGGCGCTCCTTGGCGCGCTCCCCAAAAACGCCCGGTACTGGATACCCCACTGGCAGGTCTGATGCCCCAGGCTGAACTGGTACTGATGCCGGCGGCTCATGCCGACTTGGGCTCGGATATCGTTTCCGCGGCTTTGGCGGCGGGGCTGAAGAAAAAAATAGATGATCATCAGATCACCCTATTGATCGACCTGGGGCTCTCCACGGAAATAGTAGCCGCTGGCCGAGGCCGCTTGCTGGCAGTTTCCGTCAGCACCCCGGCATTGGAGGGGGTTTCCATAGCCTATGGGATGCGGGCCACCGTGGGGGCTATCGTCAAGGTGGATATCAACGATACAGTGCGTCTGGCCACGGTACGCGACGCCCGCCCACGCGGCATATCCGGAGCAGGGCTGCTTTCCGCAGT
>Ga0082212_10005550_pt1 | contig 17162 bp, 29 predicted proteins | sample TergutNt197P3_FD_71548 | JGI IMG/M metagenome (GOLD analysis project Ga0082212, IMG submission 71548) | Neocapritermes taracua P3 segment gut microbial communities from Petit-Saut dam, French Guiana - Nt197 P3 | ecosystem: Host-associated > Arthropoda: Insects > Digestive system > Gut ... | reverse complement strand
TGTTGTTGCTTGGGATTGGAATGCTCGTTAAACGATTCATATTTTGAAAGGGGATTTACCATGATCACTTTGGAAGAAAAGAAGGGCTTCGGAACTTGGTTTCGCAAGAACAAGAAGAACATTTTCATCTACGGCGGCATCGGATTGGCCGCTCTTGTCGCGCTGATTACTGGCGCTGTCGTGTGGAAGGGTAAGGACGAAAGCGAGGCCACGGTGTGCATCACCGACGGAGGTACTGTGCCAGGCGAGGTATTGATGGATTCGGTAAAAGCAGCGGTCAAAGAGGTCATGCCGGACGCCGAATGGAAGGAGTTTTAAATGAAAAGACAATGGAAGGGGTTTGTCGTTGGTATCCTGTTTTCGACTATAATCATTGTCGCTGGGCTATTTAGTGGGTTTATTGCCTCGGCCCCAAAATCCACAGAATATCTGATAGCTAGAGAACGCGAGCTATACGCTAACCAGCGAGCGGCAACTATCAAAGAAGAGACGCTCCAAACGGAGAAACGAGCTCTCCTTTTGGAAAAGGAGAATGGTATCTTGCGAACAGCTATCGATAGCGGGGACGTATCGCCATGAAAACGCTAATTCATTTCCTTCTCATCATCATCACCGGTGGTCTGTGGCTGGTTTGGCTACTGATCCGGCATTTGACCGGGAAGTAACTTCTCGCAAGAAAAACACATCCTATAATGGAAGCTACGGGGGAAAGCAAGAATGGAAAGGTTACCCGTCAACAGCGGGGGTTGGGCGTAGTCTTCTAGAATTTGCCTTGAAAGGGGAAAGCATCATGAAAAAACACATGGAGCGGAACTGGACGGATACCAAGGCGGTCAAGCGGGAGCGTAAAGAACAGGAACAGCGGGCGTCGGAGCTGCATGGTAAGGGATATATTTGCAGCTCGATTGCGACGCTTATGAAGATCCTGGAGTCCGCAGTCAGGGTCTTACTCGCCAAGTAACCTCTTGCTTTCTCTCGTAGAACTTAAAATTGAAAGGGGATATTCACCATGAAACCATCTGTAAAAATGCTCAGATCGACAGTGCGAAAACATCTTTTCCATTGGAGAGCCGCCTACAAGCATATTGTAGACATGGCGAAGGTATTTAATTGTTTTATTTCCGCTTCGCGCCACACCTTCGAAAAACACATACAAGTATGGGAAAATTCGACCGATTATGAGGAGACTAGATATGTATGGTGCGAAATGGAGGACGATTACGAGTATGTTTGATCGTATGAAAAATCATTCGCGCTTGCTATTCCTTATTCTCGGCGTAGTCTCAGGCTTCGTCATGGGAAAGGCAATCAAAGTAATACCGAAAATCTAGATACCGGAAAAAGCTTGAAAGGGGATATTTACCATGGAAAGCACCACCAAAAGGACCGACCCCAAAGCCACGATCGAAATTGGACGACTGGCGAAACAGGAACTTAAGGCTAGGGGATATTCTGAGAAGGATATTCAGCTGCTCCTATCCAGTCCTATCAAGTATAAGGACGTATCCGTGAAAGAAAAGACCGGCCGATGTGAAATGGCGATAGCGATGTTCCGACATGGCTACACTCGGACAGAGATTGCCGCTACCTTGAATATGCCGTACGCATCTGTTTGCGCACTGATCAGGAGGTATAAGAATGAAAAAGTTTGAACATATTGTCAAAGTCACCACACCGAGCGACGATCCACATTTCTTTGAGGGATTAGAGCAAGTCATTAACGATGCGGTCAACGACTTCCTCGCGCCTAAATATGGAGGAGCGCCGATTGCGACCATCACCATGGAGCCTGTCAACACAAACACCTATCTCGAGAAAGCGATGCTGGACTCCGTTCGAGCCCTTCACTACGAGATCCACTATAGCCAAGGTGGAGAGATGACCATACTCGGCCGGTCGGAGCCTTCTGTGAAGATCAATTGCAATGGTGGGGATATTGTTTCCGAACACAAGGGTAAGGATGCAACGGACTTCATGGAATGGTTCTGCGAAGGACTATGGAGGGAGTGGTAAAGTGATGAAAATCCAAATCGACTATCGTGAGTTCGACCAGGTCAAGGTCACCATTACCCTGGAAGGCACCATGGGGGAGGTTATGAAGGAACTCCCCTACGCCGAACAAAACCTCGATACATTCTTACAAGAGGAAGGAGTGTTGAAATGACGACCGAGCGAATGAAGAAGGACAAAAACCTTTGCGATGGCATCAGTCTGGTTGTGGTGATATTGCTCATCGCAGCGGGCTTCAGCGGAAACCAAGTCCTTACTGGCATATCCATCGTAGGCGTGCTGTTTATGTGGCTATGCTGGGCCGGATCAAGCGAAGCCCATATCAAAGCATATTCTAAGCTCGACGAGGATTACTATAACATGCTTGGAGAAGAGGAGAAAGACAATGAGTGAAAAGACCAGGGGAACACTGAAGGCCTTCGTTGGCCTCGTCGTTGGAGGCTGCGTAGGTCTTGTGATGGAGAACGTTGCGCGGGCGGTCATGCCTGACAACGCCAGCAAGTGGCACAGGATGGGGACGACACTCGGAAGCGCTGCCATGGCATGGATCGTGGGATGTGCGGCTGCGGACGCGGCCGAACAATGCGTCGACCAAACTGAGCATATTGTGGCCCAGCTTATGGGAGATACGGACTTTGATGAGGCCGTGGAAGACGGACCCTTGGAGGCGGAAGGAAGTGTAGAGTAGTGGAGCCTAAATACCCAAGCAATAGCCTCAAATCCAGAGAGCCACAGGAGGAAAGACGAAAGCTCCAGCCTGTGGTAACGGGGGAGGTGACCGAACGAAAGCGAATGGGGCGTTATATTCGCGAGTCCATCATCTCCGATGACGCTAAGAATGTCGGTCAGTATATTATCCAGGATGCGCTCCTCCCCAATATTCTCCGCTTCCTGGAGGACATGATGAATACCGCGTTCACAAGCATATTTGGACGCAACATGGCACGAACCGTAAGGACGGCGGTCAATGACTGGAAGGGGGCATACAGGCCCTACGAAAAGGTCAGCTACAACCGTGCGTCCGAGCGAAGAGGCGATCCGAGGGACCGAATGGAGCCCGGTCACACGATAGCCGTCCCAAGAGGCATTGACCGCGTATCCGACTTCACCGCCGAGACCCGTGGCGACGCAGAGGCCGTGATCATCGACATGAATGCCGCCATCGAGCAGGAGGGCTATGTGACGGTCGAAGACCTTTGTGACCTTTGTAGGATGGGGCCTGGAGAGTTTACGGACGCCAAGTGGGGATGGGTAGATGTCATCACCTCGCGTCCATTCAGACTGCGCGACGGGCGGTTTGCATTGAATCTGCCAAAGCCCGTTCCGTTGGATATGGTGAGACGGTAATCGCGGTAAAAACATATTCTATAATGGAGACCTATAAATTTTGAGAGGGGAACTTGAAATGGCAGACATGAAAGTGGAGATCGTCAAAAGAAAGAGGACTCTGAAGGAAAGGGCGGAAAAGTTCTGGAAGGACCACAACGACGATATTTTTCACGTGGTAGTGGCGTTTGTTGGGGCCATAGGCGGCGCAATGGTGTACAAGTATGTAACCGAAAAGAATTCTGGACCCATTACGATGCATCACATCGAACCGACGTATTACGATCGGATCGAAGACGCATTCGATGGGTTTAAATCACTTGCGGCTACATCTGAGCACCCGGCGATGTTCGGTTATGGAGAAAGCTACGGCGTCTACGACGAGACAAAGTTGGTCGATTAGTGGACTTGAAAGGGCGTGCATAGCGCCCTTCCTTTTGCTTTATATTTGGTTTTGAGTAAGGAGGATGGTCATGGAACAGCACGGCATCAAGTCAAATCATAAGTACGACCAAAGCGAAAAGGTCCCTCAGCTATGGGACGAGGTGGTGCACAAGTCTGGTGATGAGTCGGGTACCGTTGTAGCCAAGTACCCAAAGCAGCTCGACGGAAAAGGGCCGATCGTGATGTGTTTGGACGTGCGCGTTGGGGACAAGATCCGATACGGCACGCCCATGCGCAACTGGAAAACCGTGATGACGGAGGAGCAAATGAATGGGTAGGCAGTATAAGACCTGTCCCTACTGTAATGCCCATCTGGATCCACAGGAACAATGCGACTGTATCGAGCGCATTATGAATTACGAACAAGTGCGAGGACACAGTTATGCCAAAACGGAAGAAGAATTTCACAAGCTCGGAGAAAAGAAAGAGGAGAATTACAATGGAAGATCAGAACAACCAGAAGGAATTCGAACAGACGATCATGCCCAACGTCAGCCCTCCGAAGGAAAAGACAGCGTACACCGTGCAGGAGACTGGGCGGATATGCCGACGGTGCCAGAAGACCTTCATCATCAGCAAGGGGGAGGCGGACTGGTTGACCGAGCGAGGTCTCGCGCTACCTACCCACTGTCAGAAATGCCGCACTTTGCGCAGACAGGAGAGGGAGAAAAGCAAGGCCGCCGAAGCGGAGCGGGAAAAGAACCAGACGGAGTTCAGTCTGAACAACAACTCCGATTTGCCACGGAGTGACTTCGAACGATATTTGGCGGGGGATCTTGCGAAGGAAAAGACCACGATGGGCAAGTACCTCGATGATGTCAAAGAGAATGGTCTGCGTGCTCCGACTGAACAAGAGGCTACGGACGCCCTGATGGAGCATTGCAACGCGGTGATAGAGGCGTTTGAGGACCAGCATCCGGATATTGCGGCGAAGGACCGTGAGATGGAAGAGCGAGCCGAGATTTTGGATTTTCAGCTTGCTCATTGTGAAAAAAGGATGGAAGACTTGGCAGAGGACCTTGCTGATGGGCTGATAGAAGACGCCAAACGCGCCGTCCAAGGGCAAGTCACAAAGCTAACTGATGAATACGCCAAGCTTGGTGAAAAGGTTTCTGACAATCCGCTCGGCTCCGAAGAGAAGGGATATTCTTCGAATGGGGTAACCTGGACAGCGGAGGATCTAAACGCGAATGCCGATGTTGACAAGGTGTGGGAGGATATTCCCGACCCCATCCCCGTGTCTAAGGACGCCGGAGATTGGCCTGTGACGGAGAACGGCCTTGAAGAGAGCACCGATGACGCGGAGGACAAGATCGGTGGAGAAGACGTTATTCTCTACTACTGCATGATCTGTCATCGCAGCGAGCTGCCCATCGAAGAGATGCACAACGCAAAGAAGCGCATATGCCTCGACTGTTACAATCTGCGCCTGGCCAACGGCTTAGAGCGCGATCCTGATATCCCATCTCGCGAGGAAAACATGGTCTATAATGGAGACCTATAAATTTGAGAGGGGATATTTAGGATGGAAGCGATGGTAAAATGCAGGCTATGTGGAAAGAAAGGACCGAAGGCTGAGCTGTTTGAAGATGTACAAGTGGCGGTTATGGGACTGGAAAACAGATGGCTTTGCACGGAATGCTTGACCAAACATCAAGCGAATCTTCCTCCGGTGAAAAGGTCGGTAAAGGAATGGGCGCAGAACACCTGGACAAAGCACAAGGGCAAGATCTTGTTCGGTCTCGGGATTATTGTCGCTGGCGGTGCGGTTTACGCAGCTGGGTCAACGATGAAGAAGTCTCCGATCTTTTGTAGAGATCCTGAAAAAAACCAGTTGGATGGGATATTTCAGTTCGATACATTAGACGAGGCGACGACAAAGTTGGCAGAGATTAGCGAAAGCGGAAAGAAAGTGGCGTTATTCGACGAGAGTGAAAACAAGGAAGCGTTCGTTGTGATGGAACTCTAAGGGGCACGGGCCCCTTCCTTTTCTCTCACCATACAACAACCTATATTTGAAAGGGGTATTCTAGAAAATGACGCAACTCAGTAGGACGATCACCAAACTCATGGGAAGGCCAGGGCAAGCCTTGATCAGAAACCAACCGACCCTCATGGTGATCAGCGGCGTCCTCGTAGGCGGAGCCACGATATTCATGGCATGCAAAGCCACGATGAAGTGTCAGGACGTGCTCGACAACCACCAAAAGAAAATCGAAGACATCGAAACGGCTGCTCTGCTAGCCACCGATGACAATCCCTATCCAGTGGAAGCCCAAAAGCAAGATCATCGCGTTGCCATGGTACAAACAGGATTCGACTTCGTCAAACTCTATGCGCCGGCAGCTGGACTCGGCCTGTTATCCGTCGGTCTTATTCTCGGAGGCCACGGGATATTGCGCAAGCGAAATCTCGCTTTGGTAGGCGCCTACAAAGCCCTCGAAGAGGGATATTTGGCGTATCGCGCTCGCAACATCGAGGACCAAGGCATCGAGAAGGACCGCATGTACATGCAGGGCTTGCATGAGGAAGAGAAGATCAGCGAAGAGGTGGACCCCAAGACCGGAAAGAAGAAAAAGGTCAAGACCATGCAGGCCGTCCCTGGTCGGAAGAAGGGTTCTCCCTATGGCCGATATTACACCCAAGGATGCAAGCAGTGGCGCGGCCAGCACGACTACAACCTGATGTTCTGCAAGCAGACCGAAGACTATTGGAACATGATCTACAAGACGTTCGGCGAGGTTTGGTTGTATGAAATCTACGACGCGTTCGGATGGGAGAAGACCAAGGCCTGTCTGCGCGTGGGCTGGAAGAAGGACCGGGGTCCGAACGGCAAGTTCGTCACCAGGCCGGGTTGCGACGACACGATCAGCTTTGGTCTGAGCAACTCCGACGAGGATAAGTACGCCAATGCGGCCTTCTACGATGGAACCACCAATGATATTTGGATGGACTTCAATGTGGATGGCAACATCGACGTCTTGCTGACAAAGGACATCTGAGGGGACTTAGAATGGAAAGGGGAATGGTTATGAGCGATCATATTCAACCAGCTATGCAGTCAGCGGCGGCCTTTGATGAGGGGGTCGCCGCGTACATCAATCTCACCATGCATCGCATCGATACGCAGGCCGAACTCAAACTCTTCTACGACGAGAGCCGTGGCATATTCATCAGCGAAGAGAACGACATCGTCGGCAACCCGTTCGAGCTCATAACCCCCTCTGATCTCCGGCTGTATCAGAGCGATCACGGGTACAACGTATTTCCCCACAGACACGACCCGAAGTTGTATTGCACGATTTTGGAGTATCCTGAAGAACCAGAAGAGAATTGGGAGGATGGCATTGATGAGTGGGAAGTGGATTGCATCGGTTTGCCTTTCGTTTGTAGCGGGGGGCGTTGTCGGTATGCTACTTGGGAAGAAAGCGAAAGAATCGCAATATGTGAAGCGTGTGGAGCACGAAGAGGAGCTTGAGTCGATGCGGAAGGCCTTGCACAACGAGCGGACGAAAAACCGTTTCTTTGAAGAGGCCAAGAAGACGGCTGGGCAGCCTGCGGCGCTGAGCGAGGTCGAGGAGCAGCGCGTAAAGGCCCATGCTGGCTTGGTGCGCAACGAGGCTGAGAATGCCAAGAAGCGCTACGACCTCGTGGGGAAGGGGCCGATCGATCCTCTGGCGGGCGTTGACGCCGAGGACTTCGATGTGGGTGGTGTCGATGATTTGGATATTCCGGGGGAAGATGGCCTAGAGGAGACGGACGATCAGGCCGCTTATCGTGAGCCCTATGTCATCAGCTACGACGAATTCGCCGAGGAGCACAACGAGTACAGCAAAATCACCCTCTACTACTACGTGGACGACGACACCATCTGCGGTGAGGACGAGGAGATTATCGCTGAGTACGATGAATTCATCGGCTGGGATGCTTTGAACTATCTGGAGGTCAACACCACGGTGTGGGTGCGCAACGACCGGATAGCGGCGGATTACGAGGTGACGCGGGTGAATGGCTCGTACCAAGAGTTGATCATGGGCGAGCCTCCTTTGAATTTGTCTCCCCGTGAGAAACAGCAGTGGATGGCGAAGCATAAGAGGGATAGCGATGAGTGACGTGCTCCTTGGGTATATTTGTGGGCTCGTCATGGGCGTCGCTATGACGCTCTTTGTGGTGAGGCCCTGGGACAAGAATGAGAAGGAGAAGGAGCAAGATGAACAAACTGACAAGGTGGATTGATGGGCATCGCACGACGATTGCAGTCATGATGCTTCTGGCGTTGGTGCTCGTGTTGGCAGGTTGCAGCCAGGCATCGATAGTGTCGAGCAACATATCCAAGGAAGCTGACGCGTTCAATGTCGTGCGGCGCATTACGGTGATGAATGCTCGGAGCGATAAGATCTTGTTCGAGATGATGGGGACGATATCCTTGCAAGATAGCTCCGATAAACAGGAGTTGCACGTCATTGTGAGGACGGGTCCAGACAGCTATAAGAAGCATTTCATCCGTCTCAATCAGTGGGTCTTGTATGTGGTGGAGGATATTAGTGGGGCCGAGGTTTCGCCTTATCACTACGAGATCAACTTCTTGCCTGAAATGTTGTTGCCCGTGACGTTCACGTCCGAACGCGGTACCTATTCTGAGGAACAGATTTTGGAGAGAGCTGGCGAGGAGGTTGTGATCGATGGCCGATAATTACAAGATCCATTGTGTGATGCATCCGGCATGTCCGCCTGCGGTGATTGAGTTCAAGGAGATCGAAGTGGCTGAGTACGACTTGGAGAAGAAGGAGTACAAGGAGCCTATCTCCGCTTTGACGTACGACATCGATATGCCTCCTGAGACCGCGAAGCTGATGTCCATGGTGATGACCAAAGAGGACTTTGATAGGGCTTGGGAAGCTGTCAAGGAGCTGGCGTATAAGGTTGTGAAGAGGATGAAGGAGGCGTCTTCGGCTTTGGATAATGGGGAGGCTAAGGACGCGGATTCGGAGGTGCAATAGTGGGTGCGCAATAGGTACTTTCGATATCTTTGTCAGATGATAGGGCGGGATTCGGAATACGGATATTTGCTCCTCCATCTGCATGCTATCGAGTTCTATTCGCCAATCGAACGAGATCGAAATCGGGCTATGGATGGAAAAGAATTACGGGGGGGCTTCGGCCCCTCCTTTTGCCTTTCTAATGAGCCCTGCACTGTTTTGGAGATGTTAATCGGGGTAGCCGTTCGAATGGCGGATCAGCTCGTTGACTCCCCGATGGAGAGATCCGTGGGGGAGTGTTTTTGGATACTCATTGGGAACTTGGGGCTGATTCGATACAACAATTCAGCGTATATGAATGCCATAAATTCGGGGATAATTGACAGAAAAATCCAGAAATTCCTCGATCGCAGGTATAATCGTGATGGACTTGGGGGGTTATTTCCTCTAGATGACCCCCCTGAAGACCAAAGAGAGGTCGAAATTTGGTATCAAATGAGTCAATATTTGGTAGAAAAGGTGGAGTTTTGAGAGGTGATTTTTTGGGGTTTACTGCTTCACTTTTGGAGAGTAAAAACAATACCATTTTTTGGTAATGGTAAAAACTGGTAAAAAGGGCTTACTGCTACACTAAAAGTGAAGCGCGCTTCACTTTTGAAATGAAAGTGAAGCAGCTGAAACCCTTATGGCATAAGGGTTTGAGGGCCTCTGCTTCACTTGTTACACTTTTTGGGCCTTACTTTAATATAAAATAAAATATTAAATATAAAAAGTCTTTGGAATGGAAGTGAAGCAGTGAAGCAGCAAAATATTTTTACAAAGAGAGGAGGAATCCCATGGATTTTTATCAAATCGTTGAGGCGGAACCTGATAAGAAGGATGTAGTGGAAATCTATCCAAACTTCATTGTGAAGAAATCACGCGATTTGATGGTTCGTGGGAGATCATTCTATGCAATCTGGGATCAAGAACGCGGGATCTGGTCTACCGACGAATATGACATTCCTAGGTTAGTCGATCAGGAGCTAGATGCATATTGTAAGAGAGTGAGGGAGGAAAGGCCTGGTACCGTATTCAAAGTAAAAAAGATGGCAAACTATGGAAGCGGTCTATGGAGCAAATGGATAAAACACATGAAGGAAATGGCCGATAATTTTCATCAACTTGACGAGAGTGTTACTTTCTCTAATGCGAAGATCAAGAAGACGGATTATGTTAGTCGTGTTCTTCCATATTCACTTGAGGAGGGTCCGTTTCCAGCGTATGAAGAATTAATTAGCACGCTATATATTCCAGATGAAAGACAAAAGCTAGAATGGGCGGTCGGCGCCATTGTGGCCGGAGATGCAAAAGATATTCAAAAGTTTGTGGTTTTGTATGGAGAACAGGCGAGTGGTAAATCTACCTTTCTCAATATTGTCCATAAACTTTTTGATGGATATTGTGTAGCGTTCGAAGCCAGGGCGCTTGCGACATCTAGCAATATTTTCAGCATGGAGGCGTTTCGAAGCAATCCATTGGTCGCCATTCAACATGACGGGGATTTAAGTCGGATTGAGGACAACACAAAATTGAACTCGATCGCATCCCACGAAGTGATGGCTATGAACGAAAAGTATAAGGCTTCCTATAGTTTTAGAATCAACTCGTTCTTATTTATGGGCACCAACAAACCTGTAAAAATTACGGAGGCTAAGTCTGGTTTGATTCGCAGACTGATAGATGTACAGCCCTCTTTGAGACGTGTTGCCAACAATCAATATCATTCATTGGTTTCGCAAATCGAATTCGAACTTGGAGCCATTGCATATCACTGTTTATCCGTATATAGAAAACTTGGAAAGAACTACTATTCCGCGTACCGACCGAAGGAGATGATATTACAGACAGACACCTTTTATAATTTTATGGAGGAGAATTATTTGGAGTTCCAATCAGAAGACGGGGTGACATTGACAAGAGCCTACGAAATGTATAAAGTGTATTGCGACGAGGCTATGCTAGAATTTAAGCTACCGAGACATAAATTCAGGGGGGAGTTGAGAAATTATTTTTCTACGTTTGTTGAAACTAAAAGGGTTGAAGGTAAGCAGGTACGGTCTTATTATTCCGGTTTTCTTACTGATAAGTTTACACAAGGAGAACCAGAAAAAGAAGAAGCCCCCTGCTCCCTCGCTATTGACAGCATCACTTCCGTCCTCGATGCTACGTTCCCGGACTGCCAAGCGCAGTATGCGAAGAAGGACGGAACCCCGGACAGAAGATGGGACGAAGTAACGACAACTCTCGGTGACCTCAACTCAAAGAAATTGCACTATGTTCGATTACCAGAGAATCATATTGTGATAGACTTCGATCTAAAAGATGAGAAAGGAGATAAATCCCTTGAGAGGAATTTGGAGGCTGCTTCTCGTTGGCCTACTACTTATGCTGAGTTTAGTAAAAGTGGGGCAGGCATTCACCTCCATTACACGTATGACGGAGATATTACTCGTCTCGCTTCTCTGGTGGAGACTGATATCGAGGTAAAGACATTTATAGGGAAGAGCTCTCTTCGTCGCATGTTTACCAAATCAAACAACGTGCCAATCGCCACTATCAAAAGTGGACTCCCCTTGAAAGGAGCGAAACCGGTGCTCAACTTTGACACGGTCCAGAGTGAGAAAGGTTTACGAGACATGATTGTTCGAAACCTGAATAAGGAGATTCACCACAGCACAAAACCAAGTATCGACTTTATATTTCAAATACTGGAAGACGCGTACAAATCCGGTCTTCCGTATGACGTAACGGATATGCGGCCGCGCATATTAGCGTTTGCGAATAACTCAACGAACCAAGCAGACACTTGTATCAAGACGGTAGCCAAAATGAAATTCGCATCAGAGGAGGTCGGCCCATCACCAGAGAGCCTCAAGGAGGATATTTTCATATTCTATGATGTGGAGGTGTTTAAGAACCTCTTTGTCGTGGTATGGAAGAAGGAGGGAGATAGCCCCTGTGTTCGGATGATTAACCCCACCCCAAAAGAAATTGAGGAGCTTTTGAAATTCAAACTGGTTGGGTTTAACTGTCGGCGGTATGACAATCATATTCTGTATGCGCGGTATATTGGATATGACAACATGCAACTGTACAGTCTGAGCCAAAAGATCATTGGAGACAATCGGAACTGTCTGTTTGGGGAAGCATACAATATCTCATATGCAGATGTATTCGATTTTTCCTCGAAGAAGCAGAGCTTGAAGAAATGGCAGATCGAGCTCGGTATCCACCACCAAGAGCTGGGATTAAAATGGGATGAGGAGGTCCCGGAAGATTTATGGAAAACTGTCGCTGATTACTGTTGCAACGATGTGGAGGCGACAGAGAAGACGTTTGAAGCCAGACATCAGGATTTTGTAGCGAGACAGATCCTTGCGGAGATGAGTGGTCTATGTGTAAACGACACGACGCAAATGCACACTGCGAGGATTATATTTGGCCAGGACAAGAATCCGAAAGAGAAGTTTATTTACACGGACTTGAGCGAGATGTTTCCAGGATACGTGTACGACCATGGAAAGAGCACCTATCGAGACGAAGAGACAGGGGAGGGCGGATATGTCTACGCGGAACCAGGCATGTACACCGAAGTTGCTGTTCTTGACATCGCTTCTATGCATCCTACTTCGTTGGTGTGTATGGATGTGTTCGGTCCTTACACGAGAAAGTTTGAAGAACTTATTCAAGCTCGGCTTGCAATCAAACATAAAGATTTCGAGTCAGCTCGAACAATGTTCAAGGGCGCTTTGGAAAAGCATCTCGGTAATGAAGAAGATGCAGCGGCGCTTTCATATGCCCTTAAGATCGTCATTAATAGCGTCTACGGATTTACATCAGCAAGATTTGACAGCAAATTCAAGGACCCACGAAACAAAGACAACATCGTAGCGAAGCGTGGAGCATTGTTCATGATCGATCTAAAACATGCAGTTCAGGAGAAGGGCTTTACTGTTGCACATATCAAGACCGACTCGATTAAGATTCCTAACGCGACGCATGAGATCATTGACTTCGTGTTCGAGTTTGGGAAGAAGTATGGATACACATTTGAACACGAAGAGACGTATGATCGATTCTGCTTACTGAATGATGCCGTGTATGTAGCCCGAACCGACAAAGGAAAATGGACATCGACCGGAACTCAGCTTATTCATCCATTCGTATTCAAGACGCTGTTCTCGAAGGAGCCAATCATATTTGAGGACATGTGCGAGACCAAGACGGTTACCACCGCATTATATTTGGACATGAATGAAGAGCTTTCCGACGAAGAGCATGATTATCAATTCGTTGGTAAAGCTGGATTATTCTGTCCAATGACAGCAGGCACTGGTGGTGGCATATTATTGCGAGAGAAAGATGGAAAATATTATGCCGCTACTGGGAGTAAAGGATATCGATGGATGGAAGCTGAGATGGTCCGGACCTTGAAGAAAGAAAAGGATATTGATAATGGATACTATAAAGGTTTGGTTGATGATGCTGTGTCGGCAATCACAGAGCTCGGAGACTTCTGGTGGTTTATATCAGACGGTTCTGAGTCGATGCCAAAGAATGATCCTATTGGGTTTAACGATGTTCCTCCTTGGGACGATTCTATTCCCTATGAGGTGCCTTTCTGAGGCGCCCAGCTATACTAACGTGAAAGTATGGATTAACGTTGGTAAGTCGGCAGGGTTTGCTAGAATCAGGGAAGCCCCAAACAAAGAGTCTAAAGAGATTGGGCAACTCGACGATGGAAAGATTATCGAACTGGAAAACTTGAACATCGTTACAGATGTTCATCCAAGATCTCCACGCACCTGGGTTGAAATTCCAATGGACAAGATCAATACCGACGGAACAAGACAATACGGGTACGTGGCCCTGTGGTTGGTGAGCTTTGAGCCACCGTGCAATCAAGATGCCATCATCGTTTCAAACTCTAGGGTTCGACTGCGCGATATTCCAGATGGCGATTTGGTTAAGTGGTTAAAACCAGGAACTCCGTTGAAGAAAGTAGCCTCCGTATATGGGTGGACGAAAGTTCGAGTTGGTAAAGGAAAGAACATAACTGTTGGTTGGGTGGATTCAGAATTTATTCAAATACTAGAGGAGGAAGAAAGCAATGCCGGTGAACAAGAACATCATGATTGAGGGCGCCAGGATCGGATTTCGAAACTTTGAGGGGCGAGAGGGCCAGTTCAATGCAAAAGGTAACCGAAATTTTAGCGTGTTTCTTGAAGCCGAACATGCCAGAATGTTGCAAGAAGATGGGTGGAACATAAAGTGGTTGCGCCCACGGAGTGAAGACGACGAGCCACAGGCTCATCTTCCGGTGGCGGTTAGCTTCGCATACATGCCGCCAAAGATCGTGATCGTTAAGCATCAAGAGAAGAGGGCGCTTACTGAAGAGACAATTCAAATTCTCGATTGGGCGGAGATTGCCAATGTGGATATTGTTGTCCGTCCTTACAATTGGGAAGTCGGCGACAAGAGCGGGGTAAAGGCCTATGTCAAGTCCCTGTATATTACGCTGGCCGAAGATGAGTTTGAAAAGAAGTACCATGGCGTTCCCGATGGTACGGTATCGGTGGAAGATCCTAACAGTGATCTCCCTTTCTAAACATCAGATAGATGCTGTGGAAAAGCTGCGGTCCGGCTCCATCTTGTACGGTGGGGTCGGATCCGGCAAATCCAGGGCAGCACTCACCTACTATTTTTCCAAAGAATGTGCAGGAATGATGACAGAGGCCGGTATTCGGACTTGTCAGATCACTGGAGATAGCATATTTGACTACACAATAAAACCGCTATCATATCCAAAGGATCTGTACATCATCACCACCGCAAGGAAACGGGATACACTCGAATGGGAACAGGAGTGTCTCCCCTTTCTCATTCGGACAATAGTAGTTGATTCTTGGAACAACATTGCAAAATATAAGGGGGTCAAAGATGCGTTTTTTATTTTTGATGAACAGCGTGTTATTGGCTCTGGATTATGGGTTAAGTCGTTTCTTAGAATCGCAGCTAATAACAATTGGATACTTCTCACTGCCACTCCTGGTGATTCATGGATGGACTATGTTCCGGTATTCATCGCCAACGGATTTTGCCGCAATCGCACTGAGTTCATTAGGAACCATGTGGTGTATGACAGTTTTTCGCGTTACCCGAAAATTGAACGATACATCGGACTACCAACGCTTACTAAACAACGAGATCAAATACTCGTTAAGATGCCTTTTCAAAAGCATACGGTTCCCCATCACGAAATAAGGATTGCTGAGTTTGATAGGGATATTTACAACACCGTAATGACACGTCGATGGAACCCTTACGAAGAGCAGCCGATTGAAAACATCAGTGAGCTATGCTACATTGCTAGAAAGGTTGTGAACAGTGATCGATCGAGACTGGATATTATCGATTGGTTATATACATGGGGACACCCCAAGCTAATCATATTTTACAATTTTGATTATGAGCTTGAAATGTTATTAGAAGAAGGAAAAGCACTTGGCGCGCCAACAGCTCAGTGGAATGGTCACAAACATGAACCTATTCCAGACACGAACTCTTGGTTATATTTGGTTCAATACTTTGCTGGTGCAGAAGCATGGAATTGCGTCGAGACCAATGCGATCATATTCTATTCGCAAAGTTACTCGTATAAAACAATGGTTCAAGCAGCAGGGAGGATTGATAGATTAAACACCCCATTCAAAGATTTGTATTACTATTATATTCGTTCGCAATCCACCATCGATCAGGCCATTGCAAAAGCTCTGCGGAATAAGCAAACATTCAATGAGAAGGACTTTGTCAATTTTTAGGAGTCACAGTGGGCCGCGATTTTTGAGCCTCCTCTCCACCTCTATCATAAGTATAAGGCATATAGCAAGAAAAGTCAATGACAAAACCATAGACTAAGTATTAAGTTTCTGTGACAATTGTTTAATAGAAACTTTATATTTAAATGCTTGACTTTGCTCGTTGATGATGCTATAATAAATATAGAAAGGGAGGAAGGGAGGTGAGGAAATGAGAACAACGATCATCCTGGTGGTCACGGTGATCAGGTTGTTGGTGGGGCTGAGAACACCAAGTGAACCGGTCATCACAACCGAGAGCCAGCTCCAGCGGATCGAAGTCTGGGAGGACGGAGAATGGCTGGAACTGGACATGGCGGACTGGTAGCCGCCAGGGCCCCCGAAAGGGGGTCTTTTTCTTAACAGAAACTTAATATTTAAACGCTTGACTTTTCTTGATATCCATGTTATCATTATGGTAGAGCTGGGAGAGAACCTGCTCGCTTTGCTTGCCACCGTGGTTCATAAAAAGATGACCTCGCGCGAAAAACATCGCCTATAATGAAAGGGAAGAGTATGCCTAGGCTTATTCTTCTATGTTTTTCGGAAGGAGGTCGCCCAGATGAAGAAGGAAAGCAAGTTTCAAACAGAAGTTATTCAGGAAGTGAAACGCAGATTCCCGGATTGCGTCGTGTTCAAGAATGACGCTCGACAGGGGTTCCCGGACTTGTTGGTTTTACATGAAACTACCTGGGCGGCATTAGAATGCAAAAGGAACAAGTCAGCAGTAAAGGAACCGAACCAGGAATATTACGTTGACCGTTTTGGTAAGATGTCCTTTGCAGCATTCATCCACCCAGAGAACAGGGAGGAAGTTCTGGATGACCTTCAACGTACATTCTCGGCTAGAGGGGCAGCATGCATTTCTCAGCCCCTCTAAATACCATTGGATAAACTATGATGATGAGAAGTTGGTATCTTCTTACCGAACCCATACAGCAGCTGAGCGAGGTGTTCGACTTCACCAATTTGCAGAAGACGCGATCAGCTTAGGGATCAAACTTCCACGAACACGGAATGCTTTGAACCTCTATGTAAACGACGTTATCGGATTTAAGATGGAAACGGAGCAACCATTATATTATTCCGATAATTGTTTTGGGACAGCCGACGCCATCTCGTTTCGGAAAAACGTTTTAAGGATATTTGATTACAAATCTGGAGTAACAAAGGCGTCGATGACCCAACTCGAAACATACGCTGCTTTATTTTGCCTGGAATACGGGCATTCTCCTCAAAACATCGAAATTGAACTCCGCATCTATCAGTTGGACGAAGCTGTTGTGCACTTTCCAGAACCAGATGATATTCTCTACATCATGGATAGGATCATGTTTGCTGATAAGATTGTAGATCAATTAAAGATGGAGGGGTAACTCATGCCTGACTTCTTAGAGCACTATGGGATGCCTCGTCGATCTGGTCGATATCCTTGGGGCTCCGGTAAAGACCCATACCAAAGAACGATGAGCTTCATGTCGGCATACAACGAATTGAGAAAACA
>Ga0082212_10005549_pt1 | contig 17163 bp, 10 predicted proteins | sample TergutNt197P3_FD_71548 | JGI IMG/M metagenome (GOLD analysis project Ga0082212, IMG submission 71548) | Neocapritermes taracua P3 segment gut microbial communities from Petit-Saut dam, French Guiana - Nt197 P3 | ecosystem: Host-associated > Arthropoda: Insects > Digestive system > Gut ... | reverse complement strand
TCCCGTGCTGCCCAACGACGCCTCCCCGCCCGACGGCGCGGAATCCGGCGACGGCTTTAACTTCAGGGGCAGCGGGTACTTTGGCGCGGGCAAGATAGCGCAGGCCGACGGCAGCCGCCCCGATGCCGTTTCCAATGAGGCGGCAACGGCGTTCTTCCTTATAAAGGTATGGGACAGCGTTGATACATCGTCCCAGGCCGAGGAGAACGATCAGTTATACGACGCGCTGGTCGTCGGCATGAACGTGTATCTGGAAGATACAATTGAACCAACTGTAAGATTGTACGATCTGAACCCCTACACCGAGACGCTCGCCGTCAACAACAACTCGACGCAGGGCAACCTTGCCGCCACAATCCGCCGCGCCCTTGATCCCAGGGGCATCGGCGAGAACATCCTGAGGGGCGGCCTGTACAACGATACGAATAACGCCGATGTCGAACTGATGCCCTCCGGCCACATCGAGCCGAAGACTTACGCGACCGGCACGGCGGGCCCGAATCCCCTGTACCCATGGGTAAAAACCGGCAGCGGCTACATTGCCTATTCTGCCAACGGCTTTACTCCGGGCGACGATCCGGAAAACGCGATGCGGGACGGGTCATCGATAACGCGGGATATGGTTTCTGGCAGGGTAATACTCCGCGGTCACGCCCATGACGACCAGCTTATCCGCGAGATACGGATCAGCATCAGCGCCGACAGCGCGCCGGATGCCAACCTGTACGATCCGGCGCTTGGCGGGAGTTTGGCTATTCTCAAACTGGACACGAGCGGGACTGCCGCGACCAATCCCAACTACTACACTTTGCAGCCGGCGCCGGGCGTGAACGCCAACGTATATCAGGAATTCCACTGGAGGGACGGCCACACCGTCGAGTGGTCATACGTTTGGGACACCGAAGCCAGGCCAAATCCGGCGGGAGAGCCGGTTGGCGACGTTGGAATATGGGTCGCGGCGATAGACCATCTTGGCGACAGCGGAACCGGACAGTCCAGCGCGGCGGTTAGCACAGACAACTATGTAACCGAAGTTTTCAAAACCACGCTGCGCGCCGACATCGTTCCCTACGTTACCGGTTTTGAGCGCCAGGGCAAATACGCCACGGTGCGTTCGCGGCAGGGCTGGTACAGCTTTTACGAAGGCGAACAGGACATAGCGCTTCTCGGCTACAACCTCGCGGGAAGCGGCAATACCCTGGCACTGCAGTACGGCGGCAATGCGCTTGCGGACGTTTTTAACCTTCCCATAATGTCACATAACAAAAACCGCGTAGTCTTTAACGTTCCGGAAATGCAGCAGACATCAAGCTACACCGACGATAACAGTACCCACAGCGGTAAAATTATCCTCAAGGTCAACGGCACGCAGGAAGCGCTGAACCACGGCAGCAATTTTGACCAGTCGTGGAACAGGGAAGACAACGCCGAAGGCGCGGATTTGTGGATCAACCGGCCGTATGCCCATATCTGGCGATCCCGCCACCAGGACGGCGCGCATACCACGTTCTTTGGCAGCGCGATCTCCACGCTGGGAGGGGCGAACGGCTACGGGCTGTCAACGCCGGCGATGGCGCTCGAATACGCATCGGTTGCCAACCTCGGCCGCCTTACCGGGGTGTGGGCAGTGTACGGGGCGGCGAACATGTACTATGTCCGGGGCGCGGGAAGAACAGGCACCGCCATATTCAGCGGCGTCCCGATCGAACCGTACATGGGGACGGACGTTTCCTTCTACAACGGGGCTGTCGCAAATGGCGCGATGGTGCATAACTACGAAGCGGACGGCTCTCCCAATTTCAGGGTGCGGCACGGCGCCAATTTTGGCACCAACTATACCTTTGTCAATTCCAATGGTCCCACCAAGCGTTATACGAATAACCGCGTCGTCAGAACCGGAGGCCAGAGCCATGTTACCACGTACGACGCGTACACTTCCTCGCTGCGGTTCGGAACAAGGGGAGGCACAACGGCGACGTATTTCATCGACGGCGCCAGCATCAGCAGCAATGCTTCCTATGACAGCGTTATTCCTGATTCAAACGACGCCGGCTTGTACAGCGCCATCGACTATGACAGCATAGGCCCGCTGATCGCCTACTACGATGTCCAGAACGATTCCCTGCGGCTTGCGTTAACCCTTGAATTTATCGCCCCGGTGTCAGGCACCGCCGTTGCCGGCGGCAGCGGCAATTCGCGCCCGTTTGTTTATGCCGGGCACAGGCTGAACGTGGGCGACAGGGTGTATGCGAATAATACCGAGCGAAGGGTAACATGGGTCAGCGGCAGCCAATTCAAGCTGGCTACCAACGCGACCGGCACCAGCAACTATAATCCGACCGTTTCCAGCGGCCCCTATACCATTATCAGGCAGGGATGGTCCAAAAACTATGTGGTGCCCCCAGGCAGCCCGTTCCATAGCGGATCGGGCAGGGACGTAAGCATCAAGGTAGACAAGGACAACGGGATACACCTGGCCTTCAGAAACACCAACAAAAACGCCATGATGTACGCATATGCCGCTTCAAGGGATGTGGCGTTTACCGTCTATACGGTGGATACCGTGGTAAAGGGCGGCACATGGACGAATGTTTCGGTGGACAACGACGGCAATCCCTGGATTGTATACGGCAGCTCCAGCATCGGCAGCTATGACGGAGCGCGCATGGCGTACCGGAGCGATATTGTAAGCGGGAACGATCGCTGGTTTGATCGGAACGTGGCCGGCGAAAATACGGCGGGCAACAACAGCTACGGCTGGGAGGCGGTAAGCCTGCCGTCGGACTATGCGGTCAGCGACGACCGCCTGAGCATTGAAGTATGGCCTCCGACCGATAGGGCAAATTACCGCAGCGGCCTGATCCCGTCGAACCAGGCAATCTGGGACGAAGGCCCCGGCTGGGATGCCGTCATCGGATACGCCAGCGACCGCTATCGCCTCGCGTACTTCTACAAACCCGAGTGGAAAGACTATTAAAATGAGTAATGAGAAATGAGAAATGAGGAGCTGGGCAAAAGGCTATCCCCCTCGAGCCCACTCCCCACTCCTAAACTTGACCCACAATTTATTTGCACAAACCCCGGCGGGGCGGGCGCGCGGGGGTGGCGAAATCTGGGGGAGTCCGCCTGCGGAGCCACCTGACCATTTTATGCTCTTATTGAGAGTAACTATCGTAATATTAGCTCATTAAATGGTCAGGCATTTTCTGTACCCTAGTTTTTAAATTTTTTCGCTCGTCTCCTCCGGCGGAGAGGCCCAGAAATTTTCGCCACCCCCGCGCGCCCGCCCTGCCGGGGCTTTTACCGAGCAACTGTGGGTCAAGTTTAGTCCCCACTTCCCACTCCCTATTCCCCAGTCCCCAGTCCCCACTCCCCACTCCCCCCCACCCCGTTTCTTTTCTGTTTTTTTCTCTTGATTATTACTTGATTTTATGGAAAAATGTGGTATTATATAGAAATGTTAGGACAAAGAGGGTGGCTCGATGGGTAAAAGGCCGGTAAAGGCCCGAAGAAAAAATAACGCTTCGAAAGGCCTAACGAGAAAAGGTTTGAAGCGCATCATTATTATCGCCTCAGCTTCTCTTGGCCTTGCCATTATCATCATCCTTTTGTCTGTTATTAACCGCCCGAAACTATTGTGGTATGTGGACGAGGGCTATTCGGCCGCATGGAACAGGATACTCAACGATAACCCGCCGCCCTTGCCCAGGTTTGCCCGAAACGAAGTCATCGCAAGGCCGGCCGGCGCACCCTTTCCCCCAAAACGTTTTGGCTTCATCATTACCCGCAGCGGCCCGGAAGGGGAGCGCCTGGACGGCGTTCCCGTTGCATTATTTCCCGAGCTTGCCCGCACAAGGCAGCGCGAAGACTGGTTCGCCCTTGCCCTTGACCCATGGATGGTGTTCCGCAAGCACCAGGATCCCGAACCGGGCAGGTCGTTTCTGGACAATACCAACGAACGGGGCAGCATCCTCCTCGCCGGGTCTGATCAGGACGCGATCCAGGCATGGCTCTGCCAGCTTATGCAGGAAAGGCCCGGTGTTTTTACCGGGGGCGCTGAGGTATGGGAGGAAAAAACCCGGCTCCTCGTTAGGGAATACCCCTTCCAGAGCGGGGCTTTTTCCTATTCGTGGATTCAAACCTGGCCCCTGCTGTTCCGGTCCGAGGCCGCCTGCCTCTACGCCCCCCTAAGCCAGGCCCGATCGCTGCCCCCCTACCGGGCCGGCCTCCTCGATGCCACCCGTTTTCCCGAACCGCCCGGCTGGGATCGCTACGGGATACAGGCAGAAGTACTGTGGGCAAAGGCCCAGGGCAGCGAAAAACAGTTGGAAAACCTCGCCGCCGTCGAGCGGTGGCTGCGGGATGCGAGGACCCAGACCACAGTAGCAAACGCCCTGGAGTGGATTCCCGCCCACCCGCAGGGGACAGCGTATAACACCGTTTCGTGGGCCAGCCAAATGGCATGGCTGAGAAGTTCATATATTTGGCAAGGAGCAGACGATGCGCAGGATTCTTAGGTTCATGGCGATGGGGCTGGTTTTTTTCCTGCCCTATGCCGCGTTCGCCGCTGGCGGCCGGCAGATTATCACGGAGCCTGCCGACGGTATTGATATCTGGCAGAAGGAATTCGATGTCTCCCACATGAAGCCCGGGACTTACAACTTCATTGTAAGTTCCAGGGACGCTGCGGGCAATGTCGGAGTCTCCGGTCCATTTAACGTCCGGGTTGATCCCAAAGCCGGCCTCCCCGAGGTGAATATCATATACCCCGAGCAGGGCCAGGTGGTTCGCGGCGATTTGATCTTCGTCGGCGTTGCTACGGCGCGCTACGGGATGAAGCAGCTGTACTTCAGAATGGACGACGAAGAGTACCGGCCGATAGAAGGCAAAGAATTCTGGACTCTCCGTATCTCCCAGGATGAAGTTCCCGAAGGAAGGCATACGGTCTACGTCAAAGCCGAGGACCAGAGCGATCTTGAAGGGGACGAGTTCCGGCTGGACTTTATCCTTGACAACACCCCGCCGTTGGTCGAGCTTGTCGACCGCGAAGTTGGAGACCTGATATCCGGCAACGTCAAAGTCAAAGCAAAGGTCACCGATGTTAACGGAATACAGTCCGTCTCTCTTTCAAGGGACGGCGGCCAGACCTTTACCAACATGAGGACCACCGCCGGCAAACGGGGCGAACATTCCAGGTACTTCCAGTTTTCCATACCGACCAAGCGGCACGAGGACGGCCCGCTGGTCTACTTTGTCCGCGCCGTCAACTGCACCGGCTATACCGAAACCAAGCCGATCCTGTTTTTCGTAAACAACGAACCGCCGATAATCGAGATACTTTCCCCTGAGACGAATGAGACCGCATTCGGGCCCACCCAGATTACCGGGCGGGTGCTAAGCGGCGTCGGCCTGTCCAGGTTTTACTACGACTGGGAAGGCGAGCGGGTGGAAATTCCCCTGCGGCCCGGCGATCCGTTCTGGTCGGTGGTAATCAACATTTCGCTGGCCAATAACCGGGCCATTCCCTTCCGCATTACCGCCGTCGACCGCAGCGGCAACACCACCGTAGTTTCGCAGCGCTTCCAGGACACCCGCCGGTACCGGACGCCGACCATCGAGATCGACTATCCGTCGAGGCCCGGCGGCCTTGGCGTAATGCAGCTTGCCCACGACCAGGCGATATATGGCAGGATCGCCGACGGCTTTATTCCCAGATCGATCTTCACCGACAACGCCGATTTCTTTATCGAAAATATCGAAGCCGCGCCGAGTTTCCGCATTCCGCCGGAATTTATTCCCGTGGGCAGGAACAACCTGCGGCTCTACGCCGTATCGGAAGACGAGGCGACCAGTATGGGGAACGCCGTCATCACCCTGAGGATTAACAAGGCATCCCCGCCGGACGGCTTCCGGCTGATTGAATCGCCGGTGACCATCGACGAGCCGGAGTACTGGAACGATTACGGCGACTACATGATCCCCTGGCGCAGCGATTCGGTTACCTACCGGGGCTATGTCGAAAACTTCTCCGCCGGCAATATTCTTGAATACCGCATGAACTGGAACGACTCCTGGAAGCAGGTCAACCTGAACAACAGGGGCGACTTCAGCTTGACCGTCAGCCTTGCCGATCAGAGGGAAGGCCCCGTGCCGATAGAATTCCGCACCACGCGAGGCGGCGTGCCCGACCAGCCGCTGTACTCGCCGGTGAATAAATATGTCACCAAACCGGAGATGAGGTTCCTTACGCCCGACCGCCGCTTCGGCATCGTGCAGCGGGCCACCACCGCGTCCGGCATCGTCGACTATGTCGTGCCGCTTGCCAAGATCAGCTATTCGACCGACGGCTCGGAATTTATCGACATGGACTTTACCCCAAAATACCACAAGGCGTGGTTCCAGGGCTTCTTTGATTTTACCGCCCTGAATGCCGATCGCCAGGTGCTGACGATACGGGTAACCGACCGCGCCGGAAACGTCATCGAGGCAACCCCCGATTTTGAATTTGACAATTCGGACGCGCTCCCGAAACTGATCCTCAACGCCCCGCTGGACGACGAGCTGATAACCGGCGAATTTGTTATCGACGGCCTTGCCTACAGCGACGTCGGCATCGAGGCGATTTACTACCGCATCCTTACCCCGATGAACCCATGGGATTCCGCCGAGATTACCATGGATTACCGAAGGTCGGACATTGAGTTTGACAAAATAGAAACAACGCAGAATTACCAGATTCCCATGGGCCTCCTCGATGTGCGCGACGGAATAAACATCCTGGAGATTTTCTCCGAGGACATTTACGGCATACAGGGCGAGGTTACAACGAGGGTTTTCAGGGTTTCGACGACCGCTCCCGAAATAACGATCACCGATCCGGTAATGACCGACTGGAGCCGCCAGAACCTCGCCATCCGGGGTACGGCTTTTGACCGCAACGGCCTTAAAGAAATGCTGTTTTCGATGGACAACGGCGTTAGCTATCAGCGGGCCGATTTCGCTTCGGGCCGGGCCGACGACTATACGGGCAATGTTACCTGGGGCGTCAACCTGAACACGCAGGCATATTCCGACGGAATCTACTCGATGCTCATCCGCGCCGTTGACAGCTATGGAATCGATTCCTACACCGCCGCCATTATCAACCTGGACAACACGCCGCCGACAATCGATCTGGGCTCTCCGGGCAACGGCGACAAGGTCGGCGAGACGCTTACCATTACCGGGCAGGTCTACGACAACATCGGCCTGGGCGGCGTTTCGATTCAGCTGGTGAACACCCACGATCCTTCCGTGCAGGTGTCCTACGAGCTGCCGGAAACCTTTGTCATCATGGAAACGATAGACGTTTCCGGTTTCCCCGACGACGACTATACCCTTAAGGTAACCGCTTTCGACTACGCGGGCAACGAGGTGACGGTTAACAGGAACCTTACCCTGATAAAGGCCCGCGCCGCTTCCGAAGTGGCGATCATCAACCCCCTGCCCGGCATCGACCATTCCGGGCCGGTCACCGTTTCCGGCAGGATCACCGGCGCGGTGGTCCCCGAAACGGTTACGCTGATGATGAACCACCGGAGCTTTGCCGACGTCGATGTTAACCGCTACGGCGTTTTCCGCTTTGATATGCCCAAGGACATTGCCTGGACGGGAGAACCGGTGATTTTCTCTGCCGCCTTCCAGACGCCGGACGGCGACCGGATAGTCTCTTACGACAGCCTGGTCAGGGTAAGCGAATACGGGCCGGTGCTTGTCGTGGACAGCCACAGGGACGGCGACATTGTTACCAAGCGTCCCTGGATTACCGGGAAGGCGTACATTGTCGGGCCCGACGATCCCGACCTTACCCAGCGGCAGGCAAAAGCCGCCAGGGGCGTTAAGAGGGTGGAACTGAGTTTTGACAACGGACGTACTTTTACCCGTGCCAAAGGCAAGGAGAACTGGAGGTACCGCCTGGAAACCAGTATGCTTCCTGCGGGCAACCTGCCGATTATCGTCAGGGCGACCTTCGAAAACGGCAGCGTGGCGGTTCGCCGCATTCTGCTTACCGTAGACGTAACGCCTCCGTTTGTTAACACCATCGGTCCGGTGGAAAACTCAACGCACCGCAACTCGATATTAATTTACGGTTCGACGTTTGACGATTACGATATGGACGTTGTTGAAGTAAGCCTGCGGCCCGGCGACAAGATCGGCTATGCGGTGCCGGGCTTTATCCAGGGCCTGTACATCGACGGCAGCGTCCTCGGCGGCGTCCAGTGGGCGACCGGCCTGGGGCTGACGTTCTTTGACGACAACGTTAAAGTACAGGCAGTTGCGGCACGGGGCGCGGACAACAGCCGCTACGGCGGCTGGGCCTTTGGCGGAAAGATACTCGCCAACGTGTTCAACCAGAACATGTCGCAATATCTCGGCCTGGACTGGGAATTCTGGAGGACCAGCCTGGTCATAGGCGCGCAGTTCCTCTACTTCATGATGGAAGAAGACGAAACACCCCTGGTTATGGGGCAGCTTCTCGGCCAGTGGGAGATAATAAAAGCCGATATGGGCTTCTTCTTCCCCAAATGGAAGTACTTTAAATCCCTCTCGCTGTACACGGAACCAGGGCTATGGTTTGCCCCGTCGGACGTAGATACGAGTAACGACACCAAAGCATGGCGTTACCGGTTTACCATCGGCTTTGGCTTCCGCGCCAGCTTGTTCTAATTAGGAGGAAAGCAATGAGGTTAACCATGAAGACAATTTTGAATAACAGCCGCTGCCGCCGCTTTGCCTTTTCTCTGGTTCTGTTTGCCGTTATCGGCCCTTCGCTGTGGGCCGCCCCGCAAAAGCACTGGGACAAGGCTACCGCCGAAGGCGGCGAGATATGGCAGAACGATTACGACATCACCCCCAAGAGGAAGGGCAAATACAACTACATTGTTTGGGCCCGCGACCGGGCGGGAAACCAGTCCGTTTCCGGCCCGACCAACGTATATGTCAACCACAACGCCGGCCTTGCCGTTACGACGGTGGTGTACCCCCAGAACGGCACGATCCTCCGCGACAACATCGACATCATGGGATACGCATCCGGCCGCTTCGGCGTTTCGAAGGTGATGATACAGCTGGACCATGGCGAGTGGGAGCAGGCAAGCGGCGCCGCGTACTGGAACAAGCTGTTCGACTTTTCCGAGGTAGAGGACGGGAGGCATACGTTCACGTTCCAGGCTTTTGACGAAAAAGACGTTCCCGGCCCTGCTTCGCGCATACACTTTATTCTGGACAAAACCCCTCCGGCCATCGAGCTGGTGACGCATAACATCGGCGATCTTGTCGCCGGTTCGGTCACGATAAAGGGATTGGCCACCGACGATAACGGCATCGAAAGCCTCGAATATTCGGAAGACGGCGTTAACTTTAAACGGCTGTCGGGAAGCCGCCACGGCCACAACGGCAAGAGTTTTACCGTCCGCGTTAATACCAAAAACATGGCGGCAGGACCCCACGTTTTCTATATTCGTGCGACGAATACCACCGGCACTTCCACAACCAGGCCCTTCATGTTTTTGGTCGGGGAAATTGCCGGCAGCCCGATGATTCCGTCGATAATCCTTAACACGCCCGCCGAAGATGAAATTATCACCGCGCCTTTCACCATTTCCGGTTTGGCCGGAGGCGGGGGCGGCATCAGCGCCGTATTCTGGAGGTTCCTCGGCCCGGACATGGAATCCATTTCGCACGGGCCGGCAGGGAGGTACGCCCGGGAAAAAGCTGAAGAATATCTTGAAAATCCCGACGTTCCATTCAACCGCGTCAATACCGATCGGGGGTATACCGTCCCCGTCGATTTCACAATGATTACCGACGGCGAATACGTGCTTGAAGTGTACGCCGCCGATCATTCCGGCAGGCGGAGCGAGACTGTTTCACGGACGATTAAGGTCAGTACCGCCGCGCCGGAATCGAGAATCATGTACCCCGTTATCACCCGGTACAACTCCGGCGCGATCCTTGTGCAGGGTTTTTCCAGCGATGCCAACGGCATTGAAGGCGTTTCGCTTTCAATGGATGGGGGCAGCACCTGGCAGGATGTGGTATTGCACGAAAACGACCATTGGGAAATCGCCCTGAACACGGCGATCTATACCGACGGCATCTATTCGGCGCTGGTGCGGACATCGGACCGGTACGGCATTGTTACCCATTCCAACGCGATGATCAACATCGACAACACCCCGCCGGAACTGTACCTTAGTTCTCCGGAAAACGGTCAGCATGTGGGAACGGAACTGCACCTGGCCGGCAGGGTGTCGGACAACATCGGCATGAAGAGCCTGGTCTTCCAGATCATCAGCGCGGAAAATCCCGACTACCAGCGGAGTTTTGAGATTCCTGCGGAACTGGTCGTTTTCGAAACGATGAGCCTCGACGGATTCCCCCTGGGCGATTACATCGTCCGGGTCATCGCCACTGATCTTGCCGACAACGAGATGATTCTTACGCGCAACATTGTCTACGACGCCCACGACGAATCCGCGCAGATAGCGATATTCAATCCCCTTCCCGGCGAATTTATCACCGGGCCTGTTAACGTGGTGGGCGTCATCACCGGAACGGCGCTGCCGGAAAACGTAATGCTCATGATGGACAACAGCCCACTGGGCCTTACGGCGGTTGACCGCTACGGGGTGTTCAGCTACCAGATCCCCGAGGAGATGCTTACTTCCGAAAAGCCGTACAAAATCTACGCGTATTACAATTCGGCGACGGGCAGGCAGATCAACAGCCCCGTCCATACGGTGTATTACAGCCCCTATGGGCCGGTGCTCATGGTCGACAGCCATCAGGACGGAGATGCCATTACCAGGCGTCCGTGGATGCATGGCCGGGCATGGGTTGCTGCGCCGCTTTTTGAAACCAGGCTGAGCCGTCAGCAGAGGACGGACATGAATCTGACCCGTGTCGAAATAAGTTACGACAACGGCCGCACGTTTAAGAAAACCAAGAAGCCCGGCGCCAACGAATGGAAGTTCCGCCTGGAAACCGGCCTTTTGCCCACCGGCCCCCAGCCGGTCGTTATCCGTGCGAGATTCGGCAACGGCGAGGTGGCTGTGCGCCGTATTTTATTGAACATCGACACGACGCCGCCGATGGTGGCAACCATCGGCCCGCCGGCAAAGAGCGTGCACCGCGACAACATCCTCGTGTACGGTACCGCCAGCGACAATTTTATGCTGGCCGATGTCGACATGGCGCTGCGTCCCTTCGGCAAATTCTGGTATTCGGTACCCGGCCCCATTCAGGGAATGTACTTTGACTTTAAAGGCTTCGGCGCTACCTACTTCGACGTGGGGCTTGGCTTGAGCCTCTTCGACGATAACGTGCGCTTCCAGGTTCAGTACGGCCTTGCGCCGCCAGACGAGCGGACGGCAATCGCCGACAGCGGGCGGTACGTCGGACACGTTATCGGCGTAAAACTGCTGGCGAACATTTTCAACATGCGCTTTGACTATCTGTTCGGGCCGGACTGGGAGTTCTATTCGGTTAACGTTGCCCTGGGCGCAAACTTTTCGTGGTTCGGCATGAATGACGCGATGTTCGGCGGAACGCGAAGCCGCGACCCGCTGTACATGGGGGCGATCCTCGCGCAGTTTGATGTGGCGAGCATCAACTTCCAGTTCTTTAAGCCCGAATGGTCGAAATTCAGGCGGTATACCCTGTATGTCCAGCCTGAATTATGGTTCGCGTCTTCCGACATAAATGCGGAAATTATTTTTAAAATGAGTTACGGATTGAGAGTAAACTGGTTCTAGGAAGAACAACGGTGATTTTCAATCCTGAACTGGAATGTATGGACGTACATTCCAGAAAAAAAATGCAGCTTGCCGGACTTAAAAATCTGGTGGAAAGGCTGTACGCCAGGGTCCCTTTTTACCGGGCAAAGATGGATGCGGCGGGTATTGCGCCCGCCGGCATTCACTCGCTGGGGGACATGCAAAAATTGCCCTTTACCACCAAGGAAGACCTCAAAGATAACTATCCCCACGGCCTGCGTGCCTGTCCCGAAGACCGGATTGTGGAAGTCCATATGAGTAGCGGCACTACCGGCAAACCTGTCGTTAACGAATACACCGTACATGACATTGGGATATGGCGGGAGGCGATGTCCCGGACGATGGCGGCAGCGGGCTGCACCAAATACGATACCGTGCAGAACTGCTACGGCTACGGGCTGTTTACCGGCGGTCCAGGGGCGCATTATGGGGCGCAGAACATCGGCGCGAAGGTGCTGCCCATGTCTTCGGGCAACACCGGGCGGCAGCTTGCCGTGATGCAGGACTTCGGCTCCACCATGCTGGCCTGCACCCCTTCCTACGCCCTGTACATGGCAGAGGAAGCAGCCGAGGCGGGAATAGACCTTCGCGCGCTGCCGGTTAACAAGGGCTGTTTCGGTGCAGAGCCGTGGAGCGAGAACATGCGCCGCGAGATCGAAGCCCGCTACGGAATGAAGGCCTACGACATCTACGGCCTTACCGAGATCATCGGTCCGGGCGTTTCATTTGAATGCGAAGCCCAAGACGGCCTGCACGTCAACGAAGACCTCTTCTACCCCGAAGTAGTCGATCCCGATACCGGCATCCCGCTGCCCGACGGCGAACGGGGCGAGCTGGTTTTTACCACGCTGGGCAAAGAGGGAACGCCGCTTCTGCGCTACCGGACGCGGGACATCAGCTACCTTATCCGCGAAGACTGTCCCTGCGGTCGCAGCACCGTGCGGATGCACCGCCTCTTCGGCCGCACCGACGACATGCTGATTATCCGGGGGGTGAACGTCTTCCCCAGCCAGATCGAACACGCCCTTGTCGAAATCGAAGGAACCGAACCGCAGTACCTTATCGTCGTGACACGCGGCGAGGATCATCTGGACGAACTGGAACTGCAGGTCGAAGTTAAAAAGGATTTCTTCACCGACGAGGTACGGGGCCTGGAAAGCCTGCGAACCCGAATCGAGCATGTGATGAAGTCAAAACTCCAGATTGCCCTTAAGGTCAAGCTTATGGAGCCGAAGAGCATCGAACGCTCCGTCGGCAAGGCAAAACGGGTTATCGACAAGAGGAGCATTTAATGGGAATACAGCAAATATCGGTTTTCCTGGAAAACACCACCGGGCGGCTCTGCGAAGTTACCCGCACCCTTGCCGCTTCGGAGGTGAATCTGCGGGCGATAAGCATCGCCGACACCGCAGACTTTGGCATCCTCAGGCTTATCGTCGACAAAACCGGCGATGCGGTAAACGCCCTCGCTGCGGCCGGCTTTACCACGCGCCTTACCGACGTTGCCGCAGTAGAAATAGAAGACAGGCCCGGCAGCCTTGCCGCCCTTATGGAACTGTTTCAGAAATCCGGCATAAACATCGAGTATCTGTACGCGTCGCTTGAGGGAAATGCGGGCAAGGCCGTGGTGATATTCAAGCTGGAGGACAACGAAAAGGGTTTCGAGATTATCAAAAAAAGCGGCCTGGCGATGGCGGATGGTTTCTGATGAAAATACTTATGGTCTCCAGCGAGGCAGTACCCTTCGCCAAAACCGGCGGGCTTGCAGATATGGTTTCGGCGCTGTCTATCGGCCTGGCAAAGCTGGGCCACGAAATTCGAATCGTCATCCCCCGCTATTACGCCGTAGACCGGTCTTCCCTGGAAATGCTCCCCGGCGCGATGGGGGTGCCCGTCGGCTACGGATGCGAGGAATGGAGCGCCGTGTATACGGCAAAGCTGCCGGGGTCGTCAAAGAAGAACCCCATAACCGTGTACTTTATCGACCACGAAAACTTTTTCGGCAAGGACGGCATCTACGGAACTCCCACCGAGCCGGACTTTCTCGACAACCCCCGGCGTTTTACCTTCTTCTGCCGCGCAGCCTTCCAGCTATGCAGAAAGATCCGCTGGTTCCCCGACGTTCTCCACGCCCACGACTGGCCGGCCGCCCTTGCCCCGGTCTACCTGAAATTTGCCGAGCGGGTAAAAGGCAGCCTGGGCGGCTTTGAAAACACCGTCTCCGTGCTGACCATCCACAACCTCGGCTACCAGGGGATCTACTACAAGGACAATTTCGACTATACCGGCCTTGGCTGGGACGTTTTTTACAACGCCGGTTTTGAAGACTGGAGCATGATGAACTTCCTCAAAGCCGGAATGTACAGCGCGGACAAGCTCAACACCGTTTCGCCCAACTATGCCGAGGAAACCAAGACCCAGGCCCACGGCTTCCGGCTGGACGGGGTGCTGCGCTACCGGTCTGCCGACTATTCGGGCATACTCAACGGAATCGACACTGCCGTCTGGAATCCCCAAAAAGATAAACTCATCCCCAAGAGCTATTCGGCAAACGACATGTCGGGCAAAGAGGCGGCGAAGACCGCTTTGCAGCATTACTTCGGACTTGCCGAAGATCCGGACTTGCCCATTATCGGCATGGTAACGCGGCTTACCGGACAGAAGGGGGTAGGGGAGCTGTTCGGCCCCAGTTACGGCTGCATCTGGTCGATATGCCGCGACATGAAGCTTCAGTTTGTGCTGCTCGGCTCCGGCGAGGCGTGGTGCGAGCAAGAGATAATGGGCCTGTCTTCGAGGCTGTCAAATTTCAGGGCGCAGATTGGCTACAGCGAGGATATCAGCCACATTATCGAAGCCGGCGCCGATTTCTTCCTGATGCCGAGCCTGTACGAACCGTGCGGCTTAAACCAGATGTATTCCCTTGCCTATGGCACCCTTCCCATCGTCAGGCGGACCGGCGGCCTAACCGACACGGTAGAAAACTACGACGAGGGCAAGGGAACCGGCACGGGCTTTTTATTCGACGATCTGAATCCGCAGTCGATCTACAACACCGTCGGCTGGGCGGTCTGGGCCTGGTACAACCGCCGCGAACACATCGACGCGATGCGCGTCCGCGCAATGAAGCACGATTTTTCCTGGGAAAAGTCCGCCAAAAAATACGTCAAAATGTACGAAGAAGCCTCGGAAAAGATTTTGTGAAATAGCTCTCACGGAGGCACAGAGGCACAGTAATAATCAGGGGAAAGTTACTCCAGAGAGCCGTTGATGATTCTGACAATTCCTTCTTTCATTACCTCTGTTCCGAAGTTAATAAGGTAGCCAAGTTTTGTATTAGTCAATTTCAAATATGTCAATAATTGCTTTTCGGAACTATACCCTCACGTATACCCAGATATAATCCTATCCCCGTTCGATAATATTTCCACTTCATAATTCCATCTTCTGATTTTTGCACATCTTTTCCACATCATAAACCCTGACATATTCACAGTTTTTGTCATAATAGCTTTGAAATGAAGACTCTATACTATAAGATTCATATCCACAGCATATCCTGCATTTTTTAACTCTTTAGCTATTTCAAATTTCCACGCATCTTTGTCATAGGAAATATACACAACACCATCAGTATCGCCTGGTAATTCAAGGTCGCCTTTTACAAGGGCCGCCACCCTATTTCTTCCTAATCTTCCAATTAAAAACCCATGCTCAAATACAACATTTTGGCGGGCACGCAGTTTTGGTGTTGCATCCTTTTCATTCTTTGAGCCAATATCACAAGGAGAGTATAAAACAATAGCATAGCCTGTATCGCTGAATTTTTCAATTTTCTCAATAATTGTTAATCCCGCATTGACCTGTTCATGTAATATGATTGCCTTAAAACATAGTTTTTCAATAAACCGGGCAACATCCAGTTTCATAGAATCATCATGTCCATGAACAATAAATATTTTGCTCATATTTACTTTCTTTGATATACTTTCTTTTTTTGCATTAACTGTTTCAACTGTTTTTAACAAATCATTCGTAATATCTTTGACTAATTTGTCATCTTCAACAATATCAGCACTTGTAAAAATAAAAAGAACATCTGGGGACTTTTTATTTTTCAAAATTTTTTTGATTTCATCAATACTATTTTCAGAACATTTTATTGCAAAACGTCTTATATCCTTCTTTTCTAAAGGATATCCTTTAAATACTATCTGATTGTTGCTCGTATAAGGTAAAACCAGTTCTGACTTAATTTTTTCTAAATCCTGATGATCAAATTCATATAGTTTCTCATATACACTTGATTTTCCTATTTTACTATTGCGTTCAATTATTATGTGATAAAACATCATAACCTCCAATCTTACCTTTACTTAATAGAAACACGTTTATTGGCTAGAGTCTAGTCCTCCTCCCACTCCACCGACCCAACTCCCTATTCCATTCATCGTTCTACATATATTTTAAGGGACGATAAATCCATCATTTTCAATACGAGGTTTCTATGGCAAATCTTCAGGAAACTTCCCAATGGGAAACAGGCATATATCAGATTGCTCCGACTGACGCTGTTATGGGGGGTCCCAATGGGATCGCCAACCTTCAAGCCAGACAATTAGGAAATCGCACACGTTTCCTAAGCGATTCCAAAGCCGATAAAGCTTCCGTAACTGCGGCGACCAGAACAAAGATCACTTATAATGCTCAGGGTATTGTCATCAATGGGACGGATTTATCCGCAACGGATATACCCTCTGATTTATCCATCGGCACTTTCACCGTAGCTACACCAATACTCCCTTCTTAATAACAGGAGCATAATATGGGCATAAACCTAATACTCGAAAACCCTGTATGGGAAGAGGAGATGCGTCGATTTGAACTAACCGACCGTCTCAAAGGCGGCCCTGACGGTGTCGATAATATTCCTTTAGGACAGCTCGCCAATCGTACTGCATACCTTAAAACAAACATCGAACAATCAGATTCTAATTCTGATACCCATAGTAATGATTCCGTTATCCATGTTACCCAGACCAACAGAGACGCTTGGTATGCCAAAGCCGATTCATCCCGTATAAGCAATATAACCCTTACAGATATCGGCTGGTATCGCATTGCCACGAGTAATATCGGAGTAAACCTAAATCATGGCCTGTTCCGTATCCGGGCCAAATCCCTGCTTTTCTTTACATTTATTCTTTCGTCTATATAATCATCAAGGGACGATAAAGTCCATGTTTTTAATACGAGGTTTTTATGGGAGCATTTAGCCGTTGGGTAGGAAAAAATCCTTCAGCAAATAAAAATCAGATTTCCAACGTAGAATTTACGTTAAAAGCAATCG
>Ga0082212_10005548_pt1 | contig 17166 bp, 14 predicted proteins | sample TergutNt197P3_FD_71548 | JGI IMG/M metagenome (GOLD analysis project Ga0082212, IMG submission 71548) | Neocapritermes taracua P3 segment gut microbial communities from Petit-Saut dam, French Guiana - Nt197 P3 | ecosystem: Host-associated > Arthropoda: Insects > Digestive system > Gut ... | reverse complement strand
ACCTTTTTCGCTTGCGGGACATATTTTCGGGATTCAGAATTGTTTAATGGAGCTTGCGATGGCGGACATTGATGAGGATGAGCGAAAAAAAACTCAATTAACCGCATTAATGAATATCTGCGCTGACGCGATAATCCGGTTTGAAAAAGCCGCTATTGACGCGGGGACGGATTTTATCGCTGTTGGTGACTCGATGGCGTCTCCGGATCTCTCTTCGCCCCAAATTTATGAAAAATATATTTTCCCCGCAGAACAGCGTATTTTTTCTGAACTTTCGGAATATTGCAAGGATCGCGAACTGGCAAAACTGCTTCATATCTGCGGAAATACCAAGAGCATTCTTCAGCTGATGAGCAAAACAGGAGCTGATATTCTGGAAATCGACTATAAGGTCAATATGGGAGAAGCAAGAGCGATTGCGGGCGACGGTATTACCCTCATGGGAAACATAGACCCGAGCTCGGTGCTTTTATCAGGAACGGTTGAGAAGGTCAGAGAGGATTGTTTAGCCTGTATCGAACAAGCGGGCAGAAACGGTAGGTTTATTTTAGGTTCCGGTTGCGAAGTAGCTATGTATACCCCGATAGAGAATTTACGCGAAATGATACTGGTAGCGAGAAGTCATAAGTATTAAATAGTGTGTACACGAGTCCCAAACACCTGTTTTTTTGACTCATTTCCCGCCATACTTTGTTACTCGGTTAAATATATCTATGGATATTCGCCCTCTTCATGTCTCGCTTGACGAGAAATCCGCTCAAAATTCAAATATTTCAACTCGCGTTCACACTATCAATCATTTTATAATACGGAGGTTATAAGAAATGCGTGTTACGGATAATGTTTATGTTTTAAGCGGAAGTTACTATGGCGCTGTCGGGAATCGTGATACCCTCGGTGATGTATATGGTATCAGGACAACAGAAGGTATTATTCTGATCGACTGCGGAAATCCTGATACCGGGATAGCGATGATTAGGGAGTCTCTTGATTATTACAGGATAGCAGACCCTATTACCCATCTCATAATCACTCACGCGCATCACGACCATTGCGGAAGCGCTCGTTCGATTCAGGAAGCCGGAGCTTTGGTTATAGCCGGAGCAGAGGATGAACGCCAGTGTGTCGGGGGCGGTTTGACGGATCAAAAGACTCCGTTTGAGTTCAGCCATGCCTTTCCGCCTTTTAAACCGGATATCGCTATAGGTGATGAATGTGAAATGAATATCGGCGGTATAAGTTTTCGATTTTATAAGACCCCGGGACACACCCCGGGCAGTATGAGTGTCTTTGTTGAGCTCGACAATAAAAAAATCCTCTTTACAGGCGATGCCCTCCAGCCGGCAGGAGGACAGCTTGATTCGGTAAGTTTCGGGTGGCAGGGAGACGTCGGTTTCTCCCGCAAGAGCGTTGTTAGCAGTATGATGAAACTTATGACAGTTGATGTTGATGTGATACTTCCCGGGCATGGTAAGGTATGCTTAAGAAATGGGAACGATATGATTCGTTTTGCGGCGCAAACCGCTTATTTGACTATGCGTTAATCTTATGCAACCTACAGCAGCCTTAAATAAATCTTTTATATAATATTCATTGAGTTTCATCCGATATAAATGATAGGGTAGACTATCAAAGAGGGTGAATTGCTTGATGACAGCAGATGTCAGCCGGGTAGATGTAAGAAGCCGGACTGCTTATTTAAAAGGGATTAGCTTTACTGGTGATAAGGAAACACTTTCTGTTCCGGATAACTCCGGAACGGATGCAAACCGGATTTCTCAGGATACTTTGGCCGTTTCCTCTCCATTAAAAACTGACCTACAGTCAGATAACAATATTCCTGTATTAAACTCCGGAGAAATTAATGAATACAGCAAATTGTTATGGGAAATGAATGAAGCGAAAAAGCAAGCGGAAGAATTCGGAAAAGGGCTTGAAGTTCTTAGAAAATGTTTAATTATATCCATGCTTATCATAGCCGGTGACATTGTTTCACTTGAAGATCATAGATTTCTCAGAGAAAATGAACCTGAAATGTATTTTAAAGCTATCACGTTAAGAAGAGTTAGGGAAGATCCCAGAGAATACAAAAGAATATCAGAGGAGAAGGATTGTCCTAAAAAACCGGTTTGCGGAACCGAAATCCCATCGTTATCTGAAGTTGTTAAGGTTGAAAACCAAGTTTTGGAAACAGAATAATTAATAAAAAATACTTACACAAAAAGCGGCGCGATAATCATCTTGCGCCGCTTGCATATTATTGGTTAGAAATAAACTAGTTACAGGATAAATAAAGTTATCGGAGCTAAATAACAGCTTTAACTTTAATATCCACCTCGCTGATTATTTCGGTCAACTTTTCTGTCTGCTCATCATTCGCTGCAAGAAACGGGAACTGACACACATCATGCATATCGACCCCTCTTAGAATCATAGCCTTTTTCAGGATAGGGATTCCCGGAGATCCAATGCTGCCGATATCATTTATTCTGTCAATGATACTTTGAATAGCGGATATCTTATCAATATCCTTGGCAATCATTGCCTTTACCCAGGCTCCGCAAAGCTCAGGATAGACATTGCTGAATCCTCCGATGCAGCCGTTTCCGCCGCAAAGCAGGGTATGAGCAAAATTCTCATCCTTACCCGAAAGTATAATAAAGTCGTCAGAACCGCCGCAGCGGACTGTAGAGATTAATTCTCTCGTATGACTCATACTGCCGACAGTATCTTTGTATCCGATGATATTTTTATGCTTTTTAAGAAGCTTCAGCGCTATTTTTGGTTTTAGATCATAGCTTGTTCTGTCCGGGAAATTATACAGAAAAATGTTTCCCGAAAGCTGTTTGGCTATCTCACTGAAATATGCTTCAATGCTCTCGTCCGAGAGGTTAAAATAATAAGGTCCGATGATCATCACTCCGTCGGCTCCGCACTCAAACGCGGTATTTGAGAGTTCAACGGCGTCATCCATCCTCATACTTCCGGTTCCGATAAAAAACTCCGCCCGTCCCTTGATATGTTCTTTTGCAAGCTTCATCAGCTTTCTTTTTTCTTCTGCTTTCATATGGAAAAATTCGCCCGTCGAACCCATTACAACAATTCCGGTAACGCCGCCTTCAATAAGACGGTTCCAGATTTTAACATTAGCCTCTGCATCAATGCTGCAGTCAGGCAAAAACGCCGTTACAACCGGGGTAAAATAACGCGGTTTGTGCATAATAAAAGACCTCCCTTAATTATCTGATTTAAAATATTATATCACAAATTTGAGACAACCGCTTTTTGAATATTTTGAGTTATCACGAGGGCTTTGCTATAATAAACAAAACTGAAAGATTTATTGGGGGTGAACGATTTGCTTAGCTTGTTGATCCAGTACCTTCCGTTTTTAATCCCGCTGGCGGTTATCCAGCTTATATTGCTGATAGTTTCGCTCGTTCATATTTTACGGCATAAGACCTACCGGACCGGTAACCGTGCTCTGTGGTTAGTCATTTGTATTTTGGTTAATATTGTCGGTCCGGTATTATACTTTGTTTTGGGTCGGGGAGACGAATAACATGAATGCTCTTGAGATAAGAAATCTTTCAAAAAGCTTCGGCAAAAGAAAGATTATTGATGATATCTCTTTATCTGTACCTAAAGATTGTGTTTTCGGATTTATCGGGGTGAACGGAGCGGGAAAAACAACGACCATGAAAATGGTTTTAGGTCTGCTTAGAGCTGATAGCGGAGAAATTGATGTATTTGGCGAGAGGGTTGGTTTCGGTGTTTCTAAAACAAATCGTCTAATAGGTTATCTGCCTGATGTACCTGAGTTTTATGGCTATATGCGACCGAAAGAATATCTAAGGCTTTGCGGTGAGATAACCGGATTGGATAATAAAACCTCCAATGAGCGAATCATTGAACTGCTTGATTTAACAGGACTTTCAGACGCCAATAAAAAAATAAGTTCGTTTTCACGAGGGATGAAACAACGTCTTGGCATGGCTCAGGCGCTGTTAAGTGAACCCAAGCTTTTAATATGTGACGAACCGACCTCAGCGCTCGATCCTATAGGACGCAAGGAGGTATTGGAAATCCTGTACCGGATTAAAGATAAAACTACCGTTATTTTTTCTACCCATATACTTTCAGACGTCGAACGTATCTGCGATCGGGTAGCGGTACTCAACAACGGGAAAATTGCTTTTGAAAGCACAATTAGCGATCTTAAGTACCAACGTAAAACCAAATCTATTACTCTTGAGTTCAATGAACAGGTTGACTCTGACGAAATACTGCTCACGCTGAAAGAAAAAGGGTTTGTCCCCGCGAGATACGAATCCGCAGATATATCTGTTGAAAGTCTGTTTTTAGAGGTAACGAAATGAAGCAATTCACAGCGATTACCAAAAAAGAGTTTTTTGAAAGCATAGCGACCTTTAGATTATATATTCTCGCAGCGGTTTTCTTGATGTTCGGCATAATGAGTCCGCTAATAGCAAAACTAACGCCTGATATCATCAGGAGCCTTATGGACACAGGAGAATTAGAAGGTGTTTTTATGTCTGTTCCGGAACCGACAGCTATGGACTCCTGGGGCCAGTTTTTTAAGAATGTAGGTCAGATGGGGATACTTACGCTTGTGATTACTTTCAGTGGTATTATGGCAAATGAAATCAGCAGAGGAACGCTTGTAAACCTAATAACAAAAGGTTTAAAGCGTCATACGGTCATATTGTCGAAATTTCTGAGCGCAAGTATTATGTGGGCGGTTAGCTATGCCCTATGTCTTGGAGTTTGTTATTTATATACCATGTACTTTTGGGATACAGCGGCACTTAATCATACATTTCTCGCTTTTGCATCCCCATGGGTATTCGGTGAGCTTATGTTATCATTGCTGGTTTTTGGCGGTACGCTGTTCGGAAATATATACGGGAGCTTACTTAGCTGTTTGGGAGCAGTTGTCGCGATAAATGTCATATCAATATTCCCCGACACGGCGCGTTACAATCCCGTATCTCTCTCAAGCGGTACATTATCGCTGCTTGCCGGTTTAAGCGAACCTTCGGATTTTATCCCCGCATTTATTATATGCCTCACCGCGGTGATAATCTTATTAACTGTAACGATGGGAGTTTTTAAAAGAAAAACGCTATAATCGTTGAGGTTATAGTAAATCTTCAAACAGTCTGACGTTATCTAACGAAGGCGAATGTTTTTTTGCCTCTATATCATGTACTATCTCTACAATACGGTTGTTAAACGGTGTGCCGCATACGTATTTTTTTCCGTAATCACATATGACGCCGTTTATATAATCAATCTCGGTTTTTCTTCCTCTTTCGATATCTCCCAACATACCCGAACGAATATTCCTGTGATGACTTATAGCGGCGGGAATAATATTATAAGCTATCATTTTTTTTACCGGTCCGCGGTAGTACATAAGCTTTTCAATACTTTTTCCCTGAACAGACGCAAGCTTGATATCCGCCGCTTTTGCGACGTCAATACATTCTTTAATCACCCTTTGGGCTATTTTTCTTGTATACTTGTTATCGGAGACCTCACCGAACAACAAACCGAAAACAACTGATAATCCGCTGAATGCGGAATTAATGAGAAGTTTAGACCAGCGGGCGCCTAAAAAATTCTCTTCAACAGCTACAGGACACATATGCTCGAGCAGCTTTTTTACTGCTTGAATCTGTCTGTCCATACCGGGCGGCAAGCAACCTATCTGAAAGTTCATGCTATCAGGGTCGCTGGTGAGATTTGCAACCCCCGGTGAAACAAGTGTGGCTCCCCAGACAACAACACAGCCTACTACCCTGTTATCTCCGACTATTTCAGAAATAAGCGGTTCGGGTAATCCATTCTGAGCGGTACATATTATCCCATTTTCACAAAGCAGGGGCTTTAGAAAAGCGGCAGTTGTTTTATTTTCGGATTGTTTTGTCATCAGTATAAAAATATCATAAGGACCCTTCATTTGATCCGGGGTTATTGCGGTAACCTTTTGTGTGATCTCTGTTTTGCCGGTTATACGAGCTCCGTACTTGTTCAATGCTTGAACATGAGTGACATTACGGTTTACCAATTCTATGTCTACTCCTGCTTTGGACAGGTACGCGCCAAGTACCGTCCCGAGTGAGCCTGCGCCATAAATAGCCGCTTTCATATTTCCAACTACCTCTCTCTTTGACGAACTTATATAAAAGATATATACTGATAATACTATACCATACTGTCAAAACGCCTCGCGAAAGGCGAGGGTTTTTGTTGTTGTGATGTAATATACAGTATTATCTTAATCATTTATTTTAAATAAATATTATATTAAGAATTTTTAAGGGAGCGGAGCGTTGCAGGATTTTACAAAAGGAAACGCGGCAAAACAGATTCTTTTATTTTCTTTACCTATGCTCATAGGTAATATTTTTCAACAATTTTACAGTATGGCTGACGCGTTTATTGTCGGCAGATTTGTTGGAGGCGGAGCGCTTGCGGCTGTCGGCTCTTCGATGGCTTTAGTTAACTTTCTTATAGGCGCGTTGATAGGGCTTACAACCGGCGCTTCTGTCGTCATTTCTCAATGTTTCGGAGCAAGAGAAGAAGAAAAACTGAAACGATCGGTTTCCACCAGCATCATTTTTCTGGCCGGACTATCGGTTCTTATATCGGTTATCGGATACATTTTTACACCGGTATTCCTGCGGCTGCTTGATACCCCGCCAGAAATTTCTGATATGGCCGTCAGTTATCTCAGAGTTATACTGGGAGGAATAACATTTCCTGTTTTCTACAATATGTATATGGCTTACATGCGAGCGCTCGGTAACTCGAAAAGCCCTTTATACATCCTGATTTTCGCTACCATACTAAATATCGGACTTGATGTCCTTTTCGTCGCCGAATTTGACTGGGGGGTCGCCGGCGCGGCTTGGGCAACTATTCTTTCGCAATCCATTTCAATGATACTCTGTATTTTTTATGCGAACCGCTATGTGCCGCTGCTGAGAATACATAAGTTTATTTTCGATCGTGAACTTTTTATTCCTATTCTAAAAAACAGTCTGCCGGCGGCTATGCAAATCTCAATTACTTCGTTCGCGATGCTTACAATAACACGTCTGATCAACTCTTTCGGCGCGCTCGCCGTTGCCGGTTATACCGCCGCGCAAAGACTTGATATGTTCGCGATGATGCCGCTGCAAAGTCTGAGTATGGCACTTTCAACCTTTGTCGGTCAGAATATGGGCGCCGGTTTGGAACAGCGTGCGAAAAAGGGATTTGGATATACCATGTTATTTATGCTGGTCATAGGAGTTGCAATGTCGATTTTTGTTCTGCTTTTAGGTAAAGGCCTCATCTCATTGTTTATTAACAAGTCCGATCCGGACGCTCCTTCAATTATTATATTCGGAACGGATTATCTTTCTGTAATTTCGATGTTTTATGTCTTCTTTGCGGTGTTTTTCTCATTTAACGGATTTTTCAGAGGCGCGGGCGATGCTGTAATAGTAATGGTACTGACAATTTCCAGTCTTACAATCAGGGCTCTTTCCGCATATTATTTAGCCGGTCGATTTGATATGGGTCCTGAAGCGGTGGGCTGGTCGATTCCCATAGGATGGGGGTTATGCAGTCTGGTTGCATGGTTCTATTACGCAAAGGGATTCTGGAGGAATAAGGTTGCAGTGAGAAGTGCAACTGACGATGTTTTGTGATATGGAAACTTCCTTTTATGTTGTGATATACTTTAAATAACCTGTAATATACGGTTATTTGATATGAGGATTCGATGAAGATATTAATTCGAGTGACAAAAGAAGCAAAAAAGTATTGGCATCTTCTGGTTATAGCAGCGGTCAGCACATTGGCAATGACGGGTCTAAATCTTGCCGGACCTAAGTTTATGTCAAACATGGTTTCACTGGTTGCTTTAGGACTTGATGAAGATGGTCTGCATAAAGTTATTATGACAGCGCTTAGCTTATTGATTATCTATCTCTTTATGATATTGTTCCGTTTTCTGCGAAATTATATGGCGCATAAAGCCGCGTGGGAGCTTGTCGAGGAGCTGCGTATTAAGGTATATACTACGCTTCAGTCCTTTTCGATGGATTTTTACAGAAGCCGGCAGACCGGAGACTTGATAAGCCGGACCATAAGCGATACCGCTTCGTTTGAATCCCTTTATGCCCACCTGCTTCCGGACGGAATAACTAATATCTTAACCCTGGCGGGAGTAACGGTTATGCTGTTTTTTATTAATACCCGCCTTGCGTTGATGACATGTATCCCCATTCCGTTCATATTGTTTTCCGGTTGGTTCTTTGCTAAAAAGGTTCGGCCTAATTTCCGGGTCATGCAACGATCTCAGGGCGAATTATCCGCTCAACTTCAGGATAATTATACTGGAGTTCAAGAGATACAGGCTTTCGGCCAACAAGAAGGAGCGACCAAAAAAGTCAGAAATAAAGCGCACGCATTCACCGGCGCAATGCTCAGAGCTTTAAAAATCAGCGCGGTTTTTCATCCCAGCGTGGAGTTTTTAACTTCATTAGGCGCCGTCATTGTTGTCGGTTTTGGCGGTTATCTTGCTTATAAAAAGCTAATTGAAGTCGGAGATATTGTGGCGTTTTTACTCTATCTTGCTCTTTTTTATGCGCCGATTACCGGAATAGCGCAGTTATTGGAGTCGGTTCAGCAAGCGTTGGCGGGTGCTGAACGTGTTATTGAGTTGCTGGATTCACCGGTCAATATAGCTGACAAGGCAGGAGCAAAAGAACTGCGCAATGTGTCAGGAGCGCTTGAGTTTGATGACGTCAGCTTTTATTATCAACAAGAAGCTCCGGTACTAAACAATGTGTCTTTTAGTATTATGCCCGGTCAGATGCTTGCGTTGGTAGGCGCTACCGGGGTGGGAAAAACTACCATGGCACAGTTGATTTCCAGGTTCTATGATCCTGTATCAGGGATTGTCAGAATTGACGGGCAGGATATCAAGGATTTAAAGCTGGAAAGTTTGCGCAGAAATATAGCGCTTGTTATGCAGGAAACATTTCTGTTTAACGGGACAATCGCTGAGAATATATCATTTGCTAAACCCGGTGCGTCAAAAGAAGAGATTGAATCGGCTGCAAAAATTGCCAGAATTCATGAAGATATTCTTGCCATGCCGAATGGCTATGATACAAAGGTAGGAGAGCGCGGCGCGCGGCTTTCCGGCGGTCAAAAACAGAGAGTTGCCATTGCCCGCGCAATAATATGCCGCGCCCCTATACTGGTTTTGGACGAGGCAACCGCGTCGGTAGATGTTCAAACCGAAGCATATATACAACAGGCAATGCAGGAGTTGAGCGGGAAACGTACAATAATTGCGATTGCTCATCGTCTGTCTACGGTCCGCAGAGCTGACTGCATTTTGGTTTTCGATGAAGGGCATATAGTGCAAAGAGGAACTCATGATGAACTATCTGTACAGCCGGGAATATATCGCGATATGTGCCTTGCTCAGGGACAGACGTCAGTTGCTGTATAAATGCTCTACCGGTTTAATAATGATCAAAGGAAAATAATTTCAGAAATACTGATAAGGAGCATGTTATGTTTTTACTTGACAGATTTTTAGATTACGTAAAGTATGATACTATGTCCGATCCTTTTTCAGAGACGGCGCCATCAACTGATAAACAGATGATTCTTGGAAATGCCATAGTAAGAGATATGAAATCCATCGGGATATCCGACGCGCGCATGAGCACAAAAGGGGTTGTTTACGGGAGCATACCGGCTACAACGGGATATGAAGACGAACCGTGTATCGGGCTTATCGCTCATATGGACACCTCTCCGGATATCACAGGTAAGGATGTAAAACCGCGAATTATTGAGAACTATAACGGAAGCGATATATTATTTGATAAATATAATGATCCGCTTTCACCAAAACGTTTCCCAGACTTAACAAAACACGTTGGAAAGACCTTGATAGTGACCGATGGGAGCACCTTGCTTGGAGCGGATAATAAAGCCGGTATTGCTGAAATACTCGATGCCTCAAGACAGATAATTGAAGAAGGAACCGCACACGGAAGGATTGCCATTGGATTTACCCCGGACGAAGAGATTGGGCGCGGAGTTGACAATTTTGATTTAAGTGAGTTCAAAGCAGACTATGCATATACATTAGATGGCGGGGAGCTTGATTTTATCGAGTACGAGTGCTTTAATGCGGCTTCTCTGAAGGTTACTGTAACCGGATTTAATATACATCCCGGCGTCGCCAAGAATCAGATGAAAAACGCTTCGTTAATCGCGTTTGAATACGACCGGATGCTGCCTGAGGCACAGCGCCCACAGTATACCGAGGGATATGAAGGTTTCTTTCATCTTTCAGGTGTTGAGGGTGATGAAGAAAAAGCGGTATTGCGATATATATTACGTGATCATGATAAAGATAAATTTCAAGTAAAAAAACAACTCGCCAAAGAAATCTGCGAGTTTCTTAACAATAAATACGGAGAATATTCCGTATGTGTTGAGTTGGAAGACAGCTATTACAATATGGCTGAAATGATAACTCCTCACATGCATATCATCGAACGCGCGAAGGAAGCAATGAAAAAGTCAGGAATTAATCCGCGTGAAAAGGCAATTAGAGGAGGAACCGACGGAGCAAGGTTGAGCTATCTCGGGTTGCCGTGCCCGAACCTTCCCACAGGCGGGTATAATTATCACGGAAGATTCGAATATATACCACTTGAAGATATGCAGAAAGCGGTAGAAATCATTATAAATATTATCAGAACAAACTAGTATAATGCATAAAGTCAGTATTCTGTTGTGCTTTTTCACACAATCATCGAACAGATAGCCCGGTGTTTCATGCAGTTGGACAAAATTACAAAAACATATTGCCGGGTACACGACGGTGTGATATATTAGCGCTTAATATTTTCACGGACTGTATAACTAATACCGGCACTATCATATTAATAGAAAGAGGGGATTTATATGGCCTATTATTATGACCAGGTATCACACACTTTCAGCGAGTACCTTCTTGTCCCGGGGTTTTCATCGAAGGATTGCGTTCCGGCAAATGTTTCGTTGAAAACCCCGGTTGTTAAATTCAAAAGGGGTAAACAACCCGAATTATCAATGAATGTTCCGCTCGTCTCCGCGATAATGCAGTCGGTATCTGATAACAGAATGGCTGTAGCGCTCGCAAGAGAGGGCGGGATTTCTTTTATCTATGGTTCTCAACCGATTGAGAATCAAGCTGATATGGTAAGGAGAGTGAAGTCATATAAAGCCGGTTTTGTAAAAAGCGACTCGAATATCCGTCCGGATCAGACACTTGAGGATATTTTAGTTCTTAAATCCAGAACCGGACACTCAACCGTTGCGGTGACCGAAGACGGAACCGCGTCAGGAAGACTTGTGGGAATTGTGACAAGCCGGGACTATCGGGTCAGCCGGATGGAGCCTGTTACAAAGGTGTCGACTTTTATGACGCCGATAGAGGATATTATCTATGAAAAAGAAGGCGTGACTTTAAGCGAAGCAAACGATGTGATTTGGGATAACAAAATAAACGTTCTTCCTATTCTTGATAACAGCGGACGTTTAGTTTCTTTTGTTTTCAGAAAAGACTATGATCAACACAAAGAAAATGCTCTCGAGTTGCTTGATGATTCAAAAAGTTATATCGTAGGCGCCGGAATTAACACAAGAGATTATAAGGACCGGGTACCTGCCTTGCTGGAAGCCGGAGCTGATATTCTTTGCATTGACTCCTCAGAAGGATTTTCAGAATGGCAGAAAGCTACACTTGATTTTATCCGCAACAGGTATGGTGATTCGGTTAAGGTGGGCGCGGGAAATGTAGTTGACCGTGACGGATTCAGATTTTTAGCCGAATCAGGCGCTGACTTTGTCAAGGTTGGTATAGGCGGGGGAACCATATGTATTACACGCGAGGCTAAGGGTATAGGGCGCGGACAAGCAACAGCGACAATCGAGGTAGCCAAAGCACGCAATGAGTATTATGAAGAGACGGGGGTATATATTCCCATATGTTCTGACGGAGGGATTGTTCACGACTACCATATCACCCTCGCTCTTGCTATGGGCAGTGACTTTTGTATGCTTGGCCGCTACTTCGCAAGGTTTGACGAAAGTCCTTCAAACCGTATTTTAATCAACGGAACTTATATGAAAGAGTATTGGGGAGAAGGAACGGTAAGAGCGCGCAACTGGCAGCGTTATGACCAAGGAGGAGAAGCGGGAATCTCATTTGAAGAGGGGGTCGACTCTTTAGTGCCTTATGCGGGGAGTCTCAGAGAAAACTTAGCGGCTACAGTAAGCAAAATAAAATCCACTATGTGTAATTGCGGCGCTCTTACAATAAAAGAACTTCAGCAAAACGCCCGCTTAACGTTAGTTTCCGCAGTCAGTATTGTTGAAGGCGGCGCGCATGATGTGCTAATGAGAGACGCAATAAGCTTCCGCGGAGATTGAGAAGTAAATAATTGAATAATCATAATGTGTATCTATAATATATATTTGGTTGAAGGGAGATTAAAATGAAGCTGGTCATTTTAAACGGGAATCCAAAAGATAAGGGGCTTTGCAGTTCTATTATAAGCGCGGTTGAAAACGGAGCAAAAGATGCAGGCGCCATTGTAGAGATAATAAATCCCGACGGTATTGAGCGCTGCCATGTCTGTTCTGACGGGTGGGGGAGCTGCAGAGAAAGGCGATGTATTTATGGAGATGATGGTTTTAATGATGTGAGAGAAACGGTTTGCACAGCCGATTTAGTTTGTCTTGCCACACCGGTATACTGGCATGAGATGGCTGAGGGATTAAAAAGCTTGGTAGACAGATTAAGACGCTGTGAACGCGGTGAAGACGGAAGGCTTGCGGATAAACCTGTACTGCTGGTAGCTTCTGCAGGAGGAACAGGTAACGGCATTATCAACTGTCTGCATCAGATGGAACAGTTCTGCCGCCATACGCATATGCGAGTTTTTGACTTTATAGGAGTAAACCGTTGGAATTCAGACTATAAACGCGTTGCGGCATACTCAGCAGCCAAAGCGATGGCCGGAGGAAGAAAGCCGGACGATACGATATAAATGTCCCATTGTTGGGTCATTTATTTTCCTGACCGTAGTAAGCATTCTCACCGTGTTTTCTGAGAAAATGCTTATCAAGAAGTGACTTGCTAATAGCTTTGATTTCCGGTTGTAAAACGATATTATGCCAAGCCATAAATGAGACTTCTTCAAGAACCGCGGCGTTTTCGACTGCCTTTTTCGGGGTATCACCCCAGACAAAAGGTCCATGAGACTTAACGAGGACGGCGGGTATATCTGAAGGATTAATACCGGAAAAGGTATCAACAATGACTTTTCCGGTATTATATTCATAGTTTACCTTTATTTCTTCTTCGGTTAAAGCGCGGGAACATGGAATTGTGCCGTAAAAATAATCAGCATGGGTTGTCCCGAAAGGTTCAATGGAAATTCCCGACTGAGCCATTACGGTTGCCCAACGACTGTGTGTATGAACGACCCCTCCAATGTTACCGAAAGCGCGGTAAAGCGCGAGATGAGTTGGAGAGTCGGATGATTCCTTATATTTCCCGGATATCCTTTGCCCTGATGATAACTCAAGAACTACCATATCTTCTGGTTTCATATGACTATATTCAACGCCGCTCGGTTTAATTACCACCCATCCGTTGTCGCGATCAATCCCACTGACATTTCCCCAGGTAAAAGTAACTAAATTGTATTTTACAAGTAAGAGGTTCGCCTCAAATACATCTTTTTTAAGTCGATCAAGCGCGGTTATATTCATTATTTCAACTTCCAGTAAAGGTCAGATATTGAAAGTTGATCCTCAAAACTTTCAATAACGGTACTTTTTGTAATGTGCAGGAACTCAATTCCGAGAATACGGGCGAAATCCCGCATCTGAGCGGCGGTCACATCATATGTAAGTGTCGCGTGATGAGCTCCGCCGGCGAGAATCCAACACTCAGACCCGGTCAGAAGGTTTGGTTCGGGCGTCCACATGACACGGGCTACCGGTAAGTTTGGCATATCGAGTATTGGTTTTACACACTTAATATCATGAACTATCATACGAAAACGACCGCCCATGTCCACTACGCTTACCAGAATTGCATCGCCTGCTTTGCCTTCAAAAACAAGACGGGCAGGCGGATTCTTTCCGCCGATTCCAAGATTGTGTACCTCAATTTTTGGTTTATCTGCGGCTATTGTCGGGCAAACTTCCAACATATGGGCGCCAAGACTTAATTCCTCATCAAGAGTTAAGTCTAATGTGTAGTCCTCCATAAATGAGCTACCGCCGTTTTTACCTTCAGCCATAGCTTTTATAACATGTGTCATGGCGGCGGTTTTCCAGTCGCCTTCACCGCCATACCCATACCCTTTTTCCATGAGTCTTTGTGAAGCGAGACCGGGAAGCTGTTTCATACCATAGAGGTCTTCAAAGGTGTTCGAAAAAGCTCCGCATTTGTTTTGTTTAAGCATGCGCTCAATAGCTATTTCTTCTTTTGCCTGATAAACTACGGATTCCAAATCATTAGTATTAAATATATATTTTTCTCTGTATTCTTCGAGGAGTGTGTCAACCTCAGTATTTGATATTTCATTTATCATATCAGCGAGTTGTCCGACGGGCCAGGTGTTGACCTTCCATCCGAAAACTTTCTGTGCTTGTACCTTATCTCCTTCGGTGACCGCAACTTCGCGCATATTGTCGCCAAAACGCATAACGCTGAGATTTTTACTGACAGCTACACCGCATGCTACCCTCATCCAATCACCGAGCCGCCGCTGAACATTATCATCTTCCCAATAACCGGCAATAACTTTTCTGGGAATGCGAAGCCGAGCTCCGATAAAACCGTGTTCACGGTCTCCGTGAGCGCTCTGGTTCAGATTCATGAAATCCATGTCTATTTCGAGGTTTGGAATTTTACGGTTGAATTGTGTATGAAGGTGGCAGAAGGGTTTTTGAAGCAATTCGAGACCATCTATCCACATTTTACTCGGGCTGAATGTATGCATAAAGGTAATTATTCCCGCGCAGGTATCATCATAATTCGCGTCTTTTATAAGTTTTGTAATTTCTTCGGTTGATTTCATTACCGGAACACAGACTACTTTGCACGGAATATACTCGGAAGCGTCTAAAGCTGAAGCCATTAGTCGGCTGTGTTCTTCCACCTGCGCTAAAGTCTGCGGACCGTAAAGAAGCTGTGAACCTGTTACAAACCAGAAATTATAATCTTTCATAGGTCTTATATTCATTATATTTTTCCTTCCAAAAAGTCTATTACTGATTCAGCATAGTGTTTTGTTATTTCGGGAACTTGAGAAATCAATCTAAGCATCCGAAACCTCAAGCTGGAGTTTTTTCAACCGCTTCATAATATCATTCTGACCGCGCCCGAAATAATCGTGAAGTTTTGCATATTCATCAAACAAACTATTATAAACATCTATATTGCTTTCGACAGGAATATAGTTTTCACTGATTACCGCACCAATAGTCCTAGCCGCGTCTGCGACCGAATCATATCCGCCGACATTTTTTCCCGCGGCTACTGCTGCGAACATCGCACTTCCGTATGCCGGACCATGAGCGGTTGAAGCTATCTTTATTGGCATTCCAAGAACATCCGCATAAATCTGCATCATAAGCGGATTCTTTTGACTTATTCCGCCGCTGGCATAGAACTCTTCGACCGCGACACCGTTCGCTCTGAAATTTTCTACAATAACTCTGGTTCCGAATGCAGTCGCTTCAATCAAAGCGCGGTATATATCCTCCGGTTTAGTAAGCAGAGTACACCCTAAAATCATTCCGGTAAGATCAACGTCCACAAGAACCGAGCGGTTACCGTTCCACCAATCGAGAGCGAGAAGACCGCTGTCTCCGGGCTTCCTTCCGTTTAGCTTTTCAGCGAGAAGTTGATGTATATCGATTCCCTTTTGGTTTGCTTCTTCACAGTATGAAGCCGGTATACAGTTTTCTATAAACCAGCTGAAGTGATCTCCGACACAAGACTGACCTGCTTCGTATCCGAAAAATCCGGGCATGATACCATCAGCTACAACGCCGCACATACCGGGAACCTGTTTCTCCTGCATTCCCATAATCATATGACAGGTGGAAGTCCCCATGATTGCGAGCATTTTACCGGGTCCGTCTATACCGACCGCCGGAACGCAGACATGAGCGTCGACATTTCCGACAGCAACAGCGGTTCCCTCAGCGAGACCGGTTATTTCGGCCATTTCTCTTGTGACGCAACCGGCTTTCTCTCCCAAGGGAGTTATATTATCACCGAGTTTTTCAAGAATGTTTTTAAGTTTAGGATCCAGCGCCGCAAAAAAGTCCACTTCAGGATAACCGGTTGCTTTGTTGAAAATTTCCTTGTAACCTGCGGTACAGCTGTTACGGCTTTCCTTTCCGCATAACTGCCAAACTATCCAGTCGGCCGCTTCAATGAATTTATCCGCGGCATCATAAACATCAGGAGCTTCATTAAGAACCTGCCAGATTTTCGGGACTGCCCACTCGCTGCTGATTTTACCACCATAGTTCTGCAACCATTTTTCTCCGCGCTGTTCGGCTATGAAGTTAAGACGGTTTGCTTCATCCTGGGCTGCATGATGTTTCCAAAGCTTAACATATGCATGCGGTTCGCTTTCGTATTCTTTGAGCATACAAAGCGGAGTACCGTCGGATTTGATCGGAATTAGCGTACAAGCAGTAAAATCCGTAGCGACTCCTATTATATCATCCCGGTTGACGCCGCTTTTTCTAATAACTTCTGGTATGGTATGGATTAGTACGTCAATATAATCCTGCGGATGCTGAAGCGCCCAGTCAATGCCAAGTTTTGTCCCGTCGGGAAGCGTGCGATCCATAACTGCGTGAGGATAGTCATATATGCTCTCTGCGAGCTCCCGTCCTGAAGCGCAATCGATAATCAGAGCTCTCCCTGAAAGAGTTCCAAAATCAACGCCGATAGTATACTTAGCCATATGAAATCCCTTTCAAAATGCATTATTCTGCAATTAAATTAGCATAAAAAGAGCGGCATTACAAGGC
>Ga0082212_10005546_pt1 | contig 17168 bp, 18 predicted proteins | sample TergutNt197P3_FD_71548 | JGI IMG/M metagenome (GOLD analysis project Ga0082212, IMG submission 71548) | Neocapritermes taracua P3 segment gut microbial communities from Petit-Saut dam, French Guiana - Nt197 P3 | ecosystem: Host-associated > Arthropoda: Insects > Digestive system > Gut ... | reverse complement strand
TTGGTAAAACCTCTTTAAGGCCAAGGGAAATATTTGAAGCCCTGCTGGATTTTTTGGAAGAAAAGAGAATAGAAGTCCCCCGCTATTACGTATTCGCGGAAGTAATAACCCAATCGCTCAATCTATTTGAAAACAACCTGATTGGCATTATTGACCGGATGATGTACGGCGCTAATAACTCAAAATAGTTTTCGGGTCTATATTAAATGTTTGATACAATTTTTGAGCAAATTCAAAACTTAACTTCCGTCTGCCATTCAGGAACCGTGAAAACGAAGGCTCTGGTACGCCAAGCAGTCTTGCTGCCTCGCGTTGCCTTAATCCGCGTTTTGCCATTTCTCTTTTTACCGATTTGACTAAAGGTGGTTCGCCAAAGTCGAAGGTCATATATTCCGCTTCGTATATCCCGCCTAGACGTGATAACCGCCCTATTTCACGCCTGTATTCGTTGTTAGGGTCTGACACTGCCAAATGCCCGCCTTGTATTGCTTCCTGTATCAAGTTTTCAAGATGAACAGTCAGTGCATCGTAGTCGTCTTTTGACGTTAATTTACTTACATTTTCAAATATCTTTTTCATACTTAATAATTTATATTATTGAACAATCTTTAATTTTGTCATATTCGCCGTGTGTTCCCGCCCATCGTATGTTTACAACGCCATCTTCAAAAATGACAATAGTTACAAAACGGTAATTATCTCCTTTGATGTCAAATACTATATGGTCGTTACCTATGTAATCTGCTGTACGATACGTATTCTTGACATCTAAAAACGACGCCCATTGGGCATTTTCTACATCCACAATCCATTTTGAAACCGGTTTTTTCGTATCGGCATGTTTGCGAGTAAATTCCAACAAAATGTGGCGGTTTATGATTACCATCTGACAAAAATTTTTGCAAAGGTATACAAAATTACCAGAATCGCAAAAATATTACCAAAAAATAACAAATAAATTGCCAACCCAAAAATATTACTCTTTTGAGTCTTTTAGGTCATTTCCTACAAAATCGTTTTAGAAACTTATAAAGCATGGAAAAGGTAGTTACAAACATATGATTTCATGTGAATTATATTCTATATTCGACTTTAGTCCCCTACTTTGGCATGAGGCCAATTTGAGATGCATGAATGGTAAGGGGCAAAGGCTGGTAATTCAGAAATTACGCCGGACACACAGGACACAAAATCTGAAAACGTTGTTTTTCGCAGATTTGCAGGAAGAACCTTATTACAAATGATGCGCGTCTGTATGATTGTTCCCGATGTAGCGTACTAAATAAATAGTTTTTCCTTTTCTTTCGTGCTTGGTAAAAAAGGGATACCAATGCGTGTTTCTGTTTTTCCTGAAAGTAGCGTAATACATTCCTTTGTAATATCTGTCGTAATATTCAGGCGCTGGAAAGTGTCGTTTAGTCGGCAGGTTATTTTCAATGTCTGCGGTCAAATCATCTACATATTTGCAAGCCAATTCTACGCGACTGTAATAACCTTTATCGTAAAGAATACTTTCCAATTCGTCCAGGTATTCTTCCATTTCAGGCGTATATAACACTCTCATACTCTTGCTGCAAATTTGGCATGAATACGCCGATGCAATCTGTCCCGAAGTTCATCGCCTGTAATGGCTGTATCTAAATCCGAATTATCTTTACAAAACGGCTGCTCCGGATATTGCGGCTCAATGGGCGCATAGGAAAGGTAAAACATACTTTCCCCTCTTTTGATGCAAACATTACCATTTACAGCCAAATCGAAATACTTTTCCTGATTGGAACTAAACTCTTTGGTACTTACTACTGTCATGGTCTTAAATTTTAATGAAAGCACAAAGATAATCAATTATCTTTGCGGCGACAAAATAAATTTTGTTAAACAAAAGGAAAATTCATTAACAAAGAAAACAACGATTTGAACGCAGCATCATGCCCAACGTGGTTTCAAAATGCGGCAAAACATATTCTATTCCATCAAGATGGATTGTCTAAAAACAATACATCGCCGTATTCAACCGGTTATTCAAGCTACGCCACATAGAACATAATATGCTGATAATGAACGAATAACATCATTAACGTACTATAAAGTCCGTTTCGTGAGCCGCCCCGATGTAAAAACCTGCGCCTGTATCTCAAACCGCCAAAATGTGACGATGTAAAATTTACGGATATACCAATGCATAAGCCTTGCCGTTATGTTGCGCTAATTTTGCATAATCCTGACTGTCCATTTCATATCGCTTTAAAACCATGTTGTACTTGCGTATAGTATCCCATGGATTTGTCTGATATATCTGTTCGTCAATGATGAAGAGTGTTATTTTTTCTCCGTTTTTAAAACGCTTTAATCCTTTGTCATTAAATGCGTTGCCCCTTATCTCACGCGATTCACCGGGGGGGGCTTTGTAGGTTGTCAATTGTTCTTCTGGCAACATGATTTCCGGTAAAATATAGGCTCCGCAAATTCTTATCGTTTTCGACGAGTTATTTCGTACTCTGATAAAATACCAATCATCCTTCTCTACACAACTGCCAGAAAACCAAAATATAAACAGCAACAACAAAATCTTTTTCATACAATTCATTAGTTTTAATTTAATGTGGAAAAGAAGGCAAGCCCAATAAGAAAGTCCAATACCACCATTTTTTACGCCTTAAATTTCTTGGATTCCAATCAGATTCAGGAACACCACCCAACTGATTAGCCCACACCTCATACCAACTATTGTTATGGTAACTGTAATCGCCCAAGCCGGTTTTATTATTGCCATTGTTTTGATAAACCGCACAGTTGGTTTCCCCGTCTGCGGCGTTATATACGCACCGCATGCGGGGTTCGGTGAAGAGGTGATATGTAAGTTTCGGACAGCCCATTTGTCTTTTTGATATTAAAAATACAAAAGTAAAATATTTTCTTTTTCTAAATTGAAAAAAATCAATCAATTTTTATGGTATAAACCTGTTCGTACTATCCGGTTTTGGCGAAAACTGCTTAAAGTGATATTCCCAATTTAATTCTAATGGGGCTTTTTTCCCTGCGTTTTTCATCCGATAACCTTTGTTGATTACAAAGGTGGTATCATTTAATATCTCGCCTTCATAAGTGAAAGCCGAAAAAGGAGTATCACCGGCAACCCATTTTTCATATTTGATTTGAGTGCCATTTATTTGAAATACACCCCAATAATATTTTTTTGAATTATTCACGTAAAAACCATTTCTGAATGTCTCTTCCATTTCAGATATTCTATCCATAGTAACTCCAACATCTCCAAGAATTATCCCGTTTCTATAAAAAATAAAGGGAATAACACCGCGAGGTTCAGTCTCTTTACTGACGTAATTAAACCGGCAATAATATCCGTCAATCCTTAATTCATTCCCCTTATAATTAATTTTTTCCAGCATCAACTTATCGTCTAAACTCTCATTTCTCACTCTTATACAACTTGAGGCCGATAGTATGATATAAAGGTTTACAATCACAAGTACTTTTATCTTTTCCATTACATTTATATAAAGATTGTTCACCATAAACTCCAAAACCAGCGGCCGGGTCTTGGCAACTTAGGAAAAAACGGAATACCCCGTGGTTTATGAGCAAATTGGTTTTGAAAATAATCTCTTATTCCTTCAGAATTTCTTCCTATTTTGAAAGGACCAATACCACCATAAAATATACCGTGACTATATTTACTGGGGTTATAATCGCCCCATGATTCATAATATTCTTGACCATCTACTGTGTATGTTCGCCTATAACCATCAGGTCCGGGGTCTCCGGTAATAATATCCAAGCCAAACTGCAGAGGGCCGAAATTAACGCGAGCGCTGTTTGTTCGCCAGCGGTCTTCCTTTGTATCTCTTTTTAATATGGAATTAGGTGTCACATCTCGAAAAATACCAAATGTTTCTTCGTCAATATGATCATTATAATACATTGCATTGATAATAGGGCCTCCGAACATTAAGCGGAAAACGGTTTGGTTAAAATCTTTCATCCCATGCATGGTATGTTCAGTAAAAGAAGCCGAGTAATAACCGCCAATCCCCCATTCCTGACCTTTTCGTGTTTCCCAACCTGACCAGCCTGTATCATAAAATTTACTATAATAAGTAGCGCCCCAGTCCCATCTGTATGAAGCCGCCGTAATTTTGGGAATCCCAACTGAAACGTCTATACCAATTCCTCTCGTTTCACTGTTGAATTGAAAATCAGGTTTTATTGCAATCGGCGAAATATATTTTTGAACTTCGTATCCTTGATTAGAAAAAGGAAACGTCATAAAATATGTTGCAGACGGCACTCCCCCAAACGATGCATCAACAGTTGTTACTGCCCCGGCAATTGTACTGATGCCTGCAGTAAAAGTTGATATAGGATCAATAATAAATGCAGCGCCTAATAGCCATTTCCACCATTTTTCCCCGCTTGGATCTGTATAACTCAGCGGGTTATTGAGGCAATAGGAGTAACGATTAAAACTTTGCGAGAAATCCGGCATTTGCACAAACGGGTCAGGGCTTAAGAACCTGCCAACAATGGGATCGTACATACGACCGTTCATATTGATTAAGCCGAACTCCGGCAGGTGTTCATGACCGGTGTAGCCGCGATGGAAGTTGATCGTATTTTTAAGAACTGTTTGCTTTCCCCAAGCGTCGTAACGTGCACGGAATACAGCAGCAGTATCGGCGGCGGTGGTCAGTTTCATGATACTACCTAAGTGGTCTTTGTGCGCATAGTATATTTCGCTTTGCCCTCCCTGTTTTACGTGGATACCGCCGCCGGGCAGGTAAATCAATTCTTTGATGATACCGCCTTCGGTTATACGCTCGTAATCACCGGCAAATAAAGTAGTTTTTGTGTTTACGCCCAAAGAACTACTCTTATTTAATACAGTTTTCCAGCGTTGACCGCCGGGGCCGTAAATAATATCTAATTCGCAGGCTTTGGTTACTCCGTTTTCCACTATGGTATCTTTCAGGTTATAAGCTTTGTTAAAGGCGTTGTACTCAATGGTTTGTCCGTGCGAGTTGATTAAACCTTCGGCATTATCTACTACTGTAAGGGCGTGCGGGCCTGCATCAACGCTATAACTATAGACGCCCAAACCGGTCTTGGTTTGTATATTGCCGTTGTCTTGATAATTTATCTCCATTTCAAGCGTACCGGGGGGAGAATTTCCGCGATGCATCGTCATGAGCCGGTCAAGGTTGTCGTAACCAAAGGTCTCTGTTTGAGCAGTTACGCCATCATAAAACATTCCCTTGCGCGAGGTTAAGTTGCCTTTGGCGGGATCGAATACAAAATCCATATCACGAACGACGGTGGCGCCCTTTACGGTTTTCAGTTTGGCGAGATGAACCGCACATTCTTCTTCCCCGTCAGCGGCGTTGTACACGCACCGCAAGCTGGGTTCAGCAGAGAGGTTATATTCAAGTTTTGGGCAACCCATTTGGCTTTAAATTTCAATCACAAAAATAAGCGTTTTTTCTTTACCGTTGATCTTTTTTTGAAAAATATTGCCGCGCTGTAATCATTCACTCCCATACGGCGGATAAATTTTTATGTCTTTCATCATTTCTGAGGTACGAACGGCGAAGCCCTCGCCGGAGGCAACCAATCCTGAAAAAGAACCGTACCGCAGTTTGCTTTGGGTTACCGCCATCGCAATGATGAGAAAGAAACCTGACGGGTTTATTGGTGATAATATTTGAATTATTGAATTATTGAATTATTTTTGTGGGATTAAATTAAAAAGAAAAAGATATGGCAGTATAGATTGCGAGTAATTGCGCAATACCTGTAAGGATATAACAGTAATAAAGATTGCGTTTTATGTATTCTCTTTTGCAAAATGATCTGCTGAAAGTACTCTACATCCTCACCATTGTATTTATGGTGATCTTAGTGATACAACAGCGCGGCGACCCCATGAAAACCATTGCATGGCTCATGGTGGTTACTTTTATACCTTTGCTGGGGATTATTTTGTATTTCTATTTCGGAAAAAACTATCGCAAAGAGAAAATTTTTTCGCGTAAAGAATTGACTGATAGCGAACAAATCAGATTGTTAGCGCAGTATCAGCCCGACAAAGTCGATGCTACATTTTGGCACGACGAGGCAGTTGCCGGCAAAGCGCATATCATGAAAATGTTGTATAATTCTGAAAAAGTATTACTTACCGAACGCAATCGCGTAAAAATATTAGTCAACGGTAAAATGACGTTTGAACATATTATCGCAGAACTTGAAAAGGCGCAAAAACACATTCATCTGGAATATTACATCATTGATGACGACCATATAGGAAACGAAATACGCCGCATTCTAATCCGTAAGGCTAAGGAAGGACTGGAAGTGCGGGTGATTTATGACGACGTCGGATGCTGGTCGCTGAGCAAGGAATATATCATGTCGCTGAAAAACGCCGGCGCAAGGGTGTTTCCTTTCATGCCTGTCAGGTTTCCGTATTTCACCAACAAGATCAATTACCGCAATCACCGTAAAATTATTGTCATCGACGGAAAGGTGGGCTTTGTGGGCGGAATGAACATTGCCGACCGCTATATTTCAGGCAGCGAGGAACTTGGCCCGTGGCGCGATACGCACCTGAAAATCGAAGGTGAAGCGGTGTATTCGCTGCAATCGGTGTTTTTGTTGGACTGGTATTTTGTCAGTAAACGGAATATCCACGATCAGGATCAGTATTTTCCGCCTGTGGAAATTACTAATCAGCATCTGATGCAGATTGTTGCCAGCGGCCCCGATTCGGACTGGGCAAGTATCATGCAGACGTTTTTCACGGCTATTGCCACCGCCAAATCATACATTTATATATCAACGCCCTATTTTCTGCCCAACGAGAGTATTCTCACCGCATTGCGAACTGCCGCCCTGAGTGGCGTAGACGTGCGGATGCTGCTGCCCGAACAGTCCGACTCGAAACTGATCAGTTGGAGTTCGTCCTCATATATCGGTCAGTTGCTCGACGCCGGTATCAAAGTGTATCTCTATCGCAAAGGTTTTACTCATTCAAAATCAATGATTGTGGACGATGTTTTCTGTTCCATAGGCACAGCCAATATGGATATCCGCAGCTTTGACCAGAATTTTGAAGTCAACGCCCTGATTTACGACCAGCGTCTGACCGTTGCCATGCGCAATATCTTTATGAACGATATCAAAGATCTGAAATACATCAACGTCAACGATTGGGACGAACGCCCGCGCCGGATTGTTTTCTGCGAATCGGTGGCAAGGCTGTTCAGTCCGTTGCTGTAGCCTGTCTTTACTTATGATCGGCTTGGAATGAAATAATTACAGTTTTCCGATTCTTCGTAATTCCCAAAAACATTTTGCTGTTGCGGTAATATCAACAGCCGCATTGTGGGCTTCTTCAAAATCGCAGCGAAACAGTTTGCGGTGTAATTCCGACAGTTTTGGCCATTTATAGCCGTAGGGGCCATGAAGGGCACAAAAGTTTGTGGTACTTTCCATAGTGCATATTTTTTGTTTTGACGGTATGGGATTTTTCATTCCCATCCGTAGAAATTCTGCGCCGAGAATTTTTTCGTCAAAACTCATATTGTGCGCCACAAGCACATCGGCCTCATCAATCAATGAATTAAAATCCTGCAATACAGTCTTTAACGCACATCCTTCCTCCATAGCGCGTTTCGTGGTGATTCCATGAATATTCGACACGCTCGCCGGTATGGTAAAACCTTCGGGTTGAATAATAAAATCGCCGCCGCTTATCTTATTTCCCTGTGCATCGTAGTACAAATAAGCCAATTGCACTAATCTTGGCCAGTTGTCCAGATTGGAAACAGGCGCTTTCCAGTTTCGGGGCAAACCCGTGGTTTCGGTGTCAAAAAATAAGTACGTATTTTCACTCTTCATCGAACAGTATTTTTTTAAGTTTCTGATACAGGAACGACAACACAAGCAACACCACGCCCAGCACCACAAAAGCGACAATTTTTGCGCCCTGCGAAACAGCGCTGAGGTCGTACAGGAAAAGTTTGCACAACACCAATCCTAAAAGCGATAACGATATGATGCGCAACGTTTTGTATTTTAGTCGCATCCCAAGCCACATCTGCACAAAAGCGCACAAACTCCAAAGTACGGTGATAGTTGCTTTATTGCTGATATATAAGTCGTTATTTAGTGTTATTTGATAGATTACTTCAACTGTGGCGATGCTAAGGCAAATGATAGCCGCCACGTTGAAAAACCACATCATGGTCTTGCCGGATGTTGATTTAAGCGGGTATTGCCTGTAAAAAATGCGGGCAATCGCCACAAAAAGGCCGCATAAACCGGCAAAGCCCATCCAATAGAGTACGACGGGCAAAGCGTATGACGTATGGTCGTATATCAGCGATTTCAGTTGCGTATGCAAACTGCCGGTACTGAACCAGTAATACAAACATCCAACCGCCCACAAGGCAATCACGGCAATAAATCTGAACCGGCAGGCAACCTCATTGCGACGACCTGTTATAACGGTTAATGCAGATGTGAAAATCAGAAAATAAGCCATTTTCCAGAAAGAAGTGTAGTCGGTGTCGATATACATGTACAATTCGCGATTGCCGGTATAGAACAGCATAACGGCGGCAACCGTACCGATGGCAGTCGGTAGCCAGTCTAACGTCCACTTGTGTTCGGGATGTTCGCTGTTATGGCGGCGGAGCAGCAGGCCGAACGCCACAAAAGCCAGCGACGTATACAGTCGGGTGATGAAATACCGATTGACAAAGATACTTCCTTCCAAAGCGCGTATATGGCTTTCGTAATCATACGTTCTGTGCTGCAAATAATGTAGTTGCCACATGCTGAAAAAAGCAAACGCCAACAGTATTAGTGAACTGAAGTAATAGATGACTGTGCCTGACTTTCGGAAAAGCCACAGCAATAATACCGCTTCGGTAACCCAAAACAGGGTGATGTTGTTACCGTCGAACTGCATCGGGGCGGCAAGGGTTACAAAACTGATGGTTAATCCGGTGAACAGATGAAACAACACCTTGTCCTTTTTGTTGTTGTACAGTAGCGCGGCAACTATGGCGTTTACCACAGCCAGCAACGCCGTAAGCAGCCCCTTGAAACTTCCGGCGTCCATACGTTGGAGCAGTAATACGCCTGCCAACAGGTAGAAAAAAGAATTGGCGATGAGCATGATGATGTGCAGCGCATGGTCTTTCGCATGGTCTTTGTCGCGGAAAACCTGTATCAGCGGCATCAGCAGGAAGATGAGATAGAAGACGCCTGCGTACAGCAATAATGCCGAATCACGGGCAATATCAACAGTCGGACTTTTAAACAGATGAGCGCCTCTGAACAGACCGAAATCCCGCAGGTAATACAGCCAGAAAATCAGCAATGTTCCCGTAAAACTGATGATGAGCAGTTCCTTCCATTGTTTGCGCAGCGAAAGGGCAAGCATCCCGACGTTGAGAATGGCGATGTAGGTGAACAGCACGTGGTAGTTGCCGTCGCCGCGGCTGACCATGAACGGGGTAAGCATCCCGCCGATGAGCGATAACACAGCCAGTTCGCGCCGGTTGTAAAGGATGGAAAGCCATACCGAAAAAGCCGTAATGGCAACCATCATCAGGAACGAAGCAGTTTGCCCGAAAAGATGATATTCGCGGAAAGCGATGGCCACCGTGAAATAGAACACCGCCATTGCGCCGCCCGTCAGCACCGAACTGAAAGCGCGGTACGCATTTCGGAAACGGTAAGCCAGCGCCAGCAATACGCCGCCGCTCAGAAATCCGATGACCACCCGCCCCGTTTCGTTGAGCCAGTTGTTGTCGATGGCATATTTGACAAACAGGCCGATACCAATCACCAGCACGCCGATACCGATTTTGTTGATGAGATTCTCGCCGATGAAACGTTCGAGGTTAAAGGCTTTTGCGGGAATTACCGGTTGACGTTGCGTAACGACAGGCGGTTTTACACATTCTTCCTGAACGGTTGGTTCCGGTATCTGCGTCATCATAACCGGTTCAGGTTCAGGATCAATAACCGGTATTTCCTCAACAATCGGTTCAACAACAGATTCCTGCGGCATATAAGCGCGGTGATCGGTCGTAGCGTAAGACGCAACAACCTTTTCTTCGGGTACAGGTTCGGGTTCGGTTTTTATTTCCGCTTCTGTTTCAGTGGCGGGCTTCATCATGTTTTTCAAATCCTGCGACAATTGCATGATGCGCCGGTTGAGCACTTCAATTTGCCCTCTGAGGCCGCTGACCATGACCACAAGAATAACGGGAAGAACAAGAATACCTGCTGCTACCAAAAACACGAGAAATTTCATAGTAGTATCTTTTTAAACTACAAAATGATACAAAAGTGCAGCTAATGCCGCTCCCACGCACGGCCCCAGCGCCGGTACCCACGAATACGCCCAGTCGCTGCCTCCTTTACCCGGAACGGGCAACAAAGCGTGCATGATACGCGGGCCAAGATCACGGGCCGGATTGATGGCATATCCGGTGGAACCGCCCAGCGACAAGCCGATTGCCAGTACTAAAAACGCTACGGGCAATGCGTCTAAAGCGCCCAACCCTACTTCGGGAGTTGCGATGAACAACACGCCGAATACCAGCACAAAGGTGCCGATAATTTCGGTCAGCAGGTTGTCCGTATAACTTCTGATGGCCGGAGCCGTACAGAATACGCCAAGTTTTGCGTCGGCGTCTCCGGTAGCAGCAAAATGCCTGCGATATGCCATCCATACCAGAAAAGCGCCCGTCATGGCGCCTGCTGTCTGCGCCAGAATATACAGCGGAACATGACACCATGCAAACTTTCCTGCAAGGGCTAACGCCAGCGTAACAGCAGGATTGATATGCGCACCGCTGGACGACGCCGTCACAAAAACGCCCACAAAAACAGCCATCGCCCACCCAAAGGTGATAACAATCCAACCGGCATTAAAGCCTTTACTTTTGTTCAACACACAATTGGCAACCACGCCATTGCCCAGTAATATCAACAGGGCGGTACCGATAAATTCTGCAAAATAAGGATTCATGACAAAAAAATAAAATTTATGATTATGAAATAAATAACGAATAAGTAAAGAGCATTCAATGAACGTTCTGCTCACATCTGACGGGTCATTTCCTGTCAATGTGTGGCGCAAAGGTACACAAATTTTTATATGTTATGTGTTTTTATTCGAATTTGAATTACTTTTGCATGTCTTTTTTTTCCTGTATGAAATATCTTTTTCCACGTTTGCCGCAGATAGCCCTCAATGACTGGCTGGAATATCACCCTTATGACAGGGAGGTATCGTCCGACCATTATTATATTGAACTTGCCAACGATATACGGCACGAAATGCTTCACATTGACGCAAACGACGTCTTTGCGGACAACGACCATAAATTCATGGCATGTATGCTGACCTGTTATCTGGAGGATATTGTCAGCGGGACAGGTATGTGGACTTCGTTTATCGACGGGCATCACAAACTTTATGATAAGTATCTCCCCTTTTTCGACATGGACGGATACGAACGCGGAGCGCTCAACCTTGCGGATATTCAATTCCTGATCTGGAATTTCTGTTCCAACCTGTCCGTACAGAATCATTTCATCGATCCTTTTTCGATTGAAAATAACGAAATGGCACGGGTTTTATATACTTTTCTGAACGAAGCGTCGGCTTTAGCGCCAAAAAACGAAGACCTGAAAACTGCGCTGACACTGGCGCCCGATGCGAACGTCGGACAGGTACAGGCACATCTTGATTTCTTCTTTTTCGGCTGTTATCTTCATCATTACTACACAACTGCCTTGATGGAGGAGGCCATTCTTGATGTAAAAAATCAGACAGCAAGTCGCCGACAGGATTTCGATCAGTTGGTTGCCGACCGGCGCGCGGGTTTACTGTTCAACAGGGTTAGTCCGCTGCTGGCTCAACGTTCCGGCGAAATACTTGCTTCATGGGCAGGCCGGTCGCATCCGCTTTACGCAAAACTGTTATCGCTCACGGAACGGAAAGAAGGACTGTTTCTTTACGAAGGAGCGACTGCCACGCACTTTCTGATGAAACACCCTGCATCGGGAACACAGGTAGAGTTACGCCGCCCGGACTGGAAATTCCCGTTAGTGAAAAATGAAACGATGGTACACATGGGAATTGCTCAGTGGGACGGCGAATGGCGGGCGATTGGGCCTGCTTTTCCTGCGTCCCGTCATGAAAATTCCGGAGTAACCGAAAAAGCAAAATGTCTTTTCGCTCCCGTTGCTTCGCAAATGGGCATAGTAAGACGTCAGGAAGAATGTTTCCTTGAACTCAATAACAACAAACGTATCGCATTCATCGAAAACAAACGCAAAGCGCTCTCTTTCATCGATAACGTGTGGGAAACGTATCACAGCAAATACGGCATGGACAGCGTGGATCGGAAAATGTTCGATATGTGCGGCGTAAAGTTTGAAGTAGATGATGATTTTGAAAATCTGACGATATTTTTCAATCCACACGCGGGAATGGAATTTTATTCCGGTATAGCTCAATGTATTTCGTCGGATGAAAATCCGTTTTACGACCAGAACGCCGAAACAGACATCGAAAATTTAATATTGGATGAACATGTCAGTTCCGATTTTATTTACTTCCTGATTGAGAATCAAATGATTGAAATTGAACCTGTTTCCGGTACGGGAGGATTTCATTACGTTTGGGCGAATTGCGATTTTTTGCTGCGTTACTGGAAAAAAGAAAAATATGTATCGAAACCTAAACTGTTTTTAAATAGAAACGATTGAATTGTATGAACAGAATTTCGCCCGTAGTTAAGAATCTTCTGATAATTAATGTAGTGTTATTTTTGACAACCTACATTGCGGGAAATTTGAATGAGTCTGGTAACCCGTTTTGGTTGACCAATCCGATAGTCAGGTATTTAGCACTATTCTTTCCAAAATCAGAATTTTTCGCGCCGCATCAATTGATTACCCACATGTTCATGCATGGAGGAATTGCTCACATCTTTTTCAATATGTACGCTCTTTGGATGTTTGGTACGTATATCGAAAATGCGTGGGGAGGCAAACGGTTCCTGTTTTATTATCTGTTCACCGGACTTGGCGCGGCAGCATTGCACATTTTAGTCAATTATTTCATTTATTCGGGAATGGCTGCAAGTATTGTCGCCTTCACCAATACGCCATCGCCCGAATTGTTCAAACAGTTCATTGACGCTCACAGAGACGGTTTTCGACAGGAGTTTGTCAATCAATTACTTGATACATATCAGGCATGGTCGATGAATCCCGGCGACACGGGATATGTTGCGGTAGCGCTTCGGGAGATGAACTATATCATGTCGGTTATGCTAAATATCCCGACCGTAGGCGCTTCGGGCGCGGTATTCGGCATCCTGCTCGCTTTCGGGATGATGTATCCCAATGCGCAATTGATGCTTATCTTTCCACCCATTCCACTCAAAGCCAAATGGCTGGTGATTGGTTACGGTGCACTCGAACTGTTTCTGGGCGTTTCTCAGCCGGGAAGCAGCATTGCCCACTTTGCGCATGTCGGCGGTATGTTGTTTGGGTTGATCCTTATCAGATTCTGGATCGTACAGTCGAAAAAACGACAATGAAATACGAAATCGTATTTGTTCCGGGCTGTTCATAACTGTTGTTTATCGCATTTCCGTTCGCTCAAAGTACTGTCGCGTCATTCATTAAATGTCGGATAGTCTTCTTAGTTTTATTCTAGCGTCTGTTGTTGTGAATTGCCATTTAATTTTATACATTATTTCTTTTTCGAAGCCTTGCGGGCTGATTTCGGGCTATATTCTTTTCCCACTCGCAGCACCACATCGAAGATACGTTTGCCGTCCCATTCTACCCATTTGTTTTCGGAAAAACTGTCGTCGCCGTTATTGCGAAAATCGTAGGTTAACAAATAGCCGCAATCCATATTTTTAGCCTTCAGATAATTTGCCAGTTGTTGATAAGCGTCTTCGTGCCTGCTGTAACCTCTCCAGATTTTAAGTTCGAGGATAAATTGCTGTTTCAGGAAATCTATCACTAAATCCATTTTTTCATTGTTGCGGGTTTCAGGCTCAAAGTGATAAAAACCTGTTCCATTGATCAATGGTTTCAGGTAGGTCAGGAAAATTAGTTTTCCTTCTCTTTCTAAAAATGTCAGGTCTTTGTCGTTGTATATTTCCGCGTAATGCTCTTTGAACCTCGTCAGGCAGAGTTCCATGTTGAAAACATTGTCTTTGATGATTTCATTTTCCAAAACATCTTCCACATTTCTAAATTTGGGAGTGGTTCTGTTTCTTGAAATAAAGTAATCGGAAATAACTATTTCAAAAATTTTATTGTGCACAACTAATTTCTTCCCGTTCCTTGATAGAAAACAAAACATGAGCCCTATTTCAATAACGGGATCGTGAGCGTTATACGAAAACTCCTTGCCTCCGACAGTCAGATCATACAGCAGATTTTGCAAATTGATATTTTCTTCAATTTTTTTAAACAAATCGCCAAATAAGGTACTTTTTTCATCCAATATCAACTTTATGGCTTCCTGCACCCCATCCAATGTCCAGTTTCTATCCAACTTTGTTTCTATCAACAGGCAAATTCTCGAAACCAAATAGGGATACCCGCTTGTATAGAAACGTATTTCGCGGGCAATTTCGCTAATGTTCATGCCCGTATGCCGGTCATTTTCATAGTCAGCGAGCATCGTTTCTATTTCCTTTACCGAAAATGACATATCTATATCGAAATCTACGGCAATATTCCACGGTGAGTTATGGGCGCTTTCGCCAACGCTGGGCGTGTAATTACCTGCCAGTACCATCTTTTGTTTCAGGTTTCTGACGTCGTAAACTCCCGCAAGTATAACGCTATGAAAAGTATAGTCTTTTCCTGCATTTCTGAAAAGATATTTATCCCGAAGCATTTTTAGAAATCGCACAAATATTTCATTATTTGATGCTTCGTCGGCTTCGTCTATGATTAAGACTATTTTTTTGCCTCTACATCTTTTCGTAATAAAAGCGCTTAATTGACGAAAATTTGTAACACCCTCGTCAAGCCATAGATTTGCTACTTCTTCGTCATTCAACAAAAGAGCATGATGTATCAGTTCCAATAATTCCTGACAAAATCCTTCTTCGTGGGCAAACATTTCATCTGTCGAATACTGAAAACTGATACTTGCACAGATATAGTCTTCCGGCAAATGTTTTTCCAACATTCCAATCGTTGTGGTCTTGCCATACTGACGACCGCGATTGATGGTGAAGTACTTCTTCCCTTCTACAAGATTGAAAATCTTCTCAATCTTTTCATCTATATTAACCATGTAGTGCATAGCCGGCACACATAGCCCGGTTACATTAAACTCGCGCATCATTTATCCTTTTTTAAAAATTACCACGCAAATATAACCATTTTTCCGTTAAGTTCAACTTTTGAAAACAAAATCTTACATGTCGTATTATCTTACATGTCTTAGAAATGAAAAATAAAAAACGTATAATGGCTGAAGTGATGAGATTTCTCACTGCGTTCGACATGACGAACAAAGTGAGACATCTTTTTTGTAAAAAAGAGTTATAAGTTGTTTATTTTTCATTACTTAATAGAAACTTGAAAAAAGTTGAATTAAATTTAGAAATCCACTCGTTAAATACATGACCAAAAAACAATCTGTATTTTCCATAAATTCCATACTTTTGTATTTTAAAATTCACCAAAAAATGAACTCCGAAAATCAACCCATCTGGTTTAAAGGCACAGGCGTCAACGAGGCTGTTGAGCGGTTTACCGTAGGACGCGACAGGGAAATGGACATGTATCTGACGCGGTTTGACGTGATGGGAACCATGGCGCACATCCGTATGCTGGCAAGCATCGGATTGTTGACAAACGAAGAACTTTCCGTACTCGAAGAAGAATTGCGCGTGATTTACCGGCGCATCCTCGACAACGATTTTTGTATTGAGAATGGCGTTGAGGATGTACATTCGCAGGTGGAACTTCTCCTAACACGCCGCTTGGGCGATGCGGGCAAGAAGGTGCACAGCGGACGTTCGCGCAACGATCAGGTGCTGGTGGACGTGAAAATGTTTATCCGCCATGAGATTGAAAAAATTGTGCGGGGCGTTGTTCGTTTGTTCGATGTTTTCATTGCGCAAAGCGAGCGATACAGGGAAGTGCTGATGCCCGGCTATACCCATTTGCAGGTAGCCATGCCGTCATCCTTCGGATTGTGGTTTGGCGCATATTCCGAAAGCCTTACCGACGACCTCCGGCTGATGCAAGCCGCGTGGCAGATAGCCAATCAAAATCCGCTCGGTTCGGCGGCAGGCTACGGCTCGTCGTTTCCGCTCAACCGAACAATGACTACCCGACTGCTCGGTTTCGACGATTTGAACTACAACGTGGTATATGCCCAGATGGGACGCGGGAAAACCGAAAAAACCGTTGCGTTTGCCATGGCGTCCATAGCCGCTACACTGTCGCGTTTCAGTATGGACGCTTGCCTGTACATGAGCCAGAATTTCGGGTTCATCAGCCTGCCCGATGAACTGACTACCGGTTCGAGCATCATGCCGCACAAAAAAAATCCCGATGCTTTTGAATTGATCCGCGCCAAATGCAACAAGATACAGGCGTTACCCAACGAAATCATACTTTTGACAAATAACCTTCCGTCAGGCTACTTCCGCGACATGCAAATCCTGAAAGAAATGCTTTTCCCCGCTTTTGCGGAAATGAAGGACTGTATTGAAATGCTGACTTACATGGCGGAGCAAATCATCATCAATCGGAATATCCTCGACGACGACCGCTACCGTTACCTGTTCAGCGTGGAAGCGCTCAACAGACTGACGCTTGGCGGTATGCCTTTCCGCGACGCCTACCGGCAAACAGGCAAGGAAATCAACGAAGGAAAATTCAATCCCGAAAAACGGATAGAGCATACGCACGAAGGAAGTATCGGCAACCTGTGCAACGAAAGGATACAGGCAAAAATGAAGACGATACTTGCGGAGTTTACCTTCGATAAGGTGAACAGGGCATTGGCGGAATTGATGAATTGAATAAAAATAAATTAATGACACAAAAATTATATGTACTTTCGTATT
>Ga0082212_10005545_pt1 | contig 17168 bp, 16 predicted proteins | sample TergutNt197P3_FD_71548 | JGI IMG/M metagenome (GOLD analysis project Ga0082212, IMG submission 71548) | Neocapritermes taracua P3 segment gut microbial communities from Petit-Saut dam, French Guiana - Nt197 P3 | ecosystem: Host-associated > Arthropoda: Insects > Digestive system > Gut ... | reverse complement strand
GACTTGAAGCCGTTCCCTGCTGGAATTTTCGGGTAACGCTTTCAAACACGCGCTGCGACACTTCCATGGCTTCCTTTTGCAACTCAAGCGATTCGACGGCGCTGTTGAGATTGAAGCGCAACTGTTTTTCCTGCATCAGCAGACTTTCGGTAAGCAACGCACGGTTATTTTGGGTTTTTTCTAAATTGATTTTTGCCTGTTGCGTGCGCACGTGGCGTTGCCCCGAAGCAAAAATCGGGATATTTGCCTGCAAACCGATGACGTTGTTGGGCGACATATCGAAAGTGGATTTCGCGATTTTATACGTATAACTGTAAAACGCGGCAACCGTAGGCAACATGGAAGCCCTTTCGAGGCTCACCTGCATGTTGGCTAAATCAATTTGCCCGTCGAGCAACTGCACCGTATAATTGTTATTCAGGTCAAAATCCGTGGTCAGCAAATTGCGTGCATCCTTTGTCGCCATTAGTTCTTCAAGGGTTTGCGTCAGAATGATTTCCGTGTCGGTATCGACGCCCAATTGAAAGCGCAACAGGTTATACGCCAGTTCGATACTACGCTCAATCGTTCTGATGCCGTTCATCATCGTTGCCACCTGCACTTTCAACTGGTCGGCGTCGGTTTGTTCGGCTACGCCTATGCGAACCATATCATCCACGCTTTTTGCGAGCGTTTCGATATTTTTCAGATTCTGTTCCAATATTTGTTTGTTTTCCTGAACAATAATCGCCATAGAGTAAGCCGACTGCGTCTGTTGCTTCACATCCAATTCGGCTTGCAGACGGGCAGTTTCGGTCATCTCTTCGCCGATTTTCGACATTTTGATGCCCACCCAGTAGCTCCCGCTCAACAACAACTGCGAAACCGTTGCCTGAAAATTACTGGTCGGTACCATGGGGATGCTCATTCCGGCAAACGACATTTTAAAGCCCATCATGTTCTGATAACTCACCGTGGCGTTCACCTGCGGCAAACCTGCAGAAATAACTTCCCACGTCCGCTTTTGGGCTTCCGACACCGACAACCCCGCATTCCACACGGTTTTGTTGTGTTGCACCGCATAATCCTGCGCCTCCTTCAACGTAAGCCGCAATGTCTTTTCGTTAGCTGCCTGCGGAAAAGCCGTCCCACAAACGCTGAAGAGCATGATGCTCAAAATGATTTGTTTATAATGTATTTTCATTGATATTAATTTACTTTTTCTTCATCATACATTCTTTATATAAGGACAAATGAAACCGGAAAATATTTTACTGACGTCATATCTTTTTTGATATAGATTTAGTACGCATATTGTAACGGTCAATGATTTCGAGTCCTTTTGCCGTGCAAATTCCTCGCAGAAAAGTCAACACTATATTCTCGAAAACATCGGTTAACGAAAACTTGTTCAAAAAATCGTCATGTAACGAGTCTTCGGCATGTCTGCTAAAAACATACACGATGATTTCGGAGTTTAGATTTTCACGAAAAACGCCTTCCCTGATGCCGCGTTTCAGTATTTGTTCAAAATTACCGGATTTGTCTTTCTGAAAACGGGTAAGGATTTCCTTATGCACTAACGGATAATATTTCCTGATATCTTCAATCATGTTGAATTTTCGATGCGCCGCATATTCGGCGTCTTTTCGCAACATCACAAGGATAGCTTCCGCCACATTATCCGCTTCGAGGAATATCCTTTCGGAAAACACTTGATTCTCGACGTTGAAAGCGTCAATACACGCTACTAACAGGGCTTCCTTATCCTTGAAATTTTCATAAATGGTACGTTTCGAAATACCCAAATGCCGCGCAAGGTCGTCCATCGTGATGCTTTTGACTCCCGACCTCCCGAACAATTTCGAGGCTTCTTCGATGATACGCTGTTTGACCATGTCTTTAAAAAAAACGGCGGCAAAGGTATTTGAAAAACTTTAAAAACAAAAAAAGTTTTTAAATTTTTATTTTACATCGCCATCCATCGCTTTACTTCGCTTACTTTCGCTTTACTGATTACTATTCTCTCAGGCAGAGGCACCGAAAGGTTCACTACCATCTTGCTGCCGAACCACAACGACAGATCTTTTACCGCTTTACGGGCAATGATGTATTGCCGGTTGGCACGATAAAAATCAGCCGGATTTAACTGCGCCGCCAATTCGTCAAGCGACTGATCCAGATAATAAGTTCTGTTGGCATAACTGACCGCCTTTACCATTTTCGCGTCAACGCAGATATAGGCAACATCGGCGGTGGCTAACGGAATAAGTTTATCCTTTTCGGGAACAAGAAAGTAGGACTTGTAGGTACGTTCGCCTATTTTAATACTGGCCATCAGTTTGTTGATCAGTTCCGTATTGTCGCCGGCTGTCAGATTTTTATATTTGCTGATTGCCCGTTCCAAATCTTTTTGATTAATGGGTTTCAGCAGGTAATCAATACTGTTCACCTCGAACGCCTTCAAAGCGTATTCGTCGTAGGCGGTGGTGAAGATAACCGGACACGTGATGTTCACCTCTTCAAAAATGGCAAAGGAAGAGCCGTCGGCTAAATGAATGTCCATAAACACCAAATCGGGGACGGGATGCGAACGAAACCATTCCACGCTTTCGTCAATGGATTGCAAGACGGCCAACACCTCAATAGATGCGTCTGCCTCGCGGATAAGCGCCTGCAAAGCCTGCGCCGCAAAAATTTCATCTTCTACAATAACTGCTTTCATCATGGTTCATTTAATACTATTTCTACGCGGAATATGCCGTCGTTTTGCTTGATCACAATACCCTGCTGCCACATCAGGCGGTAGCGTTCCGACAAATTGACCAGCCCGATGCCTTCGCCCGATTCCAACTCCTTTTTCAACTGAATGGGATTGGAAACGCAGACGGTTCCGCTGTCGTTAGTCGTAAAACTGATGGTCAGCGGTTGTTTCGCGGTAACCACATTGTGTTTGATCGCATTTTCCACTAATGTCTGCAAACTCAACGGAATGATGCTGTAATGGTTGAAACGGTCGTCGATACTGTACACAAACCGCAAACTGTCGCCGTAGCGTATCTGCATCAGATGACAGTATGCGCGCGTAAAATTCAATTCTTCTTCTAACGAAATGATTTCCTTGTTTTGCAGCGTGTAACGAAACACATACGACAGTTGCTGCACATATTGCTGCGCCTTGTCCGTATCAATCTTAATCAGCGCGTTGAGCGTGTTCAACGAATTGAACAGGAAATGCGGATCGACCTGATTTTTCAGCGCTTCATAACGGGTTCGCATGTTTTCGGCGATCAATGTTTTGTTTTCCAAGGCGGTTTGCTGCTGCTTATCAGACATATACTTCAACAGAGAAATCAAAATGATAAAACCCGATAAAAACAGGTCGCGAATGATCATGCCCGGTAAAAACGGTTCCTTAATACTCTCGTAGTGGTTGCTCACGCATAACAATATATTCGCAAAAAGAATACTCAACATCATTGCCACGGCAAACGAGCTGACATTCTGTAAAAATATGCGTATCTTTAGTTTTAAATCCATCGAAAGAATTCGAAAACTCAATACATATAATACAAACGAAAGAAGAAATGTTTCAATGAAATCAAACCAAAGATGAATCAGCATGGTCTGTTCTGATATTTCATTGCGATGTTCTTCAGGCATTACCGAATTGCGAATGTAAATAAACGCAAACAGAATAATGACATACAGCGTTATATTTAAAATCGCTGAATAAATTAAAGCGGTGCGGTATATTTGGCGGTGTTGCATATTTTCTTATATTTTGGTTGGTTAATACCTCGGAGGTTTTAAAACCTCCGAGGTGAAAAAAGAGGTATTCCTGTTACATGGATTACTTCAGCAAAAACTTCCAAATATAACTGCCTTCTTTGATTCTTCCGAAATAAGAACCTCTCTCTTTGCTTCGCAAATTTGATGTTACTGATAAGAACGTTTTCATGGTTTTAAAAATTTTTACAGGTGAATAACTTGATTTAATTTCAATACATTGCTCATTTGTTTCCAAATGAGGTCGGATACGATTCCGTTGAAGAGATGATACCCTTTTTGTTTACGCGAATTGACGATTACCGTTGCTATTGTTTTCATGTCGTTTGCTTTTTATGGTTTGACGAATTACTTTTCTGATTGATACTGCAAAAATACAATACGTTTGATGGTATTGATTTCAAAATGTTTCCGAAATGGAGTTTTTTTGATGTGAAACGGAAAAAACAGGATGCAAAACGGTTGGAAACATAAGAAAAATGTCATTTTTTTGTGAAATGTTTGTGCCATATTCAAAAATATGTTACATTTGCAGTAAAAATAAACCTGTATATAAGAGAATCATTATGAGCGAACTAAAAAAGAACGAATTAGTTGTAAGCGCCATCAGGAACGGTACGGTTATTGACCGTATTCCACCGCAGAGCCTGTTTAAGGTAATTTCCATTCTGGGCCTGGAAAAGATCAATGCACAAATTACTTTCGGCAACAACCTCGACAGTAAAAAACTGGGTAAAAAGGCCATTATCAAGATCACCGACAAGTTCTTCGACGACGGTGAAATCAATAAAATCGCCCTGGTGGCTCCCGAAGCTAAACTCAACACGATACGCGATTACCGCGTTGTGGAAAAACGCGAAGTAACCGTACCCGACGAAGTGACCGGTATTGCAAAATGCCTCAATCCCAAATGTATCACCAACAACGAACGAATCACCACCCGGTTTTATGTTACCGGCAGGAAACCGGTTACGCTCAAATGCCATTACTGCGAAAAGATGGTCGTACAGGAGCAGATGACGATATTATAGGTATGACGGCCAATAACAGGAAATATAATATAAAAAGGTTGCTTTTCAGGCATTTGAAAAGAGAACACGCATTTTGGTCTTATGATCCTGCAACCGTTTCTCTTGCGCAAATGGAAGATGAACTTTTGATTGAAAAAGTTCTGTACTATTTAGATTGGGAAGACATTATGCGATTGTTTGAAATTTACCCGAAAACACAGGTTAAAGAAGTTTGGAAAAATCATTTGTGTCCGCTGGGTCAGTACTTCGGGCGGATGAATATTCTTTATGCCGCAGTTCTTTTTGATATTAAAAATCCCGAACGATATATCAGGGCTCAAAGAAACAAATATCTTAAAAATAAATTAAATAATAATGCTGAACGGCTTAACTCCCAAGACAAAACAGATTTTTGACGCTATTTCCATGTAGCCTTTTCTATATGATGAAAAATAAAAAACATATAATGCTCTGTGAAAAACTCTGCAACCTCTGTGTCTCTGTGTTGAAATATCAGCACAGAAACACAAAGAACACCAAGGTTTCACAGAGAGAAAAGAGTTATAATTTGTTTATTTCGCATTCCAAAAATACCAGACAACCATGAAAATCCTTGCCATTGGAATGAATTATCTTTCGCACGTGAAGGAGATGAGCAACATCCTGTCGTCGGAACCGGTAATATTCAGCAAGCCGGAAAGCGCGCTGCTGCTGAACAATAAACCGTTCTTTTATCCCGATTTCTCTACCGACGTACAATATGAAACGGAAATTGTGGTAGTCATTGACCGTTTGGGGAAGCGTATCGCTCCGAAGTTTGCCCATCGCTATTATTCCGAAATAACGGTTGGAATAGACTTTACCGCACGCGACCTGCAAAAAAACTGCAAAGAGAAAGGCCACCCGTGGGAAATCGCCAAGTCATTCGACAATTCGGCGCCCATTGGTCGCATGATTTCCAAAACAACCTTCCCCGACCTACAGAACATCAACTTTCACCTCGACCTCAATGGAACAACCGTGCAGCAAGGAAACACCAAAGATATGATTTTTACGGTCGATCAAATTATTGCGCACGTTTCCCGATATTTTACCCTCAAAACCGGAGATTTGATTTTTACCGGCACACCGCATGGCGTTGGCTCCGTGAACATCGGCGATCATTTACAGGCATATCTGGAAAATGAACTGGTGCTTGATTTTAAAGTAAAGTAAATAACCCTGTCATGAAAAACAAATATTCATTATTATTAACAATCATTGCGATAAGCGCATTTGTCAATTTTGCTTCGGGAAACGACAACCCCAATTACCCAAATAACCGTTACCCGTTGGTTCGTAAACCTTACATGGAGTTGCCTCTGGGCAGTATCCGCGCGAAAGGCTGGTTGCTGGAAATGCTTCAACGACAGAAAAATGGCGCTACCGGAAATTTAGACATTTTATATTCGCAGGTAACAGGCCAGCGAAATGGCTGGTTAGGCGGCGATGGCGATCAGTGGGAACGCGGCCCATACTGGATTGACGGACTTCTTCCTTTAGCTTATATCCTCGACGACAAGGCGCTGAAAGATAAGGTACAGCCCTGGATCGAATGGACGTTGAACAGCCAGCGTACCGACGGCTATTTCGGGCCTGCCACGAATTATCCTGCAGAACCCGGTCTGCAACGCAACAATTGCGACGACTGGTGGCCGCGCATGGTGATGCTCAAGATACTGCAACAGTATTACTCCGCCACCGGCGACCCGCGTGTGATAACACTTATGAGCAACTATTTTAAATACCAGTTGAAAACATTACCTGAAAAACCGCTTGGATTCCGTACCTTCTGGGCGGAATATCGTGTGTGCGACAACCTTCAGGCCGTATACTGGCTCTATAACATTACCGGGGAACCCTTTCTGCTCGAACTCGGCGATCTGCTCCACAAACAGGGCGTCAATTTTACGGATATGATGCTCAACCGCGATGACCTCAGCCGGTTGGGTACCATTCACTGTGTGAATCTGGCTCAGGGAATAAAGGAGCCAGCGATCTATTATCAGCATCGTACCGAACAGAAATATATTGATGCGGTGAAAAAGGGATTTTCAGATATTCGCAAGTTTAACGGACAGGCGCAGGGCATGTACGGCGGCGATGAAGCACTGCACGGCAGCAGTCCCACACAGGGTGTAGAGCTTTGCTCGGTGGTAGAAATGATGTTTTCGCTCGAAAAGATGATAGAAATAACCGGCGACCTGACCATGGCTGACCATTTAGAAAAAATTGCCTTCAATGCCTTGCCGACCCAGATTTCGGACGATTTCATGACCAGACAGTACTTTCAGCAGGCCAATCAGGTGATGATTACGCGACATGTCCGCAACTTCGACGTGAACCACGACGGTACCGACGTCTGCTACGGGTTGCTCACCGGTTATCCATGCTGCCTGTCAAACATGCACCAGGGTTGGCCTAAATTCACGCAAAACCTGTGGTATGCCACGCCCGACAACGGCCTGGCAGCGCTGATCTACTCCCCGTCGGAAGTAACGGCTAAGGTGGGTAACGGCTGCACGGTGAAAATCACCGAAGATACGTATTATCCTATGGATGACAAAATCCGTTTCACGGTGATGATAGAAGACCGTAAATATCCTGAAATAACTTTCCCGTTGCATTTGCGTATTCCGGAATGGTGCAGACAGGCGACCATTACCATTAATGGAAAAGTTGAACAAACCGCTGAGGGGAATACGGTGGCTATCCTCCGCCGTACATGGAAAAGCGGCGACCGGGTGGAACTGACCCTACCCATGCATGTATTCACCAACCGCTGGCACGAAAACTCCATTTCTGTGGAACGCGGCCCGCTGGTATACGGACTTCAAATGAAAGAAGAGTGGCAACAAAAGGAATTTCCTGAAAACGAGGTTCATAACTACGGTAAAACGTACTTTGAAGTGACTTCGCCCGACAAATGGAACTACGGCGTCATTAATTTCGATCGCAACAGGATTGATGAATATTTCAGGGTAACAGTCGATCCTGCAAAGCAAAAGGCTGCTTATTTCTGGAATACCGACAACGCACCGGTACAGATCAAGGTAAAAGTCAGAGAGCTTCCGCAGTGGAAGTTATATAACGAAATGGCCGGCCCGCTGCCTTACTCCGTAAGTTATTCGGTAACGCCCCAACCATTGCCCGAAGAGGAAATCACACTGATACCATACGGTTGCACCACATTGAGGGTGTCGCAATTTCCTGTGGTGAGGTAAATAAATGTAAACACCTTGAAAATTATCCGAGAGTGGATGGTTCAACGTCTACAGAGCCATTAAATGCACTTATAGCCTATAAATTATCGGGGAGTATTTCAGATTTGCCCATCATAAAATTTCCCATAGCACAGGAAAGAAATAATTTGCAATTTTCGCCAAAATGTCGCATATTTGCGGCATGGAAATAGAATTGACATCCCAGTGGAGTTAGAAGCGTTGTTGGCCTTGAATTTCAGACTGATGCCAAATTCGTGACCCATTTCTTTTTGCGTATCTTCAGTGACATTACCATTTAAAATAAACAACATTTCAGCGCTTCAAACGTTTCAGTTCCTGCGCTTTCTGTGCTTCCTTGTTATCAGCATATACTTCACCAAGGTCCCCTTATCTCGCGAAGATATAGGAAGTTGGGAATTGTTATTGTTCATCAGCGGCGCGCTTAGTTATTTTTGGGTAACGGGGATCCTGCAATCGTTTCTTCCGTTATCACAGCGTAGCATGGCTTTTGCGCAACACAAGCGCACAGACGGCAAGTCGCCTGAATTATTTAATGCTTTTATTCTATTGTTAGCTTTCAGCATTGCGTTTGGCCTGCTCATTTTACTAATGTTCAGTTATACTTACACTCATACTGCAACACCTAAACTACCATACCCCGGTTTGCTGATTATTTACTTCATCCTGAGTAACAGTTCGTCACTTATCGAACATATTTTCCTGATACAGGACAAGCCACGGCATATTTTCTGGTATGGTATCATCTCCACCATTGTGCAGATAATTGCGGTTTGTGTGCCTGTCATGCTGGGTATGGGTCTCGAAGCGGCTATCTGGGGATTGATTTTTGCAAATGTATTGCGTTTCCTGTTTTTGCTTTATCTGTTGTTCCTTCATGCTGAGTTTAAACTCTCCATGCCTTTCATTCTCAACAATCTTTATGTGGGTTATCCCATTATGTTCAGCGCTTTGCTTAGCGGTTCCACACAATATGTGGACAGTCTTATTGCCACTATTGCCTTCGATGCCAGAGATTTTGCTATTTTTCGCTATGGATGTAAGGAGCTTCCTTTTGTAGTCATGATGACGTCGGGTTTGCACAATGCGCTGATTCCGGCTTTTTCCGTAAAAAAAAATATACCCAATATATTGGAGGAAATCAAGAAAAAGTCGCTTCGGCAGATGCATATTCTGTATCCGTTGTCCATCGTAGTGATGATATTCAGTCAGGTTCTTTTCCGTATACTTTTTAACCCGGAATTTGGCCGTAGCGCCGACGTGTTCATGGTTTACCAATTGATGATCATCAGCAGGGTGGTATTCCCGCAAACAATTCTTATCGGACTGAAAAAAACACACATCCTGATGTGGGCTGCTATTATCGAAATAGCGTTAAGTATTCCACTCGCGTTTTTTCTGATACATCTCCAATATGGCTTAGTTAGTATTGCGTTGGCTTCGGGCTTGGTGCATATCCTCGAAAAATTTATACTCATGGGGTACAACTACCGCAAATTGGGTATTTCACCGGAAAAGTACACACCAATGGCTTGGTATATATTTTATTCCTTGCTTATTGGCGCCGTATTTATACTCATCGACCGCAAGATTATTTAGAAAATCAGGATACCTCAAAGACATGTACTCTGAAATAATTATTGAATGAAAAAAATATCTTTTCGCATAGTTTATTCCGATGAATCTTCCTGATTTATACCTCAAAGCATTAGATTTACAGTTTTTTTCAGTAGACGAGGGGCTGTATTTGTACCGGTGCGCCCCTTTAGCCGAATTGATGCAGTTAAGTTCCCAACTGCGGCATCTGCATATTCCAGGCAACACAGTGAGCTGGCAAATTGACCGTAATGTTAATTATACTAATGTGTGCATCTCGCATTGCATGTTCTGTAATTTCTGCCGCACACGCAAGAGTAAGGATGCTTATATTACTACCGAACAGGAATATGATAAAAAAATCAAGGAACTGTTTGAGATAGGCGGCGATCAGCTTTTACTGCAAGGCGGATTGCATCCAGATTTGAAATTATCATTTTATATCGAGTTGTTCCAAAGGTTTAAGACTCGTTATCCCGGTCTGAAACTTCACGCATTGGGGCCTCCGGAAATACATCACATTGCCGTAAAGGAAGGTTTAAGTTATCGTACAACACTCGAAACATTGACAGAAGCAGGATTAGACAGTTTGCCGGGTGCAGGAGCGGAAATTTTGTCGGATCGCGTACGGAAAATTATTTCACCCGCTAAATGCAATACACAACAATGGCTCGATGTGATGCGCGAAGCACACGCTTTGAACCTGCCGACGTCGGCCACGATGATGTTCGGCCATGTGGAAACCGAACGGGAACGTATCGAACATCTGGTACATATCCGCGATTTACAAGCACAGAAACCGGAAGGAACATATGGCTTTGTGGCATTTATCCCGTGGCCTTTCCAAAGCGCAGGAACGGCGCTTGAGCGCAAAATGAACATCTGCAATCATATCAGTACGCTTGATTATATCCGCATGATTGCCGTCAGTCGTGTGATGCTGCCCAACATCGCCAACATTCAGGCCTCGTGGCTGACGGTGGGTATTGAAGCCGGATTGCTTGCGTTGTATGCCGGCGCAAACGATCTTGGCTCGGTAATGATAGAGGAAAATGTGGTATCGGCTGCCGGAGCAACGCACAAAATGGATGTAGCAGGTATGCAGGAAGCCATTCGCAAAGCAGGTTTTGCGCCACGCCTTCGCAATCAGAAATATGAGTGAAAATTTGTTGGTTGTTGAATTTAGGTTTATCTTTGCCTTTTGTTGCTCCTCTTTGGGAAGATGAGCACTTTAAAACAAAACCACAAATACATTGATTGTCAATCTACAATATGTTATTGCAAGCCATGATTCACTATCATCCATACAGGTGTAAAACCTCAGTTTCTACCCTCCGCTTAGGGTGGTGGTTTTTGTTGCTCATCCTATCCTCCTGCAACCACCTTTTTATGGACGAACAAAAACCCAATACCGCGGAAAACAATTTCGACTTGCTGTGGAAAATCATTGACGAGCGTTATTGTTTTTTTGAAGAAAAGGGAATTGATTGGGACCGGATGTATGATAAGTATTGCCGCGGCTGGGTGAATAGGGATATTGATAATATTGACAACTCGACGTCTCTGTTTAATATCATGGCCCGGATGCTGGAAGAATTGCAAGACGGCCATGTAACTTTGGACGATGGGTACAATTCCCGCACTTACACCGGTTGGCATACTGCTTTTCCAGATAATTTCGAGGTAAGTCGCATCAATACATACAGGAAACACGGGCATACCAAGTATTTGGAGAATGAAACATCCTTTTCCGATCTGCCCGAATCTATCGGCTACCTCCGTTGTCCGTCCTTTTCCGACAAGTTCAACCGCAACGATTTGAACGATGCAATGGCCATGTTCAAAGGTCTCAAGGGAGTGATCATTGATGTACGCAACAATGGCGGCGGACTGGTTTCGGAGGCTTTTTTGCTTGCATCGAAATTTGCCCGTAAAAAGACGCACGTAGGTTATGTCCGTTACAAAACCGGCAAAGGGCACAATGATTTCAGCGATTATTATGCACACTATGTGGAGCCTGACGGCCCAAATTCATTCCACGGAAAGATAGCAGTGCTTACCAACAGACGTGTATACAGCGCAGCCAATCAGTTTGTTTCCATCATAAGTTGCCTGCCGCAGGTTTGTATCATGGGCGATAACACGGGCGGCGGCGGTGGAGTGCCTATCTCTGCTGAACTGTACAACGGATGGACAGTGAAATTTTCGACCAATCCGGTATTTGATATTAACAAACGAAGCATCGAATCGGGCGTCAAACCTGACATCCCCATCGCGTTAGACAAAACTATTCAAGGTGACAACATTATTGAATCTGCAATAGAATGGATATTAGCGAAATAGGAAAACATGGACTTATCAGCCGACTGACCACTGATATCAAACCATCGCAACCCTCTACACTAAAGGGTATTGGCGATGATGCGGCCGTTCTTCGTTACGGCGATACGACGCTGGCAGTGACCACCAACACATTGACGGAAGGCGTCAATTTCGATTTGACGTATGTTCCGTTGCAACACTTGGGTTATAAAGCGGCCATCGTTGCCTTTTCCAATCTGTACGCGATGAACGCCACGCCTCGGCAATTGCTGGTATCTATAGCCGTATCGTCCAAATTTACGGTGGAAGTGCTGGAACAACTCTATCAGGGAATAAAACTCGCCTGCGAACGACATCACGTCGATCTGGTGGGCGGCGATACAACTTCTACACTCACAGGACTTGCGATTACCAATACAGCCATTGGCGAAGTTGATCCCGCAAAGGTTACGTATCGCCATACAGCGCAAAAAGGCGATCTGATTTGCGTGTCGGGCGACCTGGGCGCTGCGTATATGGGATTACAGGTGCTTGAGCGCGAAAAGAAACTGTTTGACGAAGACCCGACAATACAACCGCAATTGGATGACTACGCTTATGTGGTGGGACGACAGTTGAAACCTGAGGCGCGTCGGGATATAACCGATTTTTTTGCATCTGCCGGATTGTTGCCAACGTCAATGATTGACGTTTCAGACGGTCTATCGTCTGCATTGTTGCATATCTGCACCGCTTCAGGTGTTGGTTGCGAAATACACCACCACAAAATCCCCATCGCCGACGAAACCGTGGCAACAGCCGAAGAACTTTTCCTCGAACCGCTGATCATGGCGTTCAATGGCGGTGATGATTATGAACTGCTGTTTACGATACCCGTAACGGATTATAACAAAGTGGCGGGCAACGGGGATATTTCCATCATCGGCTACGTTACGGAAAAGGATAAAGGATGTTATTTGGTGACAGAAAACGGAACGAGAATAATAATTGAATAACTGAGGTATGAAAAATAAACAGCATATAATGGTTTTTGACATCCCGTCAGGGATGTGTCGCTCGGTAGAATGGAATGATGGTACATCTTCTCTCGCATCCCGTCAGGGATGCATCCCTATCCAGGATGCAGGAGAGAGGTGTTTGTGCATTTTCTACCGAGCGATGTATTCCTAACGGAATACGGTTGCAAAAATTTAAAACTGTCATTGGTTTTTTATTTTCCATTCAAGAGTAATTGAAATCATCAATGGTCAATCATCAATTATCAAATATCAATAATTCAATAATTCAATTATTTCGTTGTTTTGTTATTCTGTTATTCGTTATTGATTCATTTCCCGTCCATGCACAATGGGTTCCTTCCACACTGTATACTACGCCTGCTTTATCGGAAGCCGATAGCAATAAACTAACATTGAGAACGGATATCACCGGTTTTTTTAAGAACAACGAATATTTTAGTCCGGTGGCTGTAGGACAAACCCTTCCGGGTACTTCTGCGCTTCTTACGTTAGGTTATCAGGTTTCAGGCAAATTCAGAACGGAAGCAGGCATGTATGCCTTAAAATATTCGGGGGAAGACCAATTGTCTAATGTGATGCCTTTTGTACGGATGCAATATGCCATCACGCCCAATTTCAATATGGTAGTAGGAAACCTGTACGGCGGCGTCAATCACAGGCTGATTGAACCCCTGTATATGTGGGAACGGCATTTTACGGACAAACCGGAAAGTGGTTTACAGTTTGTATTTCACAACGATCGATGGTTCGCCGATACGTGGATTGACTGGCAGCATTTTATCCGGCGGGGCAGTCCCGTTCTCGAAGAACTGACCTTCGGCAGTTCGGTATCATATCGAATTATTCAACCATCAGGCAGATTCGGATTAAGTATTCCCCTGCAATTGCTGATTCATCATACCGGCGGACAAATCGATACTTCGTCGGAACCGATGATTGTACTTGGAAATGCGGCAACGGGGATATGCTCAAAATGGAATATCAACGATTCCCGAATCAGGTCGGTAGGGTTAGATGTTTATATAGCCGGTTATTACGACCGTTACCCTAATGAGGAACTGCGCCCGTACAAAAGTAGTTTGGGCGTATATCCTGTATTACGAATTGACGCCACACCGTTTGAATTGATGGCGGGATACTGGCAAACCCGCAAATATTACTCGTTTGCAGGAGAAGCCCTGTTCGGCTCGTTCGATCCTTATCATCCGCAAAATCGTTTGCCCGACCGGAAATTGCTCGCCTGTAAATTGGCGTACAACATCAAACTGCTGAAAGGAGTCATGTTAGGGGCGCAAATCGAATTGTACACCGATCTGTTGCGAAATGAGACAGATTACAGTTTTGGCGTACATGTACGGTTTCATGAAAGGTTTTTGTTGAGGAAATAAAGAAATTTATGGGTGTAGAATGGACTCAATAATCCACTCTCTTAATCTTCGCTCCAATATTGTTTAATCTAACGTCAATATTTTCGTATCCCCTATCAATTTGCTCAATGTTGTGTATCACGCTTGTTCCTTCGGCGCTTAAAGCGGCTATGAGCAAAGCCACTCCGGCGCGAATGTCGGGCGAAGTCATCACCGTGCTTTTCAGTCGTTGACGGTTGCCCAGCCCGATGACGGTTGCGCGGTGAGGATCGCAAAGAATGATACGCGCGCCCATGTCTATTAACTTGTCAACAAAGAACAGACGACTTTCGAACATTTTTTGGTGAATCAGTACGCTGCCCGTTGCCTGAATAGCTGTCACCAAGAAAACGCTCAGCAGGTCGGGAGTCAATCCGGGCCAAATGGCGTCGGCGAAAGTCATGATGGAGCCATCGATAAATGTTTCGATTTCGTATTCCTTGTGCTGCGGGATATAGATATCGTCGCCGCGTCGTTCCATACAAATACCCAGCCGTTCAAACGAACGCGGGATAATGCCCAGATGCTCGTAGCCGACGTTACGGATGGTGATTTCCGAACCGGTCATAGCTGCCAACCCGATGAAACTTCCTACTTCAATCATATCGGGAAGCAGCGTATGTTCGCAACCTCCCAATTGCGTCACGCCTTCGATGGTGAGCAGGTTTGAGCCTGTGCCGCTGATTTTCGCTCCCATGCTGTTCAGCATCCGGCAAAGTTGCTGTATGTAAGGTTCGCAGGCTGCGTTATATATGGTGGTAACGCCATTGGCCATCACGGCAGCCATCAGAATGTTAGCGGTACCGGTTACCGAAGCCTCGTCAAGCAACATATAAGCGCCGGTAAGTTGTTTGGCTTTCACATAAAAACATCCTTTTGCCTCGTTGTAAGTAAAATCGGCGCCTAATTTCTCAAAACCGCAAAAGTGCGTATCCAAACGTCGTCGACCGATTTTATCGCCTCCGGGACGGGTGATAACGCCCTTTCCGAAACGTGCCAGTAACGGCCCGATCATCAGTATGGAACCGCGCAGTGCAGCCGCTTTTTTCTGTATTTTCGGGTCGTCGAGCACATCAACATCCACATCCTTTGCACAAAATTCAAAAGCATCCGGCTTAAGTTGAGTAATCGTCACACCTAAATCGCGGAGCAAATCCATAAGTACCAGTACATCTCTGATCCCGGGGATATTGCGAATGATCACTTTTCTATCAGTCAGCAAACAGGCACAAATTACCTGCAATGCTTCGTTTTTAGCGCCCTGCGGGTGTAGGTCTCCACACATACGTTGTCCGCCTTTTATTTCGAATGTTGCCATATATTCAGGTTTTAAGTTTCTTATTCAAATATCAATAAATGCATATCTATATACACTTATGTATTACGATGCAAAGATAAAAAACTATTTCGATAACATCAATATATTTGTATCGGATGCAATTCAAATTGCCGCAAAGAATATCCCGACAGGGATAAAAGTTCGGTAGAAATGCGACATTCCGAAGTATCCTCGCATTCCGTCAGGAATGCAACGTATGTCGTGTAATGTAGTTGCATTCCTAACGAAATGCCGGTGCCGGGGAGGATGACCTCTTCTACCGAACTGCCATTCCTAACGGAATGTTCTCAAAATCAGGCAAGCGGCCATTTGAATTGCACCCACTGTATCGGCATTGTAAATGATGATTCAACGCCGCTATACATTTTTCCATAAGAGAAAAGTAATCCCTTGAATTAATCATTTAGCATTCAATGTCACCTGATCCACAGTTTTACCTTCTATATCCTTAATCACCAGTTCTAATTGATTGCTTTTTGCAATACCCTTTAATACGGTGGCACTTCCATTTACAATTATTGGAAATTTTATATAAGAATTCGGTTTATTATTGGAGTAGCGATGTGTATGTGCGCACAGCATCACATCCACATTGGCATCATTCAGAATCGGAATAATTTTTTCCAATACATCCTTTGGCCCATGCCACAAAGGTCTGTCGGCAAAAGGAGGCATGTGGGCAATAACCACTTTAAACTTCGCCTCTGTATAATCTTTCGACTTTACAGCTTCTTTCAGCCATTTTGCCTGTTCAGTCCGATAATTGTCATAATCGGTTATTCCGCTGTATTCGAGGTCTGAATCGGGCTTGTCTTCACCTGTGTCAAGAAAGACAAAGCAAACAGGTCCCTGGCGTACCAGAAAGTAAAGATGAGGTTCCTTGGGAGAAAAATAATGTTGGAAAGAGGTGGCAAAAGGTCCACGCGTTTCATGATTTCCACGGGCATAATACATGGGAATTAGTTTGGCAAACACGTAGACAGATGTATCCATAAAGCCTCTGAACATACTTCTTTCGTCTAACAATGTCGACATCATATCCCCATTGAAAATAACCATATCCGAGGCTTCGTAACCGGCAACCTTCAACAACGGGGGGATATCTCCCGCTCGTCCGTGTATATCATTGATCATGACAAATGATGTTTCCGATTTATTCCGGTTGTTGGTAGTGAAACTCATCGGACTGGCGCTAACGCTTGGCGCTGCAATGCGCCCGTAGATGATCTGCCAACTGCGATGTTCCAAAACTTCCTGCGAATAAATGCGGTAACGGTATTTGGTACCTGGAGTCAAACCGGTTATCTTGACCACATGTACTAATGAGGTGTTTTTCACACCATTGGTTACATCAAAACACTTCGGGCGATCCTCTTGATAATAATGACTGTCGTCATCGGGGGCCAGTTCAACCCAACCAATGGATG
>Ga0082212_10005544_pt1 | contig 17169 bp, 15 predicted proteins | sample TergutNt197P3_FD_71548 | JGI IMG/M metagenome (GOLD analysis project Ga0082212, IMG submission 71548) | Neocapritermes taracua P3 segment gut microbial communities from Petit-Saut dam, French Guiana - Nt197 P3 | ecosystem: Host-associated > Arthropoda: Insects > Digestive system > Gut ... | reverse complement strand
AAAGGTCTTGGCATAATTTTCCTCCTCATTATTTTGTGTCTCATATTGTAAACGTCTGAGGTTGGCGGGAGATTAAAAAAATTTAAGGGGTCAGAGCAATTTTAATTTAATTAATTTTCAGCTATCTTGAAGGGACTCAGGCTCTGACCCCTTACTCTCTCCTACTCCAATTCCCAACACAACCGGTTATAAATACCCGAAAAAACTCTTGACTTTAAGGCGCTGTGTGAATATTCTCTAATTTACATCAGGAATAAAAAGAGAAAAATATGAGTACGATAGATACGGATCTAAAGTATACCAAAAATCATGAATGGCTGCGCCTTGAAGACGATATCGGCGCGACCTGCGGCATCAGCGACTACGCGCAGGAGATGCTAGCGTCGTTAGTAGTTGTCGAGCTTCCCGATGTCGGCGCCGACGTGAAGCAGGGTGAGGCGATTGCCGCCGTAGAATCGGCCAAAGCCATGTTCGATATCTTATCTCCGGTTACGGGCGTCATTATCGCGGTCAACAGGGAACTTGAGGATGACCCCGAACTCATCAACAGTGACCCGTACGGAGAAGGCTGGATATTCAAGATAGACGTTAAAAGAATGGGGGAGCTTGATGACTTGCTTGATGCCGAGGAATACCAGTCTTTTATTGATGACGGCGATTGATTCACGCCTTTTAAAAATTGCCGCGCCGCCTCACGGTTACTACTCTTTAAGGAATTCAACAATCAGCCGCACGCCGTACCCTGTCGCGTTTTTCGGCCTGTAGCCCCGCGGTTTGCTGTTCCATGCGGTTCCGGCTATGTCTATGTGCGCCCAGGGGATGTTATTAATAAAACTTTTCAAAAAGGCAGCCCCGTGAATGGTTCCGGCGTTTTTTTCCGATGATTTGTTGTTCAGGTCGGCTATGTCGGATTTCATGTCTTCTTCGTAGTCGCTGTAAAGGGGGAGGGGCCAGAGCCTTTCGCCTGTTTTTTCGGCCGCCCTGCGAAGTTTTGTTGTGAGTTCCTCATCCGTAGATATTAGCCCGGCAACTGTCTCGCCGAATGTGACGACGCACGCGCCTGTAAGCGTTGCCATATCTATAATGCAGGAGGGTTTTATTTTCGCCGCGGTATAGGCGAGGGCGTCGGCAAGTATGAGGCGTCCCTCGGCATCGGTATTGCCGATTTCAACGGTAAGTCCGTTATAGGCTTTAAATACGTCTCCGGCCCTGTATGCGTTGGGAGCTATCATGTTTTCCGTAAGCGGCATGACTGCATAGATGTTCTTCTTTATGTTGAGTTCGACCGCGCTTTTAAAGGCAAACATTACAGCCGCGGCTCCGGCCATATCCATACGCATATTTTCAATGTTGCCGCTTGTCTTTAAGTTAATGCCGCCCGAATCGAATGTAAGACCTTTGCCTACAAGCGCGATTGAGCTTTTATCATTAGGCGCTCCGTTATACGTTAGGACAACTAATTGCGGCGGCCTTACGCTTCCCTGATTTACCGCGAGAAGCAGGCCCATTTTCATGTCTTCTATTTGTTTTTTGCCGAAGATTTGGCACTTTACCCTTTTGTCTGAGGCGATTGACTTGGCTGCGGAGGCTATGTTCTCAGGCGTGCTGTTGTACGAGGCGTCGTTTACAAGGTCTCTGCAAAGTACGGTGTTTTTGTATATTACCTGTATCTCTCGTATAATTTCCGGAACCAACGGATCGCTGCTGTATATATGCAGGTTTTCTATCAGTTTGTTCTTTTTATCTTTTGTTTTGAATTTATCGAATTTGTAGTTTGATAAGGCTATTCCCTCTGTGACGAATCGGGCGCATTCCGCCTCGATGAATGTGCCCGGCGCAGGAACTATGCAGCTTATTGAGGTTATATCCCTTGAAACGCAGAAAGAGACGAGAGATGCGCCCGCCTTTCTGATGCTCTCGCCTGTCAGGTCAGTACTTTTGCCGAGCCCGCAGACTATAAGCGAAGGAACTTTCGCAAGCGGAACATGAAAACACTCGCCGGATTTTCCGGTTACGGATGCCGTATTTATATTAGACAGCGCCTCCGATATAGGCTGGTATATTTTTGAAGCCCAATCTGACGCCGCCTGTTCCTCGGTAACGAAAAAGCAGTACGTATCGTTTGCTTTAAGGGAATTAATATCTTTCTTTAATATAATGTTCATAAAATCCTCGCGAAAAATGTATTGGAAAAATATAAATATACCTGAGAGAGGTCAGAATAATACGGATGGGTTATGTGTAAAGAAAAAATTGTTAAAACCTGACGCCCAATATGCGTTGCCGAACCTCTCCGTCCATTACGGTACGCTGATATAAAAATTTAAGCAAGCTGAACTTTGAGAAACCTGTTTCGGATTCTTTTTCGTATTGCCACAAGAGTCCCCATAAACTTCCCCATGCCTCGTATCCGCGCTCGGGCTTTTGAACCTTGTAATACGGGATGCCAAGGATAAGCGCCTGCCTGTCTTCATTTTCATTTGCCTTGTGATTTCTGTACCAAAGCGCCCCGAGCGCCCATAACTGAAACTTGCCGTAATAGTCTTTTTCGTTCCATGTAAGCGCGGGAATAATAACCAAGAGTGAAGAATTTTTATCGCGGCTGTAATACCAGATTGGTATGACCCTGCTGCTGAAATTATCGCGGTATTTGCTGAAACCGGCCAAATACAGAATAGCGTCAACGTCGTATCTGTCCCTGTTGCGCCAGCCCCAATCTATGTCGGTCACTAAGCCGCCTAAGATTCGGAATGAATTATGGTCATGATGTTTTTCGTGTTTAAATAGTGAAAACATGAGGCTGTACTCTTCGTAACACCGTTCGCAGTTCTTTGTGCGGTAATGTCTGTAAATATGCAAAAAGTTTTCTTCTTTTTCCCGCTGGCTGTCGTAAAATTTGAATCCGAGTATTGTCTTGGAGGTGATTTGTTCGCTTTCATCCCATGATGAAAAATAGAACGGCGGGAGGATATGGCGGTAGCCCTGAGAGCCGTTTTCGGAAAAAGTTGTTTTGTGAAAATAAAAGGGGATGAGCCATTTCCGTTTGCTGTTTTGGTTTTTAGCTGTATCCCAAAGCCAGAATATATTGGTATGGTTTTCCTGATTGTTCTCGCTGTGGTAATAAAGCGGTATTATCGGGTAAAAGTTTGTTTTGCTTGTTCCGTTTAGCGTAGTTTCGCTGTTTCTGTAATGCAGCAACGAAAAAGAGGTATGCCATGTCTCGCTGCCGTCCCGATAAACAAGGTTGGTTTTGTAAAACAGCGGGATGAGCCATGTCTCGCTGCCGTCCGCTATTATAGCTTCGCCGTCATTATCTCTTTCGGTGTAACTGAAGTTTGACTTGCCGAACAGATAGTAAAACCAGGATGTCGTATCGCTTGCCGAATCATCGTTTGCGTTGTTTTTCCGCCGGTATAATCCCATGAGGAGCGACTTCTCTCTGTGTTCGTCGTCATACGCGTAATAATAAAATGGCCTGAAATAGCTTGCGAAGCGTTTGCCTTTTTGGGAAACATTGAATAATCCGTAAAAAAATCCGTAAGAGTAATTCTGTGAAAGGCTGTCCGATTCGCTTCTGTATAGCCCGAATAAGAATGAACTGCCTGAAACATCTTCTGATTTGCGCTGATACCCCAGCAAGAAGAAATTAGAACTGCGCGAAACGGCATCCCCATTTGAATCGAAGCGAACGCTTTTTCTGTAATACAAAAGCGGAAGCCCCCACAATCTGAAATTGGATGAGTAATTTTGCCCGTCAGATGTTTTTTCCGTTTCTCTTATTATGCCAAGCGGGAGAAGCCATTTTAATTTACGTGTTACGTTTACGTTGTCTTCAACAGACGCGTTTTCTTCATTGAGAAAAAACGGTATCCAAAAAAAGAACAACTTTGAATGGGAATCCGTTTCTTTTTTGCAATTGTAAAAATGAAGAAGACTCATATTTAGCCTGTATAGAGTTGAGCCGTCATCCGCGCTTTTTACGCTGCGATTAATGTAAACAGGCGTATATGTAGAACTGTAGAGAGAAGAGTCATCCTGTACTATGTTTCTGCGCCGTATGAGAGGGATGATTCTGAAACCGTCGTTTTTTGGAGAGTTGTATAGGTTGATAAAGGGCCACAGTATGGTGTGTTCCGTCGTTTTGGTTTCGTCATCGTACTCGTACCAATAGGCGTTAAGTAAAAAACCTTTGCTGAAAGATTCTCCCGTTCTTTGGTATCCATAGACCGGAAAGAATACGAAATATTCATTGTCTTCGTTTTTGTATGATAAATAGTTGATGATCCACCGGAATTCGTCAGCCGAGGCCTCATCCCATGTCAGCCATGAGAGAGGCAGCAGCCTGAAATGTTTCCTTGAATCCGCTTTTTGGTAGGCAACGAGTCCGTAAAAAAGATGAAAGCCCCAAAAATTTCGGGAGTCCTTGCGGCTGGCGCTGTTTACCTTGGAAATGTTCACTCCGGTATCGGTTTCTTCATCCTGAGACTCGCCGTCTTTAAACGGGATGGTGAATCTTGTCGATACGCTTACCATATCGAAAAGCCATGAGGCATCGGTATCGATGTAGGGGCTTCCCTGATTCATTCCGGCGCCGACGCCGATTACAGGGCTTGTTCCGGCCAATATCGATTTGGAGTATCCGAGAATATTGATATAGAGGCTTCCGCTTCCGTCATTTTTAGCAGTTTCAAAATAAAACGGCAAAAACAATGTCGTATCGCGTCTTGCCGTATTTATGCGCCAATACAGAGGCGCGAATATTTTTGAATAATATTTCTCTTGTCCGAGGGATTCGTTTTCAGGCACTTCATTGCTGAAATAGACCGGAAACCAGATGTTTGTTTTTTTGCCGGTAACGAAGTCGCTGTTTTTGTAGTGCAAAAACCATGACCATTTTGTTTCGCTTTCGTTTGACCAACTATGATAATAGATAGGCGAGAATACCATACCCTCTTCGGGAGTATTGCCTGCCGGTCTGTAATAAAAAGGGAGGTAAATTACGTATCCGTCTTCGGCGAAGCTGTGAAACACAAGCGGCAAAAAGAAAAATCTTTCCATCCTTCCCGACGCGTCCTTTCCCCAATCAAAGACCAACAGGAAATTGCTGTGCGAGCCTTCCTCGTCTTTCGAATTGTAATAAAGCAGCGGTATAATGGGGGTCCAGAATCTGTTTTCTGTTTCGACCCCGTTTGTGTAATTTGAGGCCCGGTAGAAAAGGGGTGACATCAAAAACGAGGTTTTGTGTGATTCGTAATATTCTGTCTTTTTCATGAAAAGCGGGGCCACGCTAAAGAAGGAACTCGATTCGTTTTTGCCGTACCAAATAAACGGCATCACGAAGAGTCTTTTCATGTACTCCTCTCCGTTTTTTTCTTTGTTCCACGCGAGGTCTATGAGCCAGGCAATGTTGGTGTGGCTATCGTACGAATCCGTTGATCTGTATACAAGGGGAATAATGGGAAACCACCATTTATTTTCTGTTTCCGTACCGTTTATGAAATCGGTAGTCTTACAAAAGACGGGGCTGTATAGTACTTCATACTTTGCCGTGTAAGAAGAAGTTTCGACTACATCTGTTTCCCGATAAGTCAAAAAAATATAAGAGAATTTTCTTTCATCGATTTTGCTTTCGAGTTTATAATAGAAGGGCAGAAACATCCGTGAACTATACTTAGGGTAATCTGTGAATTTGAGGAGCCAGAAACACATAAATGAGTGATGATCTTCCCACGCCTCCTTTTCAATGAAGAACATATTAATATCGTATTTAGCTTCTTTTTCGCTGCCGAAAAGTTTTCCGCTTCCTTCGTGGAGGTCATCCCACGAACGAGCATAAAGAGCGCCTGCCGTAAATAATAAAAGCAGCGCGAGCAGGAGACTGCCGCAGGCTTTTTTCATTTTTCTTTCGGTGATTTGGCTGTGGCGTTGAGGATGGCGAGAAATTCGGCACGGCTTACCGGAGGATGTCCCTGTTTGGCGGCATTTTTTATGTATTCCTGATATTCGCGTTCCGCCTGAGCGTTCAACTGAATATTAGTCGTATTGACCGTGGAGTTGAATTTATCCACCAAGTCTTGGCTGTCGTCGTCAACGTCTATGAAATTCGTTCCGCTTGAGAGTAATTTCTCAAGAAAATCGGCAGCCTCGTCTTCTTTTTTTCCCATGGATTCCTCCTGTAGCGGAGTAGTTTAAACTCCGCATACCGTGAGTGTCAAGGTTTTTTTGCGGTGAAACTATTACTAAGCGCTTTATCGGAAAGTGAAATCAGGCCTCTATTGCAGTTCCGTCAGCCTTTCAACAAGAAAAGCATAGGCCGCCAGCATATTGTTTTCAGCTTTATCGGTCATCGGCTCGTTAAATTCCCAACCGTATCCTCTGATCGCCAGAATGTATGCCGGAACAGTTGTTCCGTAAAGTTCATTGCATAGAGCCATAAGGGAATCAGGGGATATTGTGTGAGTCGTAAATCTTATCAGATTTGACGGCAAAACCTCTTTAAAAACAAAAGGCTCATCGCAGTCAACAGAGGCATCCGTAAAGAAGACGGTTTTTGATTTTGCTATTTCAAGGGCGTCTTCAATGTTAAGCTGATAGTTGCTGTCCGTTACAACTCCGGAAATGTTCAATCTTTCTATCTTTTCGGCTAAAGCCGGGCCGAGACCGTCATCCTGGCGTCCGGGATTGCCGTACCCGTAAACAAGAATATTTTTATGTTCCACAATTACTTGCGTCTTTGATCTATTATTTTACCGCCTGAATCCGTAAGCGTAACCTCAAGCGGCATATTGCCGAGAGCGTGAGTCGCGCAGCTTAGGCATGGGTCATAGGCGCGCACGGCCATTTCTATCCTGTTCATCATACCCTCGGTAATTTCTTTATGTCCGTTAAAAACTTTCTTTGCCACAAAGTCTACCGCGCGGTTCATGGCCTCATTGTTGTTTGTAGTCGAAACAATAAGGTTGGCCATATCAATCTGGTCGTCATTGTTGATTCTGTAGTGATGGAAAAGCGTTCCTCTCGGCGCTTCGACAATGCCTACGCCTTCTTTTTGTTTCGTTCCCTTTGTTACAAGGTCGTTGCCGTGTATATCGGGGTCGTTCAGGAGCTCTTTTATGACCTCAGCCGAATGAAGCACTTCAATGAGCCTTGCCCAGTGCATGTGCATCGACATATTGTTCGGTTTGCCGTTCGTATATGCCTTGAAGTTTTCAAATTCCTTTTGAGCCAGCGGGCTTGGAATAAAATCGGCCGTATTAAGGCGGGCAAGCGGGCCTACCGTATACCAGCCTGTTTCACGTCCTATGGATGTAAGGAATGGAAATTTCATGTACGACCAGGATTTAACATCTTCGTTTATGTATTTGATATAGTCCTGGTACTCGACATCGTTCAATATTTTTTTGCCTTCGGGGTCAACTGCGCGCAAGACGCCGTGGTAAAAATCCATGGCTCCGTCTTTGCGCACGATGCTCAAATGATTGGACGGGAAAACGGCAAAATTGTCGATCATATCCTTATTTTTTGAATGGTAATCACGGAAAAATTCCAAAGCCTCTTGCGACCAGTTGATGACCTTGTCGGCGTTGAGAGGGTCGGGGCCGTTCAGCAGCCTTTCTTTTTCTTCCGGGCTTACGTTTTTATTTACGCCTCCGGGTACGCCGCCGGTTCCGTGGATTTTTTTGCCATCCATTACCTTGACGACTTCTTGTCCGTATTTGCGCATCATGACGCCCTGTATGGCGAGCTCTCTGTGTTCAAGGGCTACTCCGACTATATTCCTTACAGCCGGATCGCCGTCCGCTCCGAACAGAAAGTCGGGTGATGACAGATGAAAGAAGTGCAGGGCATGAGATTGCAGCATCTGCCCATAGTGCATGAGCCTTCTGACTTTTTCGGCGGTGGGGGTAAGGCCGTCCCCTGTCCCCGCGCCGACAATTACATCCATAGCCTTAGCCGCCGCGAGATGATGACTCACAGGGCATATTCCGCAAAGCCTTTGAACTATTACGGGAATTTCCCAGTAAGGGCGTTCCTGAAGAAATCTCTCAAAGCCGCGAAACTCGACAATGTGAAGCCTCGACTGCTCAACCATGTCGTTGCTGTCCATTCTTACTGTTACTTTCCCGTGTCCCTCAACGCGGGTCAATGGTTCTATTACAATTTTTCTGCCCATGTCCGGCTCCTAATCATACTTGAAAAATTCGTATGGAAGTTCTATGTCTTTGCCGTTCAAAATGGCCGTAAGCGCGTTCCAGATCATGTTCGCGTTGGGAGGGCATCCGGGCAAAAAATAATCGATTTTCACAATTTCGTGGCAGGGGTATATCCTGTCTAAGAGTATAGGGATATCCTCATCGTTCGGCATTATTTTGTCGTGGTTTACATTCGCTACGGTCGGGCCGTTCAGGTATGCCTCTTTAAGGCATTCCGTTATGCTCAAACTGTTTCTCATTGAGGGCGCTCCTCCCGTTATGGCGCAGGCTCCCATTGAAACAAGAAGATCGCAATTTTTTCTGAAATCAATGAGGTTGTGGACGTTTTCATGATTGCAGCATCCGCCTTCGATTATGCCGACCGCGCAGCGCTTTGTTATGGTTTTTATATCATCGATAGGCGATTTGTTAAATTCTACAAGATTAATGAGGTCCAATAGGCGCTCGTCTATATCGAGAAACGACATGTGACAGCCGAAACATCCTGAGAGAGAAGTAGTTGCTATTACAGGTTTACTCATTTATTATTATCTCCATTGCGCGGCTATTTGTTCAGTATAGAGTCGCTGCCGCCTATAGGATTGGCGTCGAACTTTCTTGTTCCGACAGGCTGCTTAAAGCCGATTTCTTTGCGCAGTATCGCTCCCACAGGACAAAGTTTCATCGCCCTCTCGGCTTGCGCGTCCGATATATCGGATATGACGGCAGCGTCAATTTTTATGCGGGTTTTAAAACCTCTGTTTATGAGATTGAAAAAGCGAAAGCCGTCTTTATTGGCGAGCCCTCTTACGCAGCGTTTGCATTTGATACATCTGCCGGCGTCGTGAAATATTTTGGACGAGGCGGCGTCAATTTTTCTTTCGGGCCAAAGATACGGAAAGCGCGGCACAAGCATTCTGTACCTGTAACCCATAGCCTGAAGTTCACAGTTGCCGCTCTTCTCGCACGACGGGCACAGATGACTGCCTTCGGCAAAGAGCATTTCGATTACTGCCTTGCGCATATCTTCAATTTCCGCGGTCATATTCTCTATAACCATACCGTCGTTTACCGGAGTATGACAGGCCGCTATGTAGCGCCCTGCCGCTTTGACCGAACATAAGCGGCAGGCTCCGGCTGGTTTCAGTCCTTCGTAGTTGCAAAGATGCGGAATGTAAATCCCGTTATCAAGAGCGGCCTGCAATATAGTCTGTCCGGGTTTAGCTGTACAGGCTGCGCCGTCTATGTTAAAAGTTACCGTCGTTTCCATATCAGTGTCCTTCTGTCTCAGGCTTTCTCCCCACGGCGAGGCAGGATTCTTTTATCGAAGACGCGAGGTCGAATTCGCTGTAATAATCAACATCTTTTTTGAGCCTATCCTCATAGAGGTGTCTGAAATTTTTCAATGTCGAGAGTATCGGATTCACGGATGATGTCCCGAATCCGCATCTGCTCATGTTTTTAACGATTTGGCACCAATTTTCGATTTCCGTCAGATCGCTTTGAGTCCCGTTGCCGTGTATTATTTTTTCTAACTTTTTTGTCAGGATAGTATTTCCGACCGCGCACGGGACGCACCATCCGCACGATTCATCGATGAAGAAATTCATAAAGTTTTCGACTGCCGCGAGAATATCGGTATCAGACCCGAAAATAATAATTGAACCTCCGGTTGACAGATCGCCATAGCAGATTTTTCTTTCAAATTCGGAAGGAGGCACGCAGGCGCCTGTAGGCCCGCCGACCTGAACGGCTGCCGCTTTTTTTACGCCGGCCTTTTCGAGAATCTCCGAGACTGTGACCCCGAACGGCAGTTCGTACACGCCGGGTTTTTCACAGGCGCCCGATATCGAAAGAAGTTTGGTGCCGCGTGACTGCTGGGTGCCTATTTCAAGAAACCAGTCGCTGCCTTTTTCGATCACGCGGGCAGCCGCGCAGAAAGACTCGACATTGTTTACGGATGTCGGCTCGCCTCTGTAACCCTTTTGAGCGGGAAACGGAGGGCGGTTTCTCGGCTGCCCTCTTTTGCCTTCGGCTGACTCAATGAGCGCCGATTCTTCGCCGCAAACGTACGAGCCGGCGGCAAGGACTATTTTTATGTCAAAATCAAAGCCTTCTTTGCCGCAGATGTTTTTCCCAAGAATATTTTCATTGCGAAGCGTTTCCAGAACGTTTTCAAGATATTTGCGCAGGTAGGCGTATTCTGCTCTCAGGTAAATAATACCTTCGGTTGCGCCTATTGCGTAGGCAGCGACGGCCATTCCCTCAAAAACCATTTCCGGTTTCTCCGTAAGGAGTATCCTGTCTTTAAAAGTTCCTGGCTCGCCCTCGTCGGCGTTGCATATTATGTGCTTTGCGCCTTGTCCTGCCGCCGTTGACTCCCATTTCATGCCTGTTGGGAAACCGGCGCCTCCGCGTCCCCGCAACGAGGATTTCTTTATTTCGTTTATAACTTCATCGGGTTTCATGGCAATGGCTTTTTTAAGAGCGGCGCCTTGTTCAAACGGCGCAAATATTACCGCTCCCTTTTCCATGATATTGCTGCGTACCATGGATTTTATTAGTTCGGCTTGGTTTTGGCCGTCGCCGTAATTTTTTATGAGTTCGGTTACTTCTTTGCCGGATTTCATGCCGGCAACAATGTCCGCAACCTTTTCGGCGTCAAGATTCGTAAAAACAACACCGTTTATCAGGGCGGCCGGTTCCTGGTCGCTCATTCCGATGCATGACGTGTCGTAAAGGCCGATGAGTCCGTCGGGCGATACCGTGCCGAATTTTATTCCGGTTTTTTCCTCAAAGGCGGCGGCCACCTTGTTTCTTCCTTTCATATTGGCAACCGCGCTATTGTTCAGGTAAACGGCGTATTTGCCAGCGGGCGTTTTTGAAAAAAAGTGATAATAGGTCACAACGCCTTCCACATCAAGCGCGGAAGTTCCCAGTTGTTCGGCTATAGCCGCAATAGCTTCATCGGATACGCATCCAAGTTCGCCTTGTACGTCTCGTATAATATCCAACAGGTTCTCGCGTTCCCCTGAATATTTTTCTACGGCCTGTTTCACGGCATGGGATAAGTTTGACATAGCGCCTCTTGTATGTAATATGCGGATTACAACTACTGCAATACTTGTAAAAACGAGTTGGCATTTGACAAGAAGATTTTTAGGGTTTACGAAAAAAAATAGCGCAGGGGATGTTTTTATTGTTTATCATGCAATATTTTTAACAAATGGTCATGGAATTTTCGATCTTCCTCGCAGATATGGTCAACCCACCATTTTTTAAGGAACTCTAAGAATTCATAAGGGTCCTGATGCCACAGGCTGTCTTTCCCGACTTTGGATAGCTCGGTTGTCAGCTCAAAGTGTAATTGGCGATGCTGTTTGATAGTCGGGAATTCATATTTAGCGAGGAATTCTTCCTCCAGTATGAAATGCAGGCGCGTGTACTCGGTGACCATATCAACTACCGGCGCGAGCACATCTCTGGCATGTTTATTTTGCATTCCGTAGTGGAGAGAATTGATTGTGGTGACAATTCCCCGATGCTGTTCATCGATAATGGGAATTCCTAAATTATATTCATCAACTTTCCAGACAATAAGAAGACTATGCTCTAATAAGTTGCGTGTAGCTATATGTTTTTCGTTTTTATCAAGCGTGATTTCTTCCATTGGTTAAGCCTCCTTCGTTGCCGGTATCTTACTCTAACAAAAGCATTTCCGAAGTCAAGTAAAAATCTTGAGTTTGATCACATAGGGATAATTCTTTTAAGAAGAATTTATGCAGTCATTTGGACTATCCATGAATGCTCTGCCTTTCCCTCAGGCAACGGTTTTAACAGTCAGCGAGATATCGCCGTGTGTAGTGTCAGGCTCCGCATGAAAAATCCGCACATGCCAAGCAGGATGTTTCAATGCCGACGCGGTGTGCTCATTGTATATGATAAAAAACACTTGACTGAAGATATTTATAAATATAATAAACTTATGATAAAAAAGGTGTCTGTCGAAATTTTGATGCTTGACTTTTGCGGACAATCGGATACAAATGATTATATATAAAACAAAAACTTTTGAAAAAATAGATAACAATACTGTTGCCCTTATCTTGCGGGCAGGAACAAAAAAGACGCAAAAAATTGATATCAACAAGGCAAAAGAACAAGCGCGTGAGAACTGAAATGACAAAAGAAAAAATAACTCGATGGGACATACTTGATTATCTCGACAACGAAAAATCCATAGCGGCTTATCTGCAAGTCGCCCTTGATGAAAACAATCCGGCAGGACTTGTCGGCGCCATAGGCGACATAGTCCGTGCGCGCGGTATTAATAACATGGCAGAAGAAATTGGGGTAAGCCGCGAAGGACTTTACAAGAGTTTTTCAGGCAACCGTAAACCTAATATAGAAACTGTTTTCAATGCCCTTGATAAACTTGGAATGCGTATTACGATAACACCTAAGCCGACTGCGAATAGAAAACATAAAGTTAAGGCATAAATATTATTAAAAACAACAAAATCCGCTTTGAATGGCTTGGAAGCGAAGCTATGAATGTATAAATCAATGGAACCTTTAAACAAACGCCCTCCATTAATAAAAGAAATCCTTTCAATGGAAGCCACAGGGCAGAACCTTACCATTGAAGGCTGGGTGCGCACGCTCAGAAAATCCAAGGGCATAGCCTTTGTCGAATTAAATGACGGCTCATGCCTTGCGGACATTCAGCTTTTCATAGACGAGTCATCGCCGTGTTTCGAATCTTTAGACCAGGTAAGCACCGGCGCGAGCCTGAAAGCTTCGGGCGCTCTCGTTGCCTCGCAAGGCCAGGGACAGAAAGTCGAGCTAAAAACCGAAACCATTGAGGTTACAGGCGAAGCTCCGTCCGATTATGTTTTGCAGAAGAAGAGGCACAGCTTTGAATTCTTGCGCGAAATCGCTCACCTGCGGCCAAGAACCAACTCATTCGGGGCGGTAGCCCGGATACGCAACGAGATGAGTTACGCGATACACACTTTTTTTCAGGAACGCGGTTTCATTTATGTTCACACGCCTATTATAACCGGCAGCGACGCCGAGGGCGCAGGAGAGATGTTTCAGGTTACAACCCTGCCCCTTGATGATATTCCCAAAACGAACGGACTCGTAGATTACAGCAAGGATTTTTTCGGCAAACGTTCCTCGCTTACGGTCAGCGGACAGCTTGAGGGAGAAACATACGCTCTGGCTCTTAAAAACATCTATACTTTCGGCCCCACCTTCAGGGCGGAAAACTCCAACACCTCAAGGCATCTCGCGGAGTTTTGGATGATAGAACCAGAAATGGCTTTTTGCGATATAAACGGCAATATGGATACGGCCGAAGAATTTTTAAAATACATATTCGAACGCGTACTTAAAAACCGCGCCGACGATATGGATTTTTTTGACAAACGCGTAAGTTCCGGCATAATAGATAACTTACAAAGCATAATAAAAAGCAGCTTTGCCCATACGACCTATACCGAATGTATAGACGTGCTTTTAAAAGCAAAAGACCGGTTTGAATTCCCTGTCAAATGGGGGATGGATTTACAAAGCGAGCATGAAAAATTCCTGACCGAGGATGTATACAAGGTTCCCGTAATTGTAACCGATTACCCGAAAGAAATAAAGGCCTTTTACATGAAGCTGAACAGCGACGATAAAACCGTGCGCGGCATGGATGTCTTAGTTCCAAGGCTCGGCGAAATAATAGGAGGAAGCGAAAGGGAATCCGACTATGACAAACTGCTCGCGCGCATAAAAGAGGCAGGCTTAAATCCGGACGACTATTGGTGGTACCTTGACCTCAGGCGTTTCGGTTCGGCGCCTCATTCGGGTTTCGGCCTCGGATTTGAAAGGCTGATTCAATTTGTAACAGGCATGAAAAACATCCGCGACGTTATTCCGTACCCGCGCGCAGCAGGTTCCCTTGAGTTTTAATATGAATTGACACCCGTATAAACCGGCTTGCTGAAGGAAATCCGGGTGATAACAGGTTTCTTGGAGATATTTCCGAATTGCGTATTGATCATGGTGCTGGGTATAGGGTTTATTTCAAAGATACCGGCAAGGAAATTATTATACTGCTTTGTGGTGGTGATAAGTCTACACAACAAGCAGATATTAAACAAGCTTTAAAAATAGCCAAACTCTATAAAAAAGGAGAATTAGAATTATGAAAAAAATCAAACTTACAAAATATGATGTTGCTGAGGTTATCTTAGATAAAGAAGATGTCCTTGTTTTTCTTAAAGATGCTATTGAAGAAAATGACCCTGAATATCTTTTACAGATGATTGACGCTATTGCCCGTTCAAAAGGTATGACGAAAATAGCTAAAGAATTAAAGCTCGACCGTAGAAGCCTCTATAAATCTTTGGCTCCGGATGGGAATCCTTCTTTCAAAACTATATTTAAACTTATTGATATTTTAGGTTTACAATTGAAATTGATACAAAAGCCGGTAGTAGAATCGTCACAGGTACAAGTAGAAGCCATAACCATAGCGCAATAGTTATAATATGAAAGTAAAAAAATAAGACCAAATATCTCTATTTGGCCTTATTCCCATCATTTGTCTACAGAAAGACATTTTACCATAATTTTTTTACTAAAATCATTCTAATTATAGAACATGCCTGCTTAAGGAAAACCCTTTTTTTCTTTTTTTATCGAATCTTTTTACATTTTGTCCAATTTTTTGCCATAAAATCATCCTTACAAAAGATACTTTCTGCATTCCCCTTGATGCGTCATACTTATTTTTAAGTAATGAATACTCATACAAATCTGCTACAGATTTTTGTACTAAATCCTCTTTATCGTATTCATCTAAATTATCAGCAATTCTTGTCAGATAGTGATTAGCGATGTGATACACTCCTTGTATGAATTGTTTGCTGTTTTCGGGGTAATTATTAATATAATCTCTTATTTGATCATTAGTTAAGCAGAAATTTGTTTTATTCATATTATGTTAGTATGCGAGCCTTTTTTATATTTTCTGGTGTGCGTGATGTTCTATAATTATATATGACATTACAAGAAGAACTTGAACAGATAAACGCAGCTATTTCCCTCATATTGGCGGCAGGGCAGTCTTTCACGTTATCATCTGGTAGTTCTGGTAGTTCTCGTGGTACTACTTTTGCTACTTTAGACCAACTTTACGCCCGTAAAGCCCAGCTTGAAAGGCGTCTCTCTTGTAATCCCGTAAGAATTGGGGCGGGTTGGTAATGTTCAAATTTAAAAACAACAAACTACACAAAGTAGACTTTAAACCTCAATATAACGGAGAAAAGATACCCGGACAACTGCAAGCATGGCAAGTCTTAGATGTTGAACCTAACAGCTTTTTGACTACGACGTACGATGAAATCAGCAACATGTCATCTACTCTGTTTCATACTCATTCCCCAATTTCGGCGGCGATAACAAAAAGACTTGATTACACAATCGGCAAAGGCCTTAAATTCAGGTCACATCCTGATTATGACACTTTGGAAATTACTAAAGAAACAGCCAATGAATGGGCGAAAAAGCTACAAACTATAATTGACTATGCTTTTGAAGAATTAAAGCTTTATGATTTGCAACAAGAAATATTTCAGACTGCGGATATAGCCGGAGATGTTGTTGTATCTATTATTCCGGATGATGACGGTATTATCCCTTTTGCATTCAAAGCCTTCATCGGTTCGCAGATTATAGACCACACAAAAAATGATGACAATAGCGTATCTTTAGGTGTTCAATACGATAAATATAAAAATCCAACAGGTTATTGGGACAAAGAAGGCGTTCTTCATAATTTTTATGATAAGAAAGATTTATGTTCTATATTATATTTCCCAAAAATGTTAAGTACGCAGATGCGGGGTTACCCACTTGCCTACAAATTACTGTCATTATGCAAGGATAACGACAGGTGGTGGGATGCAACCTTACAAAGAGCAGTTTTAGAAAGCTTAATTTTAGGTACGGAAACATATCAAGATAATATAGCCGATGACGTGAGAAATTTAGCTGATCAGCAAAAGCAAAATAATAGAAAAAATGGCTTTTTTCGCAATCCTTTTTCTAAACTAAGCTCGGCTCAAGATTTAAGCACGGGAAATATTTTGAAAGTTCAGTCTAAGGGCAATCTATCTTTTACAGATTTAAAGACACCCCAAAATAATTTTATGGAGTTTCAAAATGCCTATCTTGACCTTGTAGGGATGGCTACAAATGTGCCCAGCACAATATTAAAATCTCAGTATGCCTCTTTTTTTGCCCATAAAGGGGCTATTAATGACTTCTTTAAAACTTGTCAAAGACTTAGACAGAATTTCGTAAATAAAGTATTAGAACCAATTATACATACTGTTATAAAATCTCTTATTTATAATGAATATATAACTCCGATAGTTCCTGACATGCTTACCAACCCATTAAAATTCAGAGCAGCCCTTCAAGGAGAATGGATTGGCACTTCTCCGGGGCACATCAACCCATTAATGGAAGCTCAAGCTTTAATCTTGATGAAAGATAATGGATTGATAACTCCTTCCTACGCAGCAGAACAGATTCATGATGTAGATTATGAATATATGGCTGAACAGTGGAACAGAGAAATAAAATTAACAGAATCTTTAGAAAAAGAAAAATCAAATAATACGTTTGCTGCAAGTGCTGACCCTAATCCTGAAACATCGGAGTATTCCAGCCAGCGAGGTAATATCTAATATGGAAGATTGGCTAATTAGACATCTTTGGGTGATGGTTATGGCGCTTATTGGTCTTACGGCTTGGTTGACACGTCTTGAATTTTCAGTTAAACAAAATAAAGAGCACATAAAAGAAACAAACGAAACGCTTATACGGTGTGAAACAGAGGAAAAACATAAGCGCAAAGATGGACTACATAACATTGATACGAGACTGGAAAAACTTGATGAAAAGTTGGATGAAA